>OGUO01000854.1_pt1 | contig 21960 bp, 21 predicted proteins | sample 1553641 | NCBI WGS metagenome assembly OGUO01 (sample SAMEA2579980, study PRJEB22360) | human gut metagenome | biome: human gut; feature: human-associated habitat; material: faeces | place: Denmark | collected 2008/2010 | reverse complement strand
TGCATACAGCACGGCATTCTTGTTTTCTTTCATGGTGTTTATCCTCCTGATATATTTTAGGGTCTATCCCAGAGGATAATATATGTTTACGGTTTTTGCGATTACGCATACAGGAAACGGCTGTCACTCTCAGAGTGACAGCCGCATTGTCCTTGCTCACAATTACCTGTTCGACTATGTTCCTTATGAATAGCCGACATTCCGGGGTTCTCCCTGACATGATGAATGCCGGGAGAATATTCAGCGCCTTGTTCAGTTGTTCTTCCGTGACTGATACGGACTTCTTCTGTTCCAGTTCGCTGATTTTGCTTTCTACTGTACTTTTATCCTGCTCCAGTTCTTTCAGCCTGTCGATTACTGATTCTATCTGACCGCCTATTTCCAGGACTTTCAGCAGGTTTTCCTGCTTGGTTTTGATGTCCTTTAGCCTGCGAGCATACTCACTGATATCATCGCTGATACCTGTAATACGCTTTGCGCTGAGTTCCCGGAGAATATTCAGCAGTACCGGAATATTCTCCTTACGAAACAGATATTTCTTCACCATTGTAATGACGAATTCGTCCAGTTTATCGCTGTTTATCTCATGGTTTTCGCATTTCTCTCCCGGCTTATGTCCACAGCGGTACACATGGGTCACTATGCCTTTTCCGTTCTTCTTTGCACAGCCGCTCATCATACAGCCGCAGTGAACGCACCTGACTAATCCGCTCAGCATATAATTATGCTTGGCTGTATTTGCTCCGGAGTTGCGCTTGTTGTACTCCATGAGCTTTGCCGCCTTGTCGAATACTTCCTTAGAGATAATAGCAGGGACGCCGTTCTCTATGCGGACTATCTCGTTATCCGGCTTTCTGGCATGGCTGTTTTTCTTTCCGGCACGCTTGTTGAATACATATACGCCCATGTACTTCTCATTATGGAGAATGTCATACAGGGAGTTCTTTCCGAATTTTCTCTGTTTCTTCGTTGTATATCCCAGTTCGTTCAGCTTATTGCATATATCTCCGTAGCTGTTTCCGCTGACGTACATATCGAATATCAGCCGGACAGCCTTTGCTTCTTCCTCGTTTATTTTCAGCGTTCCGGTGGATAGTTCTACATCATAGCCCAGGGGAGCAATGCCGCCGTTGTGCTTGGCTCTCTTGGCGTTCACCATCTTGCCCTTGACGAGTTCGTTAGCGAGGTTCTTACTGTATCCATCTGCCGCCGCTACTCCGAGAGCCTTAATTATGATACCTGACATAGTGCTATCATCGTAATACTCCGTAGCAGATATGTACTTTACGCCGTTCTCATCCAGCTTGTTTTCACTGATGTAGAAATCCTTTACGTTCCTTGCGAATCTGTCGATTTTGCTTGTAATGACATACTGGAATTCTCCGTTCCTGCTGTCCAGTATCATTTGGTTGAATCTGTCACGTCTTGCAGTTGTAGTTCCTGATTTTGCACGGTCGATATATTCAGAGATGATTTCATAGCCGTTATTGAGCGCATACCTTGTGACGATATCCCGCTGTGCTTCTATTGAGGTTTCATGCTGTAAATGAGAACTGTATCTGCCGTAGAATACAGCTTTTTTCAGAGTGCTTTCTGACATCTTTTTCCTTTCCATATACAGATGAGGGATAAGCTGAGCGGCTTATCCCTCTTGATTTTTTATAGCTTCTTTATCAGCTTGTCGTAGCTTTTGAGTATATCATCGACATCTCTGGGACAGTCAGGTGTTTCGACGTACTCTACTTTGAGCTTCAGCTTCTTCATGAGGTAGTTGAATGCTTCAGGCTCGATTCCTGCTTGTCTGAGTGTTTCTTGACTGTCAATAATTACAGTACCCTTTGTGATATTTGTCATTTTGTTCTCCTTTGCATATCAATGCAGCCAAGTCTGTCAGGACTTGGCTGCTTGTGTGTTATTCCGTATCGGTTTCTTTTTCGATTAAATTAAGTAGTATCTCAGCCGCATATTCCAATGCTGCTCGGTCATCGGCTGGATTTTCAGTTTTATTTTCAGGTTTAATAATTTTAGCTGAGAGGTAGTTTCTCTCTTTCAGGTCAGTTTTCGTTATCGTCAAGTTCATAATTTATCGATTTCGTCAAGGTCACGCATTATTTGTTCCATCATGCTAGGAGGAGAAGTAATATTGCTTTTCATTTCTTTTTCAACGTATTTTAAATATTTATCTTTGTCAAATTTTATTGTAACGTATTCGTGTAGAAATCTTTTGATATCGTTTCTTATAGCGCTTCTTAATATTGCTTTTGCAACTAATTCAACATCGTTTGGATTCTTGGGATATTTTCTGTAATCAGTAGAATAAAAATCATAATCCATACAATCCGATATGCATTTTACAACTTCTTGACCAAAAACATCTACACATGAAATAATCATTTCTCTTTCTTCCAGCTCACGACATACTTTTATAATAATGCAAACGCAAGGAACCATTGGACCTCCATCATAGAGGCGAACTTTACAGCGAATATGGGTTTTATCCTTTGTTTCAATAAGTCCACTTGTACGCCATTCACGGAGAATGTTTTCTTTGTTTTGATATCCCAGTTCGTTCATCCAGGAGTCAAACACGGTGCTCAGAATATAAATCTTACGTTCTTGAGTATAATCAAAGCTCTGTGGAATCCTAAAATTTTCAGTCATTTTTATGATTGCTCCATAACATTGTTTCTTTTTGCTGGGCAATAGTTCATCGTATTCAGTAGAAAAGTGTTCTTTTTTACCTAAATAGAACTGGAACTTATCTCTATTCAGTTCGACCATCTGCAAAATATCATCGTATGCTCTTATCGACTCTGATTCAGGAGTACTTTTTTTCACCACATCAAGCAGTATCTTCTTCAGGGATTCAATATTGAATTGAACCTGACAGCACTCGCTGAATAACTCGCCTGTAAGCAGCAGTCTTGCGATAATCTTTGCAATACGGTCTTTGTAGTCTTTCTTCGTATCCATTTCCGTTATTAAGTTGTCAATGAGCTTCTGGCAGCGATTCCGAACATCCTGACTATCCAGAGTGAGCATATAGTCAGCAAGAAGCATTACGGGAAGTCCGCAGTGTTTTTGCGTGAAACGCTCTATCTCCCGGCATTGCTCTGGGCTTTTCGTCCATTGCATATTGCCAAAGTTCAGAACCCTTACGTTCATTCCATCCGGCGGTTTGCTGTCGGTGAAAATGGAATGCTCTCCGGTAGAGATGAACGTGGTGTTCCACGACCTTCGCATTGCCAGGCTTCCGGATTTTCTCGCTCTTGCTTTGGGCTTACCAGAACATATTCCGTAGATGAAATTCACAACATCAAGGTCTTTGTCCTTCATGCCTATCTCATCAAACAGAATCGTGAAGCCACAGTTCTGTGCCATCGTAGCGAACAATCCGTTTTCGGTGCCGTACCATGTGTTGGACAGCGATTGCTTTCCCTCTCCTGGTGACGGGTTACAGCACATACTTACTGCCAGGTTCGAGCAGGTGGTCTTGCCTGTGGTAGAACGTCCATAGATATTAGCTACTAAGGTTTCTACCGTTGAAAAACAGCCAAGATAGCCTACTACGCAAGAGGACAGCCCCAGAATCATGCTGAGTTCGAGGTATGGATTACCCAGTATACATTTCTGCATATCTGCGATAAGCTCTTCCTTTGTACCTCTGGGCGCTATGTCGTAATCGCCGACATAGTTTCCTGCTGTTGCATTGTCAGCTGTCAACAGCGTGTGACCACGGAATTGCAGTTTACCGTCTTTCAGCCTCCAGCCGAGGTTACGATAGACGTTTATAGGCTGTAAGTCGTCAAGCTGCTCCCTGACATAATCAGTCACTATGTCAGAGGTGTTCTTGCCGACTAGATAGCCTTTACGGTTCAGGTCATCTATCAGCTGCTTTCCGTTGGTCGTAACAGGCGTTGGCGGAGCATTGAGGTTGACATATTCCAGCGTGAACTCCACATCGCCTGTGTCAATATCAACGAACTTGTCAGTTACGGTGATATTTTTACCGACAGGAACGATTTTGTTGTTCTTCGGGTTTACAGTACCGAAGTACGACGTACCGTTCTCATCAGGTGCGGTGGCATACTTTGTGTTCATAAAAGTAGCCCTCCTATTCTTTTTATTCACTTCGTAAAATTGAAGTGTGATTACAGTATACCGCACATCCTGGCTTTTGTCAAATCGAAAGAGCGTAAAATTGAGGTATCTTGCAGATTGATTTGTAATAATATTCCTGGGAGCAAAAACGAGCGTTTTTGGGCTATATAAAAATCAACTCGGAAAGAAGTCTTTGCCCATCGACCCGGCTGTGGTCATTTTTCATGCTTAAAAATTTCCATTTTCATCTAATTCGCAGTTGTGATTTTGTTGTGCATATTTACTATGTTTATTTATTGCAATAGATTAGATATTGTTGATAATCACGTTTTTGCTTTTCTTTTTGGTTTCCGTTTTGTCCGTTTACCCACGGACAGCGTTTTCCGGCGGATATCCGGGGGAAATGGGGCTGTGTTCCGTTGTCCGTGAATTATAGATAAAAAAAGAACAGGTGGAATCCTGTTCTTTCTTCCAGTTATTTCGGTTTTTTGCCTGTCTTAGCAATTCCATAGATAGCAACTGCGGTGGTGACACCTGCCGCTAATGCTTCAACTGTGGTCGCTATGGTTGCTGTTGCCGCCGCTAATGCGAGTATCATGCTCTCACCTCCGTATTATTCACTATGCAGTCAACTGTTACTGCTACTGCCAGTCCTGCGACTACTCCGGCTATGTACCATCCTACCATATTCTCACCTCCTTTGGGAACATAGATTTAGGCTATGTTCCTTAGTATTCCTCAGCCAATAGCATTGTTTCGTGGTCGCCATCATCTATGACATATATCTTGCCTGTGAATGTTTCCGGCATACGATACACATATGTCTTTTTGAATGGTTTGGGCTGTTCCTGCTCATGGACTATCCTCTGCTTGCTGTTCTCTTTGCTTAATCTGAATATTTGCAGATAATCCAGTTTGATATTCTGCTTTTCACGGTCTATCAGCTCCCAGAGTATCATGATTAGGTACAGAGGAACGGAGCTTTCTATGCCGCTGGTTATGTAGCGGTTCTTGCTGTCGAACATATGGCTTCACCTCCTTTCATTTCTTCCGGTGCTATGGATTCAGGGAGTACGACCGTGATTGAGTATTCAGTAGCCGGGAGATAGAGAATGCTCAGGTAATCGTTCAGCTTCTTCACGTTCTCGACTGGCTCGGTTGAATAGTCAACGTGTATTCTCCTGATGTCCTCCACGTCCTGAATGTTTTCAGCTACCAGAATATAGCCGCCGTCAATGCCATGGGAGTTATAGCAGCTATCGAGAATTCCGGCTACATCACATAGCTGATTCAGCACATAGTTTGGAACTTGGTCTGCTAATGTCAATGCTTCTGCTTTGGTTCTGAATTGGTACAGCATAGTTGTCCTTTCAATAGAAAAACGCCCTGAATGTTTCATCAGGACGTTGTTTTCGTATTCTTCTTTCTGCGTTTTGGTTTCTCAGGGGTTGATTCTTCTACTGGAATATCTACAATGGTTTCAGGAACTGATGTATCTTCATCAGGCTTTACAGGCGCTATTTCTTTTGGCTTTGCCTTTTCTTCCTGATATGCTTTCAGTTCCTTGTAATCGAATGTAGCCAATGTCCAGTATCTGACCGCAGGACACAGAGGGTGATAGAATTTCCTGCCTTTCTGGTCTGCGATACAGTACAGCTTGCTGGCATAGGGTTCGAGCATATCCAGGACTTTCTTCTGCATAGTCAGCACTGCTTTATTTCCATCACCACCTGTGCCTGTTGCAAAGATGATGATATCTGAACTATCAGCGTACTGCTGTATATAGCCCAGATTATCCTCGTCAATATCTGACGTGCTGTGCTTTCCGCTCATGCTGGAGAACAGATTTACGATATTCACACTTCCATAGTTCAGGCGTTCCAGATTACGCAGTACGAACATGGTTGTGTGGTCTACCGTGACTGTATCAGCGGAACTAGGATAGAGCATTATGATTTCCGCTGACTTCTTTTCGCTGTTCCATTCCTTTCGTAGCAGGTAGCGATGTGTTTTGTCATCGCTGTATATGGCTGTGGTCTGCATGGCTGTTGTATCAGTAATCATGCGGGTTTACCTCCTTATGTTATTTAGGAGATAATATATGTTTATTATATTTACATTTTCATATTATTGACACTATTGAAAATAAATGATATAATTTGTAGAGAGGTGATATTATGAGTAAGATCAAATCTGTTATCGGAAAATGTAAATTGTGTGGAATGGAAAAAGAATTAACGTTTGAACACGTTCCACCACATAAAGCATTCAATGATTCAGCCGTCAAAATTCTTTCAGCAGAAGACTCGATAAAGATGGTTTGTAGTCCACCTAATGATTTGCCCAATATGCTTTCTGATGTAAAAGGAAGAATACAGCAACGTGGAAGCGGAGACTTTTATCTATGCCGAGAATGCAATAACAATACCGGTACATGGTATGTTAATGAATATGTTTATTTGGCTAATATAATGAGTGCGGCTATATTAGAAGCAAAGAAAGAACAATATAAAACTTGCTCTTGTGAATTGAAAAGCTTTAGTCCTCTTAAATTTTTTAAAGCAGTTATGACAATGTTTTGTGACATTAATGTCGATTGCTTCGGTGACGACTCTTTGCGCCAATTTTTATTAAACAAAGAATCCATGGAATTTAACCATGATAGATATTCGGTTTATTTTTATCTATCCAAAGGACCATTTCTAAGAATTCATGAGATATGTGGCATGTTTGATATTTATAGTGGTAGAAGTACGTTATTAAGTGAAATATCCACCTGCCCATTAGGGTTTATTCTATATATTGACAAGCCTGATAGTGTAAAGCCTGTTGGAATCAATATAAATGATATGGCAAAATACAATTATGGTTATAAATCGGACTACACCATTAATGATATACCTATTCTTGAAGTCAATAATATGCTACCTGCAACATTTTAAAAAATAGGTTTGTATCTTTTTAAGCTGGTTTTTCTAACAATTTATTAAATACAGATACGCCGTAGATTTCTATGGCGTAATTCCATTTAAGAAAGGTGTGATTCCATGTCAAATAGTGACAAACGTTTAATATACAGCTTTATGCGAAATCTCTCCAAAAATCAGCTTCATGAACTCAAAGAGTTTTTCCCTGTGGGTATCTGGAATAATAAGTCTAATGCTGAAAGGCGCACTCTTGGTCGTAAGTTCAAGCAGGCGGTTCGGGAATGCCAGTTTAAGCGAATTACCAGCTTTGAGGTCAAGTCTAATCGGCATACTTACTATTTTATCTCTAAATGAGAAATCTCCTAACGTCTTTTGTGGCGTTAGGAGATTTTTTATACTAGCTGTCAGAGTTACTGTCTATACTGCTGAAAAATGCCTGTACTATATTCAGCGCAGTATCAATATCTTTCTGTGAATGTCCCTTGATTATATCCGACCATTTTTTCATGTACCGCTCATATGGTTCCTGTGAATCACCGTTGATAAGGTAATCGGCTGACACATGGAAATATTCCGCTATTCTAGCTACAACGTCCATGCTGGGATTGCGCTGGTCTGTTTCAATATATGCGACATAGCTTTCACTCAGGTACAATTCCTTTGCAAGCTGAGCCTGTGTAAGCTGTCTGCCCTTGCGTAACTGCTTTATCCTTGTGCCTAATGTATCTCCCTGCATAACGTTTCACCCCATTCTTTCTATTATATAGTATATCATGGGCGGCTATACTTTCGAAAGATTATTTAATTTGATATAGTCTATATATCTTGACAAATAGTCATGTTAGTGATATAATAGGACTTACAGAAGAGGTAATTACTTTTCTGAATAATTTCTATGAAGGAGAATCACCATGGCTTTTTTCAATAATCTCAAGAATACAGCAGGTTCTTTAGGAAAAGGTGCAATGAATGTTGTCAATACTGGAGCGACAGATGCAAAGGACGCTTCCGAAATTGCAGAAATCAAGAGAGAACTTGACTCCATCGAAAACGACATAATGAGCGGCTATACGCAGATAGGCAAGAAATATGTCGATTATGTAAAGAAAACCAGCGAAATGCCGGGCATTGACGTATCTGACGTTCTGAAAATGCTTGACCCCAAGTTTGAACGCAGAGATGAGCTTCAGGCAAAGATGATTGAAATCGAGAAGCGCAGAAAAGATAGGACTCTCCTCCAGGAGAAGTCTGCTGTTGAAGCACAGGTTCAGGCTGAAATTGAGAAGCTTGACAAGGCACTTGCAATGGAGCTTATCGGTCAGGCTGAGTATGACACTAAGGTTGCTCAGTTAAAGAAGCGTGTTGATAACTTTGAAGCTATCAAAAAGGTTGAGCAGAAATGCCAGATGGGTATTATCACCGCCGCAGAGCGTGATAAGGAAATCGAAGCGCTCCTTATGTGATTTGATTTACCAGAGGTAGAGAGCTTATTCTGATACGTATCATCTCGACCATAACAGGACGCCAATTTTGATACAATGCGTATTATGATTGGTGTCCGTTTTCTTTATCCGAAAATCCTTGTTTAATGGGATTTGTCAACACAATTTAACGAAAGCAGGCTCTGAGATGACTGAAAAACGGTCACAGCAGAGCCTTTTCTTTTTTTCGCCTTTATACTATTTAACGAAAGGTCGTAAGGGTGTGCATTTTCGGCAATGGGGTGTGCACTTTTAAATTATTCCTAAAAATGACAAAACCACGCAGGACGTTATCTCTAAGGGATAAACAGTTTTGCAGCCATGTTATCTTATTTTCCCACTCTGTGGTTCGGAACTGTAAAGTTTGGACACTAAGAATATCAGGCGGAATAACAATCGTCAATGCTAAAAAAATAAGTTTAATGCAGAAATTTCAATCTTACACCAACTGAAAAGCCACTATACCCACGATGCAGATAATACTTCTCAGAAATATAGAACGGATTCTATGAAATTTGTAAATTAACTGCTGACATCAAAAGATAAAAAAAGGCATCACGTTTTAATACATGGTGCCTTTTTATCATATTTTTTGCATAAACCTGCCGGATACGATCAGTTATTTTTACGTCCGGTCCTGTTCAGCAGCAGGAGCGATACCATAAGTATCAAGGGAAATGCACAGCCTGAAAGCATACCTTTCTGCATATCATTGCCTGCATTCTGGGTGATATTTCCTACAATAGCAGGACCGAGTGCTCCGCCGAGATCGCCTGCCATAGCGAGAAGTGCAAACATTGCAGTTCCGCCGGTGGGTATTTTGCCTGAGCAGATGCTTATAGAACCGGGCCACATGATACCTACCGAGAATCCGCACATTATGCAGCCGAGAAGTCCGATTACAGGTATTCCCGACAGGGAGGCGGTGATATAACAGATCAGACACAGCAGTGCCGAGCCTATCATGAATTTCATAAGATCGAGCTTTTCGCCGTACTTTCCGTAGAGTGTACGGCTTATGCCCATCGTCACCGCAAACATACACGGTCCTGCTATATCTCCGACTGACTTAGTCAGTCCGAGAGCGGATTCTGCAAATGCCGACGCCCACTGTGCCATTGAAAGCTCCGAGGCTCCGGCGCATACCATAAGCAGTATCGCAAGCCAGAACAGAGGTACTCTGAGCAGGTCACGGATACGCATTCCCTCACCGTCCTCAACAGGATGTTCAATGGGACATACTGAAAAATTGTATATGTTCACAAGTGGAATTATCGCCCAGATACAAGAGAGCCACTTCCAGTTTTCTATGCCGAAAACAGTAAAAAACAGTGTTGAAATGAGTATAACTCCGACCGAACCCCAGCAGTAGAATGAATGCAGCAGGCTCATTGCGGCTTCTTTATGCTCAAACGGGCAGGCTTCAACTATCGGACTTACAAGCACCTCGGTAAGACCGCTTCCCATTGCATATATGATCGTGCTTACGATTATTCCTGTGAACGGGTCGGGAAGCAGTTCGGGCAAAAAGGCAAGTCCGATAAGTCCAAGTGCCGAAAAAGCCTGCGAACCGATAACGCATTTCCGATAGCCGATTTTGTCGGCGAAACGTGCGCACAGCACATCTATGATAAGCTGAGTAACAAAAAATACCGACGAGATAAGGGCGATTTTCCCAAGCGGGATACCATAGCCGTTGTGAAATGTGAGAAATAGAAGCGGGGCGAAATTAGCCGCTATTGCTTGTGTGATGAATCCAAGATAGCAGGATATAAGTGTTTTTCTGTAATTCACAGCCATATTGACAAACTCCTTGACGATTGATATAATCAGATTATATAGCAAGCATCATAACATTTCAATGCACAAAATCACATTTTTATTACACAATATCGTAAATCAGGTGAGAATATGAGTGACGAAATCAAAAAGGACAGGATCACAACAGACGAAACCTTGCGTGAAACCGCAAGTCACGGCAGCGAAGAATATCCTTTCAGCTACTATTATGAGGACATCTGGGATTTCGACTTTCACTGTATCGACTGGCACTGGCACCCGGAGGTCGAATTTGTTTATGTACAGCAGGGTAAGGCTGATTTCCTGGTGGGCGGAAACAGGTATATTCTAAGCTCGGGCGATGGAATCTTTATAAACTCTCAGGTGATACACAGGTTTGAAGCCAAGGACAGTGCTATCATTCCAAACATTGTTTTTTCACCTGTTCTGCTTGCGCCGCAGGGCAGTCTGATATACAGCAGATACATCAGACCGATAATTGAATCAACTACCGAATGTGTGATTTTTTCCGCCGAAGCAACAGCGCACCACTGCATTATCGAAACAATGAGGTCGGTATTTGCTGTGCAGGGTTCAGGCACAGCGTCTGAAATGAAGACGGTAGAACTGTTACTTAAACTATGGCACCTGTTATATGAAAGCATACAGATAACAGATTGCGGTTCTATGTCCGTGCATTCCGCACAGACGCAGGCTAAGCTTCAGATAATGATGCAGTATATTCATGATAATTACAGCGGTCAGATAACACTGGACGATATTGCCCGTACAGTTCTTGTAAGCAAAAGCAGTGTTCTCAATATTTTCAGGACTTACCTGCACACATCGCCGATAAAATACGTTGTAGAATACAGGCTGAAACGTGCGTCAAAGCTGCTTATTGATACCGAAAACAGTGTTTGTGCCATAGCGCGTGAAACAGGATTTGAAAACATCGGCTATTTCTGCCGCAGATTCAAAAAGCTGTACGGCGTTACACCGATATATTACAGAAATCATTGCCACAGTGCGGAGTAAAAATCAAGTTACGCTCCAATTTTTACCCCTCCACTCTAACCTTAGTGCCATTGTAGAATACAAAGGTTATCTCGCCGTTCCTATGGACGATTGCTTTCTCTGCCATCACAGTCCATAAAGTGTCGTTCCACTCGCTCAATACGGTCGGTTGTTTTTTCAGGGTTCGTATGTAAAGTGCCATCGCCTTATCTTTCTGACTGCGGATAGAACGGAGATTTTGCAGGCGGTCCAGTTCCGCCACCGCTGTTTCATACCTTTGGGTAAGTGCCTCATACTTTTCCAAGTACGCTTCCTGCGATTGTGCGGTGACTGCATTATCCTTAACTGCAGCCTTGACAAGTTCGGCAACAATCTGCGTTTCCTCAAGGTGACGCTCAATATCGGCGTCCAGTGACTTGAAATCGGTCAGCTTTTTGCGCATCAGTTCGCAGTCCTCGATGATTTGTGCTCTTTTCCCCATCATCTTATTATAGGCTTTTATGAAAAGCCGCTGTACGGTTTCGGTGTCCACAGTGGGCGTGTGGCAGCGCTCCTCGCCTTTAAATTTGTTGTTGCACTGCCATATTGTACGGCGGTATTGGTCTGTGGAATGCCAGACTTTTGAGCCGAAAAATGCACCGCAGTTCTCGCAGACCAGCTTTGCTGAGAATATGCTCTTTCCGCTATATGCTTTACCCAGTGCTTTCCGTCTGGCGAACTCCGCCTGCACATGATCCCATTCATCGGGGGCAATAATGGCGGGGTGGCTGCCCTCAACATAATACTGTGGTACTTCGCCCTCGTTTGGTTTTGTCTTTTTCTCCAGAAAATCTACTGTAAACGACTTTTGGAGCAATGCGTCGCCCTTGTATTTTTCGTTTGTCAGAATACTGGTAACCGTGGTTTTACTCCACTTTTCCTTACCGCTAGGCGATGGAATTCCAAGACTTTCAAGGTGTCTGCAAATGCCTGCCTGTGTTTTTCCGTCAAGAAAAAGTCGGTAAATCAATCGAACGACAACGGCTTCTTTCTCTACCACTGTCGGTCGGCCGTCCTCGCCTTTCTCATAACCGAGAAAATGTTTATATGCCAAATGTATCTTGCCGTCAGCAAAGCTCTTACGCTGACCCCATGTGATGTTTTCGGAAATACTGCGACTTTCCTCCTGCGCAAGCGAGGACATGATGGTAATAAGCAGTTCGCCCTTACCATCAAAGGTGTAAATTCCCTCTTTTTCAAAATAACACTCCACGCCGTTTTCTTTCAGCTTTCGGATCGTCACAAGGCTGTCCACGGTGTTCCTTGCAAATCTGCTGACCGATTTGGTAACAATAAGGTCAATTTTGCCTGCTAACGCATCGGAAATCATCTCCTTGAAGCCATCGCGATGCTTGGTATTACAGCCGCTTATACCCTCGTCTGTATAGACCTTTACGAAATCCCATTCAGGCTTTGACTGAATGAATTTTGTGTAGTAGTCCACTTGTGCTTCGTAGCTTGTGAACTGCTCATCGCTGTCAGTGGAAACACGAGCGTACCCGGCGACCCGCCTTTTCTGCGTGGTTTCTTTTGGCAAGTGCGTCATTGGATTTATGGTTGCAGGAATCATGGTAACTTTAGGCATTGTGCTTATTCCTCCCTAATGCTTTTTGACTGGCGGCTGCTTTCATTTCGTCTGTCCAGCTTTCGCTGCGTGAGCGGTTTTTCCATTTTCGTGCAACTTCCGAACCATCCCGAAAGCGGAAAATCAGAACATTTTCGCTGCAAACCACGATTTTCTGTATGCGGCTTCGCAGCTGTTCACCGGTGAAATCTGCCTTGCCTAAGACTTCGGCTGTTACCTGCTGAAGAATAGGTTCCGGTATCTGCTTAGACGCACAGGCGAATTTCCCCAAAGAATTGAATGTATTGCAGACCCATACAGGACCCGATTTTGTAACCTTTCGTCGGTAATTTTTGCCGCAGTTATCGCACACCATAAAGCTTGAAAAGGGATATGTTTTCTTTGACACAGACTTCTTGTTAAACCGAGCCAACCGCCTTGACTTTTCCTCTTGAACAGCTTGAAAAGTTTCTTCGTCAACAATGGCTTCGTGGCTTTCTTCAGCAAGGTACTTCGGAAGTTCGCCGTTATTGAAGATTTTCCGTTTAGTGATATGGTTTTCACGGAATGTCTTTTGCAGCAACAGATTACCCGTATAGGTGTGATTGCTAAGTATTCGTGAAACTGCGGACTGATTCCATTTACCGCCAAACCGTGACGGAACACCCTCCTCATTCAAGCGTTTTGCAATAAGCTGGTAGCCGCTGCCCGAAAGGTATTCATTATAAATACGGCGGACGATTTCGGCTTCCCCCGGAACAATAACATAATGCTCGTTTTCCATACGATACCCCATTAAAGTCCTATCCCATGGAATACCGGATTCAAAACTACGCTTAATTCGCCACTTCTGATTTTCGCTTGCGGAACGGCTTTCTTCCTGTGCGTATGAAGCAAGAATCGTCATCATCAATTCTCCGTCACCGCTCATTGTATGAATGTTCTGCTCTTCAAAATAAATATCCACCCCCAGGGCTTTGAATTCACGAACTGTCTGTAGCAAAGTGACTGTATTTCGTGCAAAGCGGGAGATGGATTTTGTAATCACCATATCGATTTCACCGGCACGGCAGTCTGCAACAAGACTTTGAAATCCTGCTCTTGAATCCTTTGTGCCGGTCTTGGCTTCATCTGCATATACTCCTGCATAAAGCCATTCGCCGTGGCTTTGGATAAGGTCGCTGTAATAGCTGACCTGTGCTGACAGCGAGTGAAGCATAGCGTCTTTCCCACTGGAAACACGGGCATAAGCGGCAACTCTCTTTTTCCGCTCCAATTTTGGTGGTTTTGATACGATGGTTATTTTTCTTGACATTACGTCACCTCCTTGCAGTGTGACATATTACCTCTAAAACCATCATATATCAAGTCGATTCCGCAATACAAACTACACGAAGATATGCCGTATTTTTCGGTCATTATTGTATCAATAGCGGCGTAATCATCAGAGGTTAAAATTCCCATCGACATCATCTGTTTTGCCTGGAGCATTGAAGCGAGATAACTTTCTAACCGCACTCTGTAAGCGTTACTCATTACGTCCACACTTCTTTCCAAAGCGTCCGGCTATGTAGCAGCCATGAGAGCAATATTTTCTGTGACTATTCCCATAAGCGGTGAAATACCGCCCACAGCAAGCGCAGGTAAACTCATACACTGCCTTTTTGGTGATACACTCCGGGTGTTCCTTCCACCACGCATTACGGCAAGAATCCGAGCAGAACTTTTTCGGTTTCTGTTTAGGAACAACCTTTATCAATTTTCCGCACTGTTTGCAGGCAATGGTGTTCTTAGCCTTGCCGTCAAGACCATTACGCCGACAGAACGAGCGCACTGTATTATCTGAAATACCAAGGATTTTTCCTATTTTAATATATCCTGCTCCTTGCAGACGCATTGTTCGTATCTGATTCCTTTGCTGATTTGTCATAAAATTTTCCTCCAGTCTGAGATTACCTCAGTATCAACTGGAAGAAACTCAGCTTTCCGGTCCGCAAAAAATAATGCCCACCAAGGAAATCTATCCAAGGTGGGCATTGCTGCTGTATAGAATTAAGTTTTATCAGAGCATTTCGTTTACACGCTTCTGCACAGCAAAATAGTCATATCCTGCCGCAGTGAGTTTCTCTTTGCGTTCAGCGCCGTTGCCCCATTCGCCACGAATAACCTCGTTTGCAATCTCGTCAACGGTTTTCTTGTTGAGTATTTCGTTCACTCTTTTCTGAACCGCATTGTAGTCATATCCGGCGGCAGTGAGCAGTCTTTCACGCTCCGCACCGTTATCCCACTTGCCGGCAAGAACCTCGTCAGCAAGCTGATCTATGGTTTTCTCGACAGGCTTTTTCTTGCCGTAATCGGTAAAGCAGATATCTCCGTCAACATCGTATCCGTCTATTCTGTCAAGTCCCCACTGCCACAGTGTCTGACCGTAGCTGTACTTTGACGGACAGTTGGGGCTGTTAGTCCAGTGGGCAAGTCAGATGTCGTACCTGCTGACAATCCTGCTCTTGTCGTAATAGTTCTCCATGAAAGACGGATTTGCATAAATGCCCGGCATGAATCCCTCCTGCATTATCTTTTCACAGAAAGCAATTGCCATCTTTGTGCGTGTGTCCGTATTCAGACCGCTGATCTGATTTTTCTCCTCCATGTCGAAGAATACGGGATATGTCGGGGACAGTCCCTTAATCACAGAAATACATTTCTCGGCTTCAGCTTTTGCCTGTTCAACGCTCATTGCATAGCTGTACCAGTAAAATCCGTAATCAATGCCGTATTTCTTGCAGTCCGTCACGAACTTACCCATAGTCACATCTTTCTTCGTGGAAAAGCCCGCACGGATAATCGCAAACTTCACACCCGCCTGTTTCAGCGCAGGAAAGCTGATGCCCTCCTGGCAGTAGCTTAAATCCACACCTTTAATCTTCATCTTCGTCCTCCTTTTCCGAACGCTTATGCAGCTGCTCCAGCACATCTTTCAGCTTCTTCGGAACAGGCAATCCAAGGTGCGCAGCGTTCTCAAGCAGCGAAATACCCTCGTTCGACAGATAGAAGAATATCACCGCTGTGCGCAGAACGGAGCCTGCGCCAATAACCTGAGTGTCGAGGATATGCCCGCCGCCGACCAGAGCGAAGATAAGCACCTTTCTGCATATTCCCTTGAACCCGACTGCGCTTGACAGCTTCTTGTCCGAAATAGCGCACATCACTCCGGTTATGTAGTCGATTACCACAAACGCAATAAGCGCATACAGCAGCCCGTCACTCCCGCCGAGAAACCACCCGAGCCACCCGCCGACCGCAGTAAAAACAAGCTGAATCGTGTTCCAGAATTCTCTCATAATAAACCCTCCAATCATTCGTCAACGATATCGTAAGATATTTTCATGACCTGCCCGTCCAGTTTTCGCACCGGCTCGGACAGATTGTTTATTGTGGTAAGGCACAGCTTGCATATCCCAAGCGCAAAGCCGAAGAAATGCTGACTGCCGCTTGAATACGGATAGTACGGCAGGATATACAGCGGCAGGTTAAGTCCGTCCGTCTTGATAAGATTTGCGTATGAATACAGATAACTGTTTCCATAAGTCGGAGCAGAGAACCGCATTCTGTATCTTCCGTAATCCTCGCCGCTTTTGATTATCTCAAGGGCAAGCAGTGAATAGGAAATGTTGCAGCTATCGCAAATCACAAGCGGAGTGTTCGTCTTTTCGTCAACATAAAATCCCCAGAAGCTCGCCGCTGTCATATTAGAGAGCGTTCCGTCAGCGACATACTGCCATGTCTTGCCCGTGGATTTACCGTCCTTTGTGAATATGCGCAGCTGCCCGAAGTTATTTGTTCCTGTCGCTTCTTTGCCGTCTATCAGCGGATATTTAGTAATGACGAAGTATTTATCGTCCCACTCAAAGGCACTCAGCGCATTGCAGTAATCGCCGTTCACACCCGCGCCGTAAAACCATCTGTACTGCGATGAAGAATTGCTGATTCTCTCATACTTAAAGCCTACGCCGTACATTTGGAGCAGCGTGTCGGTTTCGATGGTTTTCTTCGAAACCTGCGAGTAGTCGGACAGCCTGAAAATATAGTGATGGATATGACAGCGTGAGGTCGCAACGATATGTATCTTATCGCCGATAACATACGGAAAATACGCAAGCCACTGGGGCGCGTCCTCCCAATCCTGCCGTAGCTTTTCCTTTTCCTCCTGCGGTACATAGTCCGCATTTGTAGTGTTACAGTCATAAAAATAGCTGCCATGATGATAGCTGTTATCGTACATGGAATCTGGAATACGCTCCGCCGCCGGAAACAGCTCTATGACTTTCTGCACGCTTATAATGCCGCAGAACGGCTTTTCCGCGCTTACGCTTATGGACATGGGGTCGAACATAACGACCTCATAAATGCAGCCGTCATGGATATGCTTTCCGAGAAGCCGCACATTTCCGTTCGAGAGCCTGCCCATGTAAAACCACTTGAAAACTCCGCAATTGAACTGCGAATCCGGAATATACCGCCCGACAATAGTGTGATACGCCTGCTTGAACGAGTCCAGAGAACTGCTGTTAAGGTCAGTTCCTCCCGTTGAAAGATTCCAGTAAGTGTCGTGGTAGCCGCAGGTGCCGCCGTCCTTGGTGGTAAGGCATATACAACCGATTTCGCCGTTCGCACGGTCAGAAGCAAAGTCCCACACATGGCAGTAGCCCTTGCCGTTCTCAATTCGTCCGCTTTCGTTTGCGTTGTAAGTGCCGATTGAAGTGTCCGTGCTGGTATTTGAAATTCCGGCATGACCTATCTCCTCGTTCGTCCACGGGAGCATCATATTATTGCCGTCCTCGGGTATTTTGTCGCGGCAGACGATGACTCCACGGAACGCAGTATCAGAGATATTTCCCACGAAATCACGCAGCATATTAAAGCTGCGGTCGTTGTCGGAATCCATGCCGATTTCAATGTAATCTGGCGGGTTCAGAATCGTGTCAACGGCATTGGTTATCATGTTTTCCTCATGCAGTTCATGAACTACCTCGCCCGTCTTTTCATCGAAAAGTTGAATTGTCGCACGTCCTTTTATCATGTTTCTTCCTCCTCAAATGGTTGGTAAATAAACGAAGTTTGGAAACTGCCGCAAGGCGCATTGTTAAGCACATCAACAAGATTTCCGACCTCGCCGTCATACAATAACGTTATACTCTGCACGCTGTCTTTCATCACAGAACTTCCGAACGCAAGCCAAATCGTGCTGCCGAAATTACCGACACCGAAATCTGCGTAAATCGGCTGCAAGCGCACGGTTTCGTTTTCAGTTGTGACAATCATGGTGAACGCAGAAACCGCTATTTCATCAGCCTTGACGGGATCGCGCAGTTCAAGATAAAGCTTTCTGTTGGACACATTCACCACCGTAATTGGCGGCGGTGTAATTATCTTCGGACTCCATGCGTCAGGGAATATTGCCATAACAGTAGGTTCAAGAGTTTTCCTGTCCCTATCACGCTTGATGAAAGCAGGCGCAAACTCGCCGAAAACAAACTTATGCGATTTGAGAATTTCAAACAGCAGAGTATCCGATGTGCGTACAAGTTTCTTCCTGTCGGTACGGCGCATTGAAAAGCAAACCTCAATCTCACGGGCTTCAATGTAGCCGTCCCAGGGTGTATCTCCGGAAAGGTAAGCGCCCATCACATAGCCCCACGTCTGCATTTTCGGAAACTTGCCCTGTGCGCCGTCAACCGAAACCACGCTAAGCGACATGGTATTTTGACCGACCTCCGATGTGAACGGATAGGTATAAGTCTTTGTGTGCGGACCCTCGCTGAAATACTCCTCATACCGCATGACATCGTTTTCGTTCTTTTTCAGAATGAACGCAAGAGTTCCTGCGGCTGAAATCACGAATTTCACGGTCGAGCAGAATGCCGCATATGTTGCTTGAATCGCACTGTAAGTAATGCGGAACAGCCTTTGCGACTTGTCTGTAACCGAAATATCCGTGCTGTTTGTCGCGGTTTTCAGTTCTGCAGTGGATTCGCCCACGTCCTTGCGTATCTCGTTGGTTTTCTGCTCCATCTGATAGAGATTGTCCGAAATGCTCGGTCTGTAATCTCCGACCTCGATGGAAATCTCACGGCGGTTGTACGGGTTGAAACTCATGGCGATTATGCGGGTATTCACATTGAGATTGAACGGGTGGAATACTATCTGCACATTGTCGCCGACCGAGAAATTGATATTTTTGTACAGCGTTAGTCCGTAATTTGTAGTTCCCGAACGGCTGTCGGTTTCCATGGTCAAATCCGAAACGTTGCGCCCGTCCATAATGCCGATATAGTCCTGCGAACCTCTGTGGGAACGGATATTTATTTCCGTCCCATTGTACTCGATTTCTCCTCCGCAGAGCGCAACTAGCTGCATTAAGGCGGCTCGACGGGTACATTCTCGATTGATTTTCAGCTTTATAGGGACGGTCGTGTCGCAAATTCCTGCGGTCAGCGAAGTGCCTTGCAGCAAAGAAATAAGGCACTCGCCGGGAGTGCCCTCAAAGTCAAATTCAGTCAGCTTGTATTCGTCATTGTTAAGTTCGTAGGACTTGTGCTCGCACTCCACGGTGCAAATCGCAATGCCGTTTGACAGGGATTTCGACACTTTCACAACATTGAAAAGGTAGTTCAGAGTGTCGCTTTTCAGCCGTACCTCCAGTCCCGTGAATATCTCCGAAGCCATCGATGAAATCACGGAAAACTGAAAGGTGCATTCTCCGTTCAGACTGTCGGTAAGCGATGCAGAAATCACTCTTGCGAACACACCTCGCACATTGCCGTTTTCGGTCACGATTATCTCAACCATCACACCGCCCCCGCATTTCTCACCGTAACCTTGTTCTGATTCCACTGTATTCTTGAAATTACCTTAGTCAGCGGAACTCCGTCAATGCTTAGCGGAATTGTCAAGTCAAAAGCTTGTGTCTGTCCCAAACCGTTAAATCCCGAAACAGTGCCGTTCATATCCAAATTGAAATCCGACGGGATAGCGTTCTGCATACTCTTTGAAACGTCCTTCATCTCATCGCCGAAGCCCTCGCCAAGGCCCTCAGCCATAAAGCCGCCGAGATTGGCGAATAGCTTTGACGGCGAGTGAATTCCGAAGAAGTCCTTGATTCCGTCCACGATGCCGCCGAAAAATCCGCTAATCTGATTCCAGAGCCACGCGCCCGCGTCAGAAATGCCCTGCCACAGACCTTTCAGAAGATTACCGCCGACCTCCGCCATCTTGCCGAAGTAGCCGCTGAATGCGTCCACTATTCCGGTTATGATTTGCGGAATCGCCTTGACTATCTCCACAATTATGGTCGGAAGATTTTCAATCAGGGCAATAAACAGCTGAACTCCTGCCGCAACAAGCTGCGGAATCGCTCCGATAACAGCGTCTATAACGCTTGAAATAATCTGCGGAATAGCTGCAACAATAGTCGTGATGATTGTCGGCAGGTTCTGCACAAGCGCAACAAGCAGCTTGATTCCTGCTTCGATGATGAGCGGAATTGCGGAAATCACCGCCTTGATTATCCCGTCAATTATCTGCGGAATTACCTCCACGATTGCCGCAATGATGTCCGGCAGAGCGGTCACGAGCGAGGTTAGAAGCTGTATTCCCGCTTCGATTATCTGCGGTATCGCGCTGATGAGGAAATCTACGATTCCCGTGATTATCTGCGGCAGGGCTTCAATGAGGATCGGCAGTGAATCTAAAATACCCTGCGCCAGTTCGGTTATAAGCTGCAAAGCTGCGTCCAAAATGAGTGGGAGGTTGTCCACAAGCGTTTTCACTATCTCCACGACAACAGCGACTATCTGCGGAACAAGCTGCGGAATCGTGTCCGCAATGCCCTTGATGAGCGACAGCAGAATATCCGCTCCGGCTGACACGATTTGCGGCAGCAGTCCCACCAGAGCCGAGATTATCTCGGTCACAATTCTGGCAATGGTCGGAGTAAGCTCCGAAATAGCCGACAGAAGTCCGTCCGCAAGCGCCTTGATGATACCCGGAGCGCTTTCGAGGACTGCGCCCGCAATCGAGGTTATGAGTTCTGCAAACTGCGGAATCAGCGTGCGGATAGTGTCGATAACAGATGTAACGCCGCTTTTCAGTTCTTCCGCAGCTTGCTCGTTGCCTGCTAGGAGGTCTGCAAGACCGTCTGTGATCTGCGTAATTCCCGGGAGGAGTTCGCCGACCATGCGATTTTTCAGACCGCCTGCCGTGTGCGACAGCCTGGTAAGGCTGTCCTCAAAAGCAGCGGAAGCCGCAACCGCTTCGTTGCTCATAACCATGCCGTAATCCTCGGCTTCCTGCTTCAGACGTTCGGTTTCCTCTACGCTTGTGTTCAGGACAGCTGCCATATCCACAGCGGATTTTCCGAGGAGGTCGTTTGCGGCGGCGGTACGCTCTGCGCCTGCCTCCATGCCTTGCAGAGCCGTGATTACCATACTCAGCTGCTCGTCCTGTGACTTTCCGTTCAGTTCCTCGATGGAAAGCCCGACAGCGGACAGCTTTTCGGCTGCGGAATCCGAACCGCCTGCTGCGTCAGTTATTACGGTGGACAGCTTTTTCATGCCTGTCTGGAGATTGTTCACGTCAGCGCCGCAGCGCTCGAATACATAGCCCCACTTCTGATAGCTTTCGGCGCTGATACCGATTTTCTGCGATGTTTTGTCGATTTGGTCGCCGGCAGAACCGACATCGTTCGCCATGTCCCACAGCTTTTTCCCTGCGGCAACGCAGGCTGTTCCGACCGCTGCGGCGGCCGCCCCGAGAGCAGCGCCAATTTTCTTTGCGGTATCTCCAAGTTTGCTCAACTTTCCATCAGCGTCCTCGCTTGTGTCGGCGGCTTTCTTGACGGAATTTGAAAAGTCCTTTGCTTCATCTCCGGCTTCGTCAAAGCCCTTGTCAGCCTTTTCGAGGGCGGTGTTGTTGGAATTCAGTTCACGCTCCATGCCGTTCAGAGCCGCCTGCGCATTGTTCAGCTGTATCTGCCAGCTTTGGGTGCGGCGGT
>OGUO01000848.1_pt1 | contig 22119 bp, 18 predicted proteins | sample 1553641 | NCBI WGS metagenome assembly OGUO01 (sample SAMEA2579980, study PRJEB22360) | human gut metagenome | biome: human gut; feature: human-associated habitat; material: faeces | place: Denmark | collected 2008/2010 | reverse complement strand
CCGATCCCGCACTCTGATATTTTTCTTCCGCTCTGATTCCGAAAAAATTTCTTCCGAAAAATAAAAAGAATTATGCTCTCCCTGCTCAAAGGATAAATAGGGATACTGCTCCAGCTCCTTATTGGTGATCACACTTTGCCTTGCAAGCGGATGTTCTCTGCTGATAAATACATGCGGCTTTGCTACAAACAGTTCTTCGAATTTCAAATCATTCTGACGGATCAGCTTCATAATGATCGTCTCATTCTGCGAAGAAGTATACAGGATACCGATCTCACTTTTTAACTTTGCCACATCCTCTATAATCTCGTAAGTCTGCGTTTCTCTTAAAGTAAAATCATATTTTCTCGCATCGAACTTGCGGATCACATCTACAAATGCATTGACCGCAAAAGAATAATGCTGGCAGGATACGGAAAATCTCGGGTTCCGTTCATTTACATTCAGATACCTCTCCTGCATGAGGCCGACCTGATCCAGAATCTGTCTTGCATAGGCGAGAAATTCATCTCCCTCTGCGGTGATCGTCACCCCTTTATTCGTCCGGTGAAAAATCGTCACCTGCATCTCCTGCTCCAGTTCCCGAATCGCATTGGTAAGACTCGGCTGGGAAATGAACAGCTCTTTTGCCGCCTCACTTATCGTCCCCTTCTCCGCAACCATGGTAATATACCTTAACTGCTGTAATGTCATAAATTCTTCCTCCCTACAGCATATAGATCAGTGCGTTACAGATACATGCCGCAATATTACTTCCGCCTTTTCTCCCCCTCGCTACAATATACGGGGTATCTTCCAGAGTCAGGATCAGTTCTTTGGACTGTACCACATTTACAAAGCCGACCGGTACACCGATCACGAGCTCCGGACGGATTCTTCCGTCTTTGATCAGTTCATACAGGTGAATTAGTGCTGTCGGTGCATTTCCGATGGCAAAGATCAGTTTTTCGTTCAGTTCACACGCCTTTTTCATACTGGCAACGGCTCTTGTGGTTCCATTCTTCTTTGCCGCCTGTGCCACATCTTCATCTGACATGAAGCAGTATACCTGACCGCCGTACTGTGCCAGTCTCTTTTTGTTAATTCCGGAACGCCCCATCTGTGTATCGGTTACGATGGAAGCACCGCCTCTGATCGCTTCGAGTGCTTTCTCCACCGCATGCTCGGAATACACCAGATTCTTCGCATAATCGAAATCTGCGCTGGTGTGTATGCAGCGCTTTGTAATTGGTGCCTGAATCTCTGGAAGGATAATACCTTCCTGCTCCAGTTCTTCCGTAATGATCTCAAAGCTTCGCTTTTCGATCTCTGTCGGAAGGACATTTTCTATCTCTATTTTTGTATGTGCCGCGTGATTATTTTTCTGTATATTCAACGTTTTCTTCCTTTCTCTTCATAGTCCGTCATAGCCCACATCTCATCTTTTCTAACTACAAAACTTGCCATCGGCAACTTCTCTTGCATACTTTGGTATCTACAGCTCCTTACGAATACATAGTAATCCCGAAAAATTATTTCTGCATTCCCATGATCTTATAGATTGCCTTCATGTCCAGATGTTTTCTGAGTGTATCTGCCAGAAGATCATACTGGCTTTCTTTGAATGCTTTCAGGTCTACACCTTCCACTTCTTCCATTGAAAGTCCTTTCTTTTCTGCCAGGGATTTTACGATCTCCGATACAATTTTCTCCTTATCAAAAATGCCGTGGATGTATGTTCCGTATACATTTCCATGCGAGATTCCGTCTGTACTGTTCTCTATTCTGTTTTCCGGCTCCATATCCGGAATCTGTCTGTCCTTTTTCTTCACCGTATCGTGAATCTGATTCATCGGACATCCTTCCAGAAGTTCGGTCTTTCCCATATGGATCTCGTATCCTTCAAACTTCAGATTCTCAAGTGCTTTCAGATTTCCCTCCACATGAAGGAGTGTTCCATTCACCCTTGTTCTGGTCTTTTCTGTGGTAAATGTAGTCGTTACCGGCAAAAGGCCGAGTCCTTTCATACTGCCGCCATCTTCCACGCCTTCCGGATCACTGAGCGACTGCCCCAGCATCTGATAGCCGCCGCAGATTCCCCAGACCACACAGCCGCCGGCATGCGCCTTTAGAATCTTCGCTTCCATTCCGCTCTGTCTTAACCATTTCAGATCTCCCATCGTATTTTTTGTTCCCGGAAGGATAATCATATCAGGATTTTCCAGTTCTCTTGGATTCTTTACATAACGCAGATTCACTCCCGGAGCATTTTCCAACAGCATGAAATCCGTAAAGTTCGAAATTCTCGGTGTCCGGATGACTGCGATATCCACCAGACCGATTCTTTCTTCTGCACCTTTTCCACCCTTTGTCATGTTAAAACGCTCTGTCAGACTGTCTTCATCTTCAATCTCGACCTGCATATACGGTGTAACTCCGACTACCGGAATGCCGCCTCTTTCTTCCAACATAACAATACCGGGATCCAAGATTGTCTTATCCCCGCGGAATTTGTTGATGACCAGTCCCTTTACACGTTCTTTCTCATCATCTTCCAGGAGCATAAGCGTCCCCAGAAGCTGGGCAAATACTCCTCCGCGGTCAATATCTCCGACCAGAAGCACCGGCGCATCTACCATCTTCGCCAGCCCCATATTTACAATATCATCTTTCTTCAGGTTGATCTCTGCCGGACTTCCCGCTCCTTCGATCACAATGATGTCATTCTCTTCTTCTAATTTGTGAAATGCTTTCATAATGTCCGGTATGAGCTGCTTTTTATAAGCAAAATATTCTCTTGCACTCATATTCTTCAAGACTTCACCATTTACGATCACCTGTGATCCTACATCGTTGGTCGGCTTTAACAGGATCGGATTCATCTCTACCTGCGGCGCCACGCCTGCTGCCTCTGCCTGCACAACCTGTGCACGTCCCATCTCCAGTCCATCCTCTGTAATAAAGGAATTCAGTGCCATATTCTGAGATTTGAACGGAGCCACCCGGTATCCGTCCTGTTTGAATATTCTGCAAAGTCCCGCACACAGAAGACTCTTTCCTGCGTTGGACATTGTCCCCTGTATCATAATTTTTCCAGCCATGTTATCAACCTTTCATTCTCTTCTTCAGATCTTATTGCAATCCGGTAATGCCCTTCTGTCAGTCCTTCATAGTTACTGCAGTCCCGGATCAACAGTCCGCTTTTCAGTGCCTTCTCATACAGCCCTGCTTTTCCTTTAAAAAATATATAGTTTGCTTCCGATCCCCATACATTCAGACCAAGCTTTCTCATCCGCTCTGTCATCCAGAACTTTTCTTTTTTTATATATTCTCTCGTTCTCTTTAAATATGCTTCGCAATCAACAAGTGCTGCCACACCTGCTTCCTGTGCCGTTACCGACACATTCCACGGCTGGAGCATTGCCCTCATTCGTTTCCTAAGAGCCGCATTCTCACACAATGCATATCCAAGTCTTACACCCGGCATACAGAATATTTTCGTAAATGCTTTGATAATGACCACATTCGGATACTGTGTCAGATACCCCCGGCATTCATATCTTTCTGGTTCTTCCAGAAACTCTATAAAACACTCATCCAGGACCAGTATCGTACCGCATTTATTACATCTGTTCATCACACGGATCAGCAGTTCTTTTTCCGTTGTCTGTCCGGTCGGATTATTGGGATTGCACAGAAATATCATATCTGTATCTTCCGTAATCTGTTCCAGTATATCCTCCTGTATCCGGAAATCCTGTTCTTCTTTTAATCTGTAATATTGTACCTCTGCTCCAACTATGCCAAGTGCCCGCTCATACTCGGAAAAAGCTGGTGCCGTCACCAGTGCTTTTTTCGGTCTCACTGCCATTACAACAGCAAAAAAAAGCTCTGCTGCACCATTGCCGCAGAGTATCTTTTCTTTTTCTATTCTCTCAAAATCACTGATCGACTCCCGAAGTCTGTCGCATCTGACATCCGGATAATACATGATCCTGTCTGCACTTTCCTGTACGCTCTTTCGTACCGCTTCGGGAACTCCCAGCGGGTTACTGTTTACAGAATAATCTGTAACAGATGGATTCCGGTAAATGTCTCCACCGTGAACTGTCTCTTTTGATTCTGCCAACGTTCCTTCACCTGTGCGGATAAACCGCTCTCTCTGCTATTTTGCTACAACCATCTTACTCACTTTGCAGAAAATAGTCAACCGGAATCTTATACCTGAATTCTTGTTGCCGCATCGCTGCTCATTGCGATCCGCTTCTCACCACTCCTGATGATCAGGTCTCTTCCGGAATTCTGAATGACTGTGATCTCACTGCCTTCATCAATCTTGCATTTTCGGATCTTATCCAGAACTTCCGGGATGCCGAACATACACTTGATGGTGTAGCTTTTTCCAGCCGCCGCCTTTGACAATGCCTGCATAACTAACACCTTCTTTACCTCTTTTTTATATTGTAAGTTGCACTGACTATGTTAGTCAACAGGAACATTGTTTGCACAATTCTAACTTTTTATTCATAATTTGCAGATAATATTATTTGTTTTTTGATTCTTATTATCAATATCATCTACAGAACCAGAATCCGTAGGATGATTCCAAGTATCAGACCAAGCATTGCCGTCCCATATAACAGCTTATGCGATCTCCGGATATCCAGTAGTTCCATCTCCCGGACCGGATCTCCGATCGTCGGCTTCTTATGCAGCTTTCCAAAATACCACGCGTCTCCTGCAAGCTGCACATCCAGCGCCCCCGCCATGACTGCTTCTGTCTGTGCAGAGTTCGGACTTTTATGATTAAAGCGGTCTCTTCGGAAGATACACGCTGCATTCTTTCCATCCATTCCGGTCAGATATGCAGCCAGGATCATCAACACTGCCGATACCCTTGCCGGAATGAAATTCACCACATCGTCTAACTTCGCTGCTGCCGTTCCAAACCACTGATACTTGTCATTCTTATATCCAACCATCGAATCCATCGTATTGATCGCTTTGTATGTAAATCCCAGAACAGCTCCGCCGATCAGCATATAAAATAACGGTGCGATCACACCATCTGATGTATTCTCTGCCACCGTCTCTACGGCCGCCTTGGTCACACCTTCTTCCGTCAGATTCTGTGTATCTCTTCCGACGATCATGGACACGGCCTTTCTCCCGGCCTCCAGGCCCTTGTCTTTCAGTGCTATGTAGACCCTGTCACTTTCTACTTTCAGGGATTTCGTTGCAAGGATCTGATAACACCAGAAGCTTTCCAGTGCAAGTCCAAGCTGCCAGAAATACTTATATGCAACCGATAAGATCACCGCCGGAACTCCTGTACTGACCGTCACAACCACCAGCACCAAAATCCCTCCACCGATGCGTTCCCCTGTCTTATTCGCCGGCAGACAGTTTCTGATAATTCTTTCGGTTCCCGATATCAGATGCCCGATCAGCCTCACCGGATGATACAGCCATCTTGGATCCCCGAAGATCAGATCCAGAACAAAGCCCGCCACGATCGCGATCGTCATATATGTTATTCTCTGAAATTCTAAGTTCATATCCTTCTCCATTCTTTATCTGATAATCATAATAACTTCCTGCTGGTGTCCCGTCTTCCTTTACTGCATACCGTTCCATGATACTCATGATCGTTCCGCCATGTGCCACAACCGCAATCGTCTCCCGGTCATGTGCCTGCGCATCCCGTACGACTTCCCGGAACCCTTCCAGTGTCCGCCGGATGAACGCTTCCCTGCTTTCCCCTTCCGGAAATGGCAGCTTCCCACCACTGTCTATCCATGCCTGATACTCCGGGCAGCCGGAAAGTTCGATATAATTATGATTTTCAAACAGGCCAAAATCACACTCCCGTAACTTTTCATTACAGCTATATGCTCCTGCTTTCATCATCTCCGGATAAATGATCTCTGCCGTCTGCACACACCGCTTCATCGGACTTACATAGACATATGTAACCTCAGGATACATTCCTTTTCTCTCTTCCAAAAGCTGTATTCCTTCCAGACATAAAGATTCATCCGTCGTTCCGATATAGCGTTTTTCTTTATTTCCTTTCGTCATCGAATGACGTATCAGATAAATCCTCATACTTCCTTTATCACCTGTCCGATTCCGCACATCACACGGTATACTTTCTCCGAATATGCCGCAAGGTGCGTACACACTCTTCCGGTCTGCTCTCTGTATTCCCGTTCCATCCGGTCAACCGGCACGATCCCGTATCCGATCTCATCTGTAATCAGGATCAGTTCCGGATTCTTCCGAATCAGTTCTTCTGCAAGATCATCTATCGGTTCTCCTTCCTTTATCTTTCTTTCGATATACTGATGGAAATGATATATCCCTTCGCAGCTATATAGTTCTTCTTCCGTACATACCGCACCGTCTGCCCATGTGACATCTGGGTAGATTTTCTTTGCGAATGCAAGTTTTCCCTGATATGCGCCGCCTATTATCATGATCATGACTTCTTTTCCTTCCTCCAATCCTGTATTTTCATCTTTCTGTTATTTTCTACTATTTCTCTGCTGTTTTCTTTCTGCCACTTGTTTTCTTCATTCTTTCCACACTTTTATCCAGCCTGTTCATCATTTGATGATTCCGCTTTTTACTACGATATCCACTACTACCACGACAAGCGCCATCACAAGTTCACATACCTGCAGGAAATATCCACACAGATCCCCGGTCACACCGCCGAAATTCTTCATCGCCATCCGGTAATAATATCCAAATACCACGCCTGCCGAGATCACACATCCGATTCCGCAGATCCCTCCAGTCAGTGGAATCAGGAAACACAGTACAATCAGATAAATGCCCAATACCATTCTTGTAATTCTGGTCGATGCACTTTCCGAAAAATCTGCCACCAGACCTTTCTTCCTTGCCTGTGGAAATGTAACTACAGACAGTCCACTCAATGTTCTCGATAGCATGAAGCTATATGCGATCACTTCCATACTCCGTACACTCAGACAAGAATACACGCCAATATACATCAGAAAATAGACGGTACATGAAATGATAGCAAATGCTCCTGCGTGGGAATCTTTCAGTATTTCCAGACGTCGCTCTTTCGTCTGCCAGGAACTCAGCGCATCCTGTGTATCCAGAAATCCGTCTAGATGAATTCCTCCCGTAATAAATACCGGGATCAGGATCAGAAATATTACAAAAAATAAGGAATATTTTCCTCCTCCATTCCCATCAAACCATTTTGAAAACCGAAACACTCCATAAGACAAAAGTCCGATCACCGCACCGATCCATGGAAAAAAACACATTGCATACGATTTATTTTCATCTGTCCATTCGCTGCGCGGCATCGGAATCCTGCTGTACATGGAAAACGCAATTTTGAAACTATTCCATATTCTTTTTATACTCTTCATACTTCTTTTGCTCCTTACGAATGCATACCGGAATTCCATACACAACTTCCGTTACTATATCTGCAAACTCTGCAAGACTTTGATTCACCATTCCGATGCATTCCCGATATTTTTCCGTCTCTTCACTATAGCCGTTTATATCTGCGTTCACTTCATTTGTAACAATTACAAGACGTGTCGTAGAATTGCTCAGTCTGCGTACTCCTGCCAATACTTTTTCTTTTGTTTCTTTTAAATCATTCAATGTACCATCTTCTCTGTAAAGCTCATTGGCCACCAGATTCGATATGCACTCCAGAAGGATTCCCTGATTCTTTGGTATCTCAAGTTCTGATAGATCTGTATATTTTTCCAATGTCCGGAATCCTTTTCCTGCTCTCAGCCTGTGATGTCTTTCAATCTTTTTCATCGTTTCTTCTGTGTATGGCTGCATGGTTGCAATATATATGTAAGTACCATCCTTCTTATTTCTGCCTGTCAGCCAGTTCTCCGCATACTCAGATTTACCGCTTCCGCTTCCGCCTGTCACCAGATGTATCATTCTTTCTCACCTAATTCTTTATAATCTTCGATGTCATTTTCTGAAAATGTACTCATCCGTCCATACACTTCTGCCGCAAGATCCAGCACCGGAAGATATGCCACAGCTCCGGTTCCCTCACCCAGGCACATATCTGCATGCAATGGTGCATCCATGTGTAACTCTTTCAGGATCTTCTGCATTCCAGGTTCTTTCGAGACATGTGACACAATCATCGCATCTTTGACCCACTCACAGATTCTGACGGCCGCAAGTGCCGCAACCGCTGAGATAAATCCATCAACTACAATCGGGATTCGATATACAGCACCTCCCAGATAGAGTCCGGTAATTCCCGCCAGATCGAATCCGCCTACTTTTGCCAGTACATCCACCGGATCATCCCATTTCGGACGATTGACCGCTATCGCCTTCTCGATCGCGTGTATTTTTCTTTCCAATCCTTCGTTCGTCAGTCCTGCTCCCCGTCCCGTTATCTCTGCCGGTTCGTCTCCCAGAAGTACGGAAGCCACGGCACTGCTGGTCGTCGTATTTCCGATTCCCATCTCTCCGCTAGCAATGATCTTATATCCGGCTTCCTTCTTTTCCTTCACCTGATGAATCCCGGTTAAGATTGCCTGTAACGCCTGCATTCTTGTCATAGCCGGACCTTTGGTCATATTTGCGGTTCCATTTGCCGTTTTATATCTTGGGACTTTTGTATCCGCTGCCATACCGATATCGATGGGAAAGATGTCTACACCGGCTTTTTTACACATGATCGCCGCACTGGTATTACATGTCAAAAAATTCTCTGCAACAATTGCAGTTACTTCCTGTCCTGTCTGCGTTACACCTTCTTCTACCACTCCGTTATCCGCACACATCACGATCAGCGCCTTCCGGTTCAGATTCACGTCTGTATCGCCGGTCAGTGCCGCAATCTGCATAATATGATCTTCTAGTTTTCCCAGACTGTGTAACGGTTTCGCAATGGAGTTCCACTTTTTCTGCGCATTTCCTTTCGTTACTACATCTGCCGGATGAATGCCAGATACGATCTGATGGAATTTCTGTTCCAGTTGTTCTAAACTTTGCTCTGCCATGCTTTTTATCCTCTCTGTTCTCTATGTTCTATCTCTTTCCCTAGCTCTTTTCTCTTGTTCCCTGCATCTTCTGCATTGTTCCAGAAAGTTCTCCGGAATCTTTTCATTTCCATAATAATGAATATGCGGATATCCTGCCAGTACCGTATCGGTACTGATCATGCATTTCCACGAACGGTTTGACATTGGTTTTTCCGCCAGAAATGCTTCCCCGCATACTTCTGAATCATAATAATGAAATTCATGTGCCGGGATACCTCCTGCTTCTTTACCGAATATTCTTCCCCCTGTCAGGGTAACATAGCCGAATCGCTTTAAGGAACCTGTCGGATAACTTTTCCCTTCTAAAAATCCAACCATTGGAAATTCTGTGCCGCTTTCATCTCTGATATATTCCTGCAGGTACATGAATCCTCCACACTCCGCGATACATGGCATTCCGCCGTTCAATGCTTTTTTAATACTCGTCTTCATTGACTCATTTTTACTTAGTTCTTCTGCATATAGTTCCGGATAACCGCCATAGAACAAAAGTCCCGACAGATTTTCCGGAATCTGCTTATCGTAAAGAGGAGAAAAAGGAATCAGTTCCGCTCCCATCTCCTGCAGCAGTTCCAGATTATCCTGATAGAAAAAACAGAATGCATCGTCACTTGCAAGCCCGATCCGTACCGTATCTTTTGTTCTAACCGATTCTGTACTATACTGTGCATTTTCTTGCAGCTCCGGTGCATTTTCTGCCAGTTCCAGAAGGCCTGCGATATCTACACTTTTCAGAATCTGTTCTCCCAGTCTTGTGAGTTTGTCTTCCGTATCTTTTCGTTCTTTTGGAAGCTTCAGTCCCAGATAACGGCTCTCCAGTGCACAATCTTTCATAACCGGAACATAGCCGTAGACTTTGATTCCTGTCTGCACCTCGATCATCTCTTTCATTCTTCCATACATCATCGGAGACAAACGGTTCAGAATTACGCCTTTGATACGGCTGTCTTCTTTATAATGCAAAAACCCCTGGATACACGGCACTGCAGACACGCTTAGTCCTTTACAGTCCAGGATCATCACAGCCGGGGTATCGGTAATTCTGGCAATGTCATAAGCACTCGCCTCTGAAGAGATCCCTGCGATCCCATCATAGTATCCCATAACACCTTCCATTACGGAAATATCTGCTCCGGCACCATTTTTTTTCAGGATCTCTCTGACTCCATTTTCTCCACACAAAAAGGAATCCAGATTATAGCTGCTGATGCCGATCACAGTCTTGTGGAACATTGGATCAATGTAATCCGGCCCGCACTTAAAAGACGCAGGATTTATCTCCTGCATCTTCATTGCTTTCAATATTCCGCAGGTCAGCATGGTTTTACCTGCGCCACTTCTCATCGCAGTAATCAGAATTCTAGGAAGTTTCATTACTCAGATTCCTCCATTTCTTCCCGGATTTTCTCCGGTGTCAGATCCCCTACAGAGATCACTTTCGTAATATCCTCCACAATATCTCCGGTCATATCTTCCGGTTCCACCTCGTCCAGATTGATTTCTTCCAAAACGAAATCGTCTTCATTTTCCGGATCTGCTTCCTTTTTTGCCGGTCTGCTCGTAAAGCTGATCACATAGATCGGATTCTGTCCATTCATCATATGATAACTGCCCACTTTTTTCGCACGGCTTACCGCTACCTGAATGACTTCTGCCTCTTCTATCTCATTCTCTTCCGTATATTTTAACACCTGCATCATCGTCTCGAGTGAGATTGCATTGAGCACCACCCGTACAAATGGGTTCTTCTTCCGGATAGCATCCAGGATTTCATACAACTTTCCTTTACTGCCCCCGATAAATACGCAATCAGGTGCCGGCAGTTCTTCCAGTGCCTCTGGCGCCATACCTTCTATCACATGCAGATTATCCACGTGCATCCGCCTTGCATTTTCACGGATCAGTTCCTGCGCCTCCACTTTCTGTTCGATTGCATAGACGTTACCTTGCGTTGCAACCATGGCGGCCTCTACGGAAATAGAGCCTGTTCCTGCTCCGACATCATATACAACTGCATCCTTCTTAATCTTAAGTTTAGCAATCGAAATGCTTCTTACTTCTTCCTTGGTCATCGGTACATCGCCACGTACAAATGTATCATCCGGAATTGCCGGAATCACCGGGCTTTCGCCGCCGGATTCATTTTCAATATAAAGGACCGCCAGATTCTCTCCTTTGTAATGAAGCAGTGATCTTGCTGTTCCTGTCTGAATCTCTTCATTCTTATAAGAAAGTTCTGTTCCGATCCTGACTGTTACTTCGCCCATTCCATATTCCGTCATTTTTGTCAGGATCTGACGGATCTCTTCTGCATTACTTACAAGGGCGAATACCTTTTTATTCTCCTTAATGACCGCCATCAGATTTTCTTTTCTTCCATGCAGGCTTACTAGTGCCGCATCCTCCCATGTTACGCCAAGCTTTGATGCAAAATATATGATGGATGATACTCCAGGCACCACTTTTGTCTCAATCTGTGGGTCATCTTTCGTCAATTCCAGAATCTTCTTCGCACCGCTGTAAAATCCTGTATCACCGGACAACGCAATCGTTACATTTTCATATTCCGGATTTTCTTTGATATAAGAAATGATCTCATCCGGGCGGTATGCTTCATATATGGTCTGTCCGACTTCTGCCACTGCCTCGATCATCCTGCCTGCTCCGATCAGAAGTTCTGCTTCCTGACAGCATCTTTTTGCTTCCAGTGTAACCTGGTCTCTGGCACCTGCACCGATTCCCACCAGTGTAACTTTCCAGTGATTATCCAGTTCCAGTTCTTTCTGAAGGAATTTGGACATTTCTTCAAAATTCATTCCCTCTTCTTCTTCCGGCCTTCCGATCACAACCATTTTCACACCGGCTTCTAGTGCAGCCTGACATTTCTGCGGGTATCCGCCTGCAAGTCCTGATTCTTTCGTTACCATATAAGCAATATCATATTCCTTTAACATGGCACGATTCATTTCCGTAGAAAACGGTCCCTGCATACAGATGAGATGACGTCCGGAGAATCCAAGTTCTTCACAATTAACTGCCACCTGGCCAATAGACAGAACGCGCGCATATACCCGGCTTTCGTAATCCGTCAGTCTTGTATAGGATTCCAGCTCCTTGCTTCCTGTTGTTACCAGAATATTTCCTTCTGTTTTTTCCAGATACTTTATCGCTTCATCCATATTTTCCACACAGATGCTTTCTTTGGTCTCTTCACTTCCCCTGACCAGTCTTAAATACGGAACCTGCATAACCTCGCAGGCACTTTTCAAGTTTTTGGTCACTTCTTTGGCATATGGATGCGTTGCATCGATCACATAATCCGGCTCAAACACCCTCATAAACTCGCCCATCTGCCCACTGTCCATCCGGTCGTGTGTCACCGTTATATTCTTCTCTTCCGGAAGCAGACTTTCCCCATAAGCGGTTGCCACACAGACGTGCAGTCTTACGCCTCTTCTTCCGAGATAAGATGCTAATTTTCTTCCTTCTGTTGTCCCTGCATATAATAGAATCTTTTTGTCTTTCATATACGATATCCCCTTGGTGTAACCATTTTTTCCCGAATTACTTTTGTCTGTTTATTTCCGATAAATACAGTAGAGAACATATCTACTGTTGTCTCTTTTAATTCTTTCAGTGTCAGTGTCTGCATTGTTTCTCCCTCGCGGGCAATGTTTTTCACTATTCCGCAGACGGTATCTTCCGCCTTATATTCCAGCATGATCTCACATGCTTTTGCAAGATAGGTACTGCGTTTCCTGCTGGACGGATTATAAAGGCAGATCACAAAATCAGCTTTTGCCGCACAGCGAAGCCTTTCTTCGATCAATTCCCACGGTGTCAGAAGATCACTTAAACTGATCAGACTGACATCATGTCCGACTGCTGCTCCAAGTACCGCAGAACCTCCCAGTGCCGCTGTCACTCCCGGGATTACTTCGATCGCGACTTCCGGATATTCCTCACCGATTTCATACATCAGTCCTGCCATTCCGTATATCCCGGCATCTCCGCTGCATACCATTGCCGTTACAGCTCCTTTTGCTGCCTCTTCGAATGCCATCCTGCACCGTGCTGCCTCCTGTCTCATGGACGTTGTCAGATATCTCTTATCCGGAAAATATTCTTTTAATAATTCGATATATACGGTATATCCGACGATCACATCACATTTTTCCATCGTCCGGACTGCTTTCACCGTCATCTGTTCATATGCCCCCGGTCCCATTCCTATCACATATACCTTATTCAAACTTCACCCTCCAATTATCCCAGGCAAATGCTGCTGTCACACCATTTTCTGCCTGTTTTCTGATTCGCAGTGTACCACCTGTATATACAGCACTTCTTTCACATACATTATCCACTCCGGTAACCTTTTTTACAAATGTAGAAACACTGAATTCTCCTTCTACTTTTTTTAATTCTTCTGCCGGATAAAATTCCGGCTCTATGTTATATTTGTTGCAAAATGTAAGCAATCCCTCTTCGTCTTTTTTTAGATCAATGCTTGCGATCCTGCCAATACTTTTCTTATTAATATGTGATTCTTTCAGTATCTTATCCACCAGCTGTTCTATCTGCTCTGCGGATGTCCCCCGTCTGCAGCCGATTCCCACCGTGATCCGTTGTGGTATCAGCCTTAATACATGACTGCTTAATTTTCGTTCATATATCCCGATATAGATATCTGGATTCTCATAGGTTTCCGGTACGATCTTCACTTCTTCCGGCACAGTACCCTCTATCGAATCTCTTCCGCTCTCAATCGCGGCCACGACTGTCTTTCCTTCCAGAATCTTTGCCGAAATTTGCTTTGCCTTCTGCATATCTTCTATATAAAGATGATTCTTTCTGGCAAATACATCTATTGCCCATTTTCCCCGGATATCTGTAGCTGTTGTGATCACAGGCAGTGCTCCTGCCATCTCTGCAATTCTTTCAGCCATCTCATTTGCTCCGCCAATGTGCCCGGACAGGATCGGGATACAATATTGTCCTTTCTCATCCAGTACCAGTACCGCCGGATCTGTTGTCTTTGATCCTATAAAAGATGCGATCAAGCGCACGGCAATCTGTACTGCTCCAATAAAGATCAGTACATCCCGCGTCCGGAACTGTTCACCTGTCCATTCTCTGGCACTGCATTTTACCGCATCCTTGTCCGATTCCAGTTCTTTGCATTTTACCGCCTGCAGCACCTGGTGTCCTTCTTTTTCCAGTTCATGTGCTAAAGATCTCTCCAGTCTTCTTCCATTTCCGGTAAAACTGATCATTGCAATCTTCATCTTATTCTACTCCCTGACGGAACTCGGTGGTGAATTCCGGATCATACAGTTTCGAACGTTCATACGCATGATGTGTCACCACATCTCCAACGATGATCAATGCTGTCTTTGTAATTCCATGTGCTTTCGCAGTCTCTGCCAGTGTACTGACAGTACAGATGTAACTTTCTTCCTCCGGCCATGTTGCCTTGTATACAATTGCTGCCGGCGTATCTTCTTTATAACCGCCTTCTATCAACTGGCCTTCCAGCTTTTCCAGAAGTCCTGTACTTAAGAAAAGTACCATCGTCGCATTATGACTTGCAAACGCTGCAACCTTTTCCTTCGCCGGAACCGGTGTTCTTCCTTCCATCCGTGTGATGACAACACTCTGTGACACCTCCGGAAGTGTATATTCCAGATTCAGTGCCGCTGCTGCCCCGCAGAAGGAACTGACACCCGGACAGGAATCATACGCAATTCCCAGTTCATCCAGATGATCCATCTGTTCCCGGATTGCACCGTACAGACACGGATCACCTGTATGCAGCCGAACCGTCATCTTCTGTTCCCGTTCTGCCTGTTCCATCACTTCCATAACTTCTTCCAGTGTCATCTTCGCACTGTTATATATCTCGCATGTCTCCTTTGTACTCTTTAACAGCCCCGGATTCACCAGTGATCCCGCATAGATCACCACATCAGCCTGCTCCAGATAACGCTGTCCACGGACCGTGATCAGATCTTCGGCTCCCGGACCTGCTCCCACAAAATGTATCATTTTCCGACTCCTTCCTGTCCTGCAAAGAACCTGCCACCAGCAACTTCTCCTGCATACTCTGGTATCTATTGTATATGTCGTTCTTTTCTGAATCTTTCTATCAGTTCTTCTGCTTTTTCTGTCTTTCCAAGGATTCCGTATACATTGGAAAACGTGACCGCTCCCACCTGTATCTCTCCTTTCCCCCGGTAGTTCAGATATTCCTCCATACGCATCATGATTTTTTCCATAATGCGTGTTCGTTCTTCCTCGCTGCATTTCTCCAATGCATCATCCGTCGTCACACAGTCAAGAAATTCGACTGCCTTCTCTCCGGCAATTCCCGCTCTCAATGCGGCCGTGGCGAATAAATCCATCCGACAGTCTGCCCATCTGGAATGGGTATTCATGATTCCGCCGGATACCTTGATCAGTTTTCCGATATGTCCGACCAGCAGGACACCTTTACAATCCTGTTCTACCGCCATATCTATGGCCTGACCAATATAGTTACTACATTTTACCACATCATTTTCTTCTATACTATACTGTTCTTTCAGAAAATCCAATCCGTAATTACCCGGTGCAATGATCAAATACCTGTACTTTTCCGCAAGGCATACCTTCATCTCTACTTCAATGGTATCGATCAGCGCCTGTTCACTCATCGGATTCACAATACCGGTTGTCCCAAGTATTGAAAGTCCTCCTTCTATTCCAAGTCTTGGATTAAATGTTTCTTTTGCCAGTCTTGCCCCTTCCGGAATCGAAATCTCTACATCAATTCCACCGGTATAGCCAACCTCTTCACAGGCTTCTTCTACTTCTTTTCTTATCATCTGCCTTGGCACACGGTTAATTGCGGCTTCTCCCACCGGCTGATTCAGTCCGGGCCTGGTCACTCTTCCTACCCCGATCCCGCCATCAATATGAATCTGTCCTGTTTCAGAAAGCCTTACCTGACTGTAAACCAGTACTCCATTCGTGATATCCGGATCATCTCCGCTGTTTTTTTTGACCGCACAGGATACCATATCCGGCAATTCCCTGTCTGTATATTTTCTCTGTATATCCGTGATATCCAACTGCAGCTTTTCTCCCTGCGGCAGTTCTACCGACACCTGCTCTACTTTTTCACCTGTAAAAAGCATCTGCATTGCTGCCCTCGTTGCAGCCTGTGCACAGGTTCCGGTTGTATACCCTTTTGCTAATTCTTTTTTCGGCATATGGACTCCTTTCCATCAGGGAGCGAGGTTTTGGCTTTTTTAATATCCCCTGACGCAAAAATGGAGGACTGCAGTTTTCTACATTCCTCCACCAATTTTAGCGTTTTCATACTTACATGTCAAATTATCTGTATGACGGTTCTCCACTTATTCGTTACCATTTTTGTTCTTACATTCTTGTTCCCATGCTTTGATTTCACCGCATGCAATCTTCATTCCCGAATCTCCGGACGGCTGGCTCTTGAAGTCATCCGGCATCTCATGAAGTACGATTGTCCTGCCGGGTATCAACCGCTTAATGCATTAAATAGCAACTCTACTGAATAAACATCGCATCCCCAAATGAAAAGAACCGGTACCTCTCCTTCACAGCCTCTTCATAAGCCGCAAGCACGTGCTCCCGTCCTGCAAGCGCAGATACCAGCATGATTAATGTAGATTCTGGAAGATGGAAGTTCGTGATCAGACAATCCAGTACTTTGAATTTATAGCCCGGATAGATGAATATCTGTGTCCATCCACTCTTCGCTTCCAGATGTCCATTCTCATCTGCTGCCGATTCTACCGTTCTGCAGCTTGTCGTTCCGACGCAGATAACACGGTGTCCCGTCTCTTTTGCACGATTGATCTTCTCAGCCGCTTCTTCATCGATCATGAAGAATTCCGAATGCATATGATGCTCGGTAATCTCATCCACTTTTACCGGACGGAATGTTCCAAGCCCCACATGAAGTGTAACTCTCGCAATATCCACACCTTTTGCCTTAATCTCTTCCAGAAGTTCCGGTGTAAAATGCAGTCCTGCCGTCGGTGCTGCTGCCGAACCTGTGTGAGTTGCATATACCGTCTGGTAACGGTTCTTATCCTCCAGCTGGTGTGTGATATATGGAGGCAGCGGCATCTGGCCAAGCTGGTCTAAGATTTCTTCAAAAATTCCGTCGAAATCGAATTTGATCAGACGGTTTCCTTCTTCTACCACATCAATGACTTCTCCCATCAGAAGGCCATCACCGAAACTAATCTTTGCTCCGACTTTTGCTTTCTTACCTGGTTTTACCAGCGTCTCCCATACGTTGTTTTCTTTTCTCTTCAATAATAATACTTCGATTTTGGCATTGGTCTCTACTTTGGAACCAATCAGTCTTGCCGGAATAACCTTTGTATCATTGATTACCAGACAGTCTCCCTCATGCAGATACTCTGTGATTTCTTTAAATACATGATGGGAAAAAGCCCCGGTCTCCTTGTCAAGGACAAGAAGTCTGGAGCTCGAACGATCCTCAAGCGGATCCTGTGCAATCAGTTCTTCCGGCAATTCATAATAAAAATCCTGACGTTTCATAATTATGAATTCCTTTCCCTTTTATTCTTTACGTATCTTTTTCTGATATGTTTTCATTTACAGTTGCATTTGAAGCTATTTCTTTTTCTGATTTATTTTCTACCAGACGATAGCCATTATACACTGGTTTTCCCAGTTTCTCAACTACAGAACTCTGTGTATTTTCTGTTTTTTTCAATTCCCGTATCCCAGACTCTTTCATTTGGACATTTTCCTGCGTTTTTGACAGCTCACCCTCTGATGTCTGCAGTTTCTGCTCTTCTACATTTGGCTTTTCACATTCTGGTACAACTGTTCCCGGTTGCGCCATCCATGCTTTTATCTTCTTCTGATAGACCACTCTGGTATCACAAAGCAGGTCATGAAATCCACGTTTTTCCGAATCAATTCCTGCAACAATATAACCGATATTCACCGGAAGGCTACATAAGAATCTTCCAACCGTCTCGCGGTACACCACATTGAACAGTGTCAGCTTCTCTTCCGGATTTTTTGAAACTACCCGGAGATTCATCGCTTTCTTTCCAAGTGTCGTTCCTGTCAGATAGGTAAATGCAATAAAATATAACACTTTCAGAGCATACAGTATGATATCTTTCAACGAATAATGAAACAGGATATCCGTTCCCGTTATCGCACCACCGCCAGCCAGTGAGATACCTGCAAATATCAGCCGCACGATCAGGAGGCCTGCAAATACTACCACACTGTCGATCATATAAGCCGCCATCCGCACCCAGAACCCTGCATACTCCAGATTCCCACTGGCACAGCAACTGTTCTGTCTGGCTAACTTCTCCTGATTATCGTAACTGTTCTGCATAGTACATCGGCACCCCGCTTTCTACACTTTTGGCGGTTTCCGTCAGAACCTGCGCTTCTGACTTCGGAACTAATGATTCTGCTTTGGAAAACAGCGACTGCAAAAGTCCTTCATCTGATTCCATCTCATAAAATGTAGATGTTCCAAGTTTTTTGCTCATTGCATCTTTCATATCCGGATACAGACTGATCTCATCGATCAGACCGTTGTTCTTCGCCTGCTTTGCAGTATAAGTTCTTCCGTCTGCCAGTTTCTTTACATCCTCCACTGACATATCACGGCCGTCTGCCACGATATTCACGAATTCCTCATAAGCTTCATTGATCTGATCCTGATAAATAGCAATCTGCTCGTCCGTAAATTTGCTGCTGTCCTTATTCTTTCCGCTCGTGATACTTACATAACGAATTCCAAGCTTTTTATACAGCCCGGACATATCATATCCTGACATGATCACACCGATGGAACCGGTCGTTGTATTCGAATTTGCATAGATTTTATCCGATGCCATAGACACCATATATCCACCGGATGCCGCATAATGTGCCATATAATCCCAGATCGGACGTTTTGTTGTCTCTTTATATTCTTTCAGTTTCTGATACAGTTCTTCGGATTCATAGACAGTTCCTCCCGGAGAATCTACATACAGAAGAATTCCTTTATTGTTAGAATCATCCATCAATTCATCGATATAATTCATCGTTGAATCATGCTGATATCCACTGGATGCCTCCAGTGTACTGCTTCCACTCTGTTCCCGGATCGTACCTTCTACTCTTACGATTGCAATATAATCTTCAGACGGTGGATTAAACTGATACGAACCTCCGAGATTAATTATATCATCTGCACTGTTCTGAAGCAGATTTTTTGAAATTGTATTGGTAAATACGCTGGCAGCACTGACTCCAACGAACAGTGCTGCCGCTACTACCAGACCTATGATCTGTTTTTTCTTCATACGTAATCCTCTTGCTCTTTTTACCGAGCTTTTATCTGATATGAATGAATGTTTTTTTATTTACGAAGTTCGATTCCCATACCCTCTAGTGCCTTTAAGATACGGTCCATAGCTGCAGATACATCTGCATCTTCCAGAGTCTTATCCTTCGCACGGAATACGATAGAATATGCAACAGATTTGAATCCTGTTTTAATCTGAGCACCTTCGTAAATATCGAACAGTGAATAGCTTTCTAGATATTCACCGCCCTTGCTTTCGATCACATCTTCAATCTGTCCTACCAGAATCTCTTTTGGCATTACCATACTGATGTCACGTGTCACTGCAGGGAATTTTGCAATTCCTGTATATTTACGATCAAATGTTGCTCTTGCTACGATCTCTGGCATATCGATTACTGCAATGTAGGCTCTTGTTCCGATTCCATAGTTATCTGCAACTTCCGGATGTACTTCTCCAAGATATCCGACTACTACACCATCATAAATGATGTTTGCCTGACGTCCCGGGTGAAGGAATGATTTTCCTGCATTCGGATCGTATTTTTCTTTCTTATGAAGTCCTACTTTATCGAAGAACTCTTCTACGACACCCTTCATAGTGAAGAAGTCGCCTTCGCCATACATACCAAGTGTGAACTGTACTCTTTCATCCGGCAGTTTTGTAAGTGGAAGTGCCTTTGGGAGATAAATGTTAGCCAGTTCGTATAATTTTACGTCTTTATTTCTTCTGTTATAGTTTGTTGCAAGTGATGTCAGCATACCATTCAAAGAAGATGTACGCATGATACTATAATCTTCTCCCAGTGGGTTCATGATCGGAATAGCCTTACGAAGATCAGAATCTTCCGGAATTAGAAGCTTGTCAAATACCTTCGGGCTTTCGAATGAATATGTCATTCCCTGGCTGAATCCGCAGAACTCAGCGATATCACGTGCAACCTGCTCTACTCTTAACTTGAATGATAATTTTCCTGTTGTAGCTTCTCCACTTGGAAGTGTGGTCGGAATGTTATCATATCCGTAGAATCTTGCAACCTCTTCCGCAAGGTCGGCGATGCGAAATAAGTCATGACGGAAAGTAGGTGCGATGACTTCGCTTGTCTCTTCATCGAATTCCAGATCGATCTTCTTGAAGTATCCGATCATTTCTTCTTTAGAAATGTCTGTTCCAAGCAGCTTGTTGATCTTTTCCGCATCAAATGGTACTCTTACAGGCTCTTTCTTCTTGCTGTATACATCAACCATTCCTCCGACAACTTCACCGACTCCCATCTCTTCGATCAGCTGGCATGCACGGTCAATGGCTGCCTCTGCATTATTTGGATCCAGACCCTTCTCAAATTTACCGGATGCATCGGTACGAAGTCCGATCTTCTTGCTTGATTTACGGATGTTGGTTCCATCAAAGCAAGCTGCTTCGAATAACATTGTCTGAACATCGTCTGTGATCATAGAGTTTTCTCCACCCATGATACCTGCGATACCGATGGATTTCTTACCGTCACAGATCATCAGTACAGATTCATCCATCTCTCTTTCCTGTCCGTCAAGAGTTGTGAATTTCTCACCTTTTTCTGCAGTACGCACTACAATTTCTTTTCCTTCGATCGTATCAAGGTCATATGCATGCATTGGCTGTCCGTATTCTTCCATTACATAGTTTGTAATATCAACCAGGTTGTTGATCGGGCGGATTCCTACAGAAGCCAGACGTCTCTGCATCCATTTTGGAGATGGTCCGATCTTAATGTTCTTTACGATTCTTGCACAATATCTTGGGCAAAGTTCCGGATTCTTAACGGTTACTTTGATATAATCTGCTGCATTCTCATCATTTCCTGTTGGTGTGACAACAGGTGGATAGAACGCTTTATTAAATGTAGCTGCTGCCTCTCTTGCAATACCTACAACACTGAAGCAATCTACACGGTTAGATGTGATCTCATATTCTACAACGACATCATCGAGGCCAAGTGATTTGATCGCACTCTCGCCTACAACGGCATCATCGTCGAAGATATAGATTCCGTATTCCGGAGCCTCCGGATACATATCTCTGTTAGAGCCAAGTTCTTCGATGGAACACATCATACCATAACTCGGTACTCCGCGGAGCTTTCCCTTTTTAATCTTGATTCCACCTGCAACACGCTGTCCCGGTTCATGACCTCCTGCAACGCGTCCGCCATCCAGTACAACCGGAACTTTTGCTCCCTCAAATACATTGGTTGCTCCTGTTACGATCTGAACTGTCTCAGTTCCCACATTCACCTGACAGATCACCAGCTTGTCTGCATCCGGGTGCTTCTCGATCTTCTCGATCTGACCAACCACAATCTTGTCAAGGTCAGCATCCAGCTTTTCAAAACCTTCTACTTTTGTTCCTGTCAATGTCATTGCATCTGTATATTCCTGTGCTGTCACATCAAGCTCCGGCACATACGCTTTTACCCATGATAATGAAGTATTCATGTTCTATCTCCTTTTCTATCTGCCTTTGCTTCTATTCCTGTATCCTCAGGACTGAAGCCTGCCCGCTTTCCCTGTAATTTCTCTTTTTCGTTCATTAAAACTGCTTCAGGAAACGGATATCATTTTCATATAATAAACGCATATCATCAATCTCATATTTCAGAAGTGCAATACGTTCAAGACCTACGCCAAATGCGA
>OGUO01000847.1_pt1 | contig 22161 bp, 16 predicted proteins | sample 1553641 | NCBI WGS metagenome assembly OGUO01 (sample SAMEA2579980, study PRJEB22360) | human gut metagenome | biome: human gut; feature: human-associated habitat; material: faeces | place: Denmark | collected 2008/2010 | reverse complement strand
CCTGCCGTCCTCACGATCCCGCGCGTCCTCTGCTGCACCCCCGCCGTGCTGATCCTGGATGAGGCGACCTCCTCGGTCGACACCCGCACCGAAATCGAGATCGGCAAGGCGGTGAAGAACCTGCTGCGCGGGCGGACGTCGTTTGTCATCGCGCACCGCCTGTCCACCATCACCGATGCCGACCTGATCCTCTACATGGAGGACGGCAACATCGTAGAATCCGGCAATCATGAGACCCTGCTTGCCCGCGGGGGGCGGTATGCCGCGCTCTACAACAGCCAGTTTTCCTAAGGGCGGACGGATACGGCGGGAGGCAGACAGCGCGCTTCCCTTCTTTATTTCTTCTCTTTGTTTATGTACCGGTCGTGCTTGCGGCGGACATAGGACTCGTCATGCTCGCCCGCGAGGAACGCGATGCGCTGCCAGGAACGCACGCCGTCCACATACCGCAGCATGAACAGCTCGCGCACGTCGCTGTCCGGGATCTCCTCGATATACCGGATGAGCAGCGCCTCCTCTGCCTCGGCGGCGCGCAGATAATCCATCAGCGCGTCGCGCTTATCCGCAAGCAGCGCGCGCAGCGCCGCTGCCTCGGCATCGTCCGCCGCCTGCTTCAGGCGGTTTTCCGCCGCGGCAATGCGCTGCCGCGTGCGCGTGATCTCCCGCCGCAGCCCGACCAGGCGTTTCAGCCGCGCTTTATCCATCTGCATGCCGTCCGTGCCCGCGGCGCTTTCTTCTCTGTCGATGCTCATGCGTCCGCCCCCAGGTCGCGGAGCAGGGACTGCCACCGCGCAATGTCGCGGTCGGTGCGCCGCAGGGCGGCAAGCAGTTCATCCCGCTTTTCCCGCTCGGCATCGAGCTTATCGCAGAGCGCCGCAATCTCGGCACGCATCTCCCGGCGGCTGCGCCCCGCGCCGCCGAGTGCTTCTTCGCTCACAAAAAAGTTCATAAATCTCACCTTTCCGCACAAATCTCTTGAAATACCGAAATATCTGTGCTACTATAGAATCAAACAGATGGTCTGCATATGAAAAACAGAAATATCTGTACCGTGTCTTTATGGTAGCACAGATATTTCTGTATGTCAAGACTTTTTTTGCAAAATCGGAGGATTTTTTCATGCAGCGAACCAACACGGAGATCGCAGAGAGCATCCGCGCGCTCGCAAAAGCGCGGGGCGTGACGATCAAACAGACGCTTGCCGACTGCAAAATCAACCGCAACTTCATCTACGACCTCGAACACAGCGGCTCGTCCCCCTCGGTGGACAAGATCACGCGCATCGCCGACTACTTCGGCGTCAGCACGGCGGCGCTGCTCGCGGGCGAGACGGAACGCGGGGAGAGCGGCGACCTGCACGCCTTTCTCGAGCTGTACCGCCGCCTGTCCGACGCGGATCGCGCCGAGCTGCGCGCCTACATGCGGAAGCTGCTGGAAAACGGGGACTGAGTATCTCCCGCCGCCGTTCCGCCGCCCTCATCCGCATGATGGCGGTAGGCGTCGAGAACGGCATGTTCAAGCGTGTGCCGGAACGGCGCGTTGATCGGGTGGGCAATGTCGCGGTAGGTGCCGTCGCCGTTTTTGCGGCTGGGCATCACGATAAACAGCTTTTCCTGCGCCTCGATGACCTTGATGTCGTGCACGGCAAACTGGTCGTCGAATGTGACCGATGCGACCGCGCGGAGCGGCGCCGTCTCAAAGGTCCGTCTGATTTTGACATCGGTAATTTCCATCGTGTACACCATGCTTTCGCCGCGGCGAAAGCTTCCTTTCTCCCGAATTTGCCGCACTGCGGTGATTGGGACGCTTAGATTATTTGACTGAATCACGCATTTTATACATATAATGAAAATAAGCCCACGGCGGGCTGAATGGGGGACGCACATGTCTGTAACAAACACACATTTCGGCGCGGAAAAGATCTCGCGTATGCTGAGCGGCAGAAAAGCCGTCTATTTTCTCGGCATCGGCGGTATCACGATGTCGTCGATGGCGCATATCACGAAAACCATGGGCTATCGCGTCGGCGGCTCGGACCGCACGCTCTCGCCGCTGACCGAGCGGCTGGCGAAAGAGGGCATCGAGATCTTCTGCGGGCATGACGCATCGCATCTCGACGGCTATGACGCGCTGGTCTACACCGTCGCCGTGCGTGACGACACGCCCGAGCTTGTCCGCGCCCGCGCCGAGGGGCTGCCCGTGATCTCGCGCGCGGATTACCTCGGCTACCTCATGCGCGGCTACACGCACCGCGTGGGGCTTGCCGGCATGCACGGCAAGAGCACGACCACCTCGATGACCACCGAGATCTTCCTCGCGGCAGGCGCTGACCCCACGGTCATCTCGGGCGCGGAGCTCTCCTCCATCGACGGCGCGTACCGCGTCGGCGGGCGGGAGAATTTCATCTTTGAGGCGTGCGAATACATGGATTCCTTTCTCGATTTCTACCCCACGGTCGCTGCGGTGCTGAACATCGAGATGGATCATGTGGACTATTTCAAGAGCATGGCGCAGATCAAACATTCCTTCCGCGCCTATATCGACAAGACCGTCGGCTGCGGCTGCGCCGTGCTGAACGCCGACGACGACAATGTCTGCGACATGGCGGAGGGCTTCGGCGGCAGCGTGCTGACCTTCGGCATCCGCCGCGCGGCGGACGTGACGGCGAAGAACATCACCTACGACCGCGGCAGAGCCTCGTTTGACCTCTGCCACGGCAGCATGAAAAAGCATGTGACCCTCGCGGTCTGTGGGGAGCACAATGTGTACAACGCGCTGGCGGCGGCGGCGTGTGCCATTCTCTGCGGCATCCCCTCGGGCGCGATCGTCACCGGGCTCGGCAACTTCCGCGGCGCGAAGCGGCGGCTGGAGTTCAAGGGCAAGCTCGGCGGCGCGGATGTGTACGACGACTATGCGCACCATCCCACCGAGATCGCGGCGACGCTGGACGCAGCGCGGCAAATGGGCTACGACCGCGTGATCTGCGTCTACCAGCCGCACACCTATTCGCGCACGAAGGGGTTGTTTGACGAATTTGCCGCCGCGCTCGGCAAAGCCGACCTGCCGATCCTCTGCGACATTTACGCGGCGCGCGAGACCGACACGCTCGGCGTGTCGAGCGAGCTGCTGGCAAAGGCGACACGCGGCGCGGTCTATATGGAGAGCTTTGACCGGATCGCCGATTACCTGCGGGAGCATGCGCGCGCGGGCGACCTCATCCTCACCATGGGCGCGGGCGACATCGCAAAGCTCGCCGGTCTGCTGCTCGGCGGGAAGTAAGGAGCATACAATAGAAAGAAGCACCACCCCACCGGGGCGGTGCTTCTTTTTGTGCGTGGGAGAGCTGTACGAGACGCAAAGCGTTTCTTAGGCTTCCCCCTTGGGAGAGAGCTGTACGGGACGCAAAGCGTCTCGCGGAGTTTTCCCCGGAGGGAAAACATTCTGAGCCGCAGGTGACTGATGAGGGGTAGCCATTCGCAGAATGGCGTCTCTACAGCACAGAACGCAGCTGCGCAGACGGATGCTTACGCATCCTACCCCTCTTCCCCCGCCAGTGATGTTTCCCGTAAGGGAAACTCATTAGGAACGCAACGCGTTCCGGGGTACACTTCCCCCAAGGGGGAAGGCTTGGATGCGGGTGTGTGCGCAGCGTTTGTCTTTACGGATGCTTGAAAAGCATGCCGCCCGTGTGCTATAATGCTGGCAGAGAACAAATTCGGAAGGAAGGGTTGCATTTGCTGACCGCCATGCTGACCGCCTGCGGCATTGAAGACGCGGACGAACGCGAACTCGTGCAGCAGCTTTTTTTCACCTATGGGCGGCAGGTCAAGGCACTCGCCCGGAGCATTCTGCACAACGAACAGGACGTCGAAGACGCCATGCACGACACCTTCCTGAAAATCATCCGATACCGCAAAAAATTCACCGACGCCGACCCGACAGAGACCAAACGGCTGATCGTCATCCTCACAAAAAGCGTCTGCTTCAATCTCTACCGCCGCAAAAAACGCGAATGCGACCTCTTTGCGGCGGAGGACGGGGGACCCGATTGGCAAGATGCGGGCGAAATCGACGCGATCGAAGCCTTCCTTGCGCGCGAGAGCGCGGCGCGGCTGCGGGACGCGATCAACACGCTGCCCGCCCCCGCGCGGGAGATCGTGCTGCTGAAATATTACGGCGACCTTTCCAACACCGAGATCGCCGCGCTGCTCGGCATTCCCGCATCCACAGTCGGCACAATCCTTTGGCGCAGCCTGAAAAAAATCAAAGAAAGAACGGAGGCATACTTCTGTGACAACAACGGATAACCGGGAGCTTTGCGGTCTGTCGGCAGCAGCACGCCTCTGCCTGGATGAAGACGTCGCCGCTTTTGACGCGCCGGATACGACGGATGTGACAATCAGCCGCAAAGAGAGCGCGCGGATCCTGCGGTCGATCCGCGCCTCCGGGAAGCGGCGCAGCGGGCGTTTCGGCAAGGCGGCAGCCTGCTTTCTGCTCGTTTTTTCCCTGCTCTTTGCGGGGGCAATGTGCATTGAGCCTGTACGCGCCGCGATTCTCCACGCAATTCTGAACTTTTACGAGGACTGTATTCATGTGTGGATCGCTGCGCCGGAGACGGAAACGCCGGATAAGATCCTCGAAGTCCTTCTGCCCGATGTCCCGGATGACTGGACGGCGGAAGAAATCGTTTGTGACGATACGGACGTGATTTATATTTACCGCACGCCGGATGGGCAGCACGCCTCCTTCCAGCAGATGCCCTGGAGCGATTCCGCCGTCATCGCGCTGGATAACACCGACTGCACCGTGCGGGAAATCCGGCTGAACCGCCGCCTGACCGCGCAGCTGTTTACCTATGCGGACGGGCGGTACGCGCTCGTCTGGGAAAACCGCTATACATTTATCGCGGACGGCACGAATATCGACCTCGATTGCCTGCTTGCCATGGCAAAAAGCGTGAACGGCAAAGTAGAGCAGCTTTCGGCAAAAAAATAAATTTTCGGAAAAAGCGGGACGAAGTCCCCCGCTCGCGTGTTATATTCTACAGAAACCGGGCATCCTGCGGATTTTCCGCCAACATTCGCGGCCTGCCCTGCGCACACCGTAAAATAAGGGGAGGACTCAAAATTGAAACGACTTTTATCCGGGATTCTAATCTGCATCTGCATACTCGGAATGGCCACCGGCGTTCATGCCGAAAACACGATTGTACCGCTGTGGGATAACATCAACAGACTGACAGTGAACATAACCTTTGACGGCACGGCCGGAAAAGCGTCTGCATATGTCTCCGACGCGACCTACTCTGCCGAAATCTCCGGAACACTGACCGTATACAAACAAACAAAAGCTGGTTGGTTGTTTATCTGCCGTGAAAAAGGCACATCAAGCAGCGGAGCCTTGCCGCTCAAAACAAGTTTCACAGGGGAAAGCGGCGCGTACTATAAGGCCGAATACAGCGTGACCGTCACCAAAAACGGTGTCAGCGAATCGGCAACCGAAACAGCCTATAAAACCTGTCCGTAAAGTAAATCATACCGCTCTTCCTGTGCGGCGGCGAGTTTTTGAGAAACTCGGCGGGAAAAGACAATTATTTATATTGCTATGAAAGGAAATCAAGACATGAAGAAAAACAAAGTTTTTTACAAAGCCATTTCTTTGATTCTGTTGACCGTTTCAACACTTTCTTTCCCTGCAAATGTTGCCGCGGCATCAATCGTTCCGCAAACCGTGACGGGTAGCGAGCATGAACCCAATAACACATTTGCAACCGCGCAAATTATGCATTCTGATTACACATTAACCGGGTATATCAACTCTGCTGGAGATGTTGATTATTATCAGGTTACATTCCCGATTTCCGGGTATGCAAGTTTTTGGTTGGGGAACATTCCCTCCTCCATTGATTTGGATTTGTTTATTTATAATCAATCTCGCACACAAATTGCATCTTCTACCGGAAACGGAAATGCTGAACTCATTTCCAATGTTGCTGTCACGGCGGGGCAAAAATATTATATAAAAGTCGAATCTTTCCATGCGGACTTATACGATGCTTCAAACCCGTATTTGATTCGCACAAAAGTGCAAATGAATTCATATGCGTATTTTTCTCAGAATCCTACCAACTTTAGCACAACCAATCTCGAAAAAACTTACACATCATACGATTCATCGGACTGGAAGTCTCTGTTGACTAACACCGGATGCGTTATATGCGGATACGCAATGATTCTAAACAACCTCGGAGCAACTTTGACAGAGAAGATGAAAGATGTTCGCACGGCAAATTCCAACGGAGATATGACTGATGTAGCGAGTATGGAAGCAGATCCGTACAGCGTTATGCTTGCGGCATGCAACATTACCAATTCCTCCGCGATTACTTATTCTAACGGCAGATTTAATATCGCAGCCAACAAAAATCCGATGTCGTCGGCTATTGAAACGGTTGCTGGAAAATTCGGAACTGACTATGAGCTTTACAGATTTAATTCGGCTGCCGCGACCGCCGCGTATAAGAAACAGCTTGCCGCATATTTGGTTGCTGAACACCCGCAGGGAATCGGTTTGTTTTTCAAGAACGGAAGCAAAACGCACTTGGCTGTATTAACCGAGTCATCGTATACGGTGGGAGAAGATTTTGTGCCGATGAGCCCGACCTCTTCAACCGCTCTCGGTTATTCGGAAGAGCTCGAACAAAACAGTGAATCATTCAATATGCAGCCGACAGCGGTTGCTTCGGATGCAGCGCTCCTGGGAACCAAGGCTGCAACGACGATTGAGGACGGCGATAAATTTATCATCTATGACCCATATCACGAAAGCACATCTAAGGGGGATGGCATTCTCCTTTCTAACAGCTATACCGGCAAAGTTTATACATGGGACGATTTGTATACGATTTCTGTATTTTATTAAAATAATATTATGAAAAACAGCAAAATTATCGGTATTCTTGTATTGTTCTGCGTGATGACCGCCGTTTTGCTCGGCGGCTGCGTACAGACACCGCAAAAGCCCGACATCCGGGAGGGAGCGGCGATCTCTCCGATCACCGCCGTCTTTTTCCCGGACGACTGCACGGATTTCACGGGAGCGAGACTTCCGACAGTGCAGGAACTCCGCGTATCCGAAGAAAACACGGCATACACCGCCGTTGACGGTGTGATTTTCACAAAAGATCTGGAGACACTGGTCGCATTTCCCGCAGGGCGGGACGGTACCTATGCCGTGCCGGACGGAACGAAAAAAATCGCCGCCGTCGCATTTGCAAACTGCCGCATCGAGGAGGTTTATATCCCCGACAGCGTTACGGCAATCGGGAACAGAGCGTTCGACGGCTGTATGGCGCTGAAAGAAATTTCTTTTCCGACGGTATTTGAGGCGGACGGAAACATTCTGCCGCACTGCGCCGCGCTGCCCGAGTACATCATAGACGGTCTGCGGGTGCATCATCGCGGCGAGCCGGACGAGATCAAGGACACGCTCGGGGACATTCTCCCCGAAATGTGTCCGTATCGCAGCCGTACATGCGCCAAAAACGGGCAGGGCAATCTCAGCAGAACGATCACCCTGTATCGGCTTCAGAAAAACCACCTCGACCTTTCAACCGGGTCGATCGCCGAAATTGTCTATACGACGCAAACGGCAGAGTATTTAATGAACGGCGGCGACATCGTGATTCCCGAGGGGTATAAAAGCTGGACCGTGGATGATTTGCAGTATGCCCGTTTTCCCATTACATCCGTTACCTTTCCGAACAACGTGGGCGTGGGAAACATGATCCTGTTTATGTCGGACTTCGGAATCGAGGATTATCCGTTTTCGATGTACGACTACTATGTGAAGGAGGATAACCCCCGCTTTGTTTCGGTGGACGGCGTCATCTTCACCGCGGATCTGAAATCGCTTGTGGCATTCCCGATCGGAAGAACGGGACACTACGACATTCCGGACGGCACGGAAATCGTCGAATACGGCGCGTTTTTGGATACGCACTTAGAGTCCGTTTACGTGCCGGACAGCGTTCGCCTTGTCGATGACCTCGGGCTCAACAGCCTGCATTTGAAGTCGCTTTCCCTGCCTGCGCATGCTGCCGACCCGTCGTCGCTGTTTTTCGGCTACGCCGCCATTGCGGGGCTCAACACGGGCTCCGTTCCGGATGACCTGGTCATCACCTATCGCACTGCAGCATCCGAAACATCGCTGCGATGAAACGTATTGCGCTTGGCGCTTGTGACGCGGCGGCATCGCTGACCGCAGACAAGCGAAAAGAACTGTTGACCGGGCATTCGGCGTTTTATCAGGACTGTGTCCTGCTCGGCATCACGCCCTATGAGACGCCCTATGAAAAACAGGTTGCCGACCTTGTAGCAAAGTCAAACGGATAGCCCGGTTATGCCGCACACACACAAAAAGCACCACCCTCGGGTGGTGCTTTTTTTGTTCTGTTTACTTCTTGAAGTAAGCGAGGGCACTGTCCGCGTAGTGCATCAGTGCGTAGTATACCGTCTTCTCGGTATCCGATGCAGAAGCATCGCTCACGCGCTTTGCACCGTAGTACTCTGCGCCTGCTTCCAGCGTGTAGGTGGTGATCACGCGCTTCTGATTGCCCGTGCCGTAGTTCTCGTAGATGTTGATCTCGAGCATCTGTCTCAGGTTCTTTGCATCGATCCCGTTGACGTTCAGCACAGGTCTCTTCGCTGCCGTGTCATATGCCCATTCGCTGCCCGGCAGTACCACCGTCTTCTTCTCGCCCGTCACTGCATCCGTGAACGTATACACTGCCGTATATGCCGAAAAGTCCGTCTGCGATGCGTTTGCCGGTCTCGCCTTCAGCACGATGTTCACCTTGTCCTGCAGCTCAAACGCGATGGTCATTCCCGCGAAGACTGCCGTCTCATCGGCGTCAAGCGCACCCTTCAGAACTGTCTGGTTGCTGACGACCGTATCACCCGAGAAGTCTGCAATGACATCCCGCTTCAGCGAAGCGTCCAGGTTGGCATTGACCGGGTTCTCCAGGTTATAGTCGAAGAATCGCTGTGCCGCCGCGCCGTAGTTCAGCACTGCCGCATAGAATGCGCGCTCGGCGGTCGAAATACCGCTCTTATGCAGCTGGTTGTACAGGTACGTGTGGATACCGTAGTCCAGCGTTCTCGTCTCCACGCTGCCGTCTGCCAGAATACCGTAGCAGTTGATCTTGATTGCATTGTTCATGCACTTTGCAGAAATGCCGCTGAACACATACTGATACTTCGTCGTATCGCTCACGGGCAGCTTATCCGTCAGCACCAGTCTCGTTGCGGCAAAGTCGCTGCTGCCTTCGAGCAGGGTCTTGCCGTCTGTGCCGCAGAGCTCAAGCACGACATAGTAGTCCTTGTATCTTGCATCGATATTCGTCTTTGTGGAGCCAACCAGCAGCTCGATTGCAGACTCCATCTGCAATGCCGCCGATACGGGAATCTCGCTTCTCGTGACCGCCGTCATGGCATTGGGGCGGACGATCGCCTTCATGCCCTGTGCCGGCGTATACGGGATGATGCTGTCCTCGACGATCTTGCCGTCCGCACGGACATATCTGCCCGTGACATCCAGCGTATAGTCGCCCGCAACGGTGATGCCGCTGAAGTTGCCTGCAAGGTAGACCGTCGTCTTCGGCGTGACCGTCTCGGTTACGCCTTCTTCCACGTCAATGGTCTCCAGTGCCTTGGCTGCGTCAAACGCCGCCTGCACCGTCTTATACCCGACCTCGCCGATGTATGCGACATAAACCTCGGGTTCGGGCAGAGGATCGATGTCGCGGGTCTCGGTCTTCTTGCAGACCGCGCAGGTGCGGGTCTCTTCGCCCTTCACGCCGACCTGTGCAGGCGTGGTAACGATCCATTCACCGAAGGTGTGCTTGCCGGTTGCGGGGATCTTCTGCGTATAGCTGTCGCCGCAATCGCACTTGAACTGCTTTTCGCCGTCCTCACCGCAGTTTGCTTCCTTTGTGATCGTCTCGACGTACTTGTGCTCGTGTGCCGATGCCGACCAGGTATAGCCGATGCCGTCTGCCTGCAGAGCTTTCGCATCGTCGTCCAAAACTTCGAGCAGCTCGATCGTGAAATCTGCCGTCTCCGCGTCAAAGCCTTCTGCCGCCGTGTAGGTCAGCGCGAGAATGTTATTTTTATCGAAGGATGCCAGGGTCTGCTCGTCAAAGTTGAGCAGGACCATGGAGTCTGTGCCTGCGCCGAAGCTGAAGCCGCTCGGCGCTAAAGCGTCCGCGTCCGGAATCTCGGCAAGCGTGGTCGAAGCCGAAACGTAGGTAAGACCTGCGGGGACAACGACTCTGAAGCGAAGCCCCTTGAGCGCCTCGGTTGCAGCCAGCGAAACCGTAACGGTCGCCGTGCCGTTCGCGATTCTGACCGACTCGATTCTGAGCGTGATCGGCGCGGTCAGCGTCTCTGCCGTCTCATCGCAGACGACGCACTTGTAGCCGTCCTCGGTGGGGAGCCACTGATGGTATTCGCATGTATGCCGAATGGTCTCGGTCTCCGCATAGCCGCACTTTTTGCAGGTGCGGACCTTCTCGCCGTCCTTGGTTGCGGTTGCAGGTTTGACAACCTTCCACTCGCCGAATTCGTGCTTGCAGCTTGCCTGGTCAACCTCGCCGCACGCGGTGCAGGCGCCGTCAACAAAATTGTGCTTGTGGAAAACGCGCAGCTCCGCACCGGCAGTGGTGATCATCCATGTGCCGGATGCAGCGGCAAGCTCGGGGAAAAGCGCCTTGTTTTCGTCTATCGTCGAAGCGGGCGTCACGATTGTTTCGGTGACATTGCGAACTTCCTCTGTCACCTCCACCGCTTTTGTGCTGTAGAAGCCGGATGCAAGAGGTGCCGCTTTCGCAGCGTTGGCGCCAACGACTGCACCGACGTATTGCGAACCTGCACCGAACGTAACATCGCCCGCGTTATACAGGCGGGAAAGCTTATGTGCCACGTCGGCACCGTTAGCAGCGCCGATAACACCGCCAACCGAGCCGGTCACGGAATAAACCGAGCCCTCGTTGAAGGCATCCGACAAGGACGCAGTCGTTTTGTAAGAACGATAATAGCCTACAATACCGCCGGCATACTTACCGCCTTCGGTTCTGATTGTACCCTTGTTATAAATCACACTGATGCTGACATCGGCGCCTGCATTGTTGGTAAACAGACCTGCCATACCACCTGCATGACCGCCGTGCATCGAAGTGCTGTCTTCGCCGGTTGTCGTAATATCGCCGTAGTTTGCAAATCCCGTGATGACGGTTTCACCCACGGTGGAAGCCTTGCCCGACTCGTAGCGTCCGACAAGACCGCCTGCCATACACCGACCCGAGACCTTGCCGTAGTTCGCGCAATCGGTAATCTCCAGCGGGGAATTGCCGGTCTTGTACAGACGACCGAAGAAGCCGCCGATATGTACACCTGCCGGGGAGGAAATCTCGCCGTAGTTCTTGCAGTTCCGGACGATCAGCGACGAGTTCGCCTTCGTCAGATCGACGGATCCGACAAAACCAGCCGAACGATCCTTACCGGAAACGTGAATCCGGTTCACGCAGTTCTCGATCGTAAGCGGGACAATGCCATAACCGATGAGACCGCCGACAGCAGCCGCGGTACCCTTGACATTACCTTTTACGGTCAGATTTCGGATCGTCGCCCCCTGCACTTTGCCAAAGAAGCCGGTCATGCTGCCTCCGGACAGATCGATACCGCTGACGGTATGTCCCTGTCCGTCAAAGGTACCGGTGAACGCCGTCGTGGAATTGCCGATCGGCGCCTGCGCCTTCGTACCCGTGTACGTTGCAAGATCGATGTCCGCCGTCAGAACAATCGTCTTGCTCCAGTTGGCGGCGTTTTCCGGATCCATCAGCTGTTCAACAAGCTGATCCGCCGTGCTGATTTCAATATCCGCCGTGATTGCGTCCGCCGCGGACGTTCCCACAACAAACGGGAACGCGCCGAGCAGCAAGCACAGCGTCAGAATCAGGCTCAGAATCTTCTTTTTCATAGCTCTCTCCTTCGAAATATTTGCCCAAACACACATTTTCAGCACAATAAGGGCATTTTTCTGTATCTCATTATACATCTCCCCCCAAATGAAGTCAAGGGAGGAGATTTGGGCGCTTTGACATCTTTGAAAAAGTGACGATTTTGTATTTTTGTGCAACATGAATAATTGTTCGTGGCAATTTCGCAAAATTTCGGCATTGTTTTTTGGACGAGATACACAAATCCAGTCAATTTCAAGTCAAACTTTCAAAACAGTTCGAAAAAATTTGTGGCGCTGTGCAAGGGGGAATTTCTCCGTTCTGCACAAAAAGGAAACATTTGTTTCACGGATGTGAACTTCTTGCACCGAAAAGCGGGGGAGCTTGGCTCTCTGCAAGACTCCTTCCGTCGGCTCCGCCGACACCTCCTAAGTGAGGGAGGTAAATGTCAGGGCGGTACGGGGGAGAGTCGGCGTATTCTTAGGCTTTCATTGGGGGAAAGCTGCACGTTTCTAAGCCTTCCCCCTTGGGGGAAGGCTTGGAGGCGCAAGGGCGCAAAAAAAAGAAGAGAGCCGAAGCTCTCTTCTCTTTTTGCTTTGGGATTGGATTACTTGGTGATAACTCTGAAGACGATCGTCGTAGCAACGCCCGAAGCCTCAGTCTTAGCACCGAAGTAGTAAACGTTAACGGTCTCGACAACAGAATCATCGTCAACCGAAGGAATCGTAACCGTTGCATTGCGGAAGTCAACCATCATCTGGTTGAGAACACCCTCGGTCTCAGCCGTAATGTCTTCAACGACATCACCGTTGATCGGGAATGCAAGGTCGCCCTTATCGGTCTCAGCAGCATAGTCATACTTCTTGCCGATCGCTTCCGTGTACTTGACACCTGCGAGGTAAGCAGCACTGTAGTCATAGTCCGCAGTGTCGATATCGGTCAGATCCAGCGTGATAACCTTTGCCTTGAGGTAGGTTGCATTTGCATTCTCGGTACCGTCGAAGCCGACGAACTCGCCGTTCATAACAAGGTGGTCGAAGCAGATTGCATTGCCGTCATTACCGCCATGGTTCTTCTTACCATCGCAGAGATTCATGCTCGTCTTGATACCTGCAACGAGTGCCTTGTAAATATCAAGCGTGGTGCCGAGCTTGGTGTAGTCGCCGACTGCAGCGAACACATTCTTTGCATCTCTCTTGAGAATGGTGCCTGCCGCATTAGCAAGCAGCTTCAGATTAGCATCGGTATACTCGATCGTCTGATCTGCAGCCGTCTTCAGGGTCTTCAGGTCAAAGAGATCCTTGACCACGAGAACGAACTTGCCGTCTGCATTCTCTTCGATATCATAGGTGGTGTTGGGCATCACCATGAAGTAGTTTGCCGTCGTGGTTGCGCTCTTGCCGCTCCAGGTCTCAAGGTTGTCCTTGTCGCTCTTGTCCAGAACGAACACGAACAGATCGGAGCTTGCAGCGTAGAAGGTAGCCGCCGTACCAATGAACTTATTGCTGTCACCCAGAGGCGAGTAAGCGCCGACTCTGGTTGCAACAACACCGGTATCACCGCCGATGGCGATGAAGCGCGTGGTGTCGGTGTAGGTCTTACGCTGCTTCTTATCTGCAGCCATGATTGCTGCATCATCATCCAGCGAGATCTCGTAGATGTAGCTGGTAACCTTTGCAGCGGAGGTCAGCGTCAGACCGTTTTCGCCGCGACCGGAAGCAACGATCTTGCTGCCGCCCTGCATCTTGTCAGCGACAACCATTGCGCCGTCCTTCTCGGAAACGACTGCAACGATGTGATCCTGGGTATCCAGAATTGCCTTAGCAACTGTGAAAGCCTCTTCCTTGGCAGGATCAAGCGTCAGACCCATATCCTTGAACGAAGCCATGGATGCAACATCGGTGGTCACGTTGAAGACTTCCTTCGTTGCGTTGTAATCCGAAGCAACGCCGGAGATGTAGCCGACTTCCCACTCACCGGTGGTCTTGTCGAGGACTGCAACAGCAACGCCCTTGTCTGCAACATAGACGCCTGCCTTGAGCGCTGCATTGTACTGGTCCTCAGTCAGATCCAGAACAGATGCAACCGTCTCGGCATCGGTCGAAATGATCGCATAGTCATAGCCGTCGCCCGTGGTGGAATCCTTGGAAATGGGAGACATCTTTACGATCTTGCCGTCGATCGCAAGGAACTTAACGTTATCCTTGCCGACTTCAAGCTTGCCGATGTAATCCTTCTTGATGTCCTCAGGCTTTACAGCTGCAGCCATCTTGTAGGTGGTGCCGCTGATCTTAACGGTCTCACCGTTGGAAGCAACGGAGGTCAGACGACCGGTCTGGAAGTTGCCGCAGTTGAGGGCAACCGTCAGAATGTTGTCTGCATCGTTGTATGCATAGTACACGAAATCGCCGGACTTGACGGTTTCGCCCTCAACGGTTACAGCCTTTGCAGCCTCGCCGTTCTTTCTGGAGACGGAAGCGGTCTTGTCGGTGATGGTTGCGTTGGAGCCGAACAGCTTGTAGGTCTCGCCGTAGTTTGCAGAGTATGCAGCGAAATCTGCGTTCTTGCTGGTGGTGGCATCCTTCGTGTTGAATACCTTGTACTGACCGAGTACATAGGGCGTGTAGAGAAGCTCTACGACGTCATAGGTCTTGTTGGGGGCAACGGTAGTATCCGTGTAGCCGTCCTCGATCACGCGGTAAGCAACCTTGCCGTAGGTGTTGGCGCCGTCTACATCGTAGCCCTTCTTTGCGTCATAGTGGAAGTTCTTCAGGAACTCGTTGTTTTCCGCGCTCGTTGCCGAAGACCATGCATCGGCAAAGCTCTTGTCGGTGTCGAAGAGCTTCAGATCGAACACGTACTTATCAAGCGAGAACTTCGCGCCGTTCAGCGTCAGAGCCTTGCTGTCGACTCTGATGTTGCCTGCCTTGCCGAGATTCTCAACCGTGGTGTAGGTCTCGTAATCGGCATAGACGACCTTTGCCTTGGACTCAGCGGGATCAACATTGTACTTGCCTTCGAAATCTTCTGTAGCGCAGTCGATCAGCAGGCTTACGGGCAGACCCATGTAAGAGATCTTCGGGGTCTTCGCGGTGATGCCGAGGTCAGCTGCGTTGATCTCCAGACCGCCTTCAAGCGTAACAACGTCAAACTCGTTGTTCTTGTCAGCAGCCTTGAAGTCGACGATCATGGAGTCGATCTTGCCCGAAGCGTAGCCGGACTGCTCCAGCAGCGTCTTGCGCGGGATCTTCTTGCCGTCCTTGCCGATGAGCGCGTCCGTCAGACCGGTATCATCGGGGTACAGGATCTTGTCGCTGAGCGGGTCAACAACTGCAACCTTCGTGTTGAGCATATCCCAGATGATCTGAGAGGTCTCGCCGCGGGTCAGAGCAGCCTTGAAGTCAACCTTCTCAACATTGTCGGTGAGGTTCAGCTTCTTTGCAGCGAGGATATAGCCGTAGGGGTACTTCATGTCAGCGGTCTCATAACCGAGGGCACGAACTGCCATAACGAGCATATCCTGGTAGGTGATTGCGTCATCGGGTCCGAAGACACCGTTGCCGCGGCCGGCAACGATGCCGGCGCCCTGAACGTAGTCAATAGCCGTACCGTAAGCGGTGACGTCCTTGAATACGGTGCTCGTCTTTTCTGCGTTCCAGACTTCAACGCGGGTCTCGCCCGAGAGAGTCTGAGCAAAGAAGAGAGCTGCCTGATAACGGGTAACGCCGTTCTCAAGCATGAGATTGCCCTTCTCATCGCCCTTCATGATCTTGAGGGCAACGAGGTGCTGTGCAGCTTCGGTATAATCAGCCTTGCTGTCAGCAGCACCGGTCGTAATGACTGCTGCGCTCAGGATCATGAGCGTTGCCATTACGAGGGCGAGAAACTTCTTGAAATTTCTCATTGTTTTTTCTCCTTTACGAATTTTTTTGGATACCGCCGCACCTGTCGGTATCGGTTTTATCCTGATGTTATCTTAAGCCATGCCGATTTTTTTTGCAATAGGTTTTGCCAAGATGTAACGAAACTGTAATAATAAACCCTATTTAGAAATGTTTCGGGCGGTTTTTTGTCAGAATGGTGACAGAATGGAGGGGAAAGGGGCATCTTAGGCTTCCCTTGGGGGAGAGCTGTCAACGAAGTTGACTGATGAGGGGTAGCCATTCGCAGAATGGCGTCTCTACAGCACAGAACGAGACTGCTCAGACGGATGTCTACGCATCCTACCCCTCATCCGGTGCTAACGCACCACCTCCCCCCCCGGGGGGGAGGCTTGGATGCGACCGCTTCTTTTCCTATATCGAAAGTTTTTGCGGGGTCAAGGGGGCTTTTTACAAAAAGCCCCCTTGCGTTTCCTTTCCCCCTCTCCGCAAGGCGCAAAAAGCTCCCCCGAGGGGGAGCTTTCGCATTTGAGCCGCGCTGCGGTTCAGCCGCCGTAGGGCATGAGGACGCGGGCGACGTTCAGCGTGAGCGCGCCGGTGTTCTCATTGTATTCTGCCATGATCATCAGCATCATGGTGATCGAGGCTGCGCCCTCGTAGTCATCGCGGTCAGCCTTGGGCACGAGGATCTCCATGCCCGCGGTATCCAGGATGAACTGATCGAGCACGCCTGCGACCGGCTCGGTGATCTCATTTGTCACCGAGGTATCCAGCGGATAATCGTAGCCGAAGAAGTCCTCGCGGATCTCCACCTCGGTCGAGCCGAAGCCGTTTTCGCTGTACGCATGATTCAGTGCGAGGCGCGTGAAGTCATACTTGTCTGCGTCAAGTCCGGTTGCGTTGATCGTGACGACCTTGGCAAGGACGGACGCCAGCGCGTCGGGCAGGTTCAGCGCGCCGCCGTCCACCCGGACGGTGTCCGCGTCGGTGAAGGTCAGGTCGGACGCCTTGATCTCAACCATGCCGTTCTTCGACTCGTTCAGCAGGCAGGCTGCCTTGAATGCGGCGAGCACGCTCATGTTGGCATGCGTGATCACGCCGTCCCCGTTTGCATGCAGCGCCTTCGTGAGGTCGAAGCTCAGCACGGTGTCGGTGTTGAAGCTCTTCGACGCGACGACCTGCATGGTGCGGAGGTCGAGCAGGTTGGTGATGGTGACGGTGTACTTCTCCTTCACGTCCTCACCGCTCGATTCGATCATCAGCTCGGTGTCGGCAAGCGGCGCATAGTAGGTCTCCGTGCTGCTGTGCGCACGGCTCTCGCCCCACGCCTCCATATCGGCGTAGCCGCCGGTGAAGACAGGCGCATCAAACTGCGCAACGATCAGATCCGAGGATGCGGCATAGAACTTCGCCGCGCCGGTGACCGAGAACTTCGCCTTCTGCACGCCGACGCGCACGCCGACGTTGCCGTTCTTATCCACGAGGGCGATCACGGTCCCGGCATCCACGGTGACGCGGGATGCGGAGACGTTTGCATCCGGATCCGCCTTGATGTGGTTGGTCTTCGCCGTCGTATCCGAGAAGATAAGACCGCCGTCCACGGTCGCATATTTCACAGCGCCTTCCGCCGTGCCGAGGTCGTACACGCCGTTCTTTTCACCGGTGACGGCGAAGATGCCGCCGCGGATCAGCGCGTCGCGCAGAGCAACGTAGTCCGTGTACTTCGTGTAGGACGAACCGGCGATGTCGGTGTAGGTCGCGAGCGTGCCGATGCTGCCGCTCGTCTTGTATGCGTCGGTATCGGCATTGTAGCCGGCCGCCATCTTGTCGACGGAGACGAGCTTCCACGTGCCGGTAGCGGTGTCGAGCATCGCCAGCTGTACGTTGCCATCCTTGTCGAGGACAAAGTCGGCGGTGTAGTTCAGCCGATCGGCGTCAACCTTCATGAGCTTTGCCAGCAGGTCGCGGTCGGCGCTGACGATGGCGAAATCATGCGAGGTCCGCTTTGCCTCGCTGCTGTACGCCTCGAGGAAGACGATTCTGCCGTCCACTTCGACGTAACGGACATTGTTCTTGTCCTTCTCGTAGGACTTGATGATGGATTCGACGGTGGAGCGGTTTGCCGCAAAGCTCGAGTAGGAGGCGTCAAAGCCGCCCTTGAAGCCGAAGCTCTTCTGCGCGCCGTCGATACGGACGCTCTCGCCGAGCGGATTGACGCTGTTCAGCTTGCCGGTGCGGAAGCCGCCCGCGTTCTGTGCAACGGTGAGAATGTTATCCACTGCGTTGTAGTAGTAGAACATGAAGTCGCCGGACTTCACGCTCTCGCCTGCGAGGGTCACGCTCTTTGCCGCCTCGCCGTTCTTCTTCGAGACCGATGTGGTGGCGGAGGTGACGCGCGAGGTCGTGCCGAGCAGCGTCTCAACAAAGTTGGACTTCACGCCGTCCTTGTTCTCGATCTTCTCCGCCGCGTAGGTACCGATCGTCACAAACGAGGTGTCCTTCGAGGTGAGGGCATCGCGCAGGGTGCGGGTGAAATACTGCCCGAATGCGTAAGGCATATAATAGATATGGAGCGTTTTGATCGTGTCGTCGCCCTGCTTCGTCTCGCGGACGATGAACTTGACCGCGCCGTTCGAGTTTGCGCCGGTGTAGCCGTCCTTTGCGGTGTAGGCAAAGTTTTTAAGGAAGGCGTCGCCCGTGGTCTTCGTCCAGCCGTCCTTCGTGAAGCTGTAGAAGGCGGTCGCGTACTTGTCGGTGGTGTACTTCACGCCGTCAAGCAGGATCTGCGAGGTGCCGTCCCCGTTTTTGATGACGCGGATCTTGCCCGCATCGCCGAGGTTTTCCACCGTGGTGAGCGCGTCGCTGTCCGTGAAGACGATTTTCGCGTCTGCGTCGTCCTTGTCAACATCGTACTTCGAGAAGAAGTCCTCCGCCTTGCAGTTGACGTAGAGCGTCATGGGCAGCCCGAGGTAGCCGATCTTCGGCGTTTCTGCGGTGATGCCGAGGTCAGCCGCCGCCAGCGTGTAGGTTGCGCCGTTGTACTCGACCGTGACCGTGTCGGCTGCGTCCTTTTTGCCTGCCTCAAAGCCCTTGACCGTGACGGTCAGCTTGCCGTCGGCAAAGCCCGCACGCTCGAGGTAGGTCTCACGCTGAATTTTGCCGGGGCCGAGCAGCGCGCCGTATGCGGAGGCATCCTGCTTGCCGGGGTAGATCAGGTCTCCCGTGATCGGATCCTTGATGGCAAGCTCGGTGCTGAGCATATCCCAGACCAGCTGCGCGGTTTCGCCGCGGGAGAGCGGCTCCTTGTAGCGGATGCTGTCGATGTTGTCGGTCAGCCCCAGCTCGCGTGCCGCGAGGATGTGCCCGTAGGGGTAGTTCATATCCGCAGTCTCATAGCCGAGGGCACGAACCGCGAGGACGAGCATATCCTGATAGGTGATCGGGTCGTTGTAGCCGTAAATGCCGTTGCCTCTGCCGAGGATGAACTTCATCCCTGCGAGGTAGTCGATCGCCGTGCCGTATTCGGGCACGTCGGTGAAGACGGTGCTTTTATCTGCGTTCCAAACCTTGGTGTCGGTGTTGCCGGTGATTGCCTGAACGAAGAACAAAGCAGCCTGATAACGGGTCACGCTCTTATCGAGCATGAGATTGCCGTTTTCATCACCCTTCATGATGCCGATTGCCGCCAGATGATGCGCCGCGTCGGTATAATCCGCGCCGGTCTTTGCCGCGCCGGTCGTGATCACGACCGAGCCCGCGATCATCAGGGTCGCCAGCATGAGGGCAAGAAATTTTTTCAAATTTCTCATGTGTGTTCTCCTTTTTCTTCTTTCGGCGCGGTCGCTGCCGCGTTCCGTGAGCTTATCTTAACAAAGAAGAAACCGGATTGCAAGGCTTGTCAGCAAGCTGTCAGCAAAGTGTTGGTTTGCGCGTTTTTTTGCAAGTTTGATTGTAAGATTTGCGCCTTTTTTTGCCGCGGGTGGAAGTGCGTGGGGCAGTGGTACATGCGGTTTCCGTTATTCTGTAGGGACCGGCGTCCTCGACGGTCCGCCTGCAAAAAGCAAAGAAGTCCGGAGGGAATCCGCCTGCGGCGGTTTTCCTCCGAACTTCTAACGCTTCACGTTTCGCGTTTACCTGTTTTTATCCGTCTCATCCATGCCGAACTGCCCCATCAGGCGCTTGTTGAACTCCTCGGCGGTGTTGTAACCCATGCGCTTCTGCCGGTTGTTCATCGCCGCGATCTCGAGGACGACGGCGAGGTTTCTGCCCGGACGCACCGGGATGATGAGCGACGGCAGCTCGATGCCGAGGATCTCGGTGGTCTGCGGCTCCAGCCCGAGGCGGTCGTACATCTTGCCCTGCACCCAGGGTTCCAGCGTGACAACGAGGTCGATCTTCTCGGTGTCCTTGACCGCGCCCATGCCGAACAGGCGGCGCACATCGACGATGCCGATGCCGCGCAGCTCGACGTAGTGCCGGATGATCTCGGGCGCCGAGCCGACGAGCGACTTTGCCGAGACGCGCTTGATCTCCACCGCGTCGTCCGCGATGAGGCGGTGACCGCGCTTGACCAGCTCAATGGCGGTCTCGCTCTTGCCGACGCCGCTGTCGCCGAGGATCAGCACGCCCTCTCCGTAGACCTCGACCAGCACGCCGTGGCGGGTGATGCGGGGCGCAAGCATGACATTGAGATAGGCGATCAGCGCCGCCATGAACTCACTTGTGCGCTCGGCGGTGCGGAGCAGGGGCACATCGTACTTTTCCGCGCAGGCGAGCATGTTGGCGGGCAGCTCCAGACTGGAGGTGACGACGACTGTCGCCGGGTGGGTGGCAAAAAACGCGTCCATCGCCTTCTCGACCGCCTCGCGCGGGCGCTCGTTGAGGAAGCGCACCTCGCCCTTGCCGAAGATCTGGATGCGCTCGGCGTCGAAGGTCTCGAAGAAGCCGATCAGCGGCAGTACCGGACGGTTGACCTCGTTGGAGGTGATCTGAATCTCGGATGCTTCGGTCGGCAGGGTCAGGGGTTCAAGCGCAAATTCGCGAATCAGGGATTCGAGGGAAATGTTGTACTTTTCCTGCATATGATGTTCCTTTCCCGCATCGGCGGTGACTTTCCTTTAGTTTACCACAAAGTGCGCGCAATTACAAGCGCGGCTCAGTCCTTCACGTCGGCGCCGTACAGCCGCCCGAGCAGCCGCACGACCACCGTCGCCGTCTCGGCGCGCGTGATCTGTCCGCCGGGGCGCAGCGTACCGTCATCATAGCCGGAGATCAGCCCGGCTGCAATCGATTTTTGCAGCATTTCCGCCGCCCACGGCGCGATCCGGTCCGCATCCGTAAAGCCGTCAAGCGACGCGGATTTCGTCTCGTCGACGGTGCCGCCGAGGACGTAGAACGTCTCCTCGCGCGTGATGGCGTCACGCGGGGCGAAGAGCAGCCGCCCGTCCGGCGTGTCCTTGCCGTGCATCATCCCCGCGCCGAAAACGGCGCGGACATAGGGCAGCGCCCACGCGGCGATGTCCGCGCTGTCGGCAAAGGGCAGCTCGGTCTCGGCATACGCTGTCGGATCGAGGTTCAGCAAGCCGCAGAGGATCTTGGCAAACTGCTCACGGCTCAGGCTGTTGTCCGGGTTGTAGACGGTTCTGCCGGTCTCGTCCTCGCTGCCGCTGACCACGCCCGCAAAGGAGAGCGCGTTGACATAGTAGGACGACCAGTGCCCGGCAAGGTCGGCATAGCGGTTCGGGTCATACTGCTCCGTGAGCAGCAGCGGACCGACCGTGACGGTGCGCGCGGGGTCGGTCACGGCAAAGCCGAGCAGCGTTTTCAGCGTGAGCACGCCGTCCGCCGCCTCGGGCACAAGAGTGAGGAGCGCGCGCCCGTTGTACCCGGCGAAATCATAGTATGCGTCATAGGTGTAGGTGACCGTCGTCTCCGTGCCGTCGGGAGCGGTCAGTATGAACGTGGCATAGGGCGTTTCCGCGGCGGAAATGCCGTCCGCCCACAGCCACAGCCGTCTGCCGACAAGTCCGGCGCTCGAAAGCCCGGTGACGTTCAGCTCGACCGGGATCGGTTCGGGCACAGGTTCCACAATCGGCTCGGCAGGTTCGGTGGATTCGGAAGTTTCAGAGGTTTCCGCCGGTGCAGTCGTCTCTGCGGGCGCGGCGGTCTCTGCGGGCGCAGTGGTCTCCGCGGGCGCGGTTGTTTCGGCGGGCGCGGCGGTCTCTGCGGGTGCAGTGGTCTCCGCGGGCGCGGTTGTTTCGGCGG
>OGUO01000846.1_pt1 | contig 22169 bp, 17 predicted proteins | sample 1553641 | NCBI WGS metagenome assembly OGUO01 (sample SAMEA2579980, study PRJEB22360) | human gut metagenome | biome: human gut; feature: human-associated habitat; material: faeces | place: Denmark | collected 2008/2010 | reverse complement strand
CTGCGGCGTACAAAGTAGATGTCGCAAGCGACCGCCGCAGGCGCGAGAATGTGCCTTGCCACATTCTCTATTTTGAATTTATAAAAATTGTATGAAACATGTACAAAAATAAAAAAATAAGAAAACATAAGAAAAAATGAGAAAACATAAGAAAATATCATAAAATATAAAATATTACACCTTTTGTTGCAGTTGCGGAAATAAGCTGAATTAACTAATATATGACTAACGGTTAGCACTCGATTAAAATGAGTGCTAGTAAAATGAGATTGATAATTCTAAAGGAGGCATTTTAGATATGAAATTAGTACCATTAGGAGACAGAGTTGTATTAAAACAGTTAGTTGCAGAAGAAACTACAAAATCCGGTATCGTATTACCGGGTCAGGCACAGGAAAAACCACAACAGGCAGAAGTAATCGCTGTAGGTCCTGGCGGAGTAGTTGATGGAAAAGAAGTAAAAATGGAAGTTGCCGTTGGAGATCAGGTTATCTATTCCAAATATGCTGGTACAGAAGTGAAATTAGACGGGGAAGAATACATTATCGTAAGACAGAACGACATTCTTGCCGTAGTAAAATAAATAAGAAGTTATAATTCTTAAAAATCGTAATTCTCAAAAATCAGGAGGAAAAAAGTAATGGCAAAAGAAATTAAATATGGAGCAGAAGCAAGAGCAGCTCTTGAAAATGGTGTAAATAAATTAGCAGATACCGTACGTGTGACATTAGGACCGAAAGGAAGAAACGTTGTATTAGACAAATCTTTCGGTGCTCCGCTTATTACAAATGATGGTGTTACAATCGCAAAAGAAATCGAATTAGAAGACGGTTTTGAAAACATGGGTGCACAGCTCATTAAAGAAGTTGCTGCTAAGACAAATGATGTAGCCGGTGATGGTACTACAACCGCAACTGTACTGGCTCAGGCAATGGTTCATGAAGGAATGAAAAACCTGGCAGCAGGTGCCAACCCGATTATCTTAAGAAAAGGTATGAAAAAAGCAACTGCAAAAGCTGTAGAAGCAATTCAGGCAATGAGCGGAACAATTGAAAGCAAAGATCAGATTGCAAGGGTTGCAGCAATTTCTGCTGGTGATGACGAAGTTGGTGAAATGGTAGCAGATGCTATGGAAAAAGTAAGCAATGACGGTGTTATCACAATCGAAGAATCCAAAACAATGAAAACAGAACTAGATTTAGTAGAAGGTATGCAGTTTGACAGAGGATATATTTCTGCATATATGGCAACAGATATGGACAAAATGGAAGCTGTATTAGATGATCCATATATTTTGATTACAGATAAGAAAATTTCTAATATCCAGGATTTACTTCCGGTATTAGAGCAGATTGTAAAATCCGGTGCAAAACTGTTAATCATCGCAGAAGATATTGAAGGAGAAGCGCTGACTACTCTTATCGTAAACAAATTAAGAGGAACATTCTCTGTAGTAGCTGTAAAAGCTCCTGGATATGGTGACAGAAGAAAAGAAATGCTTCGTGATATCGCAATCCTGACAAATGGTACAGTTGTATCTGACGAACTGGGTATTGAATTAAAAGACGTAACGATGGATCAGCTTGGACGTGCAAAATCTGTTAAAGTACAGAAAGAAACAACAGTTATCGTTGATGGTGAAGGTTCTAAAGAAGATATCGAAGCAAGAATCGCTCAGATTAAACATCAGATTGCTGAAACAACTTCTGAGTTTGATAAAGAAAAATTACAGGAAAGACTTGCAAAACTTTCCGGTGGAGTTGCTGTTATCCGTGTAGGTGCTGCAACAGAAACAGAAATGAAAGAAGCAAAACTTCGTATGGAAGATGCTTTAAATGCAACAAGAGCAGCTGTAGAAGAAGGTATTATCGCAGGTGGCGGTTCTGCTTATATCCATGCATCGAAAGAAGTTGCAAAACTGGTTGAAGAACTTGACGGCGATGAAAAAACAGGTGCAAGAGTGGTATTAAAAGCTCTGGAAGCTCCTCTGTTCCATATTTCTGCAAACGCAGGTCTGGAAGGCTCTGTTATCATCAATAAAGTAAGAGAATCTGAAGTTGGTGTTGGATTTGATGCATTCCATGAAGAGTATGTAAATATGGTAGAAAAAGGAATCCTTGACCCGACTAAAGTTACAAGAAGTGCATTACAGAACGCAACAAGTGTTGCCGGAACTCTGTTAACAACAGAAGCAGTTGTTTCTACAATCAAAGAAGAGACTCCTGCAATGCCAGCAGGTAATCCGGGAATGGGTATGATGTAATTTAACCAAAGCGGATTGCGAACATCCGATTGACATTTTAAGAAATTCTTATGCCGGTGTCAGCTAGACACCGGCATTTCTTTATGATAGACTAAAAGAGATAAGAAAAAATGCATGAAAATGCACGAAAAAACGAAAGGAGAACGAAGTGAACGACACATATTCAGAACTTCTGATAAAAAAAGAAGTAACTGCAAAAGATAAGATGATAAAAGTGCTTCTGATTGCACTGATTGCACTTATGGCAGTTGCCGGAATTTTAATTACACCGCTTGCATTTATTGCAGCGATTGCGCTTGGAATTGCAGCCTATTTTGTGTTTCCGAATCTGGATTTGGAATTTGAGTATGTCTATGTAAATGGAGAACTCGATATTGACAAAATTATGGCGAAGATGAAGAGAAAAAGAGCCAAAAGTTTTGAACTTTCCAAAATGGAAATTATGGCGCCGGTAAAATCCCATAGACTGGATTATCAGAACCAGAATACCAAAATGAAAGTTTATGATTTTTCATCAGGAAATCCATCGCATAAAATTTTTGCGATGATTATTCCTAGTGACAATGAACTCTGTAAAGTGTTGCTTGAGCCGGACGAAGAACTTTTAAAAAATATTGAAAAAAGTTGTCCGAGAAAAGTTTTTGTGGATTGACACTTTTGTCGGAATTTGTTATATTTTATTACTATAAACAAAATGAAGGGAGAAAGACAATGGGTAAGATTATTGGTGAAGGCATTACCTTTGACGATGTACTCTTAGTACCGGCTTATTCTGAGGTGATTCCAAATCAGGTTGATTTAACAACTTATCTGACAAAAAAAGTAAAACTGAACATTCCGATGATGAGTGCAGGAATGGATACGGTTACAGAACATCGTATGGCAATTGCTATGGCAAGACAGGGTGGAATTGGTATTATCCACAAAAATATGTCAATTGAAGCACAGGCAGACGAAGTAGATAAAGTAAAACGTTCTGAAAATGGTGTTATCACCGACCCGTTTTATTTATCTCCAGAACATACACTGGAAGATGCAAATAATCTTATGGCAAAATTCCGTATTTCAGGTGTGCCAATCACGGAAAACGGAAAATTAGTTGGTATTATTACAAACCGAGATTTGAAATTTGAAGAAGATTTCAGCAGAAAAATCAAGGAATGTATGACATCCGAAAATCTTGTAACAGCAAGGGAGGGTGTTACACTGGAAGATGCAAAGAAAATCCTTGCAAAATCCAGAAAAGAGAAACTTCCAATTGTCGATGAGAATTTCAATTTAAAAGGTCTTATTACCATTAAAGATATCGAAAAACAGATTAAGTATCCCTTATCTGCGAAAGATGCACAGGGCAGACTGCTGTGTGGTGCAGCAGTAGGTATCACAGCAAACGTTATGGCTCGTGTGGATGCACTTGTAAAAGCAAATGTTGACGTTGTTGTCGTAGACTCTGCTCATGGACATTCTGCAAATATTTTAAAAGCAGTCCGCGAAATGAAAGAAAAATATCCGGATTTACAGGTAATTGCCGGTAACGTTGCAACCGGTGCAGCAACAAAGGCTTTAATTGAAGCTGGTGTTGACGCTGTTAAAGTTGGTATCGGTCCTGGTTCTATCTGTACAACTCGTGTCGTTGCAGGTATCGGTGTTCCGCAGATTACTGCAGTTATGGACTGTTACGAAGCAGCAAAAGAATATGGTATCCCGATTATTGCAGACGGTGGTATCAAATACTCAGGCGATATGACAAAAGCAATCGCAGCCGGAGCAAACGTATGTATGATGGGAAGTATGTTTGCTGGATGTGATGAAAGCCCTGGAGATTTTGAATTATATCAGGGAAGAAAATATAAAGTATACCGTGGAATGGGCTCTATTGCAGCAATGGAAAACGGAAGTAAAGACCGTTATTTCCAGGAAAATGCAAAGAAATTAGTTCCGGAAGGTGTTGAAGGACGTGTTGCATACAAAGGACATGTTGAAGATACAGTATTCCAGTTAATCGGTGGACTTCGTTCCGGTATGGGATATTGTGGAGCAAAAGATATTGAAACATTAAAAGCAACAGGACGTTTTGTTAAGATTACTGCTGCGTCTTTGAAAGAATCACATCCACATGACATTCATATCACAAAAGAAGCTCCGAACTACAGCGTAGATGACAAATAATACAAAAGAGTTTCAGATGTAAACATAAACGGCAGGAGCTGTTGTCTTTGGGCAATGGTTTCTGCCGTTTTTGGCATTGGGGAGAGTTTTTTATGAAACGAAAGAAAAAAAGAATCAGAACAAGATGGAATATAAAGGTATTCGTTATTTATGCAGTGACTTTATTTTTCATTATTTTTGGGGTAAAAACTGCGGTTGTTAAGATTGCAGAATTGATACAGGGCAGAGTAGAAGCACAGTCTCAGGAAGAGACAGATGTAACGGCAGAAGAAGAAACGGAAAAAAACGCAGACTTTCCGGGAGCGCCACCGTTTACAGTTGATTTACTCGATATCAATGAATATTCAAGACCCGGGATTGCACTTGAAAAAATCAATGGAATTGTAATTCATTATACGGCAAATCCAAAGAGTACTGCAAAACAAAACAGGGATTATTTTGAAGGGTTAAAAGACAGCCATGAGACAAAGGCAAGCAGTCATTTTGTAGTAGGAATAAAAGGAGAAATTGTTCAGTGTATTCCAAGTTCAGAGATTTCGTATGCTTCTAATTCGAGAAACAGTGATACCCTTTCAATTGAATGTTGTCATAAAGATAAGAGTGGAAAATTTACAAAAGAGACCTATCAGTCCTTGGTTGAATTAGTTGGATGGCTCTGTCAGAGATTTGGACTTACCAGTGAGCAGGTGATTCGTCATTATGATGTGACAGGAAAGAACTGCCCGAAATATTTTGTAGAACATGAAGATGAGTGGGAACAGTTTAAGAAAGATGTAGATGCTCAGATTGCAGTTGTGGAACAGGAAGTGGAAACTGCCAGTCAACAATAAATCCGGATTTTGAAAGGAAAGATTCAAGATGAAAAAGAAAAAATTTTTACAGAGGGCAGTTACCTATTATCGTTCTCACATGTGGTGTTCTCTTTTGAGTTCGATTTTTGGCATGATTTTTATTATTGCTCTGATTTTATTGGGATATATGAAGAGCAAATATTATCAGTATCTGCTTGATACGACTTATGAGTCAGAGAAAGTGATGATAGAGTCCGTTAACAAGAATATTGAAAATCAGATGGAGTCTTTTATTGATTTAGGAGCAAATATTGCAGTGGATGAGCGGCTTGTACAGGAAATTGAAAGTTATGTACAGGCAGGGAAAACCAATCCGTATGCTTCTAAGCTGATGCGGACAACTTTAAAAAGTACAACTTATGGAAGCGGTTCCATTACCGGAGTTGCAGTGGTTGAAGAAGATGGTCTGCTTGCACAATTTTCCAGAGAAGAAGTGGGTATAGAAAAGGTCAAGGGAATCTGGGATGAAAATGATCAGGATGAGATTGTAAATCTGTTTCAGGAGATGAAAAAACATAATGAGACAGGGCTTCTGCCCCGCTATATTATTGTAAACGGAGCAAATGAACATTTGAATGTGTCTGGAAGAGGAGTTTTACATATCGCATTTCCGATTAAGAATGGCTGTAATTATAAACATATGAAATACATGATTATCGTTTCTTATTACAGTCAGCAAATTTCCGCACTGTTAAAACAGCTTTCTCAGGGGGGAAAAGATGAGTTTTTACAGGGATATATTGAAAATGCCAGTGGAAAGATTTTGTTTCATACCGACGAAAATTATGTGGATAAAAACGCAAAAAAGATTTATAATAGTGACACGAATAAAATCAATCTGGAAACGGATGTGGAAAATTATGGATGGAAGCTGCATGGTGTGATTGACAAAGCTGCTTTAGAGTCAAACGTAAACAAAATGTACTCTAAGGCGATGATTTTGTATTTGTGTGCGATTTTGGCCGTAATGGGGATTGCAATTTTTATTATTAAGTCGATTTTAAAGCCGGTCAGTGTTATCAGCACTTCTATTGACCGTGTAAAAACCGGGGATATGCAGGGATATATTTCAATAGAAGGAACAAATGAAATCTGGCAGTTAGCACGGGAATATAATGAGATGTTGTGTTCAATTCAAGAGGCAAATGTGAAAGTAGAAGAACAGCATGGAGAAATTATTGAATCGATGAAAATGAAGCGCAGGGCAGAGAGAGAAGCACTTGAATCGCAGATTAATGCGCATTTTATCTGTAATACTTTAAATGCGATTAATTATGAGGCGATGGATAATGGGGATTTTAAAGTCTCTTTGCTGCTTAAAAAACTTTCTAATATTTTACGCTATACGTTTGATCAGAAACATCAGAATGTGTATATGTTTCAGGAAATTTCATGGATTGAGCAGTATCTGTTTTTACAGAAAGAACGAATGGGAAGTGCCTTTGATTATGAAATTCAGTTTGATTCGGATTATGATAACTGGCCGTGCAGGAAACTGATGCTTCAGCCGTTTGTAGAGAATTCGATTCTTCATGGATTAGAAGGGGTCAATAAAGGTGGATTTATCCGAATTACCGGAGAAGGATATCAAGAGTATCTTAAAATTGTAATTGAGGATAACGGATGTGGAATGACCCCGGAGGTAGAACAGATTATTAAAGAAGTGTTGGAGAATCCGTTGCTTGCAAAACAAAAAGGATTGGGAATCGGAATTTCTAATGTCGTAACCAGAATGAGGATGTATTATACAGAAGATTTAAAGATTCAGTTAGAGACAGAAGAGAGAAAAGGCTGTAAGTTTACAATGATACTTCCAGAGGCAAGACAGTAGGAGACAAGGAGGAAGGCAGATAAATGAGAATATTGATAGCAGAAGATGAAGAACGGGCGAGGAGAGGACTTCGTTCCGTTTTAACTTCTTTATCAGAGGATTATGAGGTAGTAGCAGAGGCATCGAATGGAAAGCAGGCATTAGAGTTGCTTCAGATCCTAAAGCCGGATGTGGTTTTTACGGACTTAAAGATGCCATTTTTGGATGGAATGGGACTGATTAAGGCAGGAATTGCAGCAGGTGTTTGCACGAAATATGTAATCGTAAGCGCTTATGAAGAATTTGAAATGGCAAGACAGGCAATCAGCCTGGGAGTAAAAGAGTATCTGGTAAAACCAGTAACTTATGACGAATTAAAAGATACGATGGAACGTCTGGATGCGGCACAGAAAGGAAAGCCTCAGCTCATTGATAAAACATTAAAAGAACGGTACCCGGATGTGCATCCATTGGTGAGAAAATCTCTGGGATTTATTGAAAAAGGGTATTCCAGTAAAATCAGTCAGAAAGAGCTGGCTGCTAATCTTGGAATTTCACAGGAGTATTTTTGTTATCTGTTTAATAAAGATATGGGAGAAACATTTTCTCATTTTTTAAAGAATTATAGAATAGAAGTGGCAAAGAAACTTTTATTAAATGGAGAATTGCCCAAAGAGGAAATTCCGTATAGTGTAGGATTTTCAGATTCTAAATATTTTAATAAAGTATTTCGAGAAGTGGAAGGTTGCACAATGACGGAATATATTCGGAAAAATTCAGAATAATTTATACAAAATACCAGAATAAATATGCGTGCACTAAATGCGTGTGGTTAAAGTGCATACTATTATTCTGGTTTTTTGTGATTTATCTTAAAAAAATACCCCAATCTTAAAATTGTATCTTAAGATTTTGCCTCTTATCTTAAGATAGTAAGTTACGAAAAAAATCTGAAATTATTATAATAATAACATCTTAATTAGAGGAGGAAAAAAATTATGAAGAGAAGGTTCCAGAAAATCGCAGCGCTGATGCTGGTTGGTGCAATGGCAGGTACACTGGTCACAGGTTGTGGAGGCAGTAGTTCCGGTTCATCCTCAGATTCAAGCAGTGACAGCAAAGAGGCGAGCGACAGCAAAGAGGCGAGCGACAGCAGTTCTTCCAATTCAAACGGAGCAGCAGAGGTTACGCTGTGGCATTATTTCGAGCATGAAGCTCCAGACCTTGAGGCGGTAGCGGAGAAATACAATGAGTCTCAGGATAAGATTCATGTTACATGTACTTATGTATCCCGTGAAGAATTGATGAACCAGTACACAATCGGTGCAGTATCAGGAGAGCTTCCTGACATCGGAATGGTTGATTCACCGGATATGGAATCCTATATTTCTCTTGGTGTATTTGAGGACATCACAGATGATATCAAAGATTGGGATGAATTAGACCAGTTCTATGAAGGACCTCTTTCAAGCTGTATGGATGCAGACGGTAAATACTACGGACTTCCAAACAATTCAAACTGTCTGACCCTTTGCTGTAACATGGACATCTTAAATGCAGCAGGTATCGAAAATCCACCAACTACATGGGAAGAATTTGAAGAAGCCTGCAAGGCAACAACAAATGCAGCAGAAGGTGTATATGGATTTGCAATGTGCGATATCGCTACAGAAGAAGGTACTTTCCAGATTCTGCCTTGGATTTATTCCGCAGGTGGAAACATTGATGATTTGACAAGTGCTGAATCAACAAAAGCAGTTCAGTTCTTAACTGACTTAGTACAAAACGGTTACATGAGTAAAGAAGTTGTTAACTGGCAGCAGTCTGATGCATACAATGCATTTACAAGTGGTAAAGCAGCAATGTTTGAATCCGGTACATGGCAGTTAGCTGACATTGATGAGAAAATCAATGGTTCTTTCAATTATCAGTATACTTTACTTCCAAAAGATAAAGAATACGCTTCTACAATCGGTGGAGAAAACTTTGGTGTCTGCACAGGTTCGGAACACAAAGACGAATGTGTTGACTTCCTGAAATTCCTTATGAATGCAGAAAACAACGCAGACTTTACAGCAGCAGCTGCAAAACTTCCGGTTCGTAAAGATGCTGTAGGCTTAAAAGACCTCTGGACAACAGATGACAGATACGTTGTATTTAACGATGCTATGAATTATGCAAAAGCACGAGGACCGCACGCTCAGTGGCCGACTCTTTCCGAAGCACTTTATACAGGTGTTCAGCAGGCTCTGCTTGGTGAAAAATCCGTAGAAGACGCAATGAAAGAAGCACAGGCTAAGATTGACCCGATTGTTGCAGAAGATCCACTTCCTGATTTGACAACAGGCGGCGGAGTTGCAGACGACGTAAATAAGTAAGAAAAAAATAAGCAGTAATAAGAAGAGTCCTGGAACCGGTCTGGGTTTCGGGACTCTTTTAAAATGAAAATCTTGAAATTCCGTGAGAGGAGTGTGTGAAGATGAAACTGAACATGGCTGCAAAGAAGAGGAGAGAAGCCTATATTTTTATTCTTCCCGGTTTTATTTATCTGGTTGCAATTTGTGGTTATCCTTTGATTTACAATCTGATTTTGAGTTTTAAAAATGTAAGTGTAAAAAACCTTGCCACCGGTGCATCGGTTTTTGTTGGACTTGATAATTATAAACAGCTGTTTGCCGACCCGACATTCCAGCTGGTATTTAAAAATACAATTGAATTCACACTGGCCTGCCTTGTAGTCCAGTTTACAATTGGTTTTCTGTTTGCAATGTTTTTCTCAAAGAAATTTACACTGGCAGGACCAATTCGTGGTTTAGTTTTAGTTGGTTACATGATGCCAATGTCTGTAACCGCCCTGCTTGGTAAGAACTTATTCTTACTCGATGGTGGTGTTATCAATGACCTGTTAATGAAAGTACATCTGATTTCATCTCCAATTGACTGGCTGGTAAATGGCGGAACTGCACTTGGAGCAGTCATTGCCGTAAACTGCTGGGTAGGTATTCCGTTTAACATGTTACTGTTAACTTCCGGTCTGACCGGTATCTCAACTGATATCTATGAAAGTGCTTCTATGGATGGAGCAAATGCATTTAAGAGATTTATCTACATTACACTGCCACTGATGAAACCGGCTATGCTTTCTGTATTGATGCTTGGATTTATCTATACATTTAAAGCATTCGACCTTATGTACATCATGACAGCAGGTGGTCCATTCAACTCCACAGACGTACTTGGAACTTATGCATATTCAAAAGCATTTACCCAGTATGAATTTTCACAGGGTTCTGCAATCGCGATGGTATTATTTGCCTGCCTGTTCCTGGTTGGTATCTTCTACCTGAAACTGTTGAGTAAGGAGGATGACTAGAATGAGTAAGGAAAGTACAAAATCAGCAAAAGTTGCATATCTGAAATCAAAAGAGGGACGAAGCAATGTCATCAATTGCTTTTGGGCAATTATAATCGCAATTATCTTCCTGTTCCCAATTTACTGGCTGATTCAGATGTCTTTTAAGACAGATATGGAAAGTTTTGGAAAAATCGTAACTTATTATCCACATGAATTTACCGTTGATCCATGGCTTCAGAACCTGCAGGATAAAGACTTTATTACCTCATTAAAAAACAGTGTATTGATTGCTTTGTGTTCCATGTGTTTATCACTGGTATTCGGTATTCCGGCTGCTTATGGTATGGATCGTTACAAAGTAAAAGGAACAAAGAGCTTCATGCTTACCTTCCTTGTAACCCAGATGCTCCCAGCATCCGTTATGTTAACACCAATGTACCTGATTTTCTCTAAAGCAGGTTTACTTGGAACTTATCTTGCACCGGCACTTGCAATTTCCTCCGGTTCTGTTCCGTTTATCGTTGTAACTTTAAGACCATACTTTAAGAGTATTCCGGTTTCCCTGGATGAAGCCGCACGTATTGATGGATGTAATGTATTCCGTTCTTTCTTTAAGATTATGATTCCTACAATTAAAACCGGTATCATCACCGTAGTTGTTATCTCTTTCTTAAATGGATGGAACGACCTGATTTACTCCATGACATTTAACGTAAAAGCAGACATGAGACCATTGACAGCAAATATCCATAAATTCCAGAGTAAATACGGAACAAAATGGAACTGTATTATGGCTTATGGTGCAATCCTTGTTATTCCTGTAATCCTTGTATTTGTATTCTTACAGAAATACATTGTAGGTGGTTTAACAGCAGGTGCTGTAAAAGAGTGATGCTATAAAAATAATAAATAAAAAACAATAAAAAAATAAAGAAAGGAATCAAAACTATGCCAGATTTTGTAAAAAAAGAGGGTGCACCAACAGGTGACTTCCGCTCAGACAACGACTTTTTATTAGGTTACTTTGAGGAAAAAGACCATTCTCTTTACTACCGCTATGATGCAGAGAGAGTTATCATTGAACCGTGGGGAGATAACAGTTTCCGTGTCCGTGCATCGAAAATGCCAGAAATGCCGGAAGAACTTTGGGCATTGGATGGAAAACCGGAAAATCGCAGCTCTGAAATTACAATTAAAGAATATTCCGCAGAAATCGTAAATGGAAAAATTAAAGCGGTAATCAACAATATCGGTAAAATCAGCTTTTATAATCAGAAAGGTGAACTTCTCTTAGAAGAATATGTACGAAACAGAGAAGATATGTTTGCAGAAACCTGTAGTTCTCTGGAAGTAGAGGCAAGAGAGTTTAAACCGATTATCGGTGGAGATTATGAGCTGACGATGCGTTTTGAGTCAAATCCAAATGAAAAGATTTACGGAATGGGACAGTATCAGCAGAAATTCCTGGATGTAAAAGGTGCAGAACTTGAACTGGCACACAGAAACTCTCAGGCAAGCGTTCCGTTTGCATTATCTTCTCTTGGATATGGATTTTTATGGAACAATCCGGCAATCGGACGTGTAAGCTTCAATAAAAATATTACAACATGGGAAGCACGTTCTACTAAGAAACTGGATTACTGGATTACAGCAGGAGATACACCGGCAGAAATCGAAGAAGCTTATGCCGATGCAACAGGAAAAGTTCCGATGATGCCGGAATATGGACTTGGATTCTGGCAGTGCAAACTGCGTTATCAGACACAGGAAGAACTGCTTGAAGTCGCAAGAGAATATAAAAGAAGACAGATTCCGATTGATGTTATCGTAGTTGACTTCTTCCACTGGCCAAAACAGGGTGACTGGAGATTTGACCCGACTTACTGGCCGGACCCGGATGCAATGATTGCAGAATTAAAAGAAATGGGTATTGAGCTGATGGTATCTATCTGGCCGATGGTTGACTATAAGAGTGAAAACTTTGAAGAAATGAAAGCCAAAGGTCTGCTGACCAGAGTAGAAAAAGGTGTAAGAATCGATAACGTTTACATGGGCAATACCATTCAGTATGACCCGACAAATCCGGAAGCAAGAGAGTATGTATGGGGCAAAGCAAAGAAAAATTATTATGATAAAGGTGTAAAAATCTTCTGGCTCGATGAGGCAGAACCGGAATACACCGTATATGATTTCGAAAATTATCGTTATCACTTAGGACCAAACGTACAGATTGGTAATGTTTATCCGGCAATGTATGCAAAAACATTCTTTGATGGCATGCGTGCAGAGGGACAGGAAAATGTAGTCAACCTGCTTCGCTGTGCATGGGCAGGAAGTCAGAAATATGGTGCACTCGTATGGTCCGGAGATATTCATTCTACATTTGAAAGTCTTCAGAATCAGTTTGCAGCAGGTCTTAACATGGGACTTTCCGGTATTCCGTGGTGGACAACCGATATTGGTGGATTCTTTGGAGCAAACATCTATGATGAAGATTATCATGAAGTATTTGTACGCTGGTTTGAATATGGAACATTCTGTCCTGTTATGAGACTTCACGGTTATCGTATGCCATATCAGCCACAGTTTGGAACAACCGGTGGTGCAGAGTGCGTATCCGGTGCCCCGAACGAAATCTGGTCTTATGGTGAGGATGTTTACGAAATCTGTAAAAAATACATTGAAATTCGTGAGGCAATGCGTCCATACACAAGAGAACTGATGGAAGCTGCACATGAAAAAGGAAGTCCGGTTATGAGACCTCTGTTCTATGACTTCCCGGAAGATAAAACATGCTGGGATAATGAATTGGAGTATATGTTTGGACCACAGATTTTGGTTGCACCGGTTATGGAACGTGGACAGAAAACAAAAGAAGTTTATCTGCCGGCAGGTACAAAATGGACAAACGTATGGACAAAAGAAGTATTTGAAGGCGGACAGACCGTTACAGTAGAGACGCCAATTGAACAGATTCCGTTATTTACAAAAGAAGGATTTGAATTAGAAGTATAAAAAGATTCTGATGATATGTGAAAAGTAAACGGGTGTGCTGCACTGGTTGCCTTGGATGCAGCCGGTGCAGCACGTTTTTTATGGGGGATATTTGAGATGATTACACAAAAAGGAAATAAGATTTACAGACGACAGGATAAGGAATTACTTTGTATTGAACCATGGGGAAAAAACAGTTTCCGTGTTCGTGCAACACAGCGTTATGAATTTGTACCGGAAGATATTTCTGCTTTACTTCCCCCACAGGAATGTAAAGTAAAGGTATTTGAAGAGGATGACTGCACGGTCGTTGAAAATGGAAAAATCCGCTGTGAAATTACACCGACCGGAAAACTGCGTTTCAAAAATCAGGATGGAAAACTGTTATTAGAAGAGTTTGAACGAATTCGTGCGGATTACAGAAAAGAGTATAATAGTGCACTTGAGATTGTGCCAAGAACGTTTGAGCCACATCAGAATACGGATAATTTCAGATTGACCGTAAGATTTGAGCCGATTGACGGTGAAAAATTATATGGAATGGGACAGTATCAGCAGCCATATCTGGATGTAAAGGGCTGTACCTTAGAATTGGCACAGCGTAACTCTCAGGCGAGTGTTCCGTTTGTGCTTTCTAATAATGGATATGGATTTTTATGGAATAATCCGGCAATTGGACAGGTTTCTTTCGGAAAGAATGTGACGGAATGGACTGCAGTTTCCACAAAACAGATGGATTACTGGATTACAGCAGGAGATACACCGGCAGAAATTGAAGAGGCTTATGCGGATGCAACCGGAAAGGTTCCGATGATGCCGGATTACGGAACCGGATTCTGGCAGTGCAAACTGCGCTACATGACTCAGGATGAAATCCTTGAAGTGGCAAGAGAATATAAGAGAAGAAAGCTTCCGATTTCTGTTATTGTAGTCGATTATTTCCACTGGCCAAATCAGGGTGACTGGAAATTTGATACCGATTTCTGGCCGGATCCGAAAGCAATGGTAGAAGAATTAAAAGAGATGGGGATTGAACTCATGGTATCTATCTGGCCGACCGTAGAGGAAACCAGTGAAAATTATAAAGAGATGGAAGAACTGGGTTATCTGACTCGTTCCGAACATGGAAAACGTCTTGGACAGCTTAATGTGGCAAGTGTGATTGATGTAACCAATCCAGACGCAAGAAAATACGTGTGGGAAAAAATTAAGAAAAATTATTATGATTTAGGAATCAAAATTTTCTGGTTAGATGAGGCAGAGCCGGAACTGACCGGATATGAATTCAGTCATTACCGTTATTTCCGCGGTGCAGATATGGAAGTTGGAAATATGTATCCGAAAGAATATGCACGTATGGCTTATGAAGGCATGGAAGAAGAAGGTCAGGAAAATATTGTAAATCTGCTTCGCTGTGCATGGGCAGGAAGCCAGAAATATGGTACATTGGTATGGTCAGGAGATATTGATTCTTCCTTCCGTTCTTTAAGAAGCCAGCTTGCAGCTGGTTTGAATATGGGAATTTCCGGATTGCCATGGTGGACAACTGATATCGGAGGCTTTCACGGTGGAAATATTAACGATGAAAAATTTAAAGAAGTGCTGGTGCGCTGGTTTGAGTTTGGAGCATTTTGTCCGGTTATGCGTCTGCATGGATTTAGAGAACCGTTTATCCCAGGTTTAAGTGAATCCGGCGGTGGAAAACACAGGAGTGGTTCTCCAAATGAAGTATGGACTTATGGTGATGAAGTACTTAGAATCTGTACAAAATATCTTGAATTAAGAGAAACTATCCGTCCTTATGTAACAGAACTGATGAAAGAAGCACATGAAAAAGGAACACCGGTGATGCGTCCATTATTCTATGATTATCCGGAAGATACAAAAGTCTGGGAAATCGAAGATGAATACATGTTTGGACCAGATATGCTGGTTGCACCGATTTTATATGAAGATATGAGAGAAAGAACCTTGTATCTGCCAGAAGGAGACTGGGTCGATATCAACTCCAAAACAGAATATAAGGGCGGAGATTTTGTGACCGTAGCAGCTCCGCTTGATACCCTTCCGGTATTTGTAAAGAGAGGAACACATCCGGAACTGGTATAACAGAAACTTAAAACAGGTTATAAGAAAGAGGGCTGGAATCAAATGAAAAAGACGGAAAATATGTTTGGATTTGGAGGAAGTTTTGTAGGGACAGTAGAGAAAATATTTGACATAATGGCATTAGGATTTCTCTGGATTCTTTGCAGCCTTCCGGTCATTACCATAGGTGCATCTACTACGGCACTGTATTATGCGATGGTAAAATCAGTAAAAAATAATGATGGGTATGTGACGAAAGAATTTTTCCGTTCTTTTAAGTTAAACTTTATTCCAGCCACAATTTTATGGATGATTCTTGCAGTGATGACATTTATCATGCAGTTAAATGTAGGAATCTTAATGAAGAAAAGCAGTGGCATGGTGGGTCTGTTTTTTATCTGCTTTTATGCACTGGTATCGGTTTATCTGATTATTGTGGCATGTTATGCATTTCCGGCACTTTCCAGATTTGATATGAATGTCGGATGGATTTTGAAAATTTCAATGTACATGGTCGTGCGTTATATTTTTACCAGTATCATGCTTGTAATTATACTGGTCTGCATTGGTGCAATCGTCTGGAAACTCCCACTGCTGGTGTTCTTTGCGCCAGGACCGATTGCGTTTTTGATGTCAGAATTTTTAGAGCGGGTGCTCAAAAAACATGAACCGAAAGTAGAAGAAGGAGGAACAGCAGAATGAAATTTACCAATGGATATTGGATGTTAAGAGATGAAATAGAAGCTTCTTATGCAGTAGAATATGCGAAACATACTGTAAATGGAAATAAATTAGAGGTATATCTTCCGGCAAAACACATGTCAGGAAGAGGAGATGCGCTGAATATTGCACTTCTTACATTGACGATTTCCAGTCCTCAGGAGGGTGTTATCAAAGTATCAGCGGTTCATCATAAGGGAATGCCTTATAAAGGACCGTTTGCAGCAGTAAAAAATGAAAATCCAAATGTCACAATTGAAGATACAGAAGACCAGCTGATTTATAAGAGCGGTACATTAAGAGCAGTCATTGATAAGGCTCCAAATGCATACAAACTGGCATTTTATGAGGGCGATACATTCTTAACAGAATCCAGTTTCAGAAATCTTGCTTACATGCATAATCGTGAAACCGGAAAGAATTATATGGTAGAGCAGCTCCTGCTCGATGTAGGTGAGTATGTTTACGGACTTGGCGAACGTTTCACTCCGTTTGTAAAAAATGGACAGGTTGTAGAAATGTGGAATGAAGATGGCGGAACTGCAAGTGAGATTGCTTACAAAAACATTCCGTTCTATATTACCAATAAAGGTTACGGCGTTTTGGTTGACAATGAGGGTGACGTTGCTTACGAAATCGGAAGTGAAAAAGTAGAACGAGTACAGTTCTCTGTAGAATCTGAAAGACTGGATTACTATTTTATCAGCGGAAAAACTCCGATGGGAACAGTAGAAAAATATACAGAATTAACCGGAAAACCGGCACTGCCTCCGGCATGGTCCTTTGGTCTGTGGCTGACTACTTCCTTTACAACAGATTATGATGAAAATACAACCTCCAGCTTTATTCAGGGAATGGCAGACAGAGACATTCCGCTTCATGTATTCCACTTTGACTGCTACTGGATGGAACGGTTTAAATGGTGCAATTTCCAGTGGGATCATGAGGTAACAACAGACCCGAAAGGAATGTTAAAACGCTATCATGACAAAGGGTTAAAAATTTGTGTATGGATTAATCCATATATTGGACAGCAGTCCGAATTGTTTGAAGAGGGAATGGAACATGGCTATTTCATCAAACGTATAGATGGAAGTGTATGGCAGACTGATTTATGGCAGCCGGGAATGGCAGTTGTAGACTTTACCAATCCGGAAGCATGCAAATGGTATCAGAGCAAATTAAAAGCACTGCTTGATGATGGGGTAGACTGCTTTAAGACCGACTTTGGTGAGAGAATTCCGGTAAAAGGAATTCAGTATTATGATGGTTCTGACCCGGTTAAAATGCATAACTACTTTACATTCTTATATAATAAGACTGTATTTGAAGTACTTGAAAAAGAAAGAGGAAAAGGCGAAGCAGTCTTATTTGCCCGTTCCGCAACGGTAGGCGGACAGCAGTTCCCAGCACATTGGGGTGGAGACTGCTCTGCAACTTATGTATCAATGGCAGAAACCCTTCGAGGCGGACTTTCCCTTTCTGCGGGTGGATTTGGATTCTGGAGTCATGATATCAGTGGATTTGAGCAGACTGCTCCGGCAGATATCTATAAGAGATGGTGTCAGTTTGGACTGCTTTCTTCTCACAGCCGTCTGCATGGTTCTTCTTCTTACCGTGTGCCGTGGTTATTTGATGAAGAATCCTGTGTTATCTTAAAAGAATTTGTAAACTTAAAATGTCGTCTGATGCCGTATATCTATGAGCAGGCGGTAAAAGCACATAAAAACGGAACACCGGTGCTTCGCCCAATGATTTTGGAATTCCCAGAAGACAGAGCCTGCGACTGCCTTGACTTACAGTACATGTTTGGTCCGTCTCTTTTAGTTGCTCCTGTCTTCAAAGAAAGTGGAGAAGTAAGTTACTATCTGCCAAAAGGAACCTGGATTAACCTGATTACAGGAGAAAAACAAGAGGGCGGTACCTGGGTAAAAGAAACGCATGATTATCATTCTCTTCCGCTGATGGTTCGTGAAAATACCATTCTTCCAATGGGAGCAAGTGAAACAGAAGCAGAATATGATTATGCCGATGGTGTTACACTTGTACTTTCTGAATTTTCAGATGGAGCAAGTGCAGAAGTAGAAATCCCGGATACAAAAGGAAATACAGTTATGAAAGCCTATGCAGTCCGCAAAGGCGATGAAATCGAAGTTTCGGTAGAAGGTGGAAACGGTAACTTTACTGTGAGAAATCTTGGAAGCGGAACAGTTGTTGTAAAATAATGATAGTCTTTATTATACAATAAAGGTTTGCAATATCATACGATGCGACTTGACAATTTGTTTGTCAAGTCGTATTTTATTTTATAAGAAATAAGAAAAATTTTATCATTAAGACATTGGCAACTATCGTTAAATATGTTACAATAATGTTACAAAAAAGTTAAAAAGGTGAGAGAATGAATTTATATGAAGCGATATTTTTAAGAAAATCAGTACGAAATTATGAGATGGAAGCACTCAAACCATCACTGCTTACTGAGATAAAAGATTATTGTAAACAGATAGAGGGATTAAATCCAGGAATTACCACGGATATTTCAATTATAGATAATACCAAAGGACAGTATAAGAGAGTTCATCTGCTGGGAGTAAAAGCCCCGTATTATCTGGCGTTTTATTCAGAAGATAAAGATAAGGCAATGTTAAATGCAGGATACATTTTAGAACAGTTAGCCTTGTTTTTATGTACAAAGGGGCTTGGAACGTGTTTCCTTGGAAATGTAAAACCAAAGTTTGGAAATACCAATAAAGGAAATATGAAATGCATGATTATGATGGCATTTGGAAAGAGCCGGGGGGCACATACCAGAAAGCCGTCAGAGGCAAAACGAATGAGCCTTCAGGAACTCTGCGTTTATAAAGAAGTACCGCGGCAGTGGGTGAAACAGCTTTTAGAGGCAGCAAGACTTGCACCGTCAAGTATGAACAGTCAGCCATGGCGTTTTGTGGTCTATGACAACCGGATTCACGTATTTTCAAAGAAGCATAATATCACTTATTTTGGTATGGGAAAATATGATGAATTTAATTGCAGACAGCAGGAAGAATGGAAAGGCAGAATTTATTTTTGGAATTATCCTGGCTGGTGGCCAGGGAACACGAATGGGCAACGCAGAACGCCCGAAACAGTTTATGGAAATCGGCAAAAAGCCAATCATTATCCACACAATAGAAAAATTTGCCATTCATTCTGCCTTCGATAAAGTAATCGTTCTTTCACCAAGAGCATGGATCTCACACACCAGGGATCTGATCCGGAAATATATCCCGAGATCATCCAACGTTGTTGTTGTACAGGGCGGTTCCACAAGAAACGAAACCATCATGAATGGAATCCGCTATATTGAAGAAAATTTCGGCCTTGATGACAATACCATTATTGTCACCCATGACTCTGTCCGTCCTTTTGTCTCCCATCGCATGATTGAAGAAAATATCCGTGCAGCCCAGGAATGTGGCGCCTGTGACACCGTAATCCCGGCAACGGATACCATTGTGGAAAGCGCAGGCCATCAGTTTATCAGTTCCATTCCGGACCGTTCCACTATGTATCAGGGCCAGACACCGCAGTCTTTCCGGGCAAAAAAACTCCGCGACATTTATGAAAGCCTTACTGCAGCAGAAAAACAGATTCTCACAGACGCATGCAAAATTCTCGTTCTCAAAGGTGAAAAAGTCCAGCTGGTAGAAGGTGATGTTACCAACATCAAAATCACATATCCTTCTGATATCCGTCTGGCTGAAGCTCTAATGGAGGGAAAATAAATGTTAACTTCTGTCTATCGCCTGGTCAGGCCCCGTCAGTTTGAACTGGTTTTTAAGGATATCACCCTTGATACCTCCCATGTGATTGTTCATCCTGTCCGCCTGTCTATCTGCAATGCAGATCAACGCTATTATCAGGGGCTTCGTGCGGAAAACATTCTCCGCAAAAAGCTTCCCATGGCTCTGATTCATGAAGCAGTAGGCCGGGTGGTTTATGATCCGTCCGGTCAGTTCCAGGAGGGGACTCTTGTGGTCATGATTCCCAATACCCCTTCCGAAACCGATGAGGTCATTGCGGAGAATTATCTGCGGAGCAGCCAGTTCCGTGCCAGTGGCTTTGATGGCTTTATGCAGGAATATGTCAGTATGAAACCGGATCGTCTTGTACCGCTCCCGGAAGATATCAATCTTTCTGTGGCTGCTTTTACAGAAATCGTCAGTGTCAGCTACCATGCCATCCGGAGATTTCTCCGTTTTTCACATACACGCAGAAATGTAATTGGCGTATGGGGCGATGGCAATCTCGGTTACATCACTTCACTTCTTCTGAAAATCATACTGCCGGAAAGCAGAATCTGTGTGTTTGGCGTCAATGAATACAAACTTCATGATTTTTCTTTTGCAGATGATGTATTCCTGATTTCCGAGATTCCGGATGACTTTTATCTGGACCACGCATTCGAATGTGTAGGCGGCGCTGCTTCATCCAAAGCCATCAATCAGATCATTGACCATATTAATCCGGAGGGAACCATTTCCATCATGGGCGTGTCCGAGGACCTTGCCCCGCTTAACACAAGAATGATCCTGGAAAAAGGTCTTCGTCTTTTCGGAAGCAGCCGAAGCGGCCGGAAAGATTTTCTTGGTCTTATTAACCTGTATAAAGAAAATCCGGATGTGGTAAACCAGCTGGAAAAAATCGTAGGAGCCGAAATCCACGTAAAAAATATTCAGGACATCATCCGTGCTTTCGAAATCGATATTCATAAGATCATGGGAAAAACAATTATGATTTGGGAGAATTAACAGATGAAAAAATTATTGAAAAAACTTTCCAGGGGGCCTCTTTCTCCTGTTTTTAAAGTATACCGAAAAATATATAAGCCTGTCGTTCTTCATTTTTTCTATCCTGTTGCTTATAAATTTTTCACACTTACAAGAAAAGTAAATCCGAAAAAGGTTGTTTTTATTGAAGCCCGTTTTGATAAGATTACAGATACTTTTCAGCTGATTTATAACCGCATGGAAAAAGAAGGCTATGAAATCCATGAATGTTTCCTGCTGAATACCAAACCAGGAAAGCTTGCATATACAAAACGCAGTCTTCATATGCTGAAAGAAATTTCCGATGCCCATTATATTTTCCTGAATGATGCATGCAACGTCACAAGCTGTATTTCTCTTCGAAAAGGAAGCAGTATCTTTCAGGTCTGGCATGCCTGCGGCGCGTTCAAAAAATTCGGCATGAGTACTGCCGATCTGATTTTCGGTGACAACCGTAAGAATCAGGAGAAATTCCCCAATTACCGGAATCTTGCCTATGTTACTGTCAGCAGCCCGGAAATCAGCTGGGCTTATGAAGAGGCGATGAATCTGAAAAATACAGATACTCAGATTGTATCTACCGGAATCAGCCGTACCGATGTTTTTTATGATAAAAACTTTATCGAAGCCGCTGCCAAGGCTGTTTATTCTGTGTGTCCCAAAGCCCGCTCCAAAAAAATTATTCTGTACGCTCCAACTTTCCGCGGCAGAGTAGCAAAAGCTCAGACACCTGACTGTCTGGATATTGCAGCTATGAAAGAAGCTCTTGGAGATGAATATTTCCTGCTTCTGAAACATCACCCCTTTGTAAAAAAACGCCCGGAAATCCCGGAAAACTGCCAGGATTTCGCAATGGACGTCACCAAAGAACTGGATATCGACAAATTACTCTGTGTCAGTGATGTATGCATCTCCGACTATTCCTCACTGATTTTTGAGTACTCCCTGTTCGAGCGCCCGATGATCTTCTTCGCCTACGACCTGGACGAATATTTTGACTGGAGAGGCTTCTACTACAACTACGACGAACTCACCCCAGGCCCCATCGTCAAAACAACCGAAGAAATCATCGACTACATCCAACACCTCGACACCCGCTTCAACC
>OGUO01000841.1_pt1 | contig 22239 bp, 19 predicted proteins | sample 1553641 | NCBI WGS metagenome assembly OGUO01 (sample SAMEA2579980, study PRJEB22360) | human gut metagenome | biome: human gut; feature: human-associated habitat; material: faeces | place: Denmark | collected 2008/2010 | reverse complement strand
GCGCACTGCACATTTTCGCTCGCATGAGGTTTTTAGAGGCGACCTTATGTATATTCAGCTTTCTTTCACGAGGTCGTATAAGCATGCGCTGCCATCAAGCTTTCTTGTGCGGATGTTGTTCATTCCCAGGTGGACGTATTTGTCGCGTTTCAGCACGGCGTCCGTTTCCAGGAGAACCGGGCAGTCTCTTCTTAGGCCCTCGCCAAAAGCGATCTCAAGCGCTTTACGCATATACCCCTGCCCCTGATACTGCTTTCGCACGACCAACATTCCCACGAAGATATAGGGCCTTTTTTCCTTCTTTATGGTGGCTTCATACGACTTGCCGCCTTTTTTTATGGCAGAAAGCATTTTTACCGCTCCCCTGAAGCCAAGCGTGCTGAATACCGCTTTCAGAAGTATCATGCCAGCGGACGGCGGCAGCTTATCCTTTGAATATTTGTATGAAACGAACGCTTCGTGGTTTTCGCTCGTGCTGTAAATACAGCCGGCTGCCAGCATTGCGCGGACATATCCGCAGATGTATTCCTTTACGCTGTCCCTGCCGTTATATAAAAATGACATTCCCTTTTCGCCGTCGGCATACTGGAAATCCGCGAAAGCCTCACCGATCTCCTCAATTTCCCTTTCGCTTAATTCTGTGACCTTAATTATAACAAAAACCCTCCTTTACTTGGCTGACGGGCTTTTATCCCCCACAAACCAGTAATCGCAGCAATCACCTCCGGAAGCCAGCGTCTGCTTTCTGATGAGCTTTGCGTGCATAAGCTCCGCGGACAGTAGGTCTATTTCGCACATGACCGGCAGCACCTCGATATAGCCCTCCCGGCGTGCAAAATCGTTCAGGGGACATCTGGTGAAATGATAGTAGAACCCCTCCGAATGCTTGGTTTTGTCGAAATTGAAGTCCCACGAAACTCCTTTGTACTGCGGGTGGACTTCAAGCCACTCCGCATTTTTGTGCATTCTCTTTTCCAGCTTTTCAAGTCCGGACCTGTTTGCATTCACAAACAGTCCCACTAACTTCATGGCCGGAAACTGCATTACTGCACGAGTTATCTCACGCAAATCGTCAACGCTTATTTTTCCGTCTGCCGCTTCCCATAAGGCTAAAAACAAAAGACCCTCGTACAAATTCGAAGCCATGGGGTTGTCTTTTCTGATGTCGTCGGCACGGTTCAGCATATCACGGTAAACCGCATCTGTTTTTTGTATCAGCGAAGCAGCTTCTTCTTTTCCAAAACGCCTGACAAGATCCTTCTTAACAAGTGGAATTATTATTTTTCAGTATTTATCTGTGTACTCCATCATAATTATATCCCACCACTACTATATATCGGGTTAGTTAGAACTACCTGATTAAATTATACTACAAAAGAATGCTCCTGTCAAGGGAGGATCGTAAAAATCAGAAAACAATAAAGCTGTAAAGTATGCCGCAGCCGAATCTGATTGTCAAAAACGTGCCCATATTATTAGCGCGATCAAATATTGACCCGTAAGCAACGCTTAGAATAGAAACTTTGATTGTTACCTTTTAGTTGAAAAAAGGCGCAGTTATCCCATATCAGACAGAGCTAAGGCAATTTTCTGAATATGAGCAGCACTTCGTATTCTTGTCCAATAAATACTAAGCAGTGCTGGCTGTCATGCATGAATATTCATAGTCACTCAGAACGATACAACAGAAGCACAGCGTTCTACAGAGCAGCTTGGTGATACAATACAGGAAAGCAAGCACTCTGCTGTCCGGTGATGATTTCACATCATACTATCAGGGACTTATTGATATTTCAAATCGCACTGGTGTGGCATTCGATGATCTTGCCGAATCAATGTATTCCGCTTTGTCAGCTGGTGTTGAGCAGGAAAAGGTTCTCGAATTCGTGGAAAATTCGGTTAAGCTGTCTAAAGGTGGATTTACTCAGACTGCTACAGCAATAGATAAAAGGTACAGGTTGCCAAAAATCAAATAGATAATCTGACAAGTGCAATTGCTGAGCAGATGCTACCGATAATTGGCGAGGCGTCGCAAGAAGTATCTGAAGCAATAAATACTGCCGATGTAAAAGAAATAGCTGATACAGTCGTAAGCTTTATTTCCGGAACGCTTACGCTGCTTCTGAAAAACATCAAGCTTATGGTTCTTGACGAGCCGACGGAGGGCATTCAGCCGAACGTGGTTTCCGAGATCGCCACGACGCTGTTCCAGAAGCAGGTACTTCTTTTCGTTCCCTGTGGTGACTGTGAACATGCGGCACACGAGTCCTCCCTCCGCGTACACATCAAGTTATACTTCGCAGGCAAATTTCACTTTTTCGACAAACTGAACGATCTCTTCCGGATTTCCGGGAGGGATCATCGTTTATTTGTACTGTTCCGCCATTTTCCGGAGCTCCGCCCTGTATTCGCTGACGAAATCATCGGGGGCTATCACCTTCACCCAGCTTCCCTGGGAGAGCAGGTACATCATTATTCCTGCGCCGTATACTTCCGCCTCAATGAGCGCCTTACCGCCGCTGATATCCAGCACCACCGCCGTCGGGAGCCTGTCTAGCACCGCCTGGAGTGACGGTCCGCTGAACTCGAACCGGATAGTCCTGCACACGCCGGGGAACATGAACTGTATCTTCTTCCGGAGCGCTCCCTCGTCGAAATCCACGCCGAAGGGCAGCTCGAATTTCGTGCGGTGCTCGATTATCGAGGTTATCCTGTCCACCCGGAAATATATCGGGGAATAGCCGGGATCCTCCGCACGGTAGGCTATCAGGTAGAAGTAGTACTCGCTGAACATTATCGACACCGGGCGCAGCGTGTGCGTCACCCGGTCGCGGTTCATCTTGTAGTAGGTTATCGTGATCTCCGTGTGGGAGCGGATATCCGCGGCGAGTTTCCAGAGGGTGTCCACAACGCCTTCGGAGCAGTCGTGCCGCACCTCGCAGTAGTGGTACTTTTCCTTGGCGATAAGGCTGTCCAGCAGCGCCTTATCCTTGGTGGAGGTGAATCTGCGCAGCTTTCCTATCATCTCCAGAAGCTCCGGCTTGCTGAATGCGCGGCTTCCTATCAGCACCTTTATAACCGCCAGGGTTTCGCTGTCCCGGAGGAAGTCGTCGATCCGCAGGGTGTAGCACTTTTCACTGCGGTCGTAGACCAGCTCCGCGTGCCCGGTCAGCTCACGGTTTTCCGCCAGGAAGCAGCGTATCTCGCTGATGTCCCGGGAAATACTCTTGGGGGACACCCCGTATTCGTTCGCGAGGTCGGTGACAGTTATCCTTTCGCCGCGCATTCCACGCAGGAATATCGCAAGGCAGCGTTCGTTCTTTTCTATGCTCATAGTCCCTCCGCATTCAGTTGGTGTTTTCATTTTACCTTAATTCCCGTCACTAATCAACAGGTTTCACGAAACTGGGTAAATAATTATATGACCGCATTTCGGGCACAGCTTTACGGACTTGCTTTTTAGCTTTGCGCCGCAGTTCGGACATACAGGCATTGTAGGCAACAGCTTCATGCGTATCATCTCCTTCTGGCTATATTGTAACACTACAGGAGGACACCCCGGCGTCCGTATAAAAACTTCCTGAGCGGCACACATTACTAAAAGTAAAGCTTGGCTATACTTCAGTATAGCACAATATGCGATAAATGTCAACGGTATCTTTACTTTCAGTAAGTTCAGCAAATCCGGATAGTATGATATACTTTTATCAGGGGGGATCGGAATGGCTACTCTTGGCGAAAGGCTCCGTGCACTGCGTGGCGACAATGGTATCACTCAGGCGGAACTTGCGGAAAAGATATTCGTGAGCGAAAGCTACATCGCGCTTATTGAACTTAACAGGCGGAATCCCAGCACTGAAATTCTCGGGAAGCTGTCGGACTACTTCGGGGTGTCAACGGATTACCTCCTTAACGGGGAGCTTTCCGAAGAAGATGTTCTTCATGTGAAGGAATGGCGTGCCCTGGTTTCCGGGCGGAGCGACCGCGAGATAACAAGCGCTCTCAGGCTGGTGCGGTCGTTTTTTGAGAGCGTTGACGAGGCTAGATGAATTTTACCCGGACGGTGGACTGTCCGGGTAATTCTGTATCATTAGCTATGAGGTGATACAGATGATTGAAAAGGAGCGTATGATTGCGGAGCTGGTCCGGCTACTTTCCGGCAGGTCGGAAAGAGAAGTGGAGCTTATCTCCCGGTTGGTGAGGGATTACATCACGCTGGTTGACGAGAATAAAAATCCGGACGTCAGTACGGCGGAGCGCGTATTGAAAAATACTTTATAATGTGATATAACACATATCGTCAGAAATGGATTCCGACAGAGCCGGATATTCTGAATTTTCCGGTGGGATTTCACGGATATTTCACAATTGTGTGTTATACTATAATAAAACACAAAGCTGAAAGCGAGGATATGTTATGTGCACGGCAGCAACCTATCAGACGGAATGCTTCTACATGGGCAGAACGCTGGACTATGAATTTTCCTACGGTGAGCAGATCACCATCACGCCCCGGAATTACCCGTTCCATTTCCGGCACGACGGCGACCTTGACCATCACTACGCTATGATCGGAATGGCGCACAATGCCGGAGGTTATCCGCTGTATTACGACGCGGTGAACGAGAAGGGACTGGGAATGGCAGGACTGAATTTCGCAAGGTCTGCGGAATACCCGGATGTCGGCGAGGGGCGCTGCGTGGCGCAGTTCGAGTTTATCCCGTGGGTGCTCAGCCGCTGCGCCGGGCTTTCCGAAGCGAGAAAGCTGCTGGGTGAGATAAGCCTGGTGGGGACTCCGTTCAGCGCACAGTTCCCGGCGGCGAAAATGCACTGGATAATCGCCGACAAATCCGGAGCTATCGTTGTCGAACCTTTTGCGGACGGGCTGAGAATACACGAGGATCCTGCCGGAGTGCTGACTAACGAGCCTCCTTTCGAGCAGCAGATGAACAGGCTGTGCGACTACATGAGCCTTTCCCCGAAGCAGCCGCGGAATGATCTCGGGATTCCGCTGGAATGCTACAGCCGCGGAATGGGTGCCCTGGGACTTCCCGGGGATCTCTCATCTGCGTCAAGGTTCGTGCGCGCTGCGTTTACACGGGCGAATTCCCTTTCCGGGAAATCCGAGGAGGAGAGCGTGGGGCAGTTCTTCCACATTCTCGGCTCGGTGGAGCAGGTCCGGGGCTGCTGCGAGGTCGCGGAGGGGAAATACGAAATAACCATCTACACCTCCTGCTGGAACGCGGACAGAGGAATATACTATCACACCACCTACAACAACCGTCAGATATCCGCGGTGGACATGCATAGCGCCGACCTGGACGGGTGCATGCTGTATTCCTGCCCGATACAGGACCGGGAGCAGATACGCGTCTGCAATGCAGAGCCGGTGGAGTGACTTACAGGAGCGAATGATGATAAAACTTGAACCCTACAGAAAAGAATTCGAAAAGCAATACCATGCCCTGTATCTGTCGGCATTTCCGGAGGAGGAGCGCGCACCCTGGTGGCTGCTGAAGCGCCGGGCAAAGCAGGGCAGGGCGGAGGCGCTGGCGGCAATGGACGACGGCAGATTCGCCGGAATGGCGTATGTGGTCACGCTGGGGGACATGGCATACCTGTTCTACCTCGCGGTGGAGGAGGGACAGCGCGGTCGCGGCACCGGCGGAAAGATAATCGCGGCGCTGCGCGAGCGCTTCCCGGACAAGCGGATTTACCTTGCGAGGGAACAGCTGGACGAATCCGCCGGAAACTATCCGCAGCGCGAGAGCCGTCATCGCTTTTACCTCGCGAACGGCTTCCGGGACTGGGACATTATCATAAAGGAGGGTCCCGTTACATACGACGTTATGGGGATTGGAACGCCGGTGACTCCGCCGGAATACCGCGCGCTGATAAGCGGCTGGGCTGGAAAGCTCCCCGGGTTGTTTTTCCGGGCGTATATGGAATAAAAACTGTTGACAAATGCTGAATCATGTGATATACTATGGTTACAAAACCGAACTGGTAATTTGTGAAAAGGAGCGATAACATGAACAGATTTGTCAGAAAAATAGCAGCTGTCACACTGGCTGTGGCAATATCGGCAGGAGCGGCGGTAAGCGCTTCGGCTCAGAACTGTGTTCCGCTGCCGGAGGTCAAGACCGTGGAGCTAGACCGGCTGGGCGACAGGGTGGCTTACAGCGGATATCCGGATTACGGCGTCAGCGTTCTTGTAGAGAACTGTACCGTCAAGAAGAGCCCGATATATGTAAAGCCCGGCGAAACCCCTACCAGTGAATTCGTCGTGCCAAAGGGGAAGAAGCTCGTCCTTAAGAAGGGCGCCGTTATCGACGGCAGCATGTACATCGAGAAGGGTGCGACTGTATCCGTCAGCGGCGGAACACTCAAGGTAAACGGAAGGCTGATTTGCGACGGCAGACTCAACATAGGCGAAAATGGCTACATGTCGCTGGCGGACGGCAGCAGATTCGTGGTGAACACTTCCGGCACCTTCAGGTACAACGCTGATGGAATAACCATAAACCGGGACGCGGATTACGCGTGCTTCGGGAAGTTCACATACAAGTACCTTGACGACAGCACTGCGCAGACCATTGCCGCAAAGCCGCTGTGCGTGCTTGCCGGGGATTCCGGAAAGCTGTCCATGGTGACTGATGAAAAGTCCATTGACGGATACGTTTCCATGCTGCGCGACTACGGACACGGGAATCCCGGTTCAACGAGCGAAAGCCTGTATTTCATTATGGGCAACGGCTCCAGAATACGGGTGGATACTGCGGCGGACAAAGTGTCGGATATCGTCGGAGTTCAGGTGCTGAGAATGATCGAACTGACTGACGAGCTGCTGAAAAGGTAATCAAGAGAATACGGAAATGGCGCCAGTCTGGCAGGCACAAAGCCTGTTCAGACCGGCGCCTTTCTGGTATCCGCGGCTTTCACGGCAGTCTGGAAAGTACTTTGGATAAGCGTTGTGCGTATTTACCGAACATTCCGATGTGGAATTGTGCAAAACGGAAAATTTTCAGAAACCCTTGAAAAATCTGTGGATTTATGCTACAATCAAATTGCCGGAAACGTTTTCGGTAATTTGATTCGGACAACAGGTGAGACATTGACTATAAAGGATATTGCAAAACTTGCGGGCTGCGGCGTGAGCACGGTTTCCCGGGCGCTGAACGGCAGCAGCGAGATAAGTGAACAGACTCGGGAGCGCATAAACGAGGTGATTCGCCAGTATAACTACACCCCGAACGGCAATGCGCGCCGTATGCGCCAGAGCGCAGAAAAGACAATTCTGCTCATTGTGAACGGAAGCAGCAACCTGTTCTTTTCACCGCTTATTGAGCAGATACAGATTGCGGCTTCCTCCGCGGGATTCCAGGTCGCGGTGAATTACATCGATGAGCAGGAGGACGAAGTGCAGTTTGCGTCAAGGCTATGCACTGAGCAAAGACCTGCCGGGGTGATATTCCTGGGCGGCGATATGAGAAACTTCCAGAGGAGCTTTGAACAGATAAAACTCCCCTGTGTACTGAGCACGGCGAACGCCGAGGAGCTTGGCTTTGAAAACCTTTCCTCCGTCAGCGTGGACGATTACGACGGCGGCAGGGCGGCGGCGGAACAGCTGTTCGACCAGGGTCACAGGAAAGTCGGGATACTCGGCGGCGACCTCAGTTCCTACGGTCCCTCGGGACTTCGCTACGGCGGCTTTTGCAGCGTATGCTCCGAGCGCGGCGCGGATATTCCGGACAGCGAACTATGCGCATATACATTCAGTTCCGCATATGAGGCGGCGGTTGCTCTTTATCATAAGTGCAAGGGCATGACGGCGGTGTTCGCCATGTCGGATATAATCGCTGTGGGTGCGGTCCGGGCGTTCCTCGATATGGGGAAGCGCATTCCGGAAGATATTTCCGTGCTGGGTTTCGACGGAATTGAGTTGTCGGAATACAGCAATCCCAGAATAGCAACATTAGCCCAGCCGATTCACCAGATATCAAGTCTGTCTGTGCGCATGCTGGTGAATATGATCGAAGACGGTGCCGAGGCAAGTCATGTAACTCTCCGGGCGCAGTTCAGGTCTGGCGGTTCAATGGGCAGAATATAGAGATTTCATTGGAGGACAACATGAGAAAAAGCGGTATTTTACTGCACATCGCCTCACTGCCGAATAAATACGGCATTGGCACGATGGGCAGGGAAGCCTATAATTTCGTTGACTGGCTCAAAAGCGCCGGTCAGAGTCTGTGGCAGATACTTCCGCTGTCGCAGACAAGCTATGGGGATTCACCGTACCAGAGTTTTTCCATATACGCCGGGAACCCTTACTTCATCAGCCTTGAAACGTTGGAGGAGGAGGGACTCCTGAAGCATGAGGAATACGCAGATATAAGCTGGTGCGAGGATCCCAGATATATCGACTACGCCACAATGTACGAGAACTTCTATAAGGTAATGAGGCTCGCATTCGGGCGTTTTTCAAAGGACATGAATGGTAACGTTTCCGCTGAATACACGGAGTTCGTAGAGGAAAATCCCTGGCTGGAGAATTATACGCTGTTCATGGCGCTCAAGGACGCTCACGGCGGAAAAAGCTGGAGCGAGTGGGAAAAGCCACTGCGCCTGCGCAACAAGAATGCGGTGGATTCTGCGAAGAAGAAGTACGCAAAGGACATGGAGTTCTATGCGTTCCTTCAGTTCAAGTTCTTTCAGCAGTGGTTCAGGCTGAAGAAATACGCGAACAGCAATGGAATACAGATCATCGGTGATATCCCGATTTACTGCGCGCTGGACAGCGCCGACGTCTGGTGCGAGCCGCAGCTGTTCCAGTTGGACAAGGACAGAGTTCCCACCGTTGTTGCCGGTTTCCCTCCGGACGCTTTCTCGGCGGACGGGCAGCTGTGGGGAAATCCCATCTACGACTGGGACAGAATGAAGCAGGAAAACTACCGCTGGTGGGTCGGCAGAATGGGTTTTGCAAAGAAGCTGTATGATATCGTCCGTATAGACCACTTCATCGGCTTCAACAGCTACTACGCTATTCCGTTCGGAAACAAGACCGCGCACGGCGGCGAATGGCACGAGGGTCCGAAATACGACCTTTTCGAGGTCATAAAGAGGGAAACCGGAAAGGATGGTATCATTGCGGAGGATCTGGGAATAATCACCCCGTCTGTAAGGAAGCTGCTGAAGCAGGCGGCCTATCCCGGAATGAAGGTGCTTCAGTTCGCTTTTGACCCCACCGGAAAGAGCGAATATCTTCCGCAGAACTACACCTCGCAGAACTGCGTCGTGTATACTTCCACCCACGACAGCGATACGGCGCTGGGCTGGTTCAACGACCTGGACCGTAAAACCAAGCGTTTCGTGAAGGAATACCTTGGAGTGCGCCGTGCGGCGGAACTGCCAAAGGCGTTCATCGACATCGCCTGGAAAAGCACCGCGGATATGGCTATGACCACAATGCAGGAACTGTGCGGATTCGGCACCGAGGCGCGTATCAACGTCCCCTCCACCGTCGGAAATAACTGGCGCTGGAGAACTCTGGATAGCGATTTCACTGCGGAGAGCGCGGAATATCTCAACAGACTGACCGAAATCTGCAACAGAAAACCTCCCGTCAAGAGATCAAGAAAAAAGTAACAGCTGAAAGGAGCATAATATGAAGATCGAAAATTTCAAGGAAAAGCTTGTTTCCCTCTGCGAGAAGGAGTACCGCTCACAGCCTAAGGAGCTGACCGCAAACCAACTGCACTGCGCAGTTTCCAAGCTCGTTATGGAGGAGCTTTCCCCTGCGTGGGACAAGAGCCGTATGGCGCATGACAAGGCACGCAAGGCAAGCTATCTTTCCATGGAGTTCCTGGTAGGCCGCGCAATATACAACAACCTGCTGTGCCTGGGTATCCTGGACAGCACCGCGGAGGAACTCAAGGCGCTGGGCGTGGATATCTCCGAATTCGAGGAGGTAGAGGACGCCGCTCTCGGCAACGGCGGTCTGGGCAGACTCGCAGCGTGCTTCCTGGACAGCGCGGCGGCAATGGACCTTCCGCTGGACGGCTACGGAATACGCTATAAGTACGGTCTGTTCAAGCAGGGCATCAGGGACGGATTCCAGACCGAAACCGCAGACAACTGGCAGAGATACGGCGACCCCTGGAGCATTCGCCGCGAGCAGGAAACTGTTGTAGTTCACTACGCTGACGGCGATGTGAATGCGGTTCCCTACGACTACCCGGTTATCGGCTACGGCACTGAGAACGTGGGTACTCTGCGCCTGTGGCAGGCTGAAACCGACAACGAGTTCGACTTCAACCTGTTTAACCAGAGCAGGTTCACCGAGGCAGGCGAGAAGAAGCGCGCCGCTGAGGACATCTCCCGGGTGCTCTACCCCAACGACGAAACCGAGGCAGGCAAGATACTCCGTCTGAAGCAGGAGTATTTCTTCAGCGCAGCCGCAGTTGCTGATCTTATCAGAAAGCATAAGGCGATTTTCGGCACTATGGAGAATTTCGCAGACTACAACTGCATTCAGATGAACGACACCCACCCTGTTATCGCCCTGCCGGAGTTTATCCGCGTGGTAATGCGCGACGAGGGCTGGACCTTTGACAAGGCGTTTGAGGCAGCCAAGAAGGTTTTCAGCTACACCAACCATACCATCATGCAGGAAGCTCTTGAGAAGTGGGACAGCAGACTTATCGAGCGGGTAGTTCCCGAGGTTTACAGCGTGATGATCATGCTTAACGAGGCATTTGAATCCGAAATGCACCGCAGGAGCGTTTCCCAGGATAAGCGCGCCGTTATGCGTCTTATCAAGAACGGCACAGTTCATATGGCAAATATCGCGGTGTTCGGTTCTTCCTATGTGAACGGCGTTGCGGCTATCCACACCGAACTGCTCAAGACCACTGTGCTGAAAGACTGGTACGAGCTGTACCCCGAGAGATTCCAGAACAAGACTAACGGCATCACACAGCGCAGATGGCTGGCGCTCTGCAACCAGGAGCTTTCAGCACTCATCACTGAACTGCTTGGCGATAATAGCTGGGTTACTGACCTCGACAAGCTCCAGGGTCTGAAGAAGTACGCCGACGACGAGGCTGTGCTCCGCCGATTCATCGACATCAAGCATACCAAGAAGCAGCAGCTTGCCGACTATATCGAGAAATCCGAGGGCGTTAAGATCGACCCGAAGTCCATTTATGATATCCAGATCAAGCGCCTGCATGAATACAAGCGCCAGCTTCTCAACGCGTTCTCGATACTGTATCTGTACTACGAGATCAAGGACGGCAATCTCAGGGATTTCACACCCACGACATTCATTTTTGGCGCAAAGTCCGCACCGGGATATTACCGTGCAAAGGGCATTATCAAGTTTATTAACGAGGTAGCTAAGCTCGTAAACTCCGATCCGGATACGAAGGATCTGCTCAGAGTTGTATTCGTGAGCAATTACCGTGTTTCCTATGCGGAGAAGCTTGTCGCTGCGGCGGATATTTCCGAGCAGATATCTACAGCGGGTACCGAGGCTTCCGGTACCGGAAACATGAAGTTCATGCTGAACGGCGCAGTTACCCTGGGCACACTGGACGGCGCTAACGTTGAGATCGCCGAGGAAGCCGGTTCAGAGAACGAATACATCTTTGGCGCGACTGTCGAGGAACTGGAGAAGATCATGCCGAACTACGTTCCGCGTGACGTCACCGAGAGCGATCCCAAGATCAAGCGCGTGGTATCCTCCCTCATTGACGGTACCGTTTCCGACGGCGGCAGCGGCGTGTTCAGAGAGCTTTATTTCGCACTCATGGAGGGCGCTAGCTGGCACGTTCCGGATCATTACTACCTGCTGGGCGACCTTGACAGCTACGTTAAGGCAAAGCTGGCGGCAAACCGCGACTACAACAACGAGCTTGCGTTTGCCAAGAAATGCTGGCTGAATATCTGCTCCGCCGGTAAGTTCAGCTCGGATCGCACTATCGCTGAATACGCGAAGGATATCTGGCACATCAGCAAGGTATAATGCTCTGAGTTTTAGCATTGATTTCCCACTTTAGGTTTCAGGCTTCGTTTGCGGTGAAACGCGTTATATGTATTGTAACATTGTTTCACCGGAAACGTTGCCATTATTCACAAAAGTGACATAGAGCGATTTGTCTATCATGACAAATTTACAATTGTTTTTGAGATTATTGAAAATAATTGTGCAAAATCGCTTGACAAACCCAAAAAATCTGTTATAATTAAAACGGAATTTCGAATCAAACAAGCAAATTTCGAAACAAAGCCTAAACTCGCAGGGAAGCACAGACAGCCTGCGGGACTAATTCTAGGAAACATTGTTTCGAAACAAAGCAAAGATTTCGAAAGACTTGAAAACAAATGATCATATTCAGGAGGAATGAATTATGAAGATCAGAAAGATCATGACAGCGATAGCTTCCATGGCAATGGCAGGCGTAATGACGGTTGGCTGCTCCAGCAACAACTCCAGCGACAACTCCAGCAGCACCGGGAGCGGTTCTGCGGCTGACAGCAGCGCAGCTTCTTCCAATGGCGGTGACTCCGCCGGCAGCGGCGAGGCTGTGAACCTCACAGTATGGGGCCCCCAGGAGGATCAGGAACTGCTCAAGCAGATGTGCGACGCGTTCGCAGCAGCAAATCCCGACAAGACCTACACCTTCACCTACGGCGTTGTCAGCGAGGCTGACGCTCAGAAGGAAGTTATCAAGGATATCTCCGCAGCAGCTGACGTATTCGCTTTCGCTTCTGACCAGACCGCAATACTGGTTGATTCCGGTGCTCTCTACAGAGTCACCAAGAACAAGGATCAGATCGTTGCTGATAACTCCGAGGCTTCTATTTCCGCAGCTTCCGTTGACGGCGAGCTTTACGGCTATCCTTACGTTTCCGATACATATTTTATGTATTACGACAAGTCCAAGCTGTCTGAGGACGATGTAAAGTCCATCGAAGGTATCATGAACAAGGATATCGAGGGCGTGACCACAAACTTCGCTTTCAATACAGATGACGGCTGGTATCAGTCCGGTTTCTTCTTCGGCGCAGGCTGCAAGCTCTTCGGTGACGACGGAACCGATCCCACACAGTGCGATTTCAACAACGAACGCGGTTACATGGTAGGTGAATACCTGATCGACCTGGTTGCAAACCCCAAGTACGGCGCTAATTTCGACGACTCCCTCGTAAAGTCCGGCTTCGCTGACGGCACTCTCGCAGCAGCGGTTTCCGGTACATGGAACGCAGGCGAGATACAGGCTTCCCTCGGCGACAACTACGCAGCTACCAAGCTCCCCGAGTTCACTCTTTCCAACGGCGAAACAGTTCAGATGGGCAGCATGGCAAACTTCAAAATCATGGGTGTAAACTCCGAGACCAAGAACCCGCTCGACGCAATGGCTCTTGCAGAATGGCTCACCAACAAGGACAACCAGAAGACAAGATTTGAGGTTCGTTCCTATGCTCCTACAAACAAGGAACTCGCAAACGACACCGAAACCATGAACTCCAACATCGCTGTAGGCGCTCTTGCAATGCAGGCTCAGTACGCAACAGTTCAGACTTCCATCAGCCAGTGCCAGAACTTCTGGACCCCTGCTGAGGCATTCGGTCAGGAGATCATCGCAGGCACCTGCACAAAGGATAACCTCCAGGAGAAGCTGGACGCATTCGTTGAGTCCGTTCTCGCAACCCTCGGCTGATAAACCGAGCTTCATAAAGATCCACCATTAAGTAAATAGATTTCTCCCAGTTCCGTTATGCGGGCGGTGAGAGCCGCCGCATAACGGAACAGCTTTATGCAGTTTCAATGCTTCCTGAATGCTTGACACCAGATGATATCAGATGTATAATATATGGCGCATCAGGCATCTCCTCCCACAGGCTGCATTGAAACTGCACAAAGCACCGTAATTCAAAAGGAGGTAACTGCAATGACAAGCCTTGATTATTACGTTCTTCCGTGGTACAAGAAAATACTTGTTAAGATCGCAGGATTTTTTGTAGCTATAGGAAAGGGTATTGCGGAATTCATCATCGGCATACCCGGCGCGATATGGCGCCTCATAAAGATGATAGGCAGAGGATTTGCGTGGCTCGGAAAGACTTTCGCGCAGGGCGATATCCTCACAAAGCTGTCATATCTGATAATGGGCGCGGGCAGCCTGTTCCGCGGACAGATAGTCAAGGGACTTATGTACCTTGCCACCGAGGTAGCTTATCTCGGGTTCATGATAGACTCGGGCTTTGGCTTCATCGCAGGTCTAAGGACTCTCGGCACCGTGCAGCGCGGATGGTATTTCGACGAGGAACTCGGCATAGATGTAATGCGCGAAAATGGCGATAACTCCATGCTGATACTTCTCTACGGCATATTCACGCTGTTCGTCACCGCGGTATTCATCATGCTGTGGGTGAATAACATAAAGTCCTCCGTGGAAGCGCAGAAGTTCAGAAAATCCGGAAAGAAACTTCCTGGTTTCGTAGACGATGTAAAATCCCTGCTGGACGGACAGTTCCACAAGACTCTTCTTTTCGTGCCGGTGTCTGGCGTTGTGGTATTCACGATAGTTCCGCTGGTGTACATGATCTCACTGGCGTTCACAAACTACGACAAGAACCATCAGGTGCCCGCGAACCTGTTCACCTGGATAGGCTTCGACAACTTCAGGGTAATCCTCGGCAGTGACTCCACCATTGGCAAGACATTCTGGCCGGTACTCGCGTGGACCCTTATCTGGGCTGTTCTTGCGACATTCCTGAACTACTTCCTCGGAATTATCCTTGCTATGCTCATCAACAAGAAGGGCGTTAAGTTCAAGGCATTCTACAGAACGCTTTTCGTGCTCGCTATCGCGGTTCCGCAGTTTGTTTCTCTGCTGGTAATGAAAAACGTCCTCGCAGAAGCAGGTCCCGTGAACGTTCTTCTTCAGGAACTTGGCTGGATATCTACGCCTCTCCCGTTCTTCACCGACCCGACATGGGCGAGGGTGACGGTCATCATCGTTGACCTGTGGATAGGTATTCCTTATACGATGCTTATCGTTTCTGGTATCCTCATGAATATCCCTGAGGACCTGTACGAGGCGGCAAGGATAGACGGAGCTTCTCCGTTTGTTATGTTCACAAAGATCACCATGCCGTATGTGCTGTTCGTCACCACGCCTTACCTTATTACACAGCTTGTCGGCAACATCAACAACTTCAACGTTATCTACTTCCTCACCGGCGGTACTCCGGCAACGCTGGATTACTACCAGGCAGGAAAGACCGATCTGCTCGTTACCTGGCTGTATAAGCTGACGGTCAACTCGAGAGATTACAGCTACGCTGCGACAATAGGCATTCTGGTGTTCATCATCTGCTCGCTGCTTTCGCTGATAACCTTCCGCAGATCCGCATCCTATAAGAATGAGGAGGCGTTCCAGTAATGAAAGAGATAAGAACACAGTCACACTCCTACCACAGACAGCAGCGCACAATCAATGTAGTTATCCAGATCGTGCTGCTGGTGCTTGGCATAATGTGGATCCTCCCGCTTATGTGGATAATCCTGACATCGTTCCGTGCGGAGCCTGGTTCCTATACTAGCTACTTCTGGCCAAAGGGCTTCACACTGGATAACTTCACGAGGCTCATCTTTGAGGATCAGCAGTTCAAGTTCACCAAGTGGTTTGTGAACACGTTCATCGTGGCGGTAGTATCCTGCGTAGGCTCAACGTTCATCGTGCTTGCGGTATCCTACGCCCTCAGCCGCCTGAGATTCAAGATGCGCAAGCCTATGATGAACATTGCGCTCATTCTCGGAATGTTCCCCGGATTCATGTCCATGGTCGCTATCTATTATATCCTCAAGGGTCTTGGACTTACCGAGAATCCGCTGGTTTGCCTGACTCTGGTTTACATCTGCGGTTCCGGACTTACCTACTACATCGCAAAGGGATTTTTCGATACGATCCCGAAATCCCTTGACGAATCCGCGTACCTTGACGGTGCAACGCGGTCGCAGGTGTTCTTCCACATCACTATCCCGCTTTCCAAGCCTATCATCGTATACACGGTGCTCACAACGTTCATGGCTCCATGGGTGGACTACATCTTCCCGAGCATGATCTGCGGTGCGAACTACGACAGCTACACCGTTGCGTTGGGCATGTTCAAGATGCTGGAACGTGAATTCATCGGCACATACTACACGCAGTTCGCTGCGGCGGCAGTGCTGGTTTCCATTCCTATCGGCGCGCTGTTCATCGTTATGCAGAAGTACTATGTCGGCGGCGTTACCGGCGGCGCAGTAAAGGGCTGATGACCCTTATACGGCAAAATCACTGTTCCAGGAGGATCTCATGGCTGTTAAGAACGTGACTATCCAGGATATCGCCGACAGGCTCGGCATGGCAAAGAGCACAGTTTCCAAGGCGTTTTCCGGGGCGACTGACATCAGCGAAAAAACCCGGGAGCGCGTGCTCGGCTGCGCCAGCGAGATGGGATATCAGGTAAAGACCAACCGCACTTCCTACACGAAGTCAATAGTTGTCTTTATCTACGGAAGTATCCACTACGACAAGGTGGATCAGTTCGGCTATGAGATCATTCTCGGATTGCAGGCCGCCGCTGCGGAGTACGGTATCGGGGTAAACATCACCGCAATAAGCGATACTGAGCTGAAAAGCGGCACCTACTATCCGATCGTGTCCGGGGGAAACTGCGAGGGAGCGGTTTTCCTGGGCTTCAAGCCGCACCCGGTTTTCATTGAGCATGTGCGCAGTCTGAATATCCCGCTGGTGATACTCGACAATAACGTGGATTATCCGCTGGCGGCGCGCGTCGGCTGCGATAACGCAGGCGGAATACGCCAGCTTGTGCGCTATCTCTGGACGAGAGGTCATGACAGGATCGGATTCCTCGGAGGCGAGGAGGACAGCGTCGTCACTCAGGAACGCTATCAGGCGTATTCCGGCGCGCTCAGAGAACTCGGGCTTGAGGAGGATAACGGCGCGGTCAGATATGGACATTTCTCTGCGAAAGGCACACGAAAGAGGATCCTCGAGATCGCTCAGACTGGAGTCACTGCAGTGGTTTGTGTCAGCGACCTGTTAGCGTGCACGGCAGTGCAGGAACTTGCAAAGGCGGGCTACATCGTGCCCGGAGATATCAGCGTGACGGGCTACGACAACCTTCCCCCGTCAGAATATTCGCAGCCTCGTATTACAACGATGTATCAGAACCGCATACATATCGGAAAGACCGCGTTTCTGATGATTCAGCAGATGAACAGCGGTATCTCAATAGAAGCGGTTCGGCTTCGTCCGGAACTTATTGAGAGAGAATCCGTGAAACTTATCACCATGAGAACTTTGCCCGAGGAAGATCAATGAAAAAAACACCATTTTCTATTTCAGCCGCAGCCGCTGTTACGGCGGCGGCTATTCTTTTATCTGGGTGCGGCACCCCGGAGGAAACTATGTCAGATAGCTTACAGCCGCAGGCTCCGGCATATCAGTACGATCATGAGCTGAATGTGATTGACGACAACTACCGCAATTACTACCAGGTGTTCGTTTATTCCTTCTGCGACAGCAACGGGGACGGCGTCGGCGACCTTGCCGGAGTGACCTCCCGGCTGGATTATATTCAGGATATGGGATTCAACGGTATCTGGCTTTCGCCGATAATGCCGTCGGATTCCTACCACAAGTACAGCGTAAAGGACTATTACGCCATCGACGAGCAGTACGGAACGATGGAGGATTTTGAGGAGCTTGCCGCAGAGTGTAAAAAGCGTGGGATAAAGCTGCTGATAGACCTGGTGATGAACCACAGCTCCAACGAGCACGAGTGGTTCAGGCATGCTTCGCAGAGTCTGCGCAGCGATCCCTGCGGTGCGGAAGAGGACGAACCCTGCCTTAACGACAATGTCTGCCCGGTGCACGATCCGTACATCGACTACTACTATTTTGCGGATGAGAAGCCTGTCGGTACAAACTCCTGGTATCAGACCGGTTCACACTGGTATCAGGCGGTGTTTTCAGAGAATATGCCAGAGCTTAATCTGGACAACCCGGCGGTGCGCGGCGAATTTGAGAAAATCGCAGACTTTTGGCTGGAAAAGGGGGCAGGCGGATTCCGTCTGGACGCTGTGAAGGAGTATTTCAGCGGCAATCCCGACAAGAACATCGAGGTGCTGGAGTGGTTCATGAAGCACTGCAAGGCGGCTGACCCGGAATGCTACGTCGTCGGCGAGGTATGGGAGAGTTTCACGACCTATACGAAATACTACAGCTCCGGTATCGACAGCGTGTTCGGGTTCACCATGGCGCAGGAAGATGGAAAAATCGCAAAGACGATCAATATGTCCGGCGCGGACAATTCGGTGAAGTCATTTGCGCAGGCAATGACGACCATAGAACAGAAGCTGGCTTCTTACAGCGATACCGCGATAGACGCGCCGTTTATCGGAAATCACGACACAAACCGCGGCGCTGGTATATTCGGATATGACGAAACCAAAATAAAGGCGGCGGCAGGACTGCTGCTCACCATGTCCGGTTCGCCGTTCGTGTATTACGGCGACGAGATAGGGCTTTCCGGAAGCGGACGTGATGAGAACAAGCGCGCTCCGATGATATGGGACAGCGAGGGTACGGGACTAACTTACGGTCCGCCGAACATGGAACGGCAGGAAAACCGTTTTGCAGACGTTCAGACGCAGCTTGCGGACGAGAATTCCATACTGAATTACTACAAGCGTGCGCTCAGGATACGCAACGAAAATCCCTGCATTGCAAGGGGGACAACTGAAGTGCTTACGGTGCCCGGGCAGGATATCGCAGCGGTGCGCCGCACATGGGACGGCGACAGTATCGTGATAGTTTACAACTACTCCGGCGAAAGCAGGGATGTCACGGAAATTGACGGGCTTTCCGACATGCAGATTCGCGGATATCTGACAGTGGATTCTGCGGAGGAAGTCCTGCTAGACGGCGGACTTACCATGCCGGCGTACAGCATTGCGTTCCTCACCGAAAAATAACTACGGAGGTAATCATGGATATAATGCCTGATCTCGACCTGATCGACAGGGAATATGCATACGACGGGGAACTTGGCGCGCTTTATTCTCAGGCGCAGACTACGTTCAGAGTGTGGAGTCCCATGGCGGAGAGAGCCGTGCTGAAGCTGTATCTCAGCGCAAGGGCAAATACGCCGCATTCTATTTTGGAAATGAGCAGGGACGGCGGCGTTTGGGAGGTCGCAGTACCCGGCGACTTACACGGAGTGTACTACACCTACGAATTCACCGTCGGCGGCACTTCCCGGGAAACTATAGATATTTACGCGCGTTCCGCCGGTGCTAACGGAGTCCGAGGGATGGTAGTCGATCTCTCGCGCACCGACCCGGACGGATGGGACGGCGACCGTCCTGTTAAGCTGGAAAGCTACACGGACGCGGTGATATACGAGCTGCATGTCCGGGATTTCTCCTCCGATGATAGCGGAAACTTCCGGCTGAGGGGAAAGTTCGGCGCATTCTGCGAAAACGGGGTGACGAACGGTTTCAGTGACGCTGTGGGACTCGACCACATCGCAGCGCTTGGGGTTACGCATATTCATCTGCTGCCGGTGTTCGACTTTCAGACGGTTGACGAGAACGACCCGGAGGCTGGATTCAACTGGGGTTACGACCCACTCAACTACAACATTCCCGAGGGAAGCTACACAACGGACCCCAATAACGGCACCGCCAGGGTAAGGCAGTTCAAGGAGCTTATCCATGCGGTACACCGGAAGGGAATGGGCGTGATAATGGACGTGGTTTACAACCATACCTACAGCACCGCAGATTCCCCGTTCACAAAGACTTTTCCGGAATACTACTATAGGCACAAAAAGGACGGCAGCCTTTCTGACGGCTCCGCATGCGGCAACGAATTTGCCAGCGAGCGCACTATGGCGAGCCGTTTCATCGTGGACAGCCTGTGCTACCTGGCGGAAGAATACAAACTGGACGGATTCCGGTTCGATTTGATGGGCCTTCTGGATATCCGGACGCTGAATACCGCGGCGGAGAAGCTGCGCAGGATAAATCCCTCCATCATACTTTACGGCGAGGGCTGGACAGGCGGCGCAAGTCCGCTGCCGGAGAGGCTGCGCGCAATGAAAAAGAACGCAGTATTGCTGCCGCAGTTCGCGATGTTTTCCGATGATTTCCGCGACGGGGTCAAGGGTTCTGTATTTGCGGACGAGGACTGCGGTTACGTCAACGGAAATGCGTCGGAACTGTCGGAGCTGATGAAGTCCGTGATCTCCGGTGGAGTGTATCGCAGTGACGTGCGGAGAGAACAGTCTGATTGCTGGACGGATACTCCGCAGCAGGCGGTGAACTACGTTGAGGCGCACGACAACCTGACCCTCTTTGACAAGCTGCGGCTCTCTATGCCGGCGGCTTCCGTGGAGGAGCAGATATCGGTGGATAAGCTGGCGGCGGCTCTGGTGTTCCTGTCGGAGGGAATACCGTTCATGCAGGCAGGGCAGGAAATACTGCGCAGCAAAACGGCGCCCGACGGCGGATTCGTTCACGACAGCTACAATTCGCCGGACAGCGTGAACAGCATTAAGTGGAACGATGTGACCATTCACCGCAGCGTGATGGAATACTACCGGGGGCTTATCGCAATACGGAAGCGCTTCCCGGAATTCCGGCTGCGTACGGCGGAGGATATCCGCAGTCAATTGAAATACGAAGATCTCGGCGGCGGTGCGCTGGCGGTGCACTATGGCAATGGGCTGACCCTGGTGGTGAATCCCGGAGAAACCGTGCTTGAATACGACCCGGGGTGCTCTGCGGATATTTACGCAGATGGCAAAAAGGCGGACGCTCAGCCGCTTTACCGGACGGAGGGCGCTTTGGGCGTGAAGCCACATAGTATCATGCTGGCAGGGCTGAATTAGGAAATCGACAGGGACGGTGAAATGCCGCCCCTTTTCGTTATCCGGTATTGACAATTTTCCACAGATGGATTATAATGGATTATAGTCAGCGCTATGAAAAAGAAGGAGGATATATGAAAAAGACATACTTATGTGCGGAAATAGCTGCTTTTGCAATACTGCTTACTGGGTGCGGAGGGAATACCTCTGGAAGTTCCGGGGCGACAAGCCAGGATACGATGTCCCAGTCCACTGCGGCGAATACCTCAGATACCAGTATATCTGATACGGAGCCGGTGGAAATTCCTACCGCAGAGCCGGTGGAGATACCTTCTGCCGAGCCTCCGTCCACGGATCCGTTCATTCCCACTGCGGAAACTGTCGAGCCGTTTGTTCCGCAGGAAACCACCGTGCATGTGGACTATGCCCAGGATGATTATGTGGACGGGGCGGTCGATGAATTCAATATCCGGGAGGTTTTTGCCGGGGTGCGCGTATTGTTCACAACTAACAAAACCGTATCGGATTTCAAGATACTTCATCTGACATGCGAAACCATTGACGATGATGGAAATATCACATTTGCAGTGGAGGAGACATACAGTCAGCCGGAGCTTACTCCTGACCGTCCTCTGGTTGCCGGGCTGGAATTCCCCGGGGATATGCCAAGCAACGGTATTTCCTATGTGGACGCCGATGGAGTGGCTCGAAACTTCGCCGTTGATATGAGCGGCATGGACGGCTCTCTGTTCCTGTGGGAGTTCTGATGAATAATGCCGGGCGTTTTCGGGCGCCCGGTTTTTTCAGGAGGTCAAGATGGAGTACAAGGCGCACGAAACGGGGTGGAATCCGTGGCACGGGTGCACCAGGATAAGCTCCGGGTGTAAACACTGTTATGTGTACCGCCAGGACGAGATGTACGGCGCGGCGGTCAGCAGCCAGTGCCGCAGGACTTCCAGCTTCGACCTGCCCATAAGGCGCCGGCGCGACGGAAGCTGGAAGATTCCCTCCGGGAGCGTGGTTTACACCTGCTTCACGTCGGATTTCCTGCTGGAGGACGCCGACCCCTGGCGGCAGGAGTGCTGGAATATGATACGGCGGAGGAGCGACTGCTTCTTCATCTTCTTCACCAAGCGTATCGACCGACTTGCAGGCTGCCTTCCCGGGGACTGGGGCGAGGGCTACGACAACGTGATGATAGGCTGCACGGTCGAAAACCAGGACCGCGCGGACTACCGGCTGCCGATCTTCCCGACGCTTCCCATAAGGCACCGGGCCTTTTCGCGC
>OGUO01000839.1_pt1 | contig 22270 bp, 21 predicted proteins | sample 1553641 | NCBI WGS metagenome assembly OGUO01 (sample SAMEA2579980, study PRJEB22360) | human gut metagenome | biome: human gut; feature: human-associated habitat; material: faeces | place: Denmark | collected 2008/2010 | reverse complement strand
AATAATATTAATTATAAAGAATATTATTAAAAGAGGAGCCTACGAACATGAAAAAGAGCAGAAAAGTAAACAAAATAAAGATAAAATCTAAAACAAAGAAGATAAAAAAAATAGGAAAAAATGAACTTAAAAAAAGTGGAAATTTAACAAGAAAAAAACGAATGAAATATGCACTTTTAATATCTTTTGTCGTATTTGGAGCACTTACGGTTAGAATTGGTTGGATTCAGTTTGCTAAAGGAGAAGAACTTCAGTCGATGGCATATGTACAACAGACTTTAGATAGAAAAGTTAATCCAAGAAGAGGAACAATTTATGATGCAACTGGAAAAAATGTTTTAGCAGTAAGTAGTACTGTTGAAACAGTAACAGTAAATCCTGTTAATATAAAAAAAGAGGATAAAGAAAGAGTTGCAACATATTTATCTAATTTATTTGAATTAGATTACGAAAAAACACTAAAAAAAGTATCAAAAAGAAGTTCGATTGAAACGATAGCTAAAAAAGTAGATAGAGAAAAAGCAGATCAATTAAGAATTTGGATAGAAGAAAACAAAATAGAAACAGGAATTAATATTGATGAAGATACAAAAAGATATTATCCATATAACAACTTAGCCTCGCAGATAATTGGATTTTGTGGAAGTGATAATCAAGGATTAAATGGAATTGAAGCACTTTATGAAAAAGAATTAAAGGGTAGTACAGGAAAGATAACAAAAATGACGGATGCAAAAGGTGGAGATATTTTAAAGCTAGGAGAGGATTATGAATCGGCAATAGATGGAAATGATTTGGTTTTAACAATAGATGCTACAATACAAGGAATAGCAGAAAAGTATTTAAAAGAAGCTTGTATAGACAATGTTTGCACAGATGGTGGAAATATTGTGATTATGAATCCAAAAAATGGAGATATATTGGCATTAGCTCGGATATCCAAATTATAATTTGAATGAACCATATAAGCCAAATACGGATGAACTAAAAAACACATGGGATAGTTTATCGCAAAGTGATAAAAACAACAATTTACAGGCAATGTGGAGAAATAAGGCTATATCTGATACATACGAGCCTGGCTCTACCTTTAAACTTGTTACTGCATCTGCTGCACTAGAAGAAGGAATTACTCAAACTGATAAAGAAGGTGAATTTTGCTGTACTGGTGGAATTGAAATTGCAGGAGTCAGAATTAAGTGTTGGAGATACTATAGACCACATGGAAGTGAAAGCTTAAGGCAAGCATTAATGAATTCTTGTAATCCAGTGTTTATAGGTTTAGGGCAGAAACTAGGAGTAAATAAATATTATAGTTATTTAAAAAAATTTGGCTTTTTAGGTATAACAGGAATTGACTTGCCAGGGGAGGCAAAAGGAATATTTTTAGCAGAAAATAAAGTTGGACCTGTAGAACTTCGGAACAATTGCATTTGGGCAAAGATTCGAGGTAACTCCAATTCAAATGGTAACAGCAGTGTCTACAATAGCAAATGGAGGAACACATGTTACTCCAAGGATAGTAAAAAAGATAATAAATAGCCAAACAGGGGAAACAAAAGAGATTGAAATAAAAAAACAAGATGGAGTAATAGCTAAAAAAACTTCAGAAGATGTACTTAGTATGATGAAATCTGTAGTAGCAGAAGGAACAGGAAAGAATGCCCAAGTTGCAGGATATTCAATTGGAGGAAAAACAGGAACTTCAGAAGATGGAGTAAATACAGGAAAATATGTTACTTCATTTATTGGAACAGCTCCAATTGAAGATCCAGAAGTAGTTATTTTAATAACCTTATATAATCCAACAGGTGAAGGGGGGCACCAAGGAGGTGCGTGGGTAATTTTAACAACACACAATAAAACTATCTAAAAATCAACAATAATATAAACTATTAAATTAGGAGAAAGTAATTAAAATTCCTTTCTCTTTTATTTGATTTATATGTAATGATATGATAGAATTATCACAAAAAAATAGTAATTATTAGGGGGAATAGAGTATGCAATATTTTAAAAAATTAATAGGAGATAGAATATACCTATCTCCAAAAGGTGTATCAGATGAAGAAATAGAGAAATTCACAGAATGGATGAATGATTTTCAGGTAACAGATTATACTGGTAGAAGTGGACAAATAACAACATTAGTAGGCGAAAGAGAGTATCTTGAAAGTTCGGCAAAAAGTACTGAAAAGAGAAATTTTAATATTATTGAATTAAATGAGAATAAATTAATTGGAACTTTAGGATTGGAACATATAAATTGGATTGAAAGGAGTGCTGTATTAGGAATATTCATTGGAGAGAAAGATTTTAGAAGTAATGGGTATGGGACTGAAGCTATAAGGTTATTATTAGAATATGGATTCCAATATCTAAATTTACATAGTATAAGATTAGATCTTCTTGCGATAAATGAGAGAGCACACAAATGCTATTTAAAGTGTGGATTTAAAGATGCAGGACGAAGTAGAGAAGAAATATTTTTAAATGGAAAATATTATGATAAATTACATATGGATATACTTGAAAATGAATTTGAAGGAGACTTTATTAGAAATAAAAATATAAAATAGTATTTGTAATTGGAGGAGTAATTTATGATACATAAAATGAAATTAAAAGAAAGTCCATTTGAAGGGAAAAAAATATCATTAATTGGAAATGGATTTAGATATACCTACAATAAACTAGTAAGAGATAAGATTCCAGAAAATATAGATAGTGAGCCAGGGAGAAAAAGTAAATATAGAATTCTTAATGATAAGGAATATTTAACTGAATTAAATAAAAAAGTTTTAGAAGAAGCTAATGAATTTATAGAAGAAAATAGTATAGAAGAACTTGGCGATTTAATGGAAGTTATAAATGCAATAATGAAATTAAAAGGTTATACAATGGAAGAAGTATATAAAATTATGAAGATAAAAGAAGAAAAGAAAGGGGCTTTCAACAATAAAATTTATTTAGAATATGTTGACGAAGAAAAAAGAAATTTAGAAGAGGAAAAGGAATTAAATAAAGAATTTAGAAAGTAATTGTTGTAACATTTTAAAATATAGAAATACCAGCCACGTTAAACTGTTCGACCGCGAAAAATACGAAAGTATTTTTCTGTGTTATTATAATAACCCAAGGAGGTTCGTGCCTGATTTTAACAATACACAATAAACTATTGCAAAACTTGTAATGATATAAATAATTAAATCAAGGGAAAGTAATTCAAAAGTTAGGCTATAGATTGAAAAAAATAAAGTTTTATTATATTAGTTACTATAGAGAAGGAGTTAAAATATGATTGATATAAGTCAAAATACAAAATTAGAAATAGCTGTTGAAATTATGGCGGCTAAAATTGCTAAAACATCTAAAGAAGAATATAAAATAGATGGTGAAAAGATGCAACAATTAATAAAAGAAAGAAATAAAATGTATATAGGGAATGAAGAAATTATAGACAAGATAATAAGGGAATATGGTCCAGAAATAAAAAGAGATTATAATAATATACAAGGGATACATAAGGAGATTAACTATGAAAGAAATTAAAACATTAGAAGAAATATGTACTGAATATAGACTTTCTGAAGAAGAACGCAATGAAATAGGAAATAAGATAAATGCAATTATGCTAGCTGGGAAAGAGCATAGTGAACACCCAATTGCAATAATAAATATTGCTCCTCCTGGTTCTGGAAAAACAGGGTTAAATGGTTATGCCTGTGCACAATTTAAGGATAATAATGCGGTTATTATTAATAGTGACGAGTTAAAGCCATTTCATCCTAGAATAGATGAATTGGCTAAAAAATATCCACAATATTATACAAAGGTAACTAATCAAGAAAGTAATTTTTGGACAGACAATTTATTTGATGCTACGGTAGCGGGGAATTATAATGTTATTTTTGAAGGAACAGGTAGAAATTTAAAATTATTAAAAACTATGATGCAAAAAATGCAGGGTTACAAGATAATTGTAAGAGGTATGGCTGTTAATGAGATGAACTGTTTAATGTCGATAATTGAAAGATACGAGGGACAAGTTAAACAAAAAGGTTGGGGAAGACTAGTGATGCTCGACCACTTTTATAAAGCTTATGAAGAAATGCTAGACAATATACAAGAAATAGAACAATCAGAAATTGCGGACATTATCGAAGTTTATACAAGAGGCGAAGTTCCAAGTAAGCCTATAAGACTTTATAATAGTAGAAACAGAGAGTTTAAAGATGCCAGAACAGCTGTAAGTGTTGGAAGACAAAGAGATAGAAAAAACGCAGAACAGTATTATGAAAAAAGCTTTAGTAAAAGACAAGTAACATCAACATACTTTACTGAAGAAAGAAAAATATTAGATAGAATAATAGAAATTCACAAGAAAGAACAATATGTAGAATTATAGATTAGAGTGGGGTTATATGGAAGAAATAGAAACAATAAAAGATGTTGTTGGAGAAGTTGAAAAAGCATCGACTACTTTTGAAAAAACAAATACGGAATTAAAAAGAAAATATTTAAAATGGAATATAGAAGCATTTAATATAATTGTTGCTTCAGTAAGCGTATATAGAGGATCTTTTGGAACTGGATATCCGTTTTATGTATTGGATAAAGACCTAAATGGAGAGATACCAATTATTTCGGAGCAAATTAGGTATAACAGACAATTAGTGAAAGATGGTGAAATTGTTCAAAAATCGATATGGCAATGCAAGCCGTGTTTAATGAAAAATTATCAAAAAATGCCGGATTTAAAAACAATCTGTAAACCATGCCCGAATATGATAGATTCATTAAAGCCAAGAAAAATTATAAATAGATTACCTGATTTAGATATGTGGCTAGTATGTGAAGATGGAAAAGTGGAAGAAGCTCAAACTGAACTAGGAGAATTGCTAGAAAAATATAATATGCGTACATCAGATTTTGCACCATTACAATCTTTAAATGATGTTGTGAAAATTGCAACAACCTTAAAAGATGGTACATTTCCAAAAGTGTTTTTGCCAATAGATACACATATTATGGAAAAATCAAAATTAGAAGAATTAATAGCACAAGTACCAGATGAATTAAAATTGGCTAAAGAAAAAGGAAGAAAACCATATTTGCCAATTAGGCCAAAATCACTTAGAAAAACATGGCAATATGATGATGAAGCTTATAATTTTATTTATGATTATCTTTCAGCATTTACTGCTTTTAATTTTACAAAAGGAATGGAAAATACATTACAAAGAAGTAGAACAAGAGTAGCACAAGAAAATACTCCAGAAGAACTATTTGATTTCCTTATGCAATCAGCAACTCCTGCAAATTTTAGGAGATTTCAAGAACAGGAATTAGAAGAGATTTTTTATAAGAGAGTAGCGAACTGGAGTGAGCAAGCTAAGCAGAAGAAAGATTTGGAAGAGGGTATAATATTAGAGATTTAAAAAGGAGGAAGATAGAATGCAAAAAAGAATAGATTTACATATTCATACAATAGTTTCAGATGGTATGTTAACACCTAAAGAGGTAATAGATGAAGCTTATAAAAATAGTGTATCTGTAATTGCTATAGCAGATCATGATACAGTGGATGCATATAATGATGAATTATTTGAGTATGCAAAAAGCAAAAAAATAAAGTTGATTAGTGCAGTAGAAATATCTACTAAGACTAAAAGAGCAGGAGTGCATGTATTAGGATATAATCTAGATTTAGGTAATGAAGAATTTAAAGAAAAATTGAGAAAAATTAGAAATGCAAGACATAATTATTTACATGATGTAGCAAAAAAACTAGAAGAAATAAAATACTATATAAATGTAGAAGAACTAGATAAGATAGAGGCTGTCACAAAAGCACATATAGCATTAAATGCAATAGAAAATCCAAAGAATAAAGAAAGATTATTAGTTGAATTTGGACATATTCCAAGTAAAGGAGAGTTTATAGAAACTATTATGAATGAAAATTGTCCTGCATATGTAAAAAAGGAAAGTATAACTCCAAAAGAAGCAGCAGAAATAATAAGAGTTGCAAAGGGAAAGGTTGTTTTGGCACATCCAGTGGCATATGTACATGAAGATAATTTAACAGAAGAAGATATCTTAAATATAGTTAATGATATGAAACCAGATGGTTTGGAAGCAAATTATTTATATGTAGATAGGTATGATAAAAAAATTGATGAAATAAAACAGTGGAATGAATTTGCAAAAAGAAACAATCTATTTGTAACTGTAGGTTCAGATTTCCATAATAAAGATGGTCTTAGACCAGAAATTGGTTTTGTAAACACTGATTTTGTTTTGTCAGAAGATGTTATAAACAAGATTATTGATAATTTGGAAAAATAAAAATTAACTGAAAGATATTTTGAAAATTTAAAAGGTAATATATACAAATTATTAACAGAAGAAATGGATGATGATAATACAGTATATCAATGGAGAAGAAAATATGTAAGAAAAAATCAAAGCAATTTAGTGCCAACATTAACAGCTAATATGGGAGAAGGCGGACATAATGTGCCACTAATAAAAACAAAGTTTGGAATAAGAAAATTAACACCGATAGAATGTTTTTATGCTCAGGGGTATGCGAAATATTATAAATTACCAACAGATATGAGTGACGCTAGATTATATAAACAAGCAGGAAATAGTGTTGTTGTTCCAGTTATAAATAGAATTGCTGAAAATATAATGAAAGCATTAAAATAACTATTGTTTAAACATAATCAATATTATAAAAATATTTATTTGAATGACAAAAGAATATCTTTAACTAGAAATTAACTAAAATTAATTTCTAGTATTTTTTTGCAAAAAAATGTCACATTTTTTAGAAGTTGATGCCATTTAACTAGTAGAGGTAAAAAAATTAAAAAACTTTTCAAAATTTTGCACTTTTTATATGTGAGCATACCATTTATCTAGTAGAGGGGTTAATTTAGGCATAAAGTTTTTGAAAAGATAATAAACTTAAGTGAGCTGTTCGAGCGTAAGCGAGTTACAGATGACTTATGCAAAACTAAACATAAATCCTCTAAAGGAGAATGGAATTTGAAAAATCGAGAAAAGATAATGAAATATTTAAATGAGACTGAAAACCCATATATATTAAAAATTGGAGATGTGATTGTGAAATTTGAATATTCAGATGTTAAAAAGACTTTTAAAGAATGTATGCTAAATATTTTAAATAAAAAGAATAAAACAGGCTGACATATTCTTATGAACACGTTACAATAAAACAAATGAAAAACTTCGTATTACTTCGTTAATCTTCGTACAAAAATGTCCTCAATGTACAAAAGTACATCTGCGGATTTTTGACTTGATTGCCTAGTACTACCCGTTTTTGATTTGTTTTAAGATTTAAAGAGAGGATGAAAAGAAAATTAATGGCAAGAAAATCAAAGTATTCTTCTAATCAAAACGTAGTAAATAAAAAAATATGGTCTGTTGCATTATATATAAGACTTTCACAAGAGGATAGCGACAATGGAACAGAAAAGCAAGAAAGTAATAGTGTAACAAGTCAAAAGACATTATTAAATGAATTCATAGAAGAACATGATGATTTGATAGTTTTTGATACTTATATAGATGATGGATTTACAGGAACAGATTTTAATAGACCTTCATTTCAAAGATTATTAGAAGATATGAGAAATGGAAATATTAATTGTGTAATTGTAAAGGACTTATCAAGACTTGGAAGGAACTATATAGAAGTAGGAAATTATATAGAGCAAGTTTTTCCATTATTTAATATAAGATTTATTGCCATTAACGATTCAGTAGATAGCTTTAGAAACCCAGCAAGTACAAATACAATTTTAGTGCCATTTAAGAATTTAATAAATGATGAATATTGCAGAGATACATCTATTAAGATAAGAACATCTTTAAACGGAAAAAAGAAAAAGGGAGAGTTTATAGGGGCATTTCCATCTTATGGCTATATTAAAGATCCAAAAGATAAACACAAGTTAATAATAGATGAGGTAGCAGCAGATATAGTGAAAAAGATATTTAATTGGAATGTGAATGAGGGATTAGGAAAAATAGCAATTTGCCATAAGCTAAATGATTTAGGTATTTTAAATCCTACAGGACATAAGAAATTAGAGTTAGGACAAAATTATAACAACTATGGAATAAAAGATAATACATATACCTGGACACCTTCTACAGTACGAAATATTTTAAACAACGAAGTGTATATAGGTAATACAGTGCAAGGGAAAAGAAGAACAAAAAGCTATAAAGTACATAAAGTAGAGGTGGTTCCAAAAGAAGAATGGGTTAGAGTAGAAAATACACATGAGCCAATTATTGATAAAAAAACTTTTGCAAAAGCACAAGAATTATCCAGACGCGATACAAAGGTATCTCAAAAAACAAATGAATTATCAATATGGGCAGGTTTATTAAAATGTGCAGATTGCAAAAGAGCAATGAATAAGAAAAGTAGTACAAATAAAAGTGGAAGTAAATATGAATATTATATTTGTAGTACCTATAGGAAAAAATCAAATAACTTATGTACTAAACATACTATAAAAGAAGAACTGCTAGAAAAAGCAGTTTTACAAGCTATAAATTTACATATTGATTTATTAATTGATACAGAAGAAATTATAAAACAAATAAATGAAAGTAGCTTTCAAAATACTAAAAATGAAAATATTGAAAATATGATAATAGCAAAACAAAATGATATATCTAAAATATCAAATTTCAAAAGAACATTATATGAAGATTGGAAAAATGCAGACATTACAAGAGAGGAATATTTAGAATACAAACAAAAATATGAAAATGATATTGAAAGATTAAAACAGCATATAGAAAGACTGCAGAATGAAAAACAAAAGTATGAAACCCAGAATAAAAGTAGTAATAAATGGATAGAGAAATTCAAAGAGCAAAAAGGAATTACTGAATTATCAAGAGATATAATGATGGAATTAATAGATTGTATTTATGTACATGAAAATGGAAATATAACAATAAAATTTAAGTTTGAAGATGAGTTTAAAAGATTCTTAGAGTACATAGAAAATAATAAAAATGTGTTAGTAAAAGCTGTTTAAAAATTTGTGTTGTCAAAATCACCCAAGGAGGTGGTGTTGCAGCACCAATTGCATCACAAGTATTAGGAGAGGTACTTCCATATTTAGAAGTACAAAAAGAAGATGGGCAAGAAATTGCAGATGATGTTGTAATACCAAATTTAACAGGGCTTACAATAAAAGAAGCAAAAGAGAAACTAAAAGAACAAGGATTAGAAATAGAATATGAAAAAAATGAAGGTGAAACAATTGATGAAAAGGAAGAAGTAATTTGTGAGCAACTTCCAAAACAAGGAGTAAAAGTAAAACAAGGAAATAAAGTAATGGTACAAATTTCAAAATAAAGTAACAAATATATAAAAAATATGAAATCTTTTCTATACAAAAGAAAAAATTAGTTATATAATAGGAATGTAAATCTTAAAAGTAAGGAGAGATTACGTATGGAACTTAAAAAAATTTTAATAGGATTAGAAGATTTAAAGGTTAAAGGAAATTTAGACATTGATATAAAACACATTGAATGTGATTCAGAGAAAGTTAAACCAGATACAATGTTTGTTGCAATTAAAGGATTTGAAACAGATGGTCATGAATATATAAATTCAGCGATAGAAAACGGGGCAACAGCTATTCTAGCGCAAAGTGATATTGATAAAAAAATTTTAATGAAAATACCAGATAATGTTACAATTATCATTACAAAAGACACAAGACATGGAGTTGCAATCGCAGCTGCAAATTTTTACAAAAACCCTTCTCGCCAATTTAAATTAATTGGTATTACAGGAACAAAAGGAAAAACAACTACTTCTTTTATGACAAAATCAATTCTAGAAAAAGAAGGTAAAAAGGTTGGATTAATTGGAACAATTGCAAGCTATATAGGTGATAAAAAAATTGATGAAAATGATAGAACCACCCCAGAAAGTTTAGAACTTCAAAAAATGTTTTATAATATGCAAAAAGCTGGCTGTGATGTTGTTATTATGGAGGTTTCATCTCAAAGTTTAAAATTACACCGTGTTGACGGTTGTGACTTTGATATTGCAGTATTTACAAACTTTTCAGAAGATCATATTAGTGAAAAAGAACATCCAGATATGCAGGACTATTTTAATTCAAAATTAAAGTTAATTGAAATGTCAAAAGTTGCTTATGTAAATGCAGATGATTTATACACTGCAAAAATTCCAAATATGTTTAAAGAAAAAGAAATATATACATATGGAATAGATAATTATTGCAATATGCTAGCTAAAGATATTACAATTACAAATACATATGTAGATTTTAAAATGAAGTTAGGAATAAAAAATGAAAGGGTAAAGGCATTTATACCTGGAAGATTTAGTGTGTACAATGCACTTGCTGCTATATGCATAGGTCTTAAATTAAATTGTACCCCAGAAAAAATAAAAGAAGCATTACTTGAAGTAAAAGTGCCTGGAAGAAGTGAACTTGTAGAAAATAATAAAGACCTTACTTTAATGATTGATTATGCACATTCACCAGAAAGTTTAGAAAACATATTACAAGCAGTAAAATCATATACTAGAGGTAGAGTAATTGTAGTATTTGGATGCGGTGGAGATAGAGATAAAGCTAAGAGACCTATTATGGGCCAAATTGCGGGGAATATTGCAAATTTCACTGTTATTACTTCAGATAACCCACGTACGGAAAACCCAGATGAAATAATATCTCAAATTGAAGAAGGAATGAAAAAGACAAAAGGAAAATATATAACAATAGTAGATAGAGTAGAGGCAATGAAGTATGCAATAGAAATGGCACATAAAGATGACATTGTTGTTTTTGCAGGAAAGGGTCACGAAACATATCAAATTATTGGGCATAAGAAAAATCCTTTTGATGAAAGAGTTATTATAAATAAAATTTTAGAAGGAAAAATATAGGCTAAAGAAAATTATAGATATACAAAATAGGAGGAAAAAATGGAATTTCACATAAAAATATTACTGCTTTCATTTGTAGTAAGCACAATCTTAGGGATTATTATAATACCAATATTAAAGCTATTTAAGGTAGGTCAAATAGAAAGAAGCGATGGACCAGAAAGCCATTTAAAAAAGCAAGGAACCCCAACAATGGGTGGAATTATTATAGCTGCAGCAGTATTTATAGTTTGCACATTTTTGTATGTACAATATAGCAAAAAAGATATAACACTTGCAAGAAATATTTTACCATTATTATTTGTAACAATTGGTTTTGGGCTTGTAGGTTTTATAGATGACTTTAAAAAGTTAGTTTTAAAAAATACTAAAGGATTAAAACCATTATATAAAATGATTGGCTTATTAATTGTAGCAGTAATATATACTTTATTTTTGACAAATGTACTTAAAATTGGAACTGATATTTATATTCCATTTATTAAAGAATATATTAATTTACCAATGTGGGCTTATATACCATTTGCTATTTTTGTACTACTTGGAACAACCAATGCAGTTAATTTAACAGATGGAATAGATGGACTGTCAACAACGGTTACAACAATAATTCTTACATGTTTAACAGTTATTAGTATTATTTTTGGAGTAAAAGAAGTAACACTAGTTGGAAGTGCTTTAGTGGGGGCGTGCTTAGGCTTTTTACTATTTAATTTGCATCCTGCAAAAGTATTTATGGGAGATACAGGTTCTCTCGCATTAGGTGGATTTGTCGTATCTGCAGCATATATGTTAAAGATTCCTCTGTTTATACCAATCGTTGCATTTATCTACTTCATTGAGGTACTTTCTGTTATCATTCAGGTAACTTATTTCAAGGCAACACATGGAAAGCGTATCTTTAAGATGGCACCGATCCATCATCATTTTGAGTTATGCGGATGGTCTGAAACACGTGTAGTTGCGGTATTCTCAGTTATTACAGCGGTTATGTGTATGGTCGCACTGCTGGCACTGTAAGATTTTGGCTAAGCAGATTTCAGCGTTATGCTGATAAAAGGGAGGAAAATTATTATGGAATTACAGGGAAAAAAGGTACTTGTATTCGGTTCCGGAAAAAGCGGAATCGGAGCATCTGACCTTCTGGCAAAGGTAGGAGCATTTCCGGTTATCTATGACGGAAATGCCGAAACAGATAAAGACGCAGTTGTACATAAAACAGATGGGACATATCCGGTCACTGTATATGCAGGAGAACTTCCGAAAGAAGTACAGGACAGTCTTGATCTGGTAGTTTTAAGCCCCGGAGTGCCGACAGATCTTCCACTTGTAAAGAGTTTTTATGAGCAGGGGCTTCCGGTATGGGGAGAGGTGGAACTGGCATACAGAGTAGGTGACGGTGAAGTGCTTGCCATCACAGGAACAAACGGAAAAACTACTACAACAGCACTTCTTGGAAAAATTATGCAGGATGCACGTGAGTCTGTTTTTGTAGTCGGCAATATCGGAACCCCATATACTTCCAAAGCACTGGAGATGAAGCCAAATTCTATAACTGTTGCAGAAATCAGCAGTTTTCAGCTGGAAACGATTGATGAGTTTGCACCAAAGGTATCTGCAATCCTGAATATTACAGAGGACCATCTGAACCGTCATCATACAATGGAAGAGTATATACGTGTGAAAGAACTGATCACTGAGAATCAGGGTACAGAAGATGTATGCGTGCTGAATTATGAAGATGAGGTTCTGCGTGAGTTTGGAAAACATCTGACTCCACGAGTGGTATATTTCTCCAGCGGACGTAAACTGGATGAGGGAATTTATCTGGATGGAAATAAAATCATCCTGAAGGACGGAGAAAAAGAAATCGAAGTAGTTAAGACAGAAGATCTGAAGCTTCTTGGAAAACACAATTTTGAGAACGTTATGGCCGCAGTTGCAATGGCTTACTACGATGGAGTATCCTTGGACAGCATCCGTAAGAGCATCTGTGAATTTACAGCTGTTGCACACAGAATCGAATATGTGACAGAGAAAAAAGGCGTTGTATATTATAATGATTCCAAAGGAACTAACCCGGATGCGGCAATTAAAGGAATCCAGGCAATGAACCGTCCGACACTTCTGATCGGCGGCGGTTATGATAAACAGTCCGGTTATGATGAATGGATTGAGGCATTTGACGGAAAGGTACGTTATCTGGTGCTGATCGGTCAGACAAAGGAGAAAATCAAAGAAGCTGCTGAGAAACATGGTTTCCATGACATCATCCTCTGCGAAGATCTGAAAGAGGCAGTAAAGGTATGTGAGGAGAAAGCACAGCCTGGAGATGCTGTTTTGCTTTCTCCCGCATGTGCAAGCTGGGGACAGTTTGATAACTATGAACAGCGTGGAGATATGTTCAAGGAATATGTAAGAAATCTGTAGAATATCTATAAGTAAGAATTATAGCTGTCCGGCAGAGAAAGACGAAGCTGCAGTGACCGGCTATAGATAATTTTGCGGAGAAACAGATGGCGCGAAAAAGAGCGACAGATTTATCAAAAACAGATATGACGATGCTGGTACTGATAGTACTGCTTGTGATTTTTGGCCTGGCAGTATTATTCAGCTCCAGTGAATATAATGGCAGAGTACGTTTCGGCGACTCTGCCTGTTATTTTAAGAAACAGTTATTTGCCACAGCATTGGGTATGGGAGTGATGTATATGGTTTCTTCCATTGATTATCATTTTTTTCTGAGGCTGGGACCAGTGGCATATCTGATTTCAATGTTTTTGTCCGGCGCAGTACTTTTTGTAGGTCAGGAGATCAACGGCTCAAAAAGATGGCTGAATCTTGGACCTTTATCTTTTCAGCCTTCAGAGTTTGCGAAAGTTGCTGTGATCCTTTTTCTTGCATGGCAGATCGAGCGGACAAAAAAAGCAACCATGGGATTTGGATTTATGTGCAGGACAATACTGACCCTGCTGCCGATCATTGGTCTTGTAGGTTCAAATAATCTGAGTACAGCGATCATTATTCTGGGTATCGGTGGAATTCTGATTTTTGTATCCAATCCGGGATATCTGGAATTTATCGGGCTTGGCAGCGCAGGTGCAGGTTTCATAGCTGTTTTTCTTGCTGCAGAGAGTTATCGTCTGGAACGTCTTGCAATCTGGAGAAATCCGGAGAAATATGAAAAAGGATTTCAGACGATCCAGGGACTGTATGCCATCGGCAGCGGCGGAATATTCGGCAGAGGATTTGGAAACAGTCTGCAGAAACTTGGATTTGTTCCGGAAGCGCAGAATGATATGATTTTTTCGATTATATGTGAGGAAATGGGAGCAGCCGGAGCTATCTTTCTGATTTTTCTGTTTGCAATGCTTTTGTGGCGGCTGGGTGTGGCTGCCATGCATGCAAAAGATCTGGCCGGAGCTCTTATCTGTTGCGGGATTATGGGGCATCTGGCTCTTCAGGTTATTTTGAATATTGCAGTGGTGACCAATACAATCCCCAATACAGGCATTACGCTGCCTTTTATCAGCTATGGAGGAACTTCGGCAGTGTTTCTTCTTGGGGAAATGGGACTTGCGATGAATGTTGGGAAATGTGACAGGATAAATTGAATTACAGGTTTCAGAATGGCGTAACATATAATAGAAAAAGCCATAAACTGTAAAGTAAGAGACTCTTTGGGAGCAAAAGGTTGGATGAAATCCATGTGACAGGTAAAGCTTCTCTCAGCGGAGAGATTTTTATACAGGGATCTAAAAATGCAGCACTTCCAATGATGGCCGCATCTCTGATGCACAGAGGACTAAGCATTCTGAGGGGATGTCCCAGAATTTCAGATGTTTTCTGTATGGAAGAGATTTTGAAAAGTCTTGGTGCAGTGACCTGGTGGGACGATCACGATCTTTATCTGGATTGTTCCTGCGCAGACGGAACAGAAATTCCTGCAGTCTATACAGGCAGAATGCGTTCTTCGATCATTCTGGCAGGTGCGGTGCTTGCAAGAAACAGAAAATGCAGGATAGGGTATCCGGGCGGATGTACGATCGGGAAAAGACCAATAGATTTCCATCTTATGGCACTGAGAGCACTTGGCGCGGATGTCCGGGAAAATGCATCAGGCCTGGATGGAGAATGTGTCAGATTTGAAGGGCAGGATATTGTGTTTCCGAAATCGAGTGTGGGAGCTGCTCAACAGGCAATACTGGCAGCAGTTCTTGCAAAAGGTGTAACACATCTTTATAATTGTGCGAAAGAACCGGAGGTTTTCTGGCTCTGCAGATATCTGAAAACAATGGGAGCACTGATAGAAGGAGAAGAAACCGGTGAAATTACGATCAGAGGAGTGGATGAACTGAAAGGCGGAGACTACCGTATTCCTCCGGATCGTATTGTTGCAGGTACCTATCTGTGTGCGGCTGCGGCAGCAAGAAGTAAGATTATTCTTCATGATGTACCTGTGGAGGAGTTGCAGTCGTTTATGGAAGTATATCGGAAAATAGGTGGACAATATCAAGTAAATGGTGGTACACTAGAGGTCAATGGAAAGAATGCTGTCAGACCGGCTGTTTTAGTAGAAACAGAAATTTATCCGGGTTTTCCCACAGATCTGCAGGCTCCGTTGATGGCGGTGCTGACAGGTGCGCAGGGACAGAGTACCATACGGGAAAATATTTTTGACCGGAGATTTGGCAGTGCTTTTCAGATGAAAAAAATGGGCGCAGATATTTCCGTAAGCGGAAACCAGGCAATCATAAGAGGGGGAAAAACTCTTAAGGGAACACAGGTACAGGCAGGAGATCTCAGAGGTGGTGCAGCCCTGCTCATTGCCGCACTTATGGCAGAGGGAGAAACCTGTGTTACAGGAGCCGGGTTTATCAGCAGGGGCTATGAGCATATCTGTGAAGATTTACGGACTTTGGGCTGCAGAATATGGCAGCCGGGGACAGAGGATTTGAGGATTTATGAGAGAAAGTAATTATGGGAAAAGACCTCCTATGAGTAAAAGGACGAAGAAGATGCTGGCAGGTATGATAGGCGCCGGAGTTATGGTCGCTGTGATAGTATTTTTTTCCTATTATAAAGTAGATACTGTTGAGGTGAGGGGAACTTCCCATTATACAGACGAAGAAGTAAAGAATATGGTGCTTCGGGGACCGATGGCTTCCAATTCGGTCCTTGCACCACTGCTCTACAGCACTACAAATACAGAGGACATTGCATATGTAGATGCATTTAAAGTTACCCAGCTGAACCGAAATACCATCTGTATCAGCGTAAAAGAGAAAAAAACAGTCGGATGCATCCGATATCTTGACAGTTACATTTATTTTGACAGAAATGGCATTTTTGTGGAGGGTTCTCAGAACAGAGATGAGACGGTTCCGTATTTTGACGGAATTCAGGTGAACAGCATCGTGATGGACGAGAAACTGGATATTAAAGGAGATACTGTACTGAATACAGCTGTAGCATTGTCTACAATCTTTCAGAAAAATGATATGATCCCCGATCATATCCAGTTTGACAGCAGCTATTCTATCAGCCTCATCTATGGGGATATAACTGTTCAGCTTGGAAAAGATGCTGATCTGGAAGAGAAGATGAACCGAGTGATAGCGATTCTGCCCAAAATCCAGGGAAAAAAAGGTATTCTTCATATGGAGAGTGTGGCTACGGAGTCCAATACCTTTGAAGAAGAACTGGAACAGGAAGAAGTTACTGCTGAGAACTGGAATGGCGGTTATGATGAAGATGGCAATTATACCGGAGACGGCGAGTATGACGAGGATGGTAATTATGTAGGTGCAAAACCGAAGACTGCTCTTGAGGAAGCAATTGAGAACTGGAATGGCGGTTATGATGAGGAAGGGGATTATACCGGAGCAGGTGAGTATGACGAATCCGGTAATTATGTGGGACCGAAGCCTACACAGGAATCTCTGGATGCGGCATCTGATGAGTCGGGAGATGGTTCAGGAGATGAAAGTTCCGCAGATGACCAGAGTTCTGAAACTTCAGAAGATGGAGAAAGTGATTCATCATATGACGACGGAAACTCAGATGATTCAGATGGATATGGTGATTATACAGAAGATAACAGTGATTATCAGGGGGATGATTCTGAGGGATATTGATAGTATATGGAAACTTTGAGATCAGAGAAGGCTCCGTACACTGATACAACATATTTACCGGAATTGCCGAAAAAGAGTGAAAAAAGTATAAAAAAACAAAATTAATGGTTGATTAATTCTCAAAAAAAATATATGATATATCTATATGTAACTTTGATATAAATCACTGAAAAGGATATCAGGTATAAATAAAGGAGGAAGTACGTTGTTAGAGATTATGTCAAACGAGGCTGAATCATCTGCCAAGATCATAGTGATCGGTGTAGGTGGAGCCGGAAATAATGCAGTAAACAGAATGGTGGAAGAGGCCATCGGCGGAGTAGAGTTTGTAGGTGTTAATACTGATAAGCAGGCTTTAACTCTGTGCAAAGCTCCAACTGTACTTCAGATTGGCGAGAAGATTACCAAAGGTCTTGGTGCAGGAGCCCAGCCTGAGGTTGGACAGAAAGCAGCAGAGGAGAGCATTGAAGAAGTAAAACAGTTAATGGAAGGTGCGGATATGGTATTCGTTACCTGTGGTATGGGAGGCGGAACCGGAACCGGAGCTGCACCTGTTATCGCAGCAGCAGCGAAAGAAATGGGTATCCTTACAGTTGGCGTTGTTACAAAACCTTTCCGTTTTGAAGCAAGAACTCGTATGAATAATGCACTTGCAGGCATTGAGAATCTGAAGAAAGCAGTGGATACATTAATCGTTATCCCGAATGATAAATTACTGGAAGTTGTAGATCGCAGAACAACCATGCCGGAAGCTCTGAAGAAGGCTGATGAAGTTCTGCAGCAGGCAGTACAGGGCATTACAGACCTGATCAATCTGCCGGCTCTGATTAACCTTGACTTTGCAGACGTTCAGACTGTAATGACAGACAAGGGAATTGCCCATATCGGTATCGGTGAAGCAAGAGGAGACGACAAAGCTATGGAAGCTGTACAGCAGGCCGTATCTTCTCCACTTCTTGAGACAACCATCAAAGGTGCTACACATGTTATCATTAATATTTCCGGAGATATTTCTCTTATGGATGCCAATGATGCTGCAAGCTATGTACAGGAGCTTACAGGTGAGGAAGCAAACATCATCTTTGGTGCCATGTATGATGATACAGTTGCTGACTACTGCAGAATCACAGTGATTGCAACAGGTCTGAATGATGATAACCTTCAGCAGACCCCTTTCGGAAAAAGAAGCACAGCTTCTTCCTTTGGTGCAAGAAGACCTTCTTCCACAGCAACGACAGGTACAGCAACAGCCGGAACTGCAGCAGGAAGCGGTATGAACATGCCTAGCTTCAGCCTTCCAACTATGAATGCCACACCATTTGGAGCATCTAAGACTCCGTCAAGCACTGTTCAGAAGAAGGATATCCAGATTCCGGATTTCTTAAGAAACAGATAGGATTATCTGTTTTGCAGTGAAATAATTTACAGACAGACAAAAGAGACATATTCCATATAGATGGACATGTCTCTTTTTTTGACCAGATCAGGGAAGTTCATTATCCCTGATATACGGGTGAAAATCCTGTTGCCATGGTGTTGATATTATGCGCCACAATGGCACTGGAAGGTGTCACATCTTGTATCGGAAGATGCATGTGCATTAGAGCCGTCTACCTGAATGGAGGATGCTGTACATTTGCAGTTATCATTATAGGTACAGTTATGGGCTTTGCAGTCGATCTGGATTTTGTCGCAGCCACAGTCATCTGTATAGCTGTCTTTCATGGAACTGCCGGTTCTCTCTCGGAAACTGCCGCAGCTTGTCTCATTTGCAGAAGTAGCATTTTCGCCTGTCACGTCAATATCACCCTTTGAACAGAGCTGTTCTTTGTTGTAAACACAGGTCATTGCTGAACATTTAAGAATTGTCATAGAGTTACCCTCCTGAAAAAATCTGAGATAACTATTCAATACTGCTGTAGTGCAAGAGTACTGAACAGTTACATTGAATAAGTTTCGGAGATAGGATGTGCAGTTTGAGAGAAAATATACATGAGATCGTTACTGTTCACTCCGTTCACAGTAACGTAGCCAAAATTCATTCCAGATTGCCTGCGGCAATGGAATTTTGGCTTGTATGTCTCGGGATTTTGGCATATTCATGCCAAAACACCTCGCGGAATAGTGGCGGGTGAACAGTAACCCTGAAAACGTTAAAAAATACATTTTATTCTATTGCATCACAGAAAATTAAGCGTATAATCAAAAAAAGAAAATAGATTCAGGTGGAAAAAAATGAAAGAACAGCAACATATTTTTACAAACAAAATGCTCCGAACCCTGTTGATACCGGTTATTTTTGAACAGGTACTGAATTCCCTGATGGGAACTGTGGATACCATGATGGTCAGCAATGTAGGCTCTGCTGCAATATCCGCGGTATCTCTGGTGGATTCCATCAATGTATTGGTGATCCAGGCGTTCTCAGCGCTGGCAGCAGGCGGTGCAATCCTCTGTTCACAGTACATAGGTCAGAAAAATCATGAAATGGCAAATAAATCAGCAAGACAGGTATTATTTATCATTACTGCCATATCCGTAGCAGTGACTGCTCTGTGCCTGCTGTTTCGTGTGCCGCTGTTAAAACTGATATTCGGAAAAGTAGAATCAGATGTTATGACTGCCTCTCAGGTGTATTTCTTCTATACGGCATTATCCTTCCCATTTATAGCACTTTATGATGCGGGAGCATCCATATTCCGGTCCCAGGGAAATACCAGAGGGCCAATGACAGTATCGGTTATTTCAAATGTGATTAATATCGGCGGAAATGCGGCGCTGATCTGGGGATTCAATATGGGAGTGGCAGGAGCTGCCATCGCAACTCTTGCATCCAGAGTCTTCTGTGCTGTAGTGGTACTCTGGCAGCTTCGTATGGACAGACAGCCTATTGTAGTCAGAAATTACAGACAGATCCGTCCGGATGGAAAAATGATCAGAAGAGTTCTGGCTCTGGGAATCCCGTCCGGTATAGAGAACAGCATGTTTCAGCTTGGAAAGCTGGCAATACAGTCTTCCGTATCTACACTGGGGACGGTAGCCATTGCAGCTCAGGCAATGACGAATATCCTTGAGAACCTTAACGGTATTGCAGCTATCGGTGTAGGAATCGGTCTGATGACTGTAGTAGGACAGTGTCTGGGAGCGGGCAGAAAGGATGAGGCAGTTTACTATATTAAGAAATTAAGTGTTCTTGCAGAAATCATTGTTGTTGCAAGCTGTCTTTTGGTGTTTGCCTTAACCATTCCGGTCACAAAGCTGGGTGGTATGGAACCGGAAAGTGCAAGAATGTGTTTCCATATGATATCCTGGATAACGGTTGTCAAACCTATTGTATGGACCCTGGCATTTATCCCTGCTTATGGCCTTAGAGCAGCCGGAGATGTAAAATTTTCCATGATCACATCCTGTATCACTATGTGGACATTCCGTTTTTGCCTTTGTGTATATCTGATCCGTTTCAGAGGCTTCGGCCCAATGGCTGTATGGATTGGAATGTTTACTGACTGGACAGTGCGGGGAATCGTATTTTCTCTTCGCTTCCACAGTAGGAAATGGCTGAAGCATAAGGTAGTATAACAAGGTGGTATAGCCATGAAATGCGTTGACTTTTACTGCTCAAAATTATATAATGATTCTCGGAAATAATTCTGGAAAAGCATTACAGGAAGTCAGGTGAAATTCCTGCGCAAGTCCGTTACTGTAACAGCCAGATACTGTCTGCTTTTCATTGTAGAGAGGAAATATGATCTGCGGCAACCAGAGGATATTTCGGGAAAAGAACTTTCAGGAGGGATTTTGTTGCACACAGAAATCCCTCCTTTTTATGTAGATGTTATATAAATGACATTATAGTAATCTGCAGACAGGATGTGACAACAATGCAGCAAAGGAGATATCATGAAAAACGGACTGGAAGATTACTACGTGATACGTGGCAATAAAAAAATGAGGTTTGGCTATACAACAGGCTCCTGCGCAGCAGCTGCATGTAAGGGTGCTGCAAAGATCCTGCTGGGTGGTGTCATGCAGAAGGATGTCACCTTGATGACTCCTAAGGGAATCCTGCTTACACTGGAACTGAAAGACATCCGGATTGAAGGAAATCAGGTGACCTGTGCAATTCAGAAGGATGCAGGAGATGATCCGGATACTACAAACGGAATACTGGTTTATGCCACGGTGCAGAAAACAAAAGAACCGGGAATCATCCTCGACGGAGGCGTTGGTGTGGGAAGGGTAACAAAAGCCGGACTTTCCCAGAAAATCGGGGAAGCAGCCATCAATCCTGTGCCAAAGGCCATGATTTTGCGTGAAGCTACAGAAATTGCTGAGAAATATGATTATGAGGGCGGACTGAAGATCATCATCTCCGTTCCTGAAGGTGTGGAAATTGCAAAGAAAACCTTTAATCCACGTCTGGGAATTGTGGGAGGAATCTCCATTCTGGGAACTTCCGGGATTGTAGAACCTATGAGCGAAGCTGCTCTTGTACAGAGTATCAATGTAGAGATGAAGCAGCATTTTTCTCAGGGAGAAGAATATCTTCTGGTAACACCGGGAAATTACGGGGCAGATTATCTGCGGGAGCATATGGATCTCCCTTATGAAAAAAATATTAAATGCAGCAATTATGTAGGTGAGACCATTGACATGGCAATTGATATGGGAGTTAAGGGAATCCTTTTCATCGCTCATATCGGAAAGTTTGTAAAAGTTGCAGCAGGGATCATGAATACCCATTCCCACAGTGCAGATGCCAGGATGGAAGTGCTGGCATCCAATGCGATCCGGGCAGGAGCATCGTTGGAGTGTGCAAAGGAAATCCTGAATGCATCTACTACAGATGAAGCAATAGACATTCTGGAAAAATATCAGATACTTCAGAAGACCATGAAAGAGATCCTGGACAGGATCCAGTTTTATTTAAATCACAGATCCTATGAGCAGATCCTTCTGGGGGCAGTGATTTTTAATAATACTTATGGGTATCTGGGGCAGACTGCAGATGCAGAGAAGCTGATAAAGCTGATTAATGCACAGAATGATGAGGCACAGTAAAGATCCTATCGCAAAGGCGATTTTAACCGAATCAAGTAAGTCCCCTGCTTCAATTGCGAAAAGCAATAAGCAGTGG
>OGUO01000833.1_pt1 | contig 22409 bp, 13 predicted proteins | sample 1553641 | NCBI WGS metagenome assembly OGUO01 (sample SAMEA2579980, study PRJEB22360) | human gut metagenome | biome: human gut; feature: human-associated habitat; material: faeces | place: Denmark | collected 2008/2010 | reverse complement strand
GTTTCTTCTGTTGGCAGTCTTCTTGCCAAATTTGCAGCCCCTGCCATTATCAGTATGCTGGTCAACGCTCTCTATAATATAGTAGACCAGATTTTTATCGGTCAGGGTGTCGGCATGCTCGGAAATGCTGCCACAAACATCGCATTTCCAGTCACAACCATTTCAACCGCCGCTGCACTGCTCCTCGGAATCGGCAGCGCCTCCAATTACAACCTGGAAATGGGCGCAGGAAACGAAAAAAAAGCCAGCTCCATTGCAGGAACCGGACTCTCTTCCCTGGTGATCTCAGGCGGAATCTTAGCAGTCATTGTCCTCCTGTTCCTGAAACCACTGCTCCATTTTTTCGGCGGAACCGCAGACGTTATGCCCTATGCCATTGATTACATGGGAATTACCGCCGTCGGCCTGCCCTTTTATGTTTTAAGCACCGGCGGCAATCATCTGGTCCGCGCAGACCGGAGTCCCACATATTCCATGACCTGTATCCTGGCCGGCGCAATCATCAACACCATCCTAGACCCACTTTTTATCTTCGGGTTCGGCTGGGGCATCAAAGGCGCGGCCTGGGCAACGGTGATCGGTCAGGTTGTGTCCGGACTCTTAATTATTTTTTACTTTGCCAGACTTCGGAACATGTATCTGGACCGCTCCATGCTGATCCCGAAGGCCCACAACCTGTCCGCTATTTTTTCTCTGGGAATGGCATCCTGTATCAACCAGATTGCCATCGCCGCAGTGCAGATTGTCATGAACAACACCCTTCGCCATTACGGCGCACTCTCCGCTTACGGAAGTGATATCCCTATCGCCTGTGCAGGAATCATTTCCAAAGTCAACCAGGTATTTATGGCCATCTGCATCGGAATCTCACAGGGCTCCCAGCCCATCTGGGGATTTAACTACGGTGCCGAAAAATACAGCCGTGTACGCCAGACATACCGCTATTCCGTAACCTTATGTACTGTGATCGCAACCATATTTTTTGTCTGCTTCCAGTTCTTCCCACATCAGATCGTAGGCATCTTCGGAAACGGCAGCGACCTGTACTTTCATTTTGCGGAAAAATATCTCCGCATCTTCATGCTGATGACCTTTGCCAACGGGATCCAGCCTATGTCCGCAGGCTTTTTTACCTCCATTGGAAAAGCCAGGCTTGGTGTGATCATGTCCCTCACAAGGCAGGTACTCTTCCTGCTGCCGCTGATCGTCATCTTCCCGGTCTTCTTCGGAATCGATGGCGTCATGTACGCAGGACCAATTGCGGATACTTCCGCATTTGTGCTGGCCGTTGTTTTTGCCAGACGTGAGCTTGGAGTCATGAAAGCTGCTGAACAAAACGCCTGACATAAAAAATGCCATGTAATCTTACTGCCCATCGGCAATATATTACATGGCATTTCTCATATTCTCAGATATTTATCTGAAACCACCATTTTCTGATCTTTCCATCATCCTCCGGCAGCTACTTATGATCAGTCACCCTTCAGTACAACACGGATCTTCTTATAAATCACAAATACGATCAGAGATGTCAGTGCATATTTAAAGATATTAAACGGAGCAATGATCAGCAGTGCAAAGGTAAGCAGCCCGTTTACGGAGCTGTGTACTGCGCTTCCCATCTGGATAAAAGTCTCGATCGGCATTCCAAAAGCCTTACCGTAAGCCGGAAGCAGCACAAAGGCATTGACAAAGCATGCAAGGATCGCTGTCAGAACTGTTCCCGCTGCCATACCTGCAACTGCATGTACTCTGCTCTTTTTATGACGGAAACGATAGATCAGGCCGGCCGGTACCACATAGGCACATCCAAACAGGAAGTTGGCAACATCGCCAACACCGGCAGTCATGGTTCCCTTAGTCACGAGATGTACGAGAATCTTCACAAGCTCGATCAGGATACCTGCTACAGGTCCCATAGCGAAGGTTCCTACCATAACCGGTACCTCGGAAAAATCAAGCTGATAAAAAGACGGTGCAAGAAACGGGATCGGAAACTCAAGATTCATCAATACTCCTGCCACAGCACCAAGCATAGCTACCTGCGCGATAGTTCTTGTTCTGCTTCTTTCCACGGCATTTCCTCTCTGTAATATCTGTTCACTCATAACTCTCTCTCCTTCTTCAGAAATATTCAAAGAAAATTTCTACAAGAAATCTTTATGCGAAAAAATTCCTTCACATAAAAAGCCCCGGGAGCTTCTTCCCGGGGCGCTGAGCACGTTCTTCAAATACTGCGCGTTCTTCTCTCATCCAGACTTTACTGTCGGTTCCGGAATTTCACCAGATCAGCCGCCAAAGCGGGTCGCGGACTATACCGCCGGTAGGGAATCACACCCTGCCCCGAAGAAATTTTCTTTTTATTGATTTATTATAACGCGCTCTTTTTATAATTACAAGCCTTAATTTTTCTCTGCAAGAACCGGCGCTTTCAGAAGGCCTGACGGTTTTATCTGATACTCATAGGACCAGAGGTCGCCGGTTGTCCTCCATGCATTTGGTCCATACCAGTCTTCTTTCTGATCACAGTTGTGTAAGGTTCCAAATGTATTCACCCGGTTTCCAAATACAGTCAGCTCCAGGAGATGCTCTCCTGCCGGCAGTTCACCAAGAGATAACTCATAAGGAGAAAATGCAATATACCCCGCTTCTTTTCCATCCACAGAAGCCTTCATAACCGGTGCGCGGAACAGATTTGCCCGTACATTTACTTCTCCGCCTTTGCTGATAAATGGAATTTTATATGTCACATTTCCACCATAGAACGGATAACCCTGAACGGTAAGGTCACTGAAGGCTGCCTTGTGGCTCACTGCATCCAGCACCTGGTCTCTTCCCACAGCTTTCACGGAAAACTCTCCCAGCAGGAACATTGCTTCGATATTCACTTTGGAATTATAAGGAATCTCAACAACCAGTTCATGCTCTCCGGATTCCATCTTTGGAAGCGGCACTTTGCGGATACAGTGGTCTGTATACCATCCCTCTGCACGGTTTTCCACTGCTTTCTCATCCAGGAAGATTCTGGTTTTCTCGTCATTTTCCATAGCAAGGAAGATTCCTTCCAACAGAACCTCTGTATGGATATGGAATCGCAGGGACAAAGTATGTTCAAAGCCTTCCACTCTGTCATTGGTCCACGGCTGTGCAAAAGCCTCCATGCGGAGCGGATATCCCAGCTTCTCACGGAACTGATTGTCAATACGGAGAATCTCTTCCTCCGGCTGCCACTCCCCACCGTCAAACGCATATTCAGCCAGATCCAGGATACTTACATTCGGCTCACTGCGGACAATCTCCACCTGATCGGAAATATCCAGCTGGCAGCTGCATTTCTTCTCCTCACTGGCAGAACCACTCTTATTATTCTCAGCATTATCTGTTTCAGAAAGCAATTCTTCCGATACCATGGATGCTGTGCCAGCCGGCTCCAGCCAGAGAAGAAGACTGTCATGATCAAACATGCTTCGTTCCAGAACAGTGTCCCCTTTATGGTACTCTGCTTTTACCGGATAAATTTCACCTGTCATAGCATCATATACCGTCATCTTCCAGGATCCGCGGATACGGATGCGGAGTTTTTCTTCTCTTGGAAGATCCTGATTTTTCTTACGCTCCTGCAGTTCATTGATCACGATACAGGCATCGGAGATCTTCTCTGTGCGGTTTACATGACACAGGAACAGCCAGCGGTTTTCTCCCTCTTCTCTCATCTGGTAGATCAGGTTTGTGGCGGGGTTTCCGTCCTCCTCCCAAAACCCCATAACTCAGGAAGAGGGTTTACCGTCATCCTCAAATACCTCGATATCTCTTGCCTCTTTCACAGCTTCCAGCAGACGGTACTTACTGAATGCCACAGTCTCACACTTCTCTGCCAGCTTCGCACCTCTGTCTGACGGATAGGCATCTGCATATTTCGGAAGCTGTCCTGCAAAGATCACCCGGCCGCCTCTTTCCTTAAATTTCTCAAGGATCTCCAAAGTAGAGCTTCGAAGTGTCAGGCAGTTCGGTACCAGAACTGTATCATATTTCATTACTCCCACCTTCAGAAGTTTTTCCTCTTCCTGTCCCTGATTCAGATCCGGAAGCAGAGATTCTGAAATAAAATCAAAATCAACAGTGCCATAAAGCAGCCATTCGATCATATGGATAAAGTTTTCATCCATTTCCTCACGGATCGGCGCTGTCTGTTCCTTCGGTCCCCAGAAAAGCCAGTAAGACTCTACCGGATGGATCACTGCCAGCTTCACATGTGGCACACCTCTTGTGAGGGCTGTATTGACTCTTGCAAAATAATTTTCCACAAGGGGATATTCTTTATACCACGGCGACTGGTAGCTGATAGAAGCCGGGTAATCACGTTTTGCCTCACCTGCCATGGAAGTCCAGGTCAGATGTGGTACACGGACTGTTACTCCCAGAGCTGCCTGCCAGTCCCCCTGAAGCTTATGACCCCGGAAATCAAAATCCCAGTTTGTAACACCATAAAGCTCGCTTGTCATTCCTTCTCTTCCAAACTGGTGCACCGCGCTCTCCGCCTGTTTTGCGGTGGAAAGTTCTCTTCTGTCACAGAGCATGTCAATTCCCGGAATTTCAAAGGAACGGTAGGAGCGCATAGCTTCCCCAAGGGCCGCTGTCTGTGTTTCCAGAGTCGGCTCTTCCATCATATGTCCGGTCAGGGCAATGCCATGTTCCTTACACCAGGTTCCCACCGTATCCGCAAAAGCATCTGCAAAACGCTCCGCAATGTGATCATGATATTCATAACGGATTCTGGAAACCGCTTCTCCCGGAAGCTCCCAGAACAGCTCCGGAAGATGCTTAAGAAGGCTGTGTCCATATGCAGTCTGGAAAGTTTCTTCCAGATCATCGGTATATGGAATGGTCACATCCACCCGCTCATCTGCAAAATCCAGGCACTGTTTATGGGAAAACTGTGGCTCGTCTGTAAAAATAGCAGGAATGGTTTTCCCGAACTCCTCTCCCAGATTTTCATAATACTTCTCATGAGTTACCTGGATAAAACGTTTTACCGCCTCTTTATCCAAAGTGTTCAGATATGCCTCATTGTTAAACCAGGGATTGTCCCCGGATACTTCAAGATAGGCAAACCATTCCTGAAATCCCTCTTTCAGCGGTGCATCCTCATCGATCTTTTCATACTCTGCAAGGTAACCATCCTCCAGCCGTACCTGATATCTTCCAAGGAATGTGCGCTCATTGCTTCGGATCGCCTGTCCGGAAGAACGAAGTTCACTGTTTCCGATTTCCTTTCCATCCTGGCACTCCGGAGTAAAAAGCAGAAAACGGATTCTGTATTTGTGGTCTCTTGTTACCAGCCCGCCGCCTGCTCCGGATGGCCAGCGGTCTTCATCATACAGCCAGGTCAGCATATCTTTTTCCCGGCTTTTTTTCCAGGAATATTTCACCAGATTCAGAAACTCTTCGCCCATGTAAGGATTGTCCATTCCTGTACGGCAGTGGATATGTCCGCCGCCCATGCCCATCGCTTTCAGGGCATCCAGCGTATTGTCAATCTCGGCTTCTGTCATCTTACAGTTCCATGCCCAGAACGGAGCCGCCCGGTACTCGCTTCCCGGATTTTGAAATTTTTCTTTTGTCAGTTTTTCCCCATTGTGATACAACATACCTTCATCCTCCATTTTTTATATGATCTCAAGATTTTCTTTCTCCACATATTCCGATGGCCTTACACCGGTGTAGGAATAAAAGATCCTGCTGAAATAAAACTGGTCTTTGTATCCCACTTTTTCTGCCACATCTTTCACATACATCTTCTCTTCTCTGAGAAGAAGTTTTTTCGCCTTCTCCATGCGAAGCGACGTCAGATAAGTATTAAAGGACGCATCTTCATATTTTCGGAAAAGCCTGCTCAAATATGTCTGCGAAACTCCTACGGCCTTGCTTACGCTGTGCAGAGACAACTGCTCCGCCATATGTTTACGGATGTACTCTTTCACACTTTCAAAATATTCTTCCGTATCTGTTTTCTGTGTGGATGCCGGATCTTCTTTTACATCCTTGAAAAAGATATCGGAAATTCCGGTGCAAAGCTGCTCCACATTTTCTGCGGTGGAAAAAATATCATCCATAAGAAATTCCGATTCCCGGTAATCCCGGTTTCCTGCATCGTAACGCTGAAGCAGATAACCAATCTGCCGCACACGCCCTTCAATCCACAGCTGAGGCCGTTCCTCCTGCACCCATCTGTGAATCAGCAATTCCGTATCCTTCTGAAGCCGGTCGTACTTCTGTTTACCCGCCAGATATTCCAGTTCTTCCAGATATTCATAATCCTTTCCCGGTCTTCCGCCTGGATTCGCCGACGAAGTTTCCTCCAGAATCAATGTCTGATTTTTCCCGAGGATAATGGAAGAATCCAGCTTCCGGTAAAGCTCACGCACCATTTCTCCAATCTGTGCTGCAGGAACAGATTTCTGCCGGATAACAGACGTTACATATGCGGCTTCCGGCTGTTCTTTCCCAATACGCCTCCGTATCATCTGCTCATAATCTTCATCACTGACCAGTTCTCCCGGACAGAGATACAACGTCTCCTGGGTATCACGTCCATACGCAATCATCATCTCATTGATGTCTGAAAAGACTTCCTTTTTTCCCCGTTCCCCATAACGGCTGGGAAGCCCGTTCAGTCTTACAATGGCCCCGTAATAACATTCTGACTGAAAATATCTCCGCAGTGTTTTTTCATCTACGGGAATCTCATTTACCATTTTGTGCATCAGTGTGTTTCGTTCTTTATAATATTTCTGCCTCAGCTTTTCCTCTATTCTGGTAATCAGTTTGGAAAATTCCGAAGGCACGATCGGTTTCAGGATATAATCACACACCCCAAATGCGATAGCCTGTTTGGCATATTCGAATTCCTGATATCCACTGACAATGACACTGATCACTTCCGGATAACGCTTTTTTGTTTCTTCCACAAGCTTCAGGCCATTCATCACCGGCATCTGAATATCTGTAATCAGAACATCCGGTTCTCCTTTTTCTTCCATCAGCTCCAGCGCTTCTTCTCCGTCATAGGCGGTTCCCATAATCTCAAAATCACTGTATTTTCTTTTTATGATGTTGACGATAAGACTGGCTGCCATAGGCTCGTCATCAACGACCATCACATGATACATCGGTTCTTTCCTCCTTTTCCGATACTCCTATGATGACACTTAATCCTTCTTCCATGTTGCGTATCCGGAATACCGCTTTTCCATTGTACAGAAGAAACATTCTTGCATAGGTGTTTGCCAGCCCCATTCCTCCGATTTCCATCTCTATGCTGCTTCCCCTGGACATAATCTTTTCCCGGATTTTTCTCATTTTTTCATTTAATTCTTCACGTACTTCTTCTGTTGCCCCCTGTCCGTTATCCCGGACTTCAAAGTACCAGCCGGTTTCATCACGCCAGCCCTTTACCTGAATTTTCATGATATTTTTGCTGTTATTATATCCATGCTGTATACTGTTCTCTACCAGCTGCTGCAACACGATCTTGGGAAGCTGTTCCTGTTTTACGGATTCTTCGCAGTCCACCTTCACTTCCAGACGATGTTCATATCTGGATTTCAGAAGGAAAATATAGCGGTCAAGATACTCCAGTTCTTTTTCTACAGTTGCATATCTCTCCTTTGTGCTTGTGGAATACCGGAGCATTGCCGCCAGACAGCCACAGATCTCACAGATCTCCTCATCACCGTCCATGATGCCCCTGCTTGATATCACATTCAGCACATTATAGAGAAAATGCGGGTTTACCTGCGCCTGCAGAGTATCAAACTGTGCCTGCAGCTGCAGAAGCGACATTCTCTTTTCTTTGACAATAGATTCGTTCAGACGCTGCATCAGATTCTGATATGCAATACCAACAGCCTGCACTTCATCATCTGTAGCCGGCACTTTAAGTTCTGCATCCAGATTCTCAATGCCTGTTTTTTCCATCTGATCTTTCAGAACAGTAAGCGGTCTGGAAAGCCTGCTTGCAATAAAGATCACCACCCCCATGGAGATCACAAAACAGCCAACCGCCATTCCAAGAGCGATCATCAGTGCTTCTTTCATGCCTGCAACAATTTCTGTTTTCTCTTCCAGCGCCACCACCCGGATTCCGTAATTGTTGGACACTTCTGATGCCGAAGTCCACATACTGGCATCGGAAGAAACGGTTATGGAATCCATTTTTGTTACAGCAGGATGTTTTTTGATATAACGGACCAGTTCGTCCGGCAGCCCTTCGGAGCGGTACAGAACATGTCCGCCTGAAAGAAATGCCACTACTTTGATATCACTGTCCGGAATCTCAAAAATATCTTTCAGTTTCTCTGTGGCATACTGAACCTCAATATATCCAAAATCACCACCCTGAACTTTTCTCACCAGAGAAAAAACTTCTTCGCTTTCCCGGATCCCCCATCCATCCATATGTGGTGCTACCAGAATCGGCTTTCCATGTCTTCTTGCCGCAGAATCCAGCCAGTCAATAGCGGTAGTATTCCGGGCTTTGTTGGTGATCTTGGAACCGGTATTGGTACTGGACGCCACATCTCCGAACTCGTTAAAAATAATAACTCTGTAAAAATTGCTGTTGATATAATACATGGAAATTCCGGAATTCAGGGTATCCAGAAGCTCATTACGTTCAATGGTCTTGCTGTAGGTACTGCTTCCATAATACTTTGGAAGTGTTTTCATGGCGTTAAGCATATCCGGATCTGACAGAATATAATCCGTCACATGTTTCATGGAATCTACAGTAAAATCAACATTCGCAGCAGTCTGCCTGGAATAAAATTTCAGGCTTTGAGTTGCTTTTTCTGACAGTCTCCGGGAATTAAAGTTATAGCTGACTACTCCCAGAATTGCCGATATAAAAAATATTACAATGGAAAAACCAAAGATCAGTTTTGTACGGAATTTCATAAAAACACCTCACATCTTTTATTGAAAAACTGTATATAGCAACAAACAGATACCCCGCCTGCACAGCAGAGTATCTGTTTTTCTCAGTTGCACAGCATCTTAAATCATACCATACAATTCTGATCTTGCATATTTGGTAACCTTTTTTGCATCAGCCTTTGACAGCTCCGGCTACCATACCGTCTACGATCTTCTTGTTGAAAAACAGGAAGAGGATCAGCATCGGGATAGTGATTATCAGTACATCTGCAAACAGCAGGTTATAAGAACTGGAGTATCTGCCCATAAAGTTATAAAGAGTAAGCTGAACTGTTACATTATCATTTCCCGGAAGGAAGTACAGCGGGTTAGTAAAATCGTTGAAAATTGTTACCGCATTCAGGATGATAATTGTGGATGTAACCGGTTTCAGAAGAGGGAAAATAATCTTTACAAACAGATTGCTTTTTGTACATCCGTCGATGTATCCTGCCTCCTCAAGCTCTACAGGAATTGTATTCATAAAACCTTTGTAAAGCATGATGGTAAACGGAATCTGAAGTGCTGTCTCAACCATGATCATACCAAACATGGTTTTGTAAATGTGAAGTCCCTGCATAATCCAGATTGTAGGAAGGATTGCAGGAGGAATCATAAGACCTGTCATAACAAGTGTATCCACGATCTTTACAGGTCTGTCAGATCTTCTCTGAAGAACATAGCCTGCCATGGATCCTACAATGATAAGCACGATCAGGGATCCTATCGTAAGGATAATACTGTTCTTAAATGCTGTGATGATCTGATAATTATTTGCGGAAAATACTTCTTTGAAGTTGCTCCACATCCACTCAGTCGGAAGGGAAAGTCTCAGAAGGTTTGCTTCTTTTCTGTCCTTCAGTGCATTGATCAGCATGAAGAGAAACGGTACTGCAAAAATGAGAATACCGAAAACACATCCAAGGATGTCTCCTAATAATGTAAGTCTTTTCTGTTTTTTCATTTTAGTTGTACACCTCCCTGCTGTTGAGGAATTTCTGAAGCGGGAATGCGATGATCGCAATTACCGCAAACATGATAACGTTTCCTGCTGTAGACAGACCGAAGAATCCTGCTGCGTACTGTTTGTAAACAACGGATGCAAGTACGTCTGTTACAAATCCAGGACCACCCTTTGTCATAGCCCAGATCAGGTCAAAGCAGCGAAGTCCGCCGATCAGGGAAAGTGTGATAATGGTATTTGTTGAAGAACGAACCAGTGGCATTACGATGTTTCGAATAGTCTGCCAACGGGTTGCACCGTCGATAGAAGCAGCTTCATAATAGCTGGAATCAATAGATGTGATACCGGCAATAAAGATTACTGTGGAAATACTGACACCTTTCCATACATCAACCGCAATTACGGAAAACAGGGCAAGATGTGTATCACCCAGCCAGTTCGGTCCGGAAATTCCAATAGCTGCAAGAACTGTGTTGAAAAGACCCTTGCTCGGATGCATCAGTGCCTTAAAAATAATACCGATTGCTACTGCACTGACAAGGTTTGGGAAAAACACAAGAGATCTTAAGAAATCTTTTGTCTTGATCTTACTTGTCAGGAACAATGCGATAAAGAATGCAATGATTACTTTCAGTCCACTTGTAAGGACTGCATAGATCAACGTATTTTTTACAGATATACTTAAGGAGTTTTCACTGAAGAATGTTTTATAGTTATCAAGGCCACAGAATGTAAATGATTTCAGATCCCATACAGTTAAGCTGAAAAACAGTGATGTCACCATCGGGATGATGAAGAAGATCACAAAAATCAGTACTGCCGGAAGAAGAAACCATAAACTGTATATTTTCTTTTTGTTCATGCTTCATTTCCTTTCCGATTTCCAGATGTCTGGCTGACATTAAAGCCGGCCGCCTGAAACACAGACGGCCGACATACATTTACTTATTTCCAGTCAAGTCCAAGCTGTGTTGCCTGTTTCTTGCAGTCCTCATCGTAAGCCTTTGCAGCTTCCTCTGCTGTAGACTGTCCTGTTGCAACCTCAGAGCAGATATACTCGCAGTTTGTTCCTTTTACAGATGTCTGGAACTCCATTGCAACATTTGTTTTTCCTGTGTCAAAGTATTTCTCCTGAGCCTCTTTAACTCCGTCATATGCGTCATCCGGAAGCTCATATCCTTTGATACAATATGGGCCGTCTGGTTTCTGTGCTTCTGTGAAAGCGTCAAGTGCCTCATCAGATGTATAGAACTCCATAAATCTTAAGATATCATCTTTTTTGTCGCTGTTAGCGTTTCCGTAAATAGCTGTTGGCTCCCAAACTGTAAGGCCATGGTTGTCAGCGTCATCTCCCGGAACACCCATAACACCGATTTTGTTTACATCGTCTCCGTAGAGCTCATAGATGCTGGAAAGTGCCTGGGAAAGGATGAACCAGTGAGCACCCTCGCCGTTTACAAGCTTATCGCATGCATCTGCGTATGTAGTTGCTGTGTAATCCTCGTTAAAGTATGGCTGAAGGTCAGCGAGTTTCTGGAAGCTCTTAAGACCAGCCTCTGTTGTAGCATATTTAGCTTCACCAGCTTCGAATTTCTCTGAGAAATCCGGCTCTGCTGCAAGTACATTATAGTGATCTCCAAGGTATGGAACCTGAATTGTCCAGGAATCTCCAAGAGATCCGATAACTGCTGTCTCACCAGCATCTTTCAGTGTATCACAGTTTTTAAGGAAATCTTCCCATGTATCTGGAACCTCAAGATCATATTTCTCATAGAGGTCTTTATTATAAAGGATACATCCGAGGTTTGTAGCTGTAAGCGGAACACCGTATACTGCGGAATCAGAACCTGCGCTTACTGCAGATGCAAATGTATCGTCCAGACGGCTTGCCCACTCTTCGCCGGAAATGTCGATAAAGTTGCTCTCCGGATCAAGCTCGTTGAGCTTAGCTCCTGAATTGTATCCGCAAAGATCTGTCATCTCGCCGGAAGCAAGTCTTGTTTTTACCTGGTTGTCTCCGTCACCGCCTGATGCACGAAGCTCTGTCTCAATGTGGATACCTGTCTCTTTCTCGCAGAGATCAAATACTGCCTGATATCCGGATGACGCTGTATCCGGATCGATCAGAAATGTAAGAGTAGCCTCCTTGTACTCCCATTTGCTGTCTGAATCTTTGTCGTCAGCTGCAAGCACGCTTGTTGCACCTGCCAGTGTTGTTCCCATCATTGCTGCACAGAGCAGAACGCTGAGCATCTTTCTTTTCATGTTTCGTCCTCCTTTATTTTGACGTTCTCCGTTATTTGATGATGCTATTTTAACAATTTGGACACAAAAAATACATGGATTATCCAATCCTTCTGCATGGATTATTGAGCACTTTGTATATGGAACATGTATTTTTTCGTCATATAGACGACATTTTGCATGGATATTTCTGTTTTGTACATGGAAAAAGAGCCTCCCTGTTGTGATATTTTACCACAAACATGGACGGCTCTGACATTCCAGTTTCTTCCATATTATATAAACTTACAGAATATCAATATGCTCTCCCGCAAGTGCTTTGTTCATGCTTCGTACTGCACAGAATTTACCACACATGGAGCAGGTATCATCATACTCCGGCTTGCGCTCATTCCACATACGTTTGGCTGTTTCCGGATCCATAGCACATTCCCACTGTGCTTCCCAGTCCAGTTTTCTTCTGGCATCTGCCATCTTATCATCGATCTCGCGGGCTCCGCGGACACCTTTTGCAATGTCTGCTGCATGAGCAGCAATCTTGGAAGCCATGATTCCCTGTTTTACATCCTCAAGGTTCGGAAGTGCAAGATGCTCTGCCGGTGTTACATAGCAGAGGAATGCGGCTCCGGACATAGCAGCGACTGCGCCACCGATTGCAGATGTGATATGGTCATATCCCGGTGCAATATCCGTTACAAGAGGTCCTAATACATAGAACGGTGCTCCCTGGCAGATAGACTGCTGTACTTTCATGTTTGCCTCAACCTGATCAAGCGGCACATGTCCTGGTCCCTCAACCATAACCTGAACGTCTTTTTCCCATGCACGTTTGGTCAGCTCGCCAAGGCGTACAAGCTCCTCGATCTGGCATACATCTGTTGCATCAGCCAGGCATCCCGGACGGCAGGCATCTCCAAGAGAAATCGTAACGTCATACTCACGGCAGATGTCAAGAATCTCATCATAATATTCATAGAACGGGTTCTCCTCGCCTGTCATGCACATCCATGCAAAAACAAGGGATCCTCCTCTGGAAACGATGTTCATTTTTCTCTTGTGGTTGCGGATCTGGTCGATGGTTTTTCTGGTGATTCCGCAGTGAAGAGTTACGAAATCTACACCATCCTGTGCGTGAAGTCTTACTACATCAATGAAATCCTTGGCTGTCAGTGTGTCAAGATCTCTCTGATAGTGGATAACGGAATCATAAACCGGAACGGTTCCGATCATTGCCGGACACTCGCTTGTCAGTTTGCGGCGGAATGGAATGGTGTTTCCGTGGGAGGACAGATCCATAATGGCATGTGCGCCCATGTTTACAGCTTCCATAACTTTCTGCATTTCCACATCGTAATCCTTGCAGTCTCTGGATACACCGAGATTTACATTGATCTTGGTGCGGAGCATGGAACCTACACCTTCCGGATCAATACATTTATGATTTTTATTTGCACAGATAACGACTTTACCGGATGCTACCAGTGGAAGAAGTTCCTCTGTTGTCATTCTCTCTTTTTTGGCTACAACTTCAAGTTCAGGTGTGATGATGCCTTTACGGGCAGCTTCCATCTGTGTACTATAATTTCTCATGTAAAAAAATCTCCTTTCGTGTCAACATCTAATGTCTGATTTTGGAAAATACACAAAAAACCGGCTGTCGCAACGCGTATGCATTACAACAGCCGGCTCTTAATCTTTCGTACTTAAATGAAAATCCTGTGTACTTCAAAATGTCTTCTGTACTCTCTGATCTTCTGTATTTTTAAGAATCCTTGGTGCATATGTCCCTACGTTGGCATTATCCAAATCAGGTTATGGGTCAAGACATTTACAGTCTACTCTCAGCTCGCTTCAGCGGGCCCCCCGGTTTTCATATGTTGGGGACGTTTGTTCGTCCATGTGGTTATTATAGTATACCGGCTAAAATTTGTAAACCACAATTCTGCATTTTATGACTTTTTCTTTCGACAAAACCTGAACTGTGTTGATTTTTCTTATGCTCTCTCCCCACAGTCCGCCATACATGTACAGATCGTTTCTTTATGATTTCTGCAATTGAATCTTTTACCCTGATGTGCCAGAAAGGCCAGCAGTTTTCGAAAATATTTCCGGCGCTTTTCTTTTTTCTTCCGTTCCTTTTCAAACTGAGTTTCAAATCCCTGATTGATTATTGCTCCGATCATGGAATATGTATCATCATATTTCATACTGCTCTCCTCCTTTTTATTCTGCATGGATGTTTTTTATTTGCCTACATCATAGCGGAATGTCGGAGTTTCTTCCATGGTCTGAAATAATCAATTTAATTGACTTTATTTATTCTTTCTTCTGTACTGACTCGGTGTGTCGTTGTGCAGCTGCCGAAAAGCACGGATGAAGCTTTCCGGATTTCTGTATCCTACTTTGTCACTGATATCTTCTACACTTAGCTGGCTGTAGAGAAGAAGCTGCTCTCCCTGCTGCAGTCGAATCTCTGTAAGAAGATTGGAAAATGTTTTTCCAGTAATGGATTTGATCAGCTTCGAACAGTATGGCACGGAGAAATGGAATTCCTCCGCAAGTTTATTTAAAGTCACTGTGCTGCAGTTTCCTATCATATAAGCAAGCATTTCAGATTCCTGCTGTGTCCGGTCTCTTCTGCTATCCGGAATACTCACATTGTTTCCGTGGCGTCTCGTCAGCTCCACAAAAAACAGTGTAAGAATGCTGCAGATAATCCTGTCCGAAAAACTGTCACCTGTTTTCTGCTCTCTGTACATATCCAGAATGTAATTGCGGATAACCGTATCATTCTTCGTATGAAAAAGAAGGTAGCGAATTTTTTCCCGGGAATACAGATTCCCCACAAAAAAACTGGAAATCTGGGTTTTATCACGGACTGTATTATAGAAGATGTCCATGAATGTACTGCGGCGGATCAGAATATTCAGAATGATGCTGTCATCCTCCACCGCCAGAATTCCGTGTCTGACATTCGGAGCAATCAGACACAGATCTCCGGCTGTCAGTTTCTCCGTGGAATCCTGAAAAAAATTATTGCAGTTTCCGGACCAGATCTTTATACTCTGTTTTTTCTCGTTCCATATCTAAGCTTCCATTTTCCTCGGAATACCACCTGATTACTGTGCCGGCTATTTTCCATGCGTACCGCTTAATTCATCTCTTCGGTTTTCCAGCAGTTTTTCATTTGCTTTTTCATACTCGTTGAATTCTGCGGTAATCTGATCATCTGTTTTGGACGCATCCGGGTGATACCAGCTTTTTGCCTGGAAATAAGACGCAATCTCTGCAGTCTGGAATGCTCTTCCGTGGCGGGCAAAGATTTCGTTGATTGCATTCTGGATATCATCCAGGCTTAACCCTGCAATTTCATCTGCGCTGAGATATCTGACATTAACATCCGGCAGTATGTATTCTGAGGAATCTGATGTGGAACTGCTCTGCTCTGTAGAAGTGCCTCCACCTGAAAATTCCTCAATATTCTCCGGTATTTCTCCTGTTTTATCTTCCACCGTACAGGTAAATCCATCCTGAATATCTTCGGAAGGATCTGCCATCCACTGATTGAGACCTGAAGGTGAGCAAGCCGTACCTTTCGTCATCCGTAAAATCGGATACAATTCAGAATTGGCGTCTACCGTCATATTTTCAAAGAAAACTCTCGGACTTGCAAAGCCAAGAGAACAGAATTTATCAATGGAATCTCCGGATTCTCCCTCAAAATTTTCCCAGAACATATCAATGGGCGATCCGCTGAAATAAAGGCTGTCCGTCTCATCAATCGGATTTAAATTTCCATCTTCCAGCCGAACTCCTTTAAAAAACCATTCCTGTCCTGTTGCGATCACGCCTTCATCGTATGCTTCGTAATAAAATTCATAACTTCCCTTATACTTCCGGAAGAAAACAGAATCCTCTTCTTTTACACATCTTTCATCAAGACTGCTGTAATCGAACTCCTGATACTCCGAAGCGCTGACGATTTCCTGATCCGAAGTAATCTCCCAGGATTCTCCTGATTTTCTCAGCATCTGAAAATGCACTCTGCCATCATAGATAACGGCAAAAATTTCCGGGCTACCATCCCCGTCAAAATCTTTCGGAAATGCCGCCAGGATTCCGCTGTCTGTATCCGGAACCAGACCGGAACTGTTATCTTCGTTTCTGTGAAGACTGCGAACATAACTCTGATTTCCCATATATCCCAGTCCGCTTATCTGAGATACCACATTGACTGCATCGGAAGCATTATTAACAACCGACGAAATTCCGGAATCTGCCTGCTGCTTTTCTGCTGATACTGTACTTCCCGGAATGACAGATAAACATATTCCTGCTGACAGCGCTGCAATGATATATTTCTTTTTTCTCATACTTTCCCTCCCTGTTAGACATTCAGGATATCCATCCGCTTTGTACTGCCTGCTGGTACAGATCATCCATTCTGTCCATTTCCATATCGTTGGCATTTGAAGACAGCTGTTCCTGATAGAGTTCTTTTGCCTTCTTATAATATTCCTGAAATTTGCTGTAGTCTCTTGTATCTTCTGCTTTTTTCCCCTGGACTGCTACTTCCAGAAAAGCCAGGTTTTTGTAAGTGCGGTAGTCTTCTCCGTAAGTTTTCAGCATTTCCTGAAGTTTTTTCTGTGCATTGGCATAGTCATCCATATTCTGGTAAAGAACTGCAATATTACATGCCGTATCGTAGTCTCCCATTCCACGGGATTCAATCTGGTCAAAAATCTCCAGTGCGCTCTGATAATAACCGGAATCTCCGGTGTCTGCGCCAAGATCACTGTATACCTGTGCCAGTTCTTCCAGTATTCCGATGTTATTTTCTGACGGAAGTTCTTTCCTTGCCTTTTCCAGGAACTGTGCCTGCTGTTTTTTGCTGTCAATGCTGTCGTTCTGCTTATCCATGCATTTTACAGCCATGATATAAGAACGCATCTGAATATAGGAATCTCTGCTGTTCTCGGCACAGTCCCTGAAAATTTCTTCCGCGCTGCTGTAATCTCCGGTATTGTACTGGATTTCTCCTTTTACATAAGAAACATCCGCAGTGCTGAGGCCTTTGTCCGCTGCTTCATTCAGAAGTTCTTCTGCCTTGTTTGTGTTTCCACAGTAAGCTTCCGCAATGGCATAATCACGGTAATAACTTCCATTTTCGGAATTAATGCGGATGGCCGATTCATATGCATTGGATGCGTTTTCATACTCTTCAAGCTGAGAGTAGGAATCTCCCAGAAGATAATAGACACTGTCCAGAGAAATATCCCGTTTTATTTTTGAATCAGCCAGAATGGTATCATTGATATATTTAACACAGTCCCTGTATTTCTTTTCACGGTTAAGAGCCTCTGCTTTATCCAGATAAACGTCTGCTTTGTCCGGATAAATCCGGATTGCCTTCTGATACCAGGTATCCAGATCTTCATAATTGCCATCGCTGATGCTCTCTTCCATTTTTGAGACTGCTTCTTTATAATCTGCCTGTCTTTTTTTATCGATCTGATGATATCCGACCAGAAGAACCGCTGTACCCATAACTAAGCAGCCTGCTATAATTCCTGCAATCATGTGTGTTTTTTTCGGCCCGGTGTTATCTTCAGTCAGCTTATTCAGATCCGCATAGAGCTCTTCTGCACGCTGATATCTTTTTTCAGGGTCTGGTTCCAGGCATTTCATCACAATCGCAGCCAGTGTCTTGTCTGTTTCCGGCTTTAATTCCAGTAATGGCCGTACACGTCCGTTCTGGTCCATAACAGGCTTGCTTCCTGTAATAAGGTGATAAATTGTTGCTCCCAGGCTGTATATGTCCGCTCTTCTGTCAATTTTTTTCCAGCGGAAACGATCCGTTTCACGCTCGTTATACCGGATTGCCGCAATCTGCTCCGGCGGCGCATATCCCGGAGTATATCCGGTTACATACGCAGCTCCGCCTCCAAGACTGAAGGAAATATTAAAATCAATGAGACAGATATTTCCATTCGGCATCAGCATAATATTTCCGGGCTTCAGGTCGCTGTGAATCACCGCCGGATTCTGATTATGAAGATATGCCAGGGTTGCTGCAATCTGTTTCATCCAGATAATAATAGAACGTTCCGGAAATACGGTTCCTGCATCCAGGTACTGCTTGAAAGATTTTCCGGGAATAAATTCCATAACCGTATAAACACTGCCATTATCTTCCACAAAGTTGAATACCTGCGGGAGGCAGGTGTGTTTCAGATTTTTAAGCACATCTACCTCTGTCCTGGTATTCATCAGATCCTGGATATCTGTATTGACTTTTTTCAGAACTACATATTTATTCAGGTTTCTGTGATACGCCTTATATACCGTACCACCGTTTCCAGCTCCGATTTTTTCTATGATCTCGTATGTATTGTCGATATATTTCTGCATTTTCTGGCAACCGTCCTATTTGCTTTTTGCTGTGAGAGTTCCGCTTCCTGCCGGCATCTTTACAGTCAGAACCGCCAGATCAGTACAACTCTCTGCACCGGACAATCCATCTCCAAGAGGATCCGGAATATCGCTGAGATCCTGATATGGATTTTCTGCATATCCACGTGCCTGCAATGCTTCTGCATTACTGCTGTTCCAGCTTCCTGTAAGACCGGATGGCTGCAGGCTGGCAGCCAGACTATCCTGTCCCTGTCCGTTTGTAACAGAACCGGAAGCACAGAGAGTTACACTGTCGTCAGATTCTACCTGATAAACTTCAACAGCAGTTGCTGCCTCCGGTGTTTCATCACCGGAATCATATCCATAACACCAGGTTGCAAAACCGATTTCAATTTTTCCCTGATAATTCATAAGGAAACAGTCCTGTGTATTTCCATAGGACAGGCTTTCCATCGGGGTTTTCATTCCTGTTGATGTCATCTGGGAAGTCTTTAATTCCACGGTTCCGTTTTCTTCCTTATAAATTCGGAAACCCAGACTTCCGCTCTTTACCTCCACTACAAGAAGTTCTTCTGCTCCGTCTCCGTCCAGGTCTCCCCTTGTTTCTGCCAGACGTCCGGTCAGAGCGGAAGCAGATGTCTCCCCGTATGTAAATGGAATCTGTGTATCTGCCCAGCTGACAGGTGGAAGTTCTTTCGCAAGTGTATTTTTTACATAATCTTCCAGAAGATCTCCGGTGCCAGAAGGTGTTTCGGCTGTCTCTGATGTACCTTCTGTTCCGGATGTTTCATCGGTTCCTGATGTTTCATCAGTTCCAGATGTTTCGGAATCTTCGCCGGTTTCTTCTGTTCCGGATGTGTTCGTATCTTCTCCATCTTCCCTTGCCACCGGAATTCCGTCGACTTCGGTGTCCCCGGCATTATCGCCTGTGTACGTATTTTCTCCCGGATCTGGTGTTTCCTCTGCGTCATCTCCTGTCTCCGGTGTTTCGGTTACGGTTGGTTCTTCTGACGGATCTTCTGTCGGATTCGGTTCACCGGTTATGATCGGTTCACCTGTCGGGTCGATGATCTGTACGATCGGTTCTTCTGTTATTGTTGGTTCTGCTGTAACGGTAGGGTCTCCCGTTACATCTGGTTCTCCTGTTACAGTTGGCTCGCCCGTTACGGTTGGCTCTCCTGTTACATCCGTTTCTCCCGTTGCATCCCGTCCTGGTCGTGTATCTACTTCCCCAATACGATCCTTTGGAGGATCATCGATTTCCCCAGTTTGTTCCTCTGGCTCTTTCTCTTCCGGCGTAGGTGTCACTGTAGGATCCTTCTTCACAACGATTACCGTATTATCCGTATGATTTATGACCGTATTAACCGTCTGGTCAATCTGGTTCAGTTCCAGATTATATGTAGTTTTGTTCTGTACGGCCAGCTGTGACCTTGTCTCTTTGGAGGCCAACTGAATTTCCCTTGCTTCTTCTCCGTCTGTCACATTTGCGCTGGCTTTTCTCAGGTATTTCACTGCCTTTTCCGGCTGTTTTTTCTTATTGTATACTTTGGCCATTCCAGTGGCTGCTTTTGACGATTTCGGGCTGATTTTCAACGCCTTGGCAAACTTTACTTCTGCTTTATCATAGTTGGCTTCTGCCAGATATTTGTTTCCAAGATCAATCTGTTTTCCGACTCGCGCCGCATTGACCTTATCCGGCACTCCCAGCACAACAATCATGACAATGACCAAAGCCCACAGAACACCTGCTGCTGCCATTATGATAATATAAGGCGCCTTGTTTTTTTTCTTTTTCATACCTCTCTCCTTCTTCCAGATCCCCTGCAAATCTAATGGTTATATCTAATTTTCATTATAAAACTTCCTCTGTATTATTGTCCAGCAAAAAACAGTGTACAGATTTCTCCATACACTGTCTTTTTATAAGTGATATAAAACTCCCCTTTGTTTTTCACTTGATTCTTTTATCTGACGCACTCCTCTGGCAGTTCACAGCTCCCTTTCTGTTCTGCCAGACGTTCTGCTCCGGCACGGCGGATTCCCGCAAAAATGGAACCTGCAATGTTGTGCCATACACTGAAGATCGCTCCCGGAAGTGTTGCCAGCTGATTGGCCGCAAAATTGGCCGCTGCCAGCGAAACTGCCAGGCCGCTGTTCTGCATACCCACTTCGATAGCTATGGCAGTCGTCCTTGCATACTCCACATGGAATATTTTTGCCGCAAGAAGTCCCAGCATCATGCCGCAGAAATTGTGGATGGCCACAACTCCCAGAACCAGAACTCCGCAGCTTACGATCTTTTCTGCATTTACTGCCACGATCCCTCCAATGATCATGACAATGGCCACAACTGATACCAGCGGCATAACATCCGATACCTTATCCACATGTTCTCCCGCAAGACTTCGAAGAAAAACTCCCAGAAGGACAGGGATCAGAATTACTTTTACCACAGAAAGTACCATTGCCCAGAAGGATACTTCCACCCAGGCACCTGCCAGGACATACACAAGGAACGGCGTCATCAGTGGCGCTGCCAGTGTGGAAACGATGGTCATTCCCACAGAAAGGGCCACATCTCCTCCTGCAATATAGGTAATCACATTGCTGGCCGTTCCGCCCGGACAGCACCCTACCAGGATCACTCCCAGGGCCAGATCTGCCGGAAGGTTCATCACCTTACACAGAAGCCAGGCGATCACCGGCATAATGGTATACTGAGCCACCGCACCGATCACCACTTCCTTTGGCCTGGAAAAAATAGCCCGGAAGTCTTCCATCCGTATGGTAAGTCCCATTCCAAACATGATCACGCCCAGAAATACCGACGTATAATTCGTCATCCAGGAAAATCCATCCCGCCAGAAAAAGGCCAGGCAGGAAAAGGCGATGATAATGATTCCTATATATCTGGATGCAAAGCTGCTGATGGTTCCGATTTTTTTTAAGATTTTTTCCATATATTATACCTCGTAGCTGAAGTTGTCGATCAGTCTTGTTTTTCCGATGTAAACAGCCATTGCTACGAGAACATCCCGGTCTGCTTTTTCAACCGGCTGCATGGTAAGTGCGTCTACCATGGAAACGTAATCAATTTTTGCAAGAGGCTCTGCTTCGATTACTGCTCTCATTTTTCCCAGAAGTTCTTCTGCGGCGATTCCTGTGTGAATGGTTTCCTGTCCCAGTTTTACTGCTTTTGACAGGCAGAGTGCTGCTTTTCTTTCCTCCTGGCTTAAGTATGTATTTCTGGAAGATTTCGCAAGTCCGTCCTCCTCGCGGATGATCGGGCAGCCTACGATCTCAATGTCGAAGTTTAAGTCACGCACCATCTTGCGGATAATCGCCAGCTGCTGCGCGTCTTTCTGTCCGAAATATGCTCTGTCCGGTGCCACAATGTGGAACAGTTTGGTCACAACGGTGCATACGCCTTTGAAATGGATCGGGCGTGTTTTTCCACAAAGTGTTTCAGACAGGGTGTCTATGCTTACAAATGCGTGGGGATCGTGATACATCTCGGAAGGTTCCGGGCAGAAGATCAGGTCTGCTCCCAGGCTTTCACAGAGTTTGCTGTCACGCTCAAAGTCTCTTGGATAGGCTTCCAGATCTTCGGTCGGTCCAAACTGTGTCGGGTTGACAAAATCTGATACTACGACGATATCGTTCTGCTCTCTGCACTTTTTGATCAGGCTTGCATGTCCTTCATGGAGAAATCCCATGGTTGGCACAAGGCCTACTGTTTTTCCTTCTTTTTTCCACGCTTTGATCTGTTTTCTTGTTTCTTCTACTGTTTTTGTTACCTGCATTGTTATCT
>OGUO01000831.1_pt1 | contig 22438 bp, 18 predicted proteins | sample 1553641 | NCBI WGS metagenome assembly OGUO01 (sample SAMEA2579980, study PRJEB22360) | human gut metagenome | biome: human gut; feature: human-associated habitat; material: faeces | place: Denmark | collected 2008/2010 | reverse complement strand
TCCTCTCCCTGCGGCTGGGGCTGGCGACGCTGCCGGTGAACGCGAAGATTCGCTTCCCGTCGGCGCATTTCTCCATGACTGAAGACCGGATGAAGCAGCGCTTGGATTCGCTGGCGGAACAGCAGTGGCTCGTTGAGGGAATGCCGCTGACGGTTTCGCTGCTGGATATGCGGATTATCGGCATCATCGGGCACTATGCGGAGCGGATGCACTACCTCCAGCGGATGCTGGTGCAGCTGACCGCCCTGCACAGCTATCAGGACTTGAAGCTGGCGTTCCTCTACGATGCGGCGGAGGCGGACGCGTGGGAGTTTGTCCGCTGGTTTCCCCACGGGTGGGATGACGAGGGCAATTTCCGCGCCATTGCGGCCAGCGGCGACGGCATTTCCGCGCTGGGAACGTATCTGGAAAAGTTCATGACAAAGGGGGAGGATGCACCGACAGCGCACTGCATCCTGATTGCGGCGAGCAAGGAGCTGCTGGAGCAGTGCGGCGACATTGCCGAGCATTTGGAAGAGCTGCCGCAGACGCACTTGAGCGTGATTGCGCTGGCGGGCAGGGCGAGCGAACTGCCGCGCGAGTGCCACTCCGTCGTGACGGTTTCGGAGCAGCAGGGGCTTTTGTACCGCAACATTGCCAAGAGCGACTCCGAGCCGGTGGCGTTCCAAGTGGACAAGGCAATTGACGAGGAGCAGGTGCGCCAGCTGGCAATCAGCCTGAATCGGACGCACTTGAGCGAGGGCAAGGAGAATGTGCTCCCGTCGATGCTCACGTTCTATGCTATGATGCGCTGCGGTCGGGTTGACCAGCTGCAAGTGCGCAACCGCTGGGCAATCAGCAACCCCATCAAGAGCCTTGCAGCGCCGATTGGGGTGGATAAATACGGCAGCCTGGTGCTGCTGGATATTCACGAAAAGGCGCATGGCCCGCACGGCCTGATTGCAGGCACGACTGGCTCCGGCAAATCGGAATTTATCATCACTTATCTGCTGTCTTTGGCGGCGCACTATTCGCCTCTGGAAGTCAACTTTATCCTGATTGACTACAAGGGCGGCGGCATGTCGGAAACGCTGCGCAAGCTGCCGCACGTCGTGGGCACGATTACGAACCTTGGCGGACGGCAGGGTATTCACCGGGCGATGGTATCCATCAAGAGCGAGGTGCAGCGGCGGCAGCAGGTCTTCAGCGAATTGCAGATGAAGCGCGGCATCAGCAGCCCGAACATCTATCAGTATCAGGCAATGTACCGCAAGCACGAAGTCAGCGAGCCGATGTCGCACCTGATTATCGTCTCGGACGAATTTGCGGAGCTGAAGCAGCAGGAACAGGAATTCATGGATGACCTCATCAGCATCTCCCGCATCGGGCGCAGCTTGGGCATCCACCTGATTCTGGCGACGCAGAAGCCGTCCGGTGTCGTCAACGAGCAGATTGTCGGCAACACGCGCTTCCGCGTCTGCCTGAAGGTGCAGGATCGCAGTGACAGTATGCAGATGCTTGGCCGCCCGGAAGCCAGCACGCTGGTCAACACGGGGCGCTTCTACCTGCAGGTGGGCAGCAACGAGCTGTTCGTGCTGGGGCAGAGTGCATGGAGCGGCGCGCCGGATACGGATTTGCCGTACTATCGCAAGCAGCCGGATACTTCGCTGGAAATCCTCAACGATTATGGCAGTGCGGTGCTGAAGCAGCAGCCGACGGGCCGCCGGGAGAACGAAAGCGGGCTGAAGCAGGTCAGCGCCGTGACCGAACACATTGCGGAAGAAGCAGAAAAGCTCTCCGTCATTCCGGCGCAGATTTGGCTTCCACCGCTTAATCCGGACGAGATTACCCTCTCGTGGCTGGCGGAAACGTACTCGGCGGAAATCCATCCGGAGCAGATGGAAGCCGTGATTGGCATGGTGGACGACCCGGCGCAGCGGCAGTATCCGCTGAAAATTAACCTCAGCGACGGCAACATTCTGCTCTACGCCATGCCCAATTCGGGCGAAAACGAGTTCATTGCGGCAATGGTTGCGTCGCTGTGCGAGCACCACGGGCCGGATATGCTCAACATCTACTGCCTTGATTACGCGGCGGAAGCCGGGCGGCTCTTTGCAAGCCTGCCGCAGGTCGGCGACGTGATTGTCGGCGGCGAGGATGAGAAGTTCCAGAACTTCATCATGTCGCTGAATCAGGAAATCAGCAGACGCAGAAAGGTGCTGGCGGATTATGCGGGCGACATCCAGCTTTACCGCAGCGCATCGGGCAGCACAATGCCGGATTTGCTGATTATCATCAACAACTATGCCGCCCTGCAGGAGACGTACGAGGATGAAGCGGCGCTGCTCCACCAGCTGATGCGCGAAGGCACGCGCTTCCACATGTACTTCATGGTGGCGGTGACGACGAGCACGACCATGCGCATCCGCGATACGCAGAACTTCACGCAGAAATACTGCTTGCAGCTGGCGGACAGCGGAAGCTACTTCGACGTGCTGGGCAGGACGGAAGGCATGGAGCCGTGCAGCCGGGTTGGCAGCGGCATTTTCCGCGACGAGCGGATTCTGGAGTTCCAAGTGGCGAAGATGGCGGACACGACGAATGAAGTCCACGCGGCATTCATCGAAATGAGCAGGCGCGTGGCGGAGCAGTATCCGGAACAGCGTGCGCCGAGGGTGCGGGTGCTGCCGCCGTTCGTCAGCGTGGCGGATTTGACCGCAGCGCCGGAGAAGATTCCGATGAACCGCGTGCCGATTGGCATCAGCCGCACGACGATGATGCCGGTGGAATGGAATTTGAAGGAAAACTTCGCCAACGTGATTCTCTACCGCGACCGCCCCAAATTCCCGTTTGTGGAGCGGCTGACGGAAATGCTCGCCCTCTGCCCGGAGCGCAAAGTGACTGTGCTTGACCTCGGGCAGACGCTGAACATCAAGTCGGAGCGGGTGCAGGTGGTGCACGATAAAGAAGCGTGCATGAACATCATCAATGAACTGCAGCGGACGAATCTGGCGCGCAACAACGCCTACAAGACGGCGCTGATGAAAGGCGAACCGACCCCGACGTTCTCGGAGGAGGTCTACATCATCTGCGGCTACAAGAACCTGATGGAGGCCATCAAGGACTCGAACCAGACGACGGCATCCATGCAGGTCGTCCTCCTGCGCGGATCGGCGAATTACGCTCTGCACCTGATTCTGGTGGAAGAATCGGCGAACGTGAACGGCTCGCTGCGCATGGAAGAATGGTATCGGCGCAGCTGCGTGCGGAACGGCCTGTGGCTCGGCAAGGGCTGCTCGTGGCAGAGCGCGCTGGAGATTGAAGGCAAAGTGGCGGAAATGGACGGCGCATTCGGCTGTCTGGTGCATCAGGGTGAGCCGACAAGCTGCCTGATGCTGACGAACGCTTAATAGAAAGGTGGCTGGAAGCATGGAAGACAAGGTGCTTGTCCGCGTCCGGGCATCCATGTCGGGGCTGGCGTTTGATTTCAAAATCCCCTATGACATTCAGGTGAAGGACATTACGCCGACCATGAAGCAGATGTTCTGCAAAGTCAGCGAGCAGAAGCTGCCGTTTTTGCAGCGGCCGCTGCTGTTCAAGATGGACGGCGAGATGCTGGCGGAAAGCAAAACCTTCCGCGAATTGCAGATTGCCAGCGGCGATTTGCTGATTCTGGTCTAATCACTTATTTCGGCAGCAAACAGGAAAACGGGAAACATGCAGGCGAGCAGCACAGCAACAGCACGAAAACGACGAAGGAGGGACTTAACATGTCGAAGGTAACGGTGAATACGCAGGGTCTGCGCCAGAAGGCGTCGACCATCAGCAGCGAGGCGGCTGCGTATCAGAAGGAAATGCAGAAGATGTTCGAGGCGGTGGAAAGCCTGAAGAGCAGCTGCGAGGGCACGGACATCAACGCTTACGTCAAGGACATTGTGAACTGCAAGCCGGAGATGGAAGCACTCTACAACAAGCTGTCTGCCAGCGCGCAGACGCTGGAAGGTATCGCGGAAATCCACGACAAGGTGGAAGCATCCTACCAGTAATCATCAAGAACAGCAATCAACTGCCTGCATAAATCCTGTTAGCCTGTTTCTCAATAAAATACAAAAATCAACGGTTCACAAAAAGAAAAAGGAGTGATTATGATGGCGGGAGAAAACCGCGTAATTGACCTTGATGCGATGGGGGCGACGGTGACTGCGCTTGAAAATGCGAACAAGGCGATGGGCTCGCACTTGGAGACGATTGTGAGCACGACGAACAGCGTCAAGAGTTCCTATGACGGTCCCGGCACGGAAGACCTGATTAAGACGGCAGGCTTGATGACCCAGCGCTTTGCGACGCTCAAGGAGAGCATCGAGAAGATGAAGAAGACGCTGCAGACCATGACCGACACGAATCGCGCTGCCATTGACGCGACGAACAAGTATCTGCAAGAGCAGGAACAGCAGTACAAGTAAGCTTATTGCCTGCTGACAAGCATCATCATCAATAGCAGCAGCCCGCTCTCTTCACAGGAATTTTTTCCCCTTGTGAAGGGGGCGGGCTTGGGAGGAAATATGGCAGATAAGGTATTGAAGTTTGATACGGACAAGGCAGGGCAGGATATCACTGCGCTGGGCGAAAGCGTGAACCAGATTGACGCAATGGTGGAGACGATGACGCAGACGCTGGAGGAGATGTGCGGCCTGTGGAACAGCAGCAATGGGGATGCGATGCTACAGATGGTGGGGCAGCAGGTGAAGGCGATTCAGCTGTATGATTATGTCCACTATGCCTGTACGGTGCTGCAAAATGCCAACGTGAACTATCAGGTAGCCATGAAGTTTGACCAGAAAGCGTTCCAAGACATGAGCAATCTGTATATGTGAGGTGACACACAATGAAACTGTACCTGAGCAGCAACGGAAAAGCCAAGAAACAGGAAGCGCTGGCAGCTTTGCAGAAATCCCTCAATGCGCTGCAGCAGGCGAGCGAGGCGTTGTCGGAATCGAACAAACTCACCGGCATTGGCACGGAACTGCTGAAGCAGAAGATTGACGAACTGATGAACGATATCGCGAAGAAAAAGAGCAAAATTTCCCAAATTGAGTAATGCCAGATACGAAACCATACACCTGATTTACACCTGCCGATTTGCAGCAGGATTCTGAAGCGGAGGAAAGGTTGGGGATACCATGACGACGAACTATGCTGAAAATCTGACAGAATTTCAATCACTGCTGCATTCAACGAGCAGCCAAATCCGCACGCTGAAAAGCAAAATGGACACGCCGGAACTTCAGAGCGTGTATGCACAGGTGCGCGCAAGCGACGCGGGTTCGCAGCTGGAAAGCAACTTGAGCAGCGACCTTGCGAAAAACGGCTATTTGGGTGCTGATGGCAAGGTGAACACCCGCGGCTATCTGGGCATGATTGGCGTGCCGCAGGACGTGGCGGATGGCCTTAGTCAGGCGGTGGAAAACGAACCGCGGACGCTGTCGGCAGCTGAACTGCAGGCGGAACAGCGGACTTTCGCCCAGACGGTGGTGGCGAATCGCGGGCAGACCTCCGTGTCGCTCAATGAATATATTGCCATGAGCGGCAAGGCGACATCAGACAATATTACAACAGCGGACTATGCAACGTATGCTGAACTGTCGTATGCCAGCAAGCAATACGGCAGTCAGGGCTATTTGAATGCAACACAGAGAACGAATGTTTCGGTCAAGGAGTATGCACAGGGGCTTCTGGACGAAATGCCGGCAAGCAACCCGTACAATCCGACGGAAAATCAGGCAGCGTATGATGCTTGGAACCGCCAGTACGGGACGAAAGCCTATCAGGAAGAGCGCGAATTTTTGCGCACGGTTGCCAATTCGGAGCGCTACGCCGATGTGACGGTGGACGGCAGCGAGCTGATGAACGCGGGCAACAACCGCACGAATCTGCTGGTCGTCGGTTATGGCGACGGCAAGGCGGTCATGACCATTCAGGGGTCGGACGGCACAGTCGCCGACTGGGGTCAGAACACCCATCTGGGGGTTCGTGACAGCGAAAAATGGAGTACGGAAAAATGCGAGGAGTACGCCCAGAACTACACGTCGATTGACCTGAACGGCCACTCTCAGGGCGGCCATGAGGCGATTACGGTAGCTGTTTTGGGGGACGATTCGTTTAAGGGCAAAATCGGGCAGGTCGTCAGCTTGGATGGCAACGGGCACACGAAGGCGTTTGCGGAAGAATATGCAAGCGAAATTGCCAAACTTGACGGCAAAATTATTCATTATAATCCGGGCAACAGCATCGTCGGTGAACTTGAACACGGGATTAACGCCGGAAACACGGTCTATGTTGAAACAAACGGTACGGGTCTTTTTGACCAAGGAAATATCCACCCGGCGACGAGCTGGCGTTATGAGCTGAACGGCGGGGCACAGACGACGGAGCGCAGCGCGGGCAGTATTATTTTCTCCGATGTGATGAATTTCGTCGCGGACAACTGCTCTGAATCGCAGGTGGAGCAGTTCGGGAAAACGCTCTTTGGTCAGTTCCTGTACGATCAGGATAATCCTGACCAGCTTGGCACGCCGAAGAACCTTGATGAGTTCCTTGTCCGTCTGGGCGGCATGAACACGGAAGGCGTCCTCAATATCGCGAGCGTCGGCTGCACCGTCTTGGGCAATTTCCTCGCGTCGGATACGGTCGCGGATGCAATTGATATGATTGCGGACTTCGTGATTCCCAAAATCGCAGATTGGGTAGGCGATTTTGTTTCCGATGTGACGGAAGACGCGATTATGACTGCGCTGGCGGGATATCCGGGACTGAACATTATTGTTGCGAAAATCGGCGGCTGGCTGGCTGGCAAAGTTGCCTCTTGGGTTACAGAAGTTGTGCTGGGCGAGGTCGTCAAGGAAATCAAGGAAATCGTCAAGGAGTTCGGTGAGTTCCTCCAGCAGCTTGGCAGTGTGATTGACGATTTGCGCCAGCGGATTACCGCCGCGAAGACAGCCGCACGCCAAGCCTATATTGCGGCAAATCCGAAAATCAGCTCTGACTGTCTCCAGCTGGAAGAGACCGCGAAGCTGATGCAGAAGGCGATAGACAGCCTGAACGAAGCAAATGATGCGCTGAAGCGTATGATGGACTGCTTCTTGGAGGATGTTGCAGAAAAAATCACGAAAATGGTGGGAGATGACCTCATTACTAAATACGTTACGAAAACGGTTATCCGGCTTGCAAGTGCTGCGACCAATTTTGTTCGCGAAAAGTGGGGATTCCGGCTGGAAGACCTCGGCAAGCGCGGTGCGATGGAAAACATCCGCAAGGCGTGCCTGCGCATCAGCGCGGAGACGCAGGATGTTATGCGCGGAACGGCGACGAGCCTCATTGAAACCAGTTTCACGGTCGAACCTGCCGCCATGCTGGCCAAGTGCAAGGTGATGGAGACGACGGCGGAGCAGCTGAAGACGCAGAAGAACACCTTCCAGACGCAGATGGACAACACGAAGGGCTACTGGCAGGGCAGCGACCAAGAGGCGTTCGAGCGGGATGTTGCGAAGCTGGTGGAAGCAGCGGATATCCAGATTCAGAACATCCTCGTCCGCGTCGCGCAGGTGTCGGATGCGATGCAGCGCTATCAGCAGTTCCAGGATGCGGCGGTGCAAATCTGTCAGGATAACACATAATCGGGCGTTTATCACAGGCAAAGAAAGAGGTTGAGACGATGCAGGAATGGTTTCGGAATGCCGTCATCGGCATACTGCTGTGCTGCATGATGCTGTCGGCTGCCGTGGCTGATATTGGCGGGGACGACCCGGCGTTCTTCTACGATACGGCACTGAAGAACGTGGAGCTGGATCGCTATGCCGATGCGGAAGAGTACTTCACAAAGGCTGGTTCCTACAAGGATGCTGCCCTGTGGAAGCGCTATTGCGAAGCGATTCAGAAGACAAACGGGGACGCGGCCATTGCGGATTTGCAGCGGGCGCAGACGCTCTTTGACGGCTTGCTCAACGTCAGCATCGAAAACGACAAGTGGCAGGCCCCCCCGCGGAAAAAAGATTTTCCCACGCCCAGTGGAAAAAGTACGGTCAGGCGCTCCTGAACGAGAAAAAGGGCTTTCTGGACAGCGCCATGAAGACATATCAGGAACTGGGAAACTTCCAAGACAGCCTTGACCGCTATTGGATGCTGAACGACCAACGGAATGGCACAAGCGGGCGCAGCACCTATGAGGGCTGGCTTGTCACCTCGAAATATGCCGTGATTTACATTGGCCCCGGCAGCAATTACCCGGAGGGCGAAACGTCGGATGCGTGGGAAAAAGAGCGGCAGAACAGCAAGAAAGTCAAAGTAAGCGTGCTGGAAAAAACGGGCTACTGGTACTTGATTGAGTATTCCGTGGATGGGCTGCTGACGCGCGGCTATGTGGCGCAGAACCGCTTGGTGGATGTGCAGGTGGGCGTGCCGGAGACGACGGAGAAGGGCGTGCTGAAAATCGGTGGCGGAAAGCCGCTGTACGCCGGGCCGGGCGAGGAATACAAGGTGCGGCTGAACATGATTCCGGCGGGCAGCACCCTGCGCATCTTTGACGACGAGGAAGACGGCTACCAGCTTGTTGAGTATGAGGACGCGAAGGGCATCTGCTACCGCGGATGGATGGAAAAGTGAAGTAAAGGAGATTGATTGATGATGAAACCGGGGCTGCGAACCATGTGGATGGCATTTTTCCTCTGCGCGGTGATGCTGATGAACATTGCTGCGGCTGACATTGGCAACGGCCCCGGTGTCGCGGACAGGAAGGAATTTGAAGCGCTGTTTGCGGCGGAGGAGTACGACAAGGCGGCGGAGTTCTACCGGGAGCGTGACTTGCGGCAGATTCAGTTGCTAGACGACTACAAGGCGTTTCTGGACATTCAGTCTGCCTTGGCGGATGAATCGGCGGACTACGCGCTGGTGATTTCCAAACTCAAGGTGCTTCAGCAGCGCGGCTTTGCGCCGACTGGATGGCAATCGTCCGTGGCGGCGTGGGTGAGCTACGCTACGGGGCGGCAGGCGGAGAGCGTCGGCGACTATGACGCAGCAGTGACGGCATACGAACAGGCGGGCGGCACGGCGGATTCCGTGTCGCGGCTGGAAGTGTGCCTTCAGTTGAAGCGGCAGACATCCGAAGCGGCAGCGAACCGGCTGCTGCAGGAGGGCAAGCAGGAGCAGAACGCGGAGAAGGTTCAGCAAGCGAAAGAACTGTATGCCGCGCTGGGCAAAACGGACAAGGTGGCGCTGTGCAATCAGACGCTGGAAGACATTGCCGAAGCCCAGCAGTATGCAGAAGCGGTGCAGCGCTATCAGGATGCGCTTGCAAAGAACGACCGCGCGCTGATGATGCAGGCGGAAAAGGCGTTTGCGGATTTGGGTAAGGTGCAGGACAGCGAAAGCTATCTGGCGGCGTGCCGGAAGTGGCTGGCGGATGATGCACGGAACATCACCGTGACGCTCCAGCTTGACGGCACGGCGCTGACCGTTGCATGGTCGGACAGCGCAGAATCAACGGAAAACGCTGCCTATCAGGTGACGATTCAGCAGAAGGACGCACCGCAAGTCTTCCAGCAGGTGCAGGCGGGGGACAAAACGGAAATCAGCATCAAAAACCTGATTCCGGAGGTCGCGTATGCGGTGTCCGTGAAGGAAGTGCACAGCGGCAAGCAGTCGCAGACGCAGGAAGTGCAGGTTCCTGCAGCGGCAGCGTTTTCCCGCTGGGGGATGACGTGCAGCGACATGAAAATCGAAACGGCATCCCGCAGTATGCGTGTGGCTTTTGACTACTGGCAGCTGCGCGAGAAGTTCATGACGGACAGCAGCGATGCGTTCGTGATGGCGCGCGGCAGCATCAGCCAGCAGGAAAACAGCTATTTCGTCATTCTGCCGTTCAGCGTGACGGAAACGGCGGAGATTGATTTGCCGTGCCAGTGGGTGATTCGCACAGCTGCAAATGGTACATACGCATCCGAAGCGGGACAGGAGCAAGGCAATGTTCAGCCGGGAATGCGGCCCTTTTTTGTGAGCTGGGACAGCGTGCGCGGCGAAAACGTACTGGACAAGCTGCTGGATGCGCTGTATCAGGCAAACGACCGCACTTGGCCGGAGACGAGGGTCTGCGTGGAATACTATCTGGACGGCGAACTGGCGGGACAGACATATTTTGAATTAACGAACGGGAAATGAGGGAAGGGCTATGGAATCATTTCCGCAGGAATGGAAAGAGAAGCAGGTGCTGCAAGGCTGGCAGCTGCTGAATCATGACATGCTGCCGTCCGGGGAGGGCGGATACGGCAAGGTGTACAAAATCGCCAAAGAGGACACAGGCGAAACGGCGGCGCTGAAGTGGATTCGCATCAAAACGGACAGCAAGCAGCAGATGTCGGAAGCGCACCGGCGGCTCAGCACGGAAATCAAGGTCATGTACGACATGAGCAGCGTGCCGCAGATTGTGCATATTCAGGACTATGCCATCATGGACAACGAGGATGAGCTTTGCGTGGATGCGCTGATTCGCATGGAGTGGCTTCAGCCTCTCAAGGAGCGAATCCGCAAGCTGAAGCTGCAGGATGTGGCGCAGATTGCGACGGATATTTCCGAAGCCCTCAAGCAGCTGCACGCGAAGAATCTGGTGCATGAGGACGTAAAGCTGGAGAACATTCTCTATGGCGACGGCATCTACAAGCTGAGCGACTTCGGCTGTGCGTCCTACTTGTCCAGCAGCGTCGTGGGGCGGCCGGGCGGCACATCCTTTTACCGTGCGCCGGAATATTTGCAGAAGGAAGCCGTGCCGTCGTTTGTGGGTGACATTTACTCGCTGGGCATGACGTTCTATCTGCTGTTCAACGATGGCAAGCTGCCCTACCAGAAGACGGGCATTTCCACCACGGCGGCGTATGAGGAGATGAAGCGAGCCTGTGCCAAGGGTGCGGGGCATTATCCGCCACCCGCGGATGCCGTTGCGCCGATTGCGGATGTAATCGCGAAAGCCACGGCGATTCAGCCGGAAGCGCGCTATCAGCGGGTTGAGGATTTCAAGCGCGAATTGTGTCAGGCGATTGCCCAGCTGCCGCTGAAAACGCCCCTGCACGAGGATGGCGACCGGGGCACGCAGTCGGCAAGCTCGCACAAGCCGCGCCGCCCGTTCAGCAGCTCCAACCATCAGGCGCAGAGCGTCTATCAGACGAGCCAGACCGCCGCTGTGCGCACGGCAGAGCACACCAAGCGCACGCAGGACGGCTTCCAGATTCCGCAGAACGAGGCGGAAGCGCCCGCTGCGCAGGAGGAAAAGCCCGAAGAAGTGCCGGAAAGCAAGCGGCGCGGGCATCTTGTCCGCTGGGTGCTGGCGATTGCGGCGGTGATGCTGGTGGCAGGAATGATGGTGCTGCTGCGCCTTGTCCATCAGGAGAATATCACCGTGGCGGCGGCAAACTGTACGAATGTCATCCTGCAGGCGAAAGAGGAAAAACAGGCGCAAATCCGCTATTATGCGCTCGGCACGCCCAATCACGCGGTGGAGCAGAGCATCAGCCGCTGGCCGGTGGAGCTGACGGGGCTGATTCCGGCGACGACCTACGAGGCGGAAATCAGCACGGCATCCGGCACATCCACCCTGCGCTTCACGACGAAGGCGGTGGAGAACAACCGCAGCGCAACGCGGCAGTATCAGGCGCTGTACGTTGCCAGCAAGGCGGAAATCGCCCAGAAGCTGGAGCAGGGCATGACGCGCAACGAAATGCTGCTGAACGGTGTTTATCAGCCGGTGGATATGCCGTGGAAAATCCAGCTGCGCAACGGCTCGACGGCGTATCAGGACGTGGAATACCTGCTGTACGCGGAATTTCAGCGTTCCGCATCGGCACAGGCGGAAAACATCATGACGGGCGTCATCCTCCGCATCGGGAAGGAAGAGGTGTACGCGGTTCAGAAAGAAGAAGGCTACATTTTGCCGAATCTGCTGATTAAGATGTATTTTCCGCTGGATGACCTGTTCGCACAGCGCTGGGAGGAAAAGCAGGGCACGCAGTATTACGGCAGTGCCACGCTGGAAATGTACTGCGGCGACGATTTGGTGGCGAACGGGACGGTTTCCATCGAGGAAGAATAATTGATAGGGGGTAAGATTCCGGTGAAAAAGGTTATGCTGGTGCTGCTGGCGATTTTGCTGAGCCTATCCATCGCCTGTTCGGAGGAAATGCTGCGGGTTTCCATCATCCCGGAGGTAGAAGCATATATTGATGAATTGTCGCTCGCCCAAGGCAGAAAGTGCAGCACCGATGCGCTGCAGAACTGCATCCGCGAGCTGGAGAGCATGGGCGGCAAAACCGCATCCGCTATGCGATTGTACTGCACGGTGCTGGTTGCGCTGGATGACGGCGATTTTGACACGGCGAAGAGCGCGATGAGTCTGCTGGTGCTGCCGAACGTGGCGGCATCGTTTGATGAGAGCATCGTCGGTTCGGCGGGCGAAACGTCCATTGCCACGGTGGAGATGCTGTCGTACTATCTGGATGGGCGGGCTGCGGAAAGCGCGGGCGACGATGAGGCGGCGCTTGAGGCCTATCAGCAGTGCGCGGGCGAATTTGACACACTCTACCGGATTTCTGCCGTCAAAATGCGGCGATTCAACAAGGCGGTTGACCTGATGCTGAGCGGCAAGTATGCCGAGGCGGAAGCGATTCTGATTGCCCTGAACGCGGAAGGGTACGAAGGAGCAAGCGAGTATTTGCAGTACTGCCGGAATCAGATGGGGCGCGTGGAAGCAACCGCCACGCCGCGCACGGCGGAGGTGAGCGCAAAGATGAACGCGCTGTTCACCGTCGGCAATTATGTCACGTTCGGGCATTATCCGCAGACGAAGAATGGCAACGATTCCACGCCCATCGAGTGGGCAGTGCTGGCGCGCGACGGCAGCAAGGCGCTGCTGCTGAGCCGCTACGGGCTGGAAGCGCAGCCGTATAATCAGGTGTCGGCAAATGTGACGTGGGAGGATTGCACGCTGCGTGCGTGGCTGAATGACACCTTCCTGAACCGCGCATTCACGCAGGAGGAGCAGACGGCGATTATGCTGACTGACGTGGACAACAGCCGCGCGCAGGGGTACAGCAGCTGGGCGACCGACGGCGGCAGCGACACGCAGGACATGGTGTTCCTGCTCAGCTATGCGGATGCGCAGTATTACTTTGGCTTGGTGTATGGCGACAAGAACAACCGGATGGCGCGGACGAGCCCGACCCCGTATGCCCTTGCGCGCGGTGCATGGGTATCCAGCGATGACCCCACCTACGACGGCAAATACGCCGCATGGTGGTGGCTGCGCTCGCCCGGCGGAGAGCAGAACTGCGCCGCGCGCGTCTCCCCGGAAGGTGGGCTGGTGGGAAGCAGCGTGAGCTATACCTACACGATGATTCGCCCTGTGATTTGGGTGGATTTGTCGTCCGCAGTGCTTCAGGAGAGCGTTGCGGCGGGCGCTGGCACGGCGGTGCTGCTGATGAACCAATCCAGCGCGGGGGTGGCTTCTGCGGCAGCACAGCCGACCGCAGCAACGAAGGCGACTACTACGCCGAAGCCAGCAACGGCAAATACGCCGCAAGCTCCGGTTCGAGCAACGGCGACACCGACAGCCATGCCGGGTGCTACACCGCCCGCGCCGACTACGAGACCTACGAATCGCCCCGCGCATAATCCAACGCCGACACCATTTTTGAGTTTGCCTGATCCTGACCCGACATTATCAGCGGGCGGCGGCAACAGTTCAACATCATCGAGCGGAAGCAATAGTTCAACGTCATCAGACAACAGCGACGATTGGTGGTCATCAGGTGGCGGCAACAGTACGCTGCCATCACCAGACGACTGGCTGAATTGGTAATTCAACAGCATGGAAATTTCAGGGAGGATGGAGAAAGTCATGAAACGAATGGTTGCGCTGCTTCTGGGCATTGCGCTGCTGCTGATGAGCGTCGCGGCGGCAGACGACGACCTGAACGAGATTGCAGCAAGGGTGGAGAACTATCTGGAAGACATGACGGACGATGCAGGTACGCAGACACTGGAAGAATGCCTGGAGCTGCTCAAGAACGTCGGCAACGGGCCATCCAAGAAGGCGCTGGAAATCTACTGCAAAATCCTCCTGAACATTGCGAAAGAGAACTTCGACGACGCGAATCAGAGCATGTACACGCTGACGCTGCTGAAAAAGAACTTCGAGGAGGAGTTTATCGAGCACAGCGCGGGCATCACGTCGTTCTTGACGGTGGATGAGCTTGGGGCTTACCTGCAGGGGCGTGAAGCAGAGTATTACGGCGACTGGGATGACGCCATGACGGCGTACGAGCAGTGCGCTGCGAAAGCGGATGTGCTTGACCGCATGCTGACCATCGAGGGCAAGCAGTACGGCGATGCGATTGACCTGATTGACGCTGGCCGCTACGACGAGGCGCACGCGATGCTGGAGAAGCTGGCGGAGCGGAATTATTCGTACGCGAAGCAGATGCTGCGGGACTGGGCGACGCCCACGCCGAAGCCGACGGCGACACCTACACCGAAGCCGACGGCGACACCGACCCCGAAGCCGACGGCAACACCCACGCTAAAGCCGACGGCAACACCTGCGCCGAAATTGATGGCGTATGAGGATTACCGCATGACGTCGGCAGTGGCAACATATGTATATAGCGCGATGAGTCAGAGCGCAAGATGTCGAGTAGGCGAAATGCCATCATGCACATATTTGCTTGTCCTATGGCAGGAATATGACAGCTCGCACAGACTTTGGAGCTATGTGCAGGACGAAAGCGGGCAATATTCCGGGTATGTGCTGGATGCTATGCTGACGAGGGTTTCCTCGACACCGAAGCCGACGGTTGCAATTGATTTGCAGGTGCAATTCGTATCTAACAATTCGCTGAAGCTTACATGGGAATACAGCCAATATGTGACGTATAAATTACAGCGCCAAGAAGGTGAAAATAATAAGTGGGAAAAGGTATACGAGGGTAGCTCGAACAGTTTTTATGATTGGGGACTAACGCCGGGACAGACGTATCGCTACCGTGTTATTGTAGGCTCACTGAACATTGCTTCAGAAGAAATTACTGTGTATATTGACCCGTAAACCATTGACACGCAACCACCACATCCCAAGCAGTTGTAGATGCGGTGAACAGCATCTATGGATATTAAGGAAAGGAAGGAACCCCACATGAAACGACTCATAGCATTACTCCTTGGCATCGTGCTGCTGCTGACAGCCGTGCCTGCTTTGGCGGACGAGGAAACCGACGACTTGAACGAAATTGCGCGCAAGGTGGAGGAAGAATACCTTCTGCCGTTGAGCGAGGGCGAAGGCGCAAAAACCGAAGTTTTGGAAGTCTGCTTGGAAATGCTGAAAGATGCGAAAGGCGGCCCGAAGAAAAAGCCGCTGGAGCTGTACTGCCAAGTCCTTTTGGCGATTGAAAAAGGCGACTTTGACGATGCCAATTACACGATGTTTGTTTTGAGCCAAGGCTCGATGAAGAAGACGTTCAATCAGGAATTTATTGAAAAAAGCGGCGGTGAGAGCATTACCTCGCTGCTGACGATTGAAGAGCTGGCACTCTATCTGCAAGGGCGAGAGGCGGAGCAAAACAACGAACGCGATGCGGCGCTGGCAGCGTATGACCAGTGCAACAACCGTGCAGACGCGTACTATCGGATAAAGAAAATTGAAGATGAGCAATACGACGATGCCATTGAAATGAAAAGGCAAGGAAAGTATGATTCGGCAAAAGAAATTCTGAAAAAGCTGGCGGAACGGCAGTATCCGTGGGCGATTGAAGACTTGAAAGACTGGGCGACACCTACGCCGAAGCCGACGGCAAAATCGAATGCCAGCGCCAATGCAACGCCGAAGCCCACTGCCACCCCCAAGCCTACCCAGAAAGGCACTGCAAAGCCCACGACCGCATCCAAGGCTTCCGTCTCCATCAGCCTCCAGCTGAACCACGCGGGCATCAACTCCGTTGACCTCTCGTGGACGTGCGGTACGTCCGGCGTGACGTACGAAGTCCAGCGCAAAGGTGGCAGCAGCAACTCGTGGACGACGCTGGCGACTACCAGCAGCAAGAGCTACACGGACAACAGCACGAAGGCAGGCACGAAGTACACATACCGCATCGTGGCGCAATCGGCGAGCGGTACGTCGAACGAAATCAGCGTGACGACGCTGCAAAATTCTACCCCCACGCCTAAGCCTGTAACGCCTAAGCCTGTGACGCCTAAGCCTGTGACACAGCCGCCCAAGACGTGGGGCAGCTGGAGCAGCTGGTCGACGAGCCCGGTCAGTGCGAGCAGTACACGTCAGGTGGAAACGAAGGTGGAAACCGAGTACTACTCTGTGACGGTGTACCACTATTCCCGCTGGAAGTACTACAACACGGGCTACAACATGTGGTATTACTCCTATGCACAGTATACGGGTTCTAATTACAAATCCGGTTCGGGCGAATGGCAGTACAAGACAACCTATGAGCCGCTGTCGACGAATGGTTCTGCGGATGGTCACACGCGCTATGTGGACTACTGGTGGAATCAGACAACCGGCACGGAGCAGAAGAGCCGTCAGGTGACGTATTACCGTTACCGCGACTACAAATAATCCCCAAAGCGGGCAGGCACATACGCCTGCCCGTTTTTTGCGTCGTTCTTTTTTCGGAATAGCTGTTGAATTGCTTGAAAAAATGGAAATAAAGGTGTATAATGAAAGCAGAATGATGTTCTCCGGTGAACGGCGCGCTGCTTGAAAGAGAAGGTCTGACATCGGACGATAAAAAGGAGGAATTATCATGGCAGTGAATTTGAAGAAGGGTCAGAAGGTTGATTTGACGAAGGGCAACCCCGGCTTGAGCAAAATCATGGTCGGCTTGGGCTGGGACGTGAACCGCTATGACGGCGGACATGACTTTGACTTGGATGCCTCTGCATTTCTGCTGGGCGCAAATGGCAAGGTTGCGAACGATTCGAACTTCGTGTTTTACAGCAACCCGGCTGATCCATCCGGCGCGGTGCGGTACGGCGGCGACAACAGAACCGGCGCTGGGGAGGGCGACGACGAGACAATTTTCGTTGACCTCGCCACGGTTCCAGCGAACGTGGAGAAGATTGACTTCACCGTGACCATCTACGACGCCGCCGAGCGCCGCCAGAACTTCGGACAGGTCAGCAATGCGTACGTCCGCGTTGTGGATGAATCCACAGGCATGGAGCTGATTCGCTACGATTTGGAGGAGGATTTCTCCATTGAAACGGCGATTGTTGTTGCGGAAATCTACCGTCACAACGGTGAATGGAAGTTCAATGCCATCGGCAGCGGTTTCCAGGGCGGACTCGAAGCACTCTGCATCAACTTCGGCGTGAATGTATAACGGTGCGGAAATAGCCTGACAGAGGAAGAGACGTACCCCGTTTCCTCCTCTTTTTTTCAAAATACAGCGCGTCTGCGGAGGAAAATAGGAGCATGAAGAACAGCAAACGCCTTCGGATTAGTTACAACGCCCCCGCTATCTTGTCCTTTGTCCTGATTTGCTTTGCGGTGCAGCTGCTGAATGTCCTGACAAAAGGGGCAAGCAATCGGGCTGTGTTCAGCGTCTATCGTTCCTCGTTTCTTGATCCGCTGGCGTATCTGCGCTGCGTCTGCCACGTCTTTGGCCACGCAAACTGGAATCACCTGATGGGCAACATGATGTATATCCTGATTCTGGGGCCGATGCTGGAGGAAAAGTACGGCACGTCCAACATGGTGTTCATCATGCTGGTGACGGCACTGGCGACGGGGCTTGCAAACCTGATTTTCTTCCCGAACATTCGCCTGCTGGGGGCGAGCGGCATCGTGTTCGCGATGATTCTCCTCTCATCCATTACCATCACGGAAGAGCATACGATTCCGCTTTCGTTCATTCTTGTTGCCGCGATTTACATCGGGCAGCAGGCGTATCAAGGGCTTTTCACGGCGGATAACATCTCGCAGATGGCGCATATCGTGGGCGGCATGATCGGCTCGGTGCTGGGATTTGTGATGAACAAGTATAAAATGAGCCGCTATGAACGAGGCAGCCATGGCTAACAGAATCAACGCAAGCAACCTTTCTGATTTGCTCCTGCCCATGCGCCAAAGAGAAAATGCGCCGGGGGTATACTTTGTGCGCCTGTGCCAATGGAGCCCGGAAATCAAGGATTTTCTCTGGCGCTACCACGAAGCGGCGCGTGCAAAGGGTGTTATCATTGAGGGGCAAATCGGCAATCCGGATGAGCGGCAGCTGAGTTACCTGACGGAAATGCTGGGCAGCGCGTTTGAACCGAATCCGGCGTTCATTACCCAAGCGCTGCAAAAGTGGATGCCGCGCATGAGTCAGGCAAATCGCGTTTCGTTTGCCGAAGCAATGTGCGCCCAGATGGATGAATTGAAGCGGAAGGGAAAAACGGACAGCATCATCCGGAACATCTACATGAAGGTGATGTGCTGGCTGTACTACAAATTCGAGCGCCTGATGCCCTTTCTGGGCGACGACAATCCGCCCCGTATTCTCTACGAATGCAATACGGTTACGGCGCATGAGCTGATTCTCCTGCGCATTTTGTCGCTGATGGGGACGGACATACTGCTGCTGGAGCCGCAGGGCGACGCGGCGTACTTGAAGCAGGATGCAGCCTCGGCATGGTCGCAGCTGCTGAGCGTGCAGGGGATGCCCTTCGCGAAGGATTTCACACTCAAGCAGTTCCGCAAGGAAATGGCGGCGGCAGCGGCGGGAAATATGCGCCCGCCGTCGCAGCCTGCGCCGCGCCCGGTGACATCCGCGCAGCCGATGCGCCAGCCTTCCCCCGCTGTGCCGCGTCCGGCGATAGCGCCGAACCAGCCGTTGCGGACAACGCCACCCGCTGTGCCGCAGCGGCGCGACCCTGAAACATACTTCCCGAAGCCGTCGCGGATGGCGTGCACGAATGCGTGGATGAAGGAAGCATCCTATGAGGAAATCCTGACCCCCATTGCGGAACGCGGCGACGACTTCCGCCTGTTCTACCATGCGTTCATCCGCTTAAAAGGCGTGCCGGATAAGCAGACGTACATCAGCGACCTGTTCCAGTTCTACCAGAAGTTCCGCAGCACGGGGCGCAGAATCGCCATTGTCGACGACGGATTATCCCTGCCCGGCCCGGAGGAAGCGGCGCAAATCCGCCGTCACCCGTACCGCTCGCAGGAGGAGCTGATAATCGACATTGCCGGGAATCTGCCCGCGTGTGCGAACGTGGAGCTGCAGCGGCTGATGCAGCAGGCGTTCGTCCGGACGATGATGGCGGCGGCAAAAGCCGAACCGAACCTGAACCGCCTCCTGATTTCCGCCGTGTATCTGCTTTGCTGGATTCGGCAGTATCAGGCGGCGCTGTTTCAGGGCTACAAGGGCAGCGAAATTCCGTGCTTTGTGCTGATGGGCGGGTGCAGAAATCAGCATGACGCGCTGTTTGTGCAGTACCTTGCCCAGCTCCCTGTGGATATTCTGATTCTCGCGTGCGATTTGAGCCGCCCGTGTACCGTGCAAAGCGACCAGCTGCTGGAATTGACGGGCAAGGACTCCATGCCCGTGCCGAAATTCCCGCGCGACGGCGGCAGCGTGCAGATGCGCACAATGGCATCGAACGCCGAGCAGGACTTAACGTCGGTTCTCTACACCGATTCGGGTATTTACCGCAATCGGCAGTTCTCGCGGGCGGACGCGATTACGCTGCAAACCACCTACGACGAGGTGTTCATCCTCTGGAGTCAGGAACTCAAATACCGCGCGAATTTCAGCACGGTGAATCAAGTGGTCAACATGCCCGTGGTGTATGCAAAGGTTTCCGGCGTGGAGGATGGCAAGGTGGAGGCATACTGGCAGAAAATCAAACTTCTGCTGGGAGATGACACGATGCTGATTCCCTCGCTGCCCTATGTTGTAACCGGCGCAGCCAACCAGTTTCAGCCGCTGGCGGTGAAAACGCTGCGGAACGGCAGGCTGAAGCGCGAGGAAATCAAGGCAGACCGCCAATACCCGTTTGCTCTGCTGCGCGAAGAACTGCAGGAGCATATGTTTGACAAGGTGCAGCTGATGCTGGATGAGCGGATAATCAAAGGCACGTTTGCCAACGGCACGGAATACACGGTGCTGGCGACGGTGCTGAACATGAACCGCGATATCGTCCGGCGGCTGCAAAGTTTCGATTTTACGAAGAAGAATCCCAAGATGGTGGTGCTGTGTACAGGCGAGCAGCCGTGCTCGCTGGAGGATGCAATCCTGATAACCTTCCTGAATCTGGTGGGCTTTGACATTGCGCTCTTTGTCCCGACCGGGTATCAGACGATTGAGCGCTACCTCAATGGGAATTATCCGGTGGAGCACCAAATCGGCGAATATGTCTACGATTTGCAAGTGCCGGATTTTAACGCACTGACCCCAGTCAAACGCTCGTGGCTTGAAAACATACTGAAAAGAGGTAACTGACAATGGCAATGAATTTCAACCGTCCCGCAGGCGCACCGACCACGGCCGTCGCTGCCAAGCCGGAAACGGCGCTGATGGAAGTGCAGCCCTATGACATCATTGCGGATCAGCAGGCGACGCAGAAGCAGCTTGCGCATTCGCCTGAAATTGAGTCGCTGACCGCCGCTATCGACGTCAACGACTTGAACACGATTGTTACCTTCGGCAACCACTCGGCGGAAGAAATCTCCAAGGCATCGGATGTTGTCCTGCGCAGCATGAACATGAGCCAGCTGGATGAATCCAGCAAGATGCTCAATTCGCTGGCGAAAATCATGGATCAGTTTGATATCAACGAGATTCGTGAAAACCCGTCGCTGTTTGGCAAGCTGTTCGGCAACCTGCGCAAGCAGCTGGACAAGATTCTGGCGAAGTACAACACGATGGGTAATGAAGTGGACAAAATCTACGTCCAGCTGAAGCAGTATGAGGGGGAAATCAAGCAGTCGAATCAAAAGCTGGAGACGATGTTCCAAGCCAACGTGGGCTATTTCCACGAGCTGGAGAAGTACATTGTCGCGGGCGATCAGGGCTGTCAGGAAATTCAGAACTACATGACACAGCTTCAGCAGCAGATGGAAGAAACGGGCGACCAGTCCATCACGTTTGAGCTGCAGTCGCTTCAGCAGGCGCTGGCGATGCTGGAGCAGCGCACGCAGGATCTGCGCACGGCGGAGAGCGTCGCTTTGCAGTCCATCCCCATGATTAAGACGATTCAGTTCAGCAACATGAACCTTGTCCGCAAGATTAACTCGGCGTTTATCGTCACGCTGCCTGTCTTTAAGCAGGCGCTTGCGCAGGCGATTATGCTCAAGCGGCAGAAGATTCAGGCGGATGCTATTTCCGCACTGGATGAGCGGACGAACGAAATGCTGCTGAAGAACGCCCGCAACACGGTGGAGCAGGCGAAAATCACCACGCGCCTTGCCTCTGGCAGTTCTATCAAGGCGGATACGCTGGAAACCACTTGGCGCACCATTATGACGGGGCTGGACGAAACGAAGAAGATTCAGGAGAGCGCCCGCACGCAGCGCGCGCAGGATCAGGCGAAGCTGGAAGCCATCAAGAAGGACTTCATGTCCCGCTATAACATGCCCAACAGGTAAGGGATAAAGGCACTACCGCACAATTCGTTGGCAGCGCTGGCGATGCCTTTTCTGCCATCTGCTTCTTGCAGAAATCTCGATTTACCTCCAGTAAACCTTCGATTTCTGCAATCGCATCTGACAAAAAATGCATTCGCCATCGCACCAACTCATTTGTGCGGTATTGCCTAAAGCAAATGAGAAAACTATTTGCGCTTATCCTGATTCTGGGCGTGCTGGCGTGTGCGCTGGGCTTTTATGCCGCTGATACGTTTGAAACCAGCGACTACTACCGTGTGCTGAACCCCGTTTTCCGCACCGCCATGGGTCACGACATTGACCCCGACACGGTGAAGGACGCGATGGCGATTCATGTGGATGGCAACCTGCCCGGTGTCGGTGAATTTAACTTCTCGCTGAATGCCCTGATTGATGGCGGCGTTGATTTGCCGGGATTAGGGCATGTCTCCCTGTCCGATTTGCTGGGGAAGGAACTGAACTTCGGTCAGCGCCTGCAGGCGAAAGCGGTGATTGCCGGATACGGCTGGAGCCACGAACTCAAGCTGTACGGCGGCATTGCGGCAGGTGTGATGGCGTTTCTGCTGATTGGAACGCACCGCCCGAAGCGCAGAAGGTAAATTAAAAGGTTCTTCACGGAAAGTTGGGGAAGCAAACAAGGGCTTAGGCGAAGCCACCAAAAGCTGCACGCGGAAGGAGCATGAAAGTGTGACCAACCCAATCGCGCGAAGGGGTCAAGGGGGGACTTCGTCCCTTTTCGTCTGCCCCTTGCAGGGTCAAGGG
>OGUO01000813.1_pt1 | contig 22782 bp, 19 predicted proteins | sample 1553641 | NCBI WGS metagenome assembly OGUO01 (sample SAMEA2579980, study PRJEB22360) | human gut metagenome | biome: human gut; feature: human-associated habitat; material: faeces | place: Denmark | collected 2008/2010 | reverse complement strand
CGTTCAATGCCCGCGCACCATAGAAATAGTGAAGTTCACGGTCGGTAGTGTGCAGTGTCTTGGTCATGTGCATAATCTGTGCACGCAACGGAGCCATACCGGCACCACCACCTACCCAAATCATTTCCTTCTTAGAATCGAAGATCGGGTGGAAGTCTCCGTAAGGACCACTCATCGTTACCTTGTCACCCGGTTTCAGCGTGAAAATGTAAGATGAAGCGATACCCGGATTCACATCCATAAAGCCGGGACCCTGATCTTTCGGTTTGAACGGAGGAGTAGCGATACGCACTGTCAGCATGATACGGTCACCCTCGGCAGGATAGTTGGCCATAGAGTAAGCACGGATGGTTTCTTCCGTATTCTTACATTTCAAGCCGAACAGACCGAATTTTTCCCATGCGGGCAGATACTCCGGACCGATAAGGTCTTTATCGATATCCTTGTTGTAGTCCATTTCAAATTTAGGAATCTTAATCTGAGCGTATGAACCCGGAACGAAGTCCATGTGTTCACCTTTCGGCAAAGCCACAATAAACTCTTTGATGAAAGTGGCAACGTTCTTGTTGCTGATTACTTCGCATTCCCATTCCTTAACACCCAGTACAGATTCATCAATCTTGATGCCCAGGTCACCTTTTACTTTCACCTGGCACCCCAGACGCCAATGATCCTGTTGTTGTTTACGGCTGAAATGTCCCTTTTCAGAAGGAAGAATCTCACCACCGCCTTCTACAACCTGGCATTTACATTGACCGCAAGAACCTTTACCACCACAAGCCGATGACAGGTAGATGCCATTGACAGACAGGGTGTTCAGCAAAGTTGAACCTTGTTCTACTTCCAGTTCTTTCTCTCCATTGATAGTTATCTTTACTTTGCCGCTCGGAGTAAGATACTGCTTAGCTACCAGCAAAATAACAACGAGCAGAAGGATAATTCCAAGGAATACTCCAATACTAGCTAATATTAAATTCATATCCATTGTCTTATTCCTTTCCTTTTAGATTTTCAAACCAGAGAAACACATAAATGCCATTGCCATCAGACCTACAGTGATGAAAGTGATACCCAGCCCTTTCAAAGGAGCCGGCACATCAGAGTAAGCCATCTTTTCACGGATAGCAGCCAAGCCGATAATAGCCAGCGCCCAACCGATACCTGAACCCAAAGCATAAGTGGTAGCCTCGCCAATGTTGATGAAATGACGTTGCTGCATGAACAATGAAGCACCCATGATGGCACAGTTTACGGCAATCAGCGGAAGGAAAATACCCAATGAGGCATAAAGTGAAGGACTGAAACGCTCCACAATCATTTCCACCAACTGAACGATAGCAGCGATAACGGCGATAAACAGGATGAAGCTCAGGAAGCCGAGGTCTACCCCATCAATCAACGCATTAGGCGCCAACACATAATTTTCCAGCAAATAGTTCACCGGCAACGTTACGATCAACACGAAAGTAACGGCTGCACCCAGACCTACGGCTGTCTTTACGTTCTTCGATACTGCCAGGTAAGAACACATCCCCAGGAAGTATGCGAAAATCATATTGTCCACAAAGATGGACTTTACAAACAAACTTAAATATTCCATATTCTTTTCGTTTTATAACGGGGATTAATTATTACTTTCCTGCAATTCTTTGTGTTTTGCACGTTGGTACCAGATGATACAAGCACAGATAATCAACGCCATAGGAGGCATCAACATCAAACCGTTGTTCAAGTAGCCCAAATCATAAACAGCCTGCGGGATAACCTGGAAACCGAACAGTGTGCCTGCGCCCAGCAGTTCACGGAAGAATGCCACGATAACCAGAATCTTGGCATAGCCCAACCCGTTACCGATACCATCCAGAAATGATTCCCAAGGAGCGTTCATCATAGCAAACGCTTCCAGACGTCCCATCAGGATACAGTTTGTAATAATCAAACCTACATATACAGAAAGCTGCACACTTACATCGTATGCGAACGCTTTCAAAATTTCACTAACGATAGTTACCAATGCGGCAACAACCACCAACTGGACGATGATACGGATACGGTTGGGAATGGTGTTACGCAACAAGGAGATAACGAAGTTTGAGAAGGCTGTAATAATGGTTACAGAAAGACCCATCACGATAGCCGGTTCCAACTGAGCCGTTACAGCCAGTGCAGAACAGATACCGAGCACCTGTACGGTGACAGGGTTATTCAAACCCAGCGGAGTTAAAAGAACTTCTCTATTCTTTTTAGAAAATAATGCGCTCATATTCTATTTTTCCTCCTCTTATTTATTAGTTAAAAATGAATTGTACATGCTCAGGCAATCCTTAATCATCGCATCTACGCCCTTGGAAGTAATGGTACCACCTGAGATACCGTCCACCTGATAATCAGGTTTTGCCACCTTGCCGTGTTTTTCAACACCCAAAGCTACAGCACCGTTTTCCATTACATGTTTACCCAAGAACTGATCCTGGAACTTGGTAGTGGTGATTTCGGCACCCAGACCCGGAGTTTCACCTGCATGTGAGAAGTAAACGCCATATACAGTGTCTTTGTCATCATTCAAGGCGATGTATCCCCAGATAGGTCCCCAAAGACCGGCACCATAAATAGGCAGCACATATTTGGTCTGACCATCCACGTCGCAAACGAATACATGAAGACGTCCGTTAGCGATTTCACCTTTATAAGAAGTCTGGAAAGCAGCCTCGTTCTTTACCAAAGAGCCGTCTGCCTGCATCAAATCGTCTTCTTTCACATATTTATCATATTCCGCATTCACGTCTTTCACGTCATAAACGTTCAAAGCCGCCAGAATTTGTTTCTTTGTGTCCTGTTCTACATTCTGGTACTGTTTTTCTTTCAGAGAAGAAGACACGAATGCCAACAGGAATGCTACGATAACAACCATTATCGAAGCATAGATGATAGTATAACTATTACTATTAGTATTCATAATGTCCGATATTTTAGTTGTTAGTTGATTTTAATCTGTTTTCGCGGGCTGTGATGTTCTTCTGTACGATACAGTAGTCAATCAGCGGAGCGAAGATGTTCATCAGCAGGATGGCAAGCATCATACCTTCGGGATAACCCGGATTCAACACACGGATAACGATAGCCATCACACCGATCAGGAAGCCATAGATGAACTTGCCCTTTTCCGTACGTGCGGAAGTCACAGGGTCGGTAGCCATGAACACGGCACCGAAGCAGAAACCGCCCAATACGATGTGTTCGTACCAAGGCAACTGAGCCATCATGTTATCTGTAGAACCGAACACATTGAAGATCAGTCCCATCACGATACCACCGGCAAAGACAGAGAACATGGTCTTCCAACTTGCCACGCCTGTCCACAACAGGATGATGGCACCCAGTGCGATAGCGATAACGCTGGTTTCACCGATAGAACCCGGAATCAAACCTACAACCATATCCCACATAGTAGCGGGAGTGCCGTTCACATTAATCAGTTCGCTTGCACCCGGAGCGGCTGTAGCAGCCTGTCCCAGCATCGTAGCGCCGGTAAAACCGTCCACTACCTGTCCGCCACCGATACCGAAAATGCTGTCAGTGCTTACCCAAACGGCATCACCGGACATTTTGGTAGGATAAGCGAAGAACAAGAAAGCACGGGTAATCAATGCAGGGTTGAAGATATTCATACCTGTACCGCCGAATACTTCCTTCGCGAAAATTACAGAGAATGCAGTAGCGACAGCCAGAATCCACAACGGACATTCCACCGGAACGATCATCGGGATCAACAGACCGGATACAAGGAAGCCTTCCTGAATTTCTTCGTTCTTCCATTGTGCCACCACAAATTCGATTCCCAGACCTACTACGTATGATACGATAATCTTAGGCAGAACAGCCAGGAAACCATAAATAAACTTTTCAAAGAAACCTGCCTCCTGGCCTACTGCCAGAAAGTGCTGGTAACCCACGTTGTACATACCGAACAGCAGTGCCGGTATCAACGCAATAACCACCATTGACATGATACGCTTGCTGTCAATCGCATCATGAATGTGAACTCCTGTTTTCGAAGTGCTGTTGGGAACGAACAAGAATGTTTCGAAACCGTCGAACACCGAACGAAACGCGTGGAGTTTGCCGCCCTCTTCAAAGTTTGGCTTTATCTTGTCGAGATAATTTCTTAACGCTTTCATTAACTTTTAATTCTTAGTTTTTAATTATTTAGCACATTTCCTTGCGAAGCATGTCCAAGCCCTGACGCACGATGCGTTGCAATTCCAATTTGGAAGAGTCAACGAATTCACATACAGCGAAGTCTTCGGGAGCCACTTCGTAAATACCCAGTGCTTCCATGCGGTCGATATCGCCGGCAATGATAGCTTTAATTAAATATTCGGGGAAAATGCTCATCGGGAATACTTTGTCATACTCGCCGGACATGATCATGTGGCGTTCGCCACCTTTGATACGGGCATCCAGTGTGTATTCCTTGTTACCGCACAACCAGCTGAAATAACTGCGGTTGGCACTGTACTGATCCGTACGCGGCATGATGAATCCCAGGAATTCGTGCTGGTCATCCCCTTCGGGAATCACGGTGAGGCTTGTGGCGTGCGCGCCCAGGAATCCGTTGGGCTTCACCAAAGTTCCGGTCAGCACGTTACCGTTAATGTAGCGTAAGTTTTTACCTCCGTTCACACGTCCTGCAAAAATATCTGTCAGCAAGGCTCCTACTTTCAGCTTGCAATAAGCCGGTTTCTTCACTTCCGAACCGGTCAGGGCGATAGTACGGGTAAGGTCTACGCGACCTGTGTTGAACAGGCGTCCGATGAAGATCACTTCTTCCGCACGGAGCGTCCAAACAGTTTCGCCTTTGTTGATAGGACTGATGTGGTTAATCTGAACGCCTACGTTTCCGGCGGGGTTAGGACCGTCGAAGGCAGTTACAGTTACATTTTTGGCGTTGGTCAGTGCAGGGCTCTTCTGCTCTACGCTGATATTCAGATACGTCTTTGCCATCTTTGCCAGTGCGTCCAGACCAGTCTGGAAATCTTTTTCCTGGCCTTTCAGAACAAATTCGAAATCAGCAGCCAATGGGTTAGTGTCAAATGCAGAAACGAAGATGCCTTTCGGCTTGGCATTCGGGTCAGCCACCACGATGTAGGGGCGCTGGATAATGAATGAAAAAAGTCCGGCTTCCAGCAGGGCGGCTTTTACCTGCTCGCCTGTCAGAGTCGAAACATCCTTCTTTCCAAACTCTTCGTAGTCTTGCTCCTTTGCAGCTGCAATGGAGATGCTTAAGACTTTACGACGTTCGCCTCTCTCCACGCTGGTAACGACACCGCTTACCGGAGATACGAACTTCACTTCGGGGTGGTTCTTGTCAACAAACAATGTTCCCCCGGCCATCACATATTCCTGCTCCTTGACCACGACTTTGGGAGTCACGCCATGAAAATCATCGGGCACTATCGCATAGATGTCCGGCTGCTTCACGTCAAAGAACTCCTGAGCGGGTTTTCCTTTCAGGTTGATGTTCAAGCCTTTGTGTAATTTAATCACATTTGCCATATTGGGTTATAAAAAATGGTTTTTAAATTTGAGCGCAAAAGTACAGAAAAAAAATGTGAAAAAAGAAAGATTAGACGCTTATTATGGAAAAAATTCTGTAATAATAGCAACCTTTCTGAATGTATATGCGAACTCAGGCAGACGGTCCGCCTTTTTTCAGAACGCAAATGACGCGGATGATACAAATTTATCTTGTTTTTTAATGGGCATCGTGGGTGTCATTTGCGTTCCGTTTCCGTAGGCGCTCAAAGTTGGATGGTCTTCACCTTGCCGGGGATGACGGTCAGGTGCACCGTGCCGTCGGATTCTATATTTACCTCCTGGTAACGGGCTTCCACCACCACCTTGCCATCCAGTGCCATCACGCCCCACTGGCAGGCGTTTTCCTCAAAGGCACAATAACCGCCCACCGGAGGCAGGATCTTTCTGTATTTGGGAGGGACGATGATACGTTCCCCCAGTTTCAAGCCCCATTTCATCCCCATACGGTAAGGAAAGGCTTCCCTGATCTCTTCCAGCCTTCGCTGCCTTTTCGCTTCCTCGTCCTGTTGCCGCTTTCTGGCATTTTCCGCCGCACGCTGTCCGGCTTCCGCTGTCAGTTTCTTTATCGCCGTGTCAAAGTCCTCCTCGCCGGGGGCGGGAAGATTGGAGGCTATGTAGCGTTTCCGCATTCCTTTCTCTGTTTCTTTCCCCACATGGTAATACTTTCCTGCCCCGTCCATCACTATGATGCTCCGGTCGGCCAGGTGGCCGCAGCACCAATACACCTCCTCGTCATCCCCTTCCAGCAGGCAGGCGAATATATCAAATACGGTGGACCATTCGGAATCCACCAGCCGGCAGGACTTCGGGACGCGATAATCCGGTATCTTCAGATAAAAACCATAAAAGCAGAGGCTGTCCTTGTGCAGGCCGTTCATGGAAGCATACGGTTTACGGGTGCGGCTGTGGAAAGTCTCCCCCACCCTCAGCAGTTCCACACTGCCATAGGAAAACACCACCGGCTTCTCCCGGTACGTGCGGCCTGTTTTCAGGTCCATATAGAAATCCGTGCCTATACTATCCCTGCCTATAGTACCCGTAACGGCCAGAAGCTCCCCTTTCAGGAATTTCAGTCTCCGGTCATGCCCACCGCTCATTTCCGGTTCTGAGAACATTATTTCCGGTTCTCCGGAGGCGTTCACCACGGCCGTTCGCCTGTCTTTCAAGCGGACTGCCGCACGGTCTCCCTGAATGTCAAAGACTTGCAGATAACAGGGTATCACCGTTATTTTGTTTCCATGTTTCAGTCCCCACAAACCGCTCCGCCGGTCGAGACAGGGCTTCAAGGCGGCCTGTGATTCCTTTCCGTTTTCCGCTTCCTCTCCGGATACAGCAGCCTCCCCGTTCCGGATGGCTTCCAGCAACCGGCCGTGGGTCATCACTACCTCCCAGACTTCCTCCCGTTGCCCGATGCTGTCCGTCAGTGACAAGGCAGCAGGCAGAGACAGTCCGCCCGACGCCCGTGCCCGGGACAGCGCATTGCCAATCATCCGTCCCTCGAACATCGCCCTCCAGTCATGCCTGCGGGTAGGCAGGCCGAAGATGCGGTGCAGCCCCACATTATCTATCAGTATGCAGGACTCCTTGGCTATAGACTTCCGCAGCCCGCGCCCCACCTGTTGCAGGTACTTTGCCAGGGAAAGCGTAGGGCGTGCCAGCTGCACGAACTCCACATCGGGACAGTCGAAACCTTCGGAGAAAATATCCACATTGACCAGCACTTTAATCCTTCCCCGTCTGAAATCCTCCACCAACTTCTTGCGTTCCAAGGCCGGAGTCCGGCTGTCGATAGCCACGGCATCCAGTCCGTGTGCGCTATAACAAGCCGCTATCCGGCGGGCATGGGCGATGCTGATGGCATACACGATTCCTTTCTTTCCGTGGGCATATCGTTCCACGCTCTCATACAGCCCCTTGATAGTCGTCTCCCGGTTCAGCACCGCGTTCATTTCCTTTACCTGATAATCCCCGTCCGCACCCCGTTTCTTCAGCGAGTCTATGAGCCGCTGCTCCCTGCTGTCCGCACGGATGGACACATAATCAAAGGACGACAACCACCCCTTTCCTATGAACTCTTCGACCGTCCACGAAATGACCAGGCTGTCGAACAAGTCCGTGAAGCCCCTGCCATTCAGTCTGCATGGCGTGGCGGTCATGCCCAGTTTCCTTGCTTCCGGATACCTTTTCCAAAGCTCCCGGTAGGTTTCCGCCAAGGCGTGATGCGCCTCGTCGATGACGATCAGGCCCGGTTCTTCGTCCATGACCTTCCCGTTACGGGACAACCACTGGATGGACAGTACCCTTACTCTTCCGTCCTCTTTTCTCATTCCATAGCGGGCCACTGTCTCCTCTATCTGCCCCACCAGCTCCCGGCGGTGCGCAACGATCCATACCGGAGAGTTGGAACCATGCAGGAACTCCCCCACTATGGCTGTCAGCAGATGCGTCTTGCCCGTACCGGTAGGCATCTGTACCATCACATTCCGATGATAACCCCACTCTTCAAAGAGCCGGAGCTTCATCTCCTGCTGGTAATCACGAAGATGTTCGTTTTTGCAATACATTACGCGGATGCCGGTCGCTACCGGCAACAATGGGAAGAAAGGCTACATGCTTTATTGCATACAGCCTATATAGCAAAAAAAATTATTGATTAATATCAAAAAGAAAGGTCGAGTACTTCAATTTATCTTTCCTCAAAGCAAGTCCTGCACGGAACCAGCATCAACATCATCCTTAATCTTTAAAATAACAGAATGTAATTGGGGTAAATGGATTTTGACAATTCTAAAAATCTCAGCCGGATCTATCGACAAATATTCGTGAGAGATAATATTACGTAAACCTATGATACTTTTCCATGGAACATCACTATAGCCAGCCAACAAATCATGATGAGTCTAATTATCTATATTCTTTACAGCTTCTCCAATAGTTTGCAAACGCATACATGTAGCATCAAAAATATCTACTTTATCAGGAGAGTATAAAAAATCATTGACCGAAACAATGCCACTGCATCTTTCAATAGTCAATGCAATACGCTCTTCCACAAACAGAAGCATGTCCAATATGTCAGCTTTAGATATAGATTGCATCCTTTTCTATATGATTCCGAAACAGATTACGCATAATTGCAGTCAAAGAGACGACATCCACCTTTACTTCAAAACGCTGTTCCAAAGATTCTTTTATTTCCATTCTGGTGAAATAATCCGGATTTTGAAGCTGCACACAAATATCAATATCGCTATCTTCTTTTTGTTCACCACGAGCCACAGAACCGAAAATCCCCAACTTCTCAATTCCATACTTCTCTCCAAATTCTTCCTTGAACTTACGGAGGATAGCTATTATTTCATCTTTTGTTTTCATGCGGATATCACGTTACCTTGCAAATATTATAATTTATACTGAAACAAACAAACTATTGGTTGATTTTATTCCAATATTTAACCAAGTTTCCAAGTTCACGTTTCTGAATCAGATTCTGACCAACCAATAAGAGGGCCTGCCGTCTGATTCAAAATCCTCTTTAGAAAATCTAACCGGAAATTCCTGACCGGACAAGTTTTTTTATTATTTCAGATGTACTTTGAGTACGATACCCCCCGAGAAGTAACGGCAGCGGTCCAGTTCTACCACGGCATTAATGTAATCTTTCCAGAAGGAGTACTCCATACCTAAATTAACCTGATATTTCGCCCCTTCGGGATTGAATGTCAGATTCTCCTTTACGTCTGTATATCCGGGGACAATTTCCGCCATCAGGTTCATGCCATTGACCACCTTGTCCACCCAAGAACCGTTTCCTTTCCTATGAAATCGGAAATTCACACCCATAGCCGGACTATTCAACTTGTTGTCAAAACGGTTGCTGTATATCCATGATAGGTGCGCGCCCAGCGTACCCACATTCTCAAATTCGATGTGTTTGGTGACAGCTAGGTAATAGCGGTTCAAGAAACCATTGCCATAATTCAATTCCGAAGGTTTAGACAATGAACCACCATTCCACGAATCACCTATTGCATCATTGGCTCCAATCACTATCTGGGGTGTCCATTCTTTCCACCAGCCTTCTTTCCACACCCGCAGACGGAAATGAAAGGAACGATCCTGATTGATGAACTTGCCATAAGTGGAGGGTACCCAATAACCGGATTGATTACCATAATCTACAGGTACCGCTTTATGACCTGTACACAGGTAACCGGCTTCCAGCCAAGGAAAAATAGTGATGTTGATGTAGTAGTTCCATGTGTCATAAAACCACCTGGGAACAGTGGCATGATGGTTCAGCCAATTGGTTCCGGCCATGACGGTTTTATCACGCTGCATATCGGCAGTAGGCATGTTCATCAGGCCGGTGGTGCCGTAGTTGATTTGAGACCTTCCTAGTTCCGCAAGACAAACAATAAATAAAAAAATCAGAAAGAACCTTCTCATTTCAAACATTGCTTGCCATTATCCTTAAACCAATCAGCTATAGCCTCTTCAAATGTATAATGAAACTTATAACCTGAGTTAGCCAATTTCTTACCACATATATTAGTCGAAACCATCAGTTTCTTAACACGTGCCGGACATATTCCCATAGGCGCACCCAGGCATCCAGCTACAGCAGCCGCAGGCATTAATATCCAAGCAGGTATCAATGGAACAGTATGCTTCATGCCTGTCACCTTTTTCATTGTCTCAACAATTTGCTCAATAGTATAAGCCGGTTCAAATGTACAATTATACAATTCCACCCCTTGTTCGTGATGCTCCAGTCTGTATAACATAAAACGAACTAATTCCTTTACATAAATACAGGCTTTTATTGTATCTTTTCTACCCGGATACATAAATTTACGTTCACGTATCCCCCAATAGAGGCGAGTGAAATTTCCATTTTCTCCTTTACCGAACACCACACCAGGACGAACAATTGTCAACTGTCTTTCCAAAGAGTTCTTTGCTTGCCAGACCATGTGTATCTTTTCAGCCACTAGTTTCGATATTCCGTAGGGAGTGTTAGGCATTGGAATTGTTGTTTCTTCTTTCAAGTCCTCAGCTGCTCCATAAGGAGCTATGGAACTGGTAAAAACAATCTTTTTGATATTATATTTCTCTGCAAATGACGTCACATTTTCCGCACCAAGAATGTTGGTTTCAAAATAGGCCGGATCTGGATGTCCGGGAGTACGGTGCACAGCTGCAAAATTAAAGATGATATCATCTTCAGTAATAGAAATCCCTTCCATAGCAATAGGTTTTCTCACATCACAATAAATACAAGTCACCTTGCCATTCTGGTTATTCTCCACAATATCCAGATTATAAATATTGCACTCAGGACAGATCTTCTTAAGAAGATCTGTCAAATGGGTTCCGATAAAACCGGAACCACCTGTTATAAAGTAGTTCATTAGGAAAAAATTTTAGTTATGATATTTTGCAGCACTTACACTCTTGTAGATTTCATCATATTTTTGTGCCATTAAGTCTATATTATAATTTTCTTCAACATCCTTCGACGCACGCTCGGAAAAAAAAGCACCATCCATACTTCCATTGACAATGCCACGCACTGAATCAGCATATTCATCTGCCGAATTACAAATCAGTCCATTCACACCATTTTTTATAACATCACGATTACCAGTCACATCACTTACCAAACATATTTTTTTCAAATACATCGCCTCAAGCAACGAGATCGGAAGACCTTCCCATAACGATGGTAAAATGAAAAAGTCCATATTTTTAATAATATTCAGCACCTCCTTCCTCTTTATCCATCCGGTAATATGAATATTGGGCGATGTAAGTTCTGTCTTCAACTCTCCTTCACCTATCCATGTAAACCGAGCCTCGGGAAGTAACATCGCTATTTCATTGAATAGCTTGGGATTTTTCTGATAAAGGATTCTACCACTGGTACATATTTGGATGGGACGTTGAATATCCCGACCAATTGGCCGGACAAATGTTTTCAAGTCCGCAGTATTGATACCATTATTTACATAAGTCGCGTTTGGAGACAGTTTCTTCGCCTCTTTATACTCTCCCTCACTACACGCAATGGTCATACAAGGTCTTTTTGCCGAAAGATATTCTATCAACCAAAATAAGAAACGTTTGAACACTGCCCCATCTTTCATCAAAAATGAATATCCATGAGGTGTATAAAAAGTCGGGATATTCTTACAAGGCAAGGCCCACCTGCCAATAAAGCCGGATGCCGATGAATGAAAATGAACTATATCCGGCTTTATTCCTTTATACCATTTATACACATCATAATAGGCTCTTAAATTAACCACTGTGCCTATCGCACCTTTGAAAGAGTCTATCCTCATGAGATGCACACGTTTGTCAAACAATTGCTCTACATTCTCAGGTGTCAGCGGACGAATACCATAGAGTATATAGACTTCATAATCTTCAACTTGACGCTTCGTTATATCTATAAGGAAACTTAGGACACCTGTTGCAAAAGGTTCCGCCACATGCATTATTTTCTTCATAAAAAGTACAAAAGGGATTAGGGCCGCATGCTTTTCAGCTCACGACCGATAAGAAAAAGAATAAAATAGATTTGTATTTAATCAATATACGGTGTCCTATTTTTCAAAAGACACATACATGTATGTACAGGAAGACTTTTACAGTTAGAAAAAGCATACCACAGCCATTCACCATAGCCTGGAAAATGATATTCTGCCTTCCCCCCTTGACAGAGAGTTGGGCAGAAACAGGCTCTTTCGATTTTCAACAGAGTTAGTTATACCTCCTCCATCCTCACCAGATCCCATCCTGAGAACTGCATCACAATCTTATGCAATTGCGTGCCCTGACGCAACGCATCCACCCTTGGCGCACGGGCATAACCGTCTATCTGCTCCACAGCTTGCCGCCACTGCTCCTCGGCCTTCGAGTCAAAGTCCTTTTTCGGCAGGTATTTCAGCTCCACTATGTAGCTATGCCGGGACTGATAATGCGTCAGGTTGGGCAGCAGGAAGAAATCACAATACCCATGATTCAATTCCACTTCGGGAGCGGTGATGTAATAATCGTTCAGACTCAGGTAAGCCATGAAGAAGCCCTGGATGCTGCGCTCGCCCTCTATGGAGTCGCGGACGGAGGACAGGTTACGGTAAGCGTCTGCGATGTATTGCAACGCCTCACGCCACTGACCGTCGAAAGACATCCGGGTGAACAGCGTCAATAAGGAAGATATTTGTATTCCGCTATATTCGCTGTAGTTCTCCAACAAATACTCATAATACTGCTTGCGCACATTGTTGTTCGGTATGCACAAAACCAACTGAGAGCCATACGTACCCTTTATGGTCAGCATCCCATAATAAAACAGCAGACTAGGGAAAATGTCGGGATTCGTCAAGTCACGGGCCGGAAAAGACTCTTCCACACCGGCTATCAGCTGTCCCTCCTCGGCAATACGGCGGATGACGCCTCTGCGGTCACCGTCCAGACGGTCCAGCCGCAGCAACTTTTTCAGTTTGTTGTAATCGGTTTTCGTATTGGGATCAACCATCCGTTCGGGAGAGTGACCGCTATCCATGTACTGGCGGAGATAATAGAGCACCATGTCACAATTGAACACACGTTCCTCCTGCCTCAGGCACTCCTTCGCGAAACAATAGTTGTCATACCACGGCTTCATCTCCGCTATCATCGCCTCCACGTCGCTTTCGGAAGGAAGCATCTCCGCTTCTTTATAGTAAAGGAGCATGGAACGGACATCCTCGGTACTGAAACCAAGCATCTTGTCGAACTTGGGGTTCATGGACAGGTGCCAGCCGATGTTGAATCCGCTCGTCAGGTCGTCCAGGGTCACGGGGCTCACTCCCGTCATGAAGATACGTTCGAACACTCCTTTGAACTTTTTGAACACATCGCGGTAGAAACCGCTGGCATGGGTGATGGCGTGATACACCTCCTCGCCATTCTCGTTAAGCACGATATTCGTGAAATTGTCGTATTCGTCGATGATGAGGTAAAGGGGGATGCGAAGTCTTACCGCACTGTTGCGTATCAAATCCAGTTTATCGGCCATCTGCCGGGTCTCGAAGAACGCTTTCACTGTTTCATCAGGATATTCATCACGATAAGAGTGCATAAAGTCATCCAGCATCAAACTGCAATAATCATCAAAACGTTCGGGAAGCCGTTCGATGTCTCCGCCCACCTGAGAGAAGTCCAGATAAAGCATCTGGTACCGTCCCATAAGCGGCGTGGGGTGTTCATGAACCCAAAGCCCACCGAATAGGGAGTCGAAACGGTCTGCCATCAACTTGTCGTAATAAGCCCGCATCATGCTGATGAACAGACTCTTTCCGAACCGGCGGGGACGGATATAGAACACATTTCGAGGCTGCTGCTCCAGTAAGGACAAATACATAGTCTTGTCCACATAATACAGATTTTGTTCCCTCACCGTCACGAAGTCGGACACACCGTAGGGCACTTGCTTTATCTCTTTCATAGCTCCATTCCACATTTATATCGCAATATTGCTTATTACAAAGTTACACAAACAATTCCATCCGGACAAAAGTTTCAGGCGAATTATCCGCAATGAATTGATTGATAATTAGGAAAAACATTTTATTGCAGCATCTTATCTTGATTCTCCTTTGCTAAACAAATGGCTTTTTTACAATATTTCACCGTCATTATGACAAATGAGCCTCCATAATAGATGAAACAATAAATAATAATAACATCAAGAGCATTAAAAATGGTAGCCAACAATATAACGAAACTAAGATAACCGCCTATTCCAAACCACTCTTCAAGGCGGACAAGCCAACTAGTGGTTGCATTCGCATCGGCACGTTTATCATATTTCACCTCTAACACGCCTTTATCTTGAAGTATTCGTTCTGAATTTTTAAATTTTTGATAAATCAAACGCATCATTGTATCAGCGGTGGTTGCCCAACCTCCAATCAAGATAAATAAAGCATAACCTGGTTTTACAAAAAATCCACCATCCATATAAACAGCATATCCCATAGCTGCTCCCATAAAACCGACAAGAATATAACTGCTCACCGCATCGGCAAAATCACCAAAAGGCTGTTTTTTTATACTCCGGGCTATGTTTCCGTCCACACAGTCCAAAAGATACCAGATGTTAAATAATATCGCCCCTGCAAGATGCCAGAAAGGCCCTGAAAGAACAAAGCATAAACAACCTGCTATGGCAAAGAATACGGAGCAATAGGACACCGTATTTGCTGAAATACCCCTGTTAGCACACCAAGCAGCAACATAATATGAAATAGGGCGGAAAAAGTATCGAGCAATGGCACAATCCTTTTTTTTCTTCCACTCCGGCATGTCATCCCATAACTGACGACCCGTGTAATGTTCGTGTTTCACTAACATAATCTCTAAAAATTTAAAAACGTTATTTATCCAATTCTATTAATGCCTCCCAAAATTGCTGCATATACTGCTTTTCCCCAATTGAAACACGCAAACAGGTGCCCAAATTGCCTATATCAGGATATGATTTTATGAGAATATTCTTCTCGGCCTTCATACGGTCAACAATTTTACACGCATCAGTTTTTGCCTTAATGAATATAAAGTTTCCCGCTTCTCCTTTATAATCATAACCATTAGCTTCCAATGACTCAATAAGATATTGACGCCCTTCCTTAAACTTTGAAATCAAAGAATTCAATAAGTCTGAATCTGTGATAACAGCTTCTGCAAATTTCATCGCAAACACATTTGTATTATGAGGAGTGCACAACTTCTGAATCATTTTGATTCCCTCCGGCCATCCTGCAACATAGCCAAGACGGCAGCCCGCCATAGAAAAAAGTTTGGAAAACGTCCGGGTAACAAATACATGTTGATACTCCAGAGCATATTTAATGAATGTACCGGGATAGAAATAATGGTAGGCTTCATCAATAAGAACCGTTATCCGCTTCTCTTCGGCAACTTTCATTATTTCTTCAAACTCGGCATCGCTATAGACATTTCCCATGGGATTATTGGGATTCAGAAGAATAAGCAATTGAGTATCATCAGTCAGTTCATTGATGATATTGTCCACATCCATTGTCAAATCAGCATTGTATGGAACCTTTATAAAATCTCTTCCATACATTTCCGAATATATCTGAAACATAAAATAAGAAGGAACAACCCCAACAATTCTTCCACCCGGAGAGGTAAACGCCTGTATGATATATCTTATACCTTCAGAAGAACCATTCACAAGACAAAGATGTGAGACATCCGTACCTAGAAACCGGGCCAACACTTCTGAAAAGTGTAATGTTTCAGGATATTGAGCCACCAATTGCGGCGTAATATCAGATAATACATTATTAATGAACTCCTGTGGCAAGCCACCCGGATTTTCATTAAGGTCGAGACGCAAGTAATCCTTACGCTCGTTTTGGTCGAAAATTCTGAATAAGTTTTCAATTTTAGAATCTAAATAGTACATAATATTATCTTTTTGTTTAAATGCTGTGATTTATTTAAAGCTGGCTGTACGTTGGATTTTTTCCTCCGGTTAGAATACGCGCCAACAATATATGCAGACATCAAATCTTTATAAAATTTCTTCGTTCTCCGAACTGCTGCATAATATCAGCCATACAGATACTTTCCTGCTGCCTCAGGCGAGCCGAAGAAAAGCGATGGTTCACTATGCATGAAGCAAACTCCTGTATTTCATATCTCAAGCCATAACCATCCCATTTATAAAAGAACTTTTTGTTCTGGTTCTGGTCTTCGTAGCGCAACTCGAAGTAGTCAGTCAGCCACCAGGGAGCCGGTACATAAGCATACCCCTTTGTACCACTGACCACCAGGTTACCCTCCGTTTTTACTCCCAGACCAACTTTGAACGAGCAAACGGCACGGGGATACAGGAATACACCTTTCGTATAGATATCTATGCCATTCTCTATACGACTATAGATATTCAAATTCTTGAATTCAGTTCCCAAAAGTTTGATGATGGGTAATAAAGGATAACTTCCCTCCTCATAAAGAGAGCCACCCGCCTGTGCAGAATCCAGTTCACGCAGATTTCTGTCCGTAGGCATGAGCTGTGAAAGTGAAGCCTCCACGTCAACCACCTCACCTATCACACCACTTTTTATCATAACCATCAAATGATTGAAAGCAGGACAATGGGCGGTCTTGTTGGCTTCCATCAGCACCACACCCCGTTTCTTCCCCAGCTCATACAGTTCGCGAGCCTGCCCCCCATCAAGCAACATCGGAGTTTCACATAATACATGTTTATTTCTTAACAATGACTGCTTAATGCAGATATAATGAGAAAGATGAGGTGTAGCCACATAAACAGCGTCCACAGCACTATAAAAATCTTCAAGTTCCGAACAAGCTCTAACCTCTCTATATCTTGATGTAAGATTTCGGGCAGCACGCTTATCAATATCATAAGCAACTTCTACACTGACACCGCCTACCACACTAGCTTCTGATGGAAAACGTTGTGCCACACGGCCACAGCCGATGATTCCAATCCTAATCTCATTTTGACTTCTTAAACGGAGCATCGTTGAAGAAATGCCTTCTGTTCTAGGCAGATATACGACTTTACAAAACTCGTTTAAATAATCAAATTTACCTTTCCAATCACTACCTATGGCAAAGATATCCACATCATATTTCTGTATATCATCAATCTTCTGACCTACATAGTCTTCAATAATCACCTGGTCAGCATATCCTGTAGCCTTTACGGCTTCCACACGTTCCAGTACATTATTACGAACATTCAGTTTCCCCCTTTCTCTATCAAAGCTATCGTTGGTTACCCCAACTATAAGGTAATCACCCAACTCCTTTGCTCTTCGCAATAGGTTTATATGGCCTTGATGAAGAAGGTCATACGTTCCGTAAGTTATAACTTTCTTCATCCTATCTACTCTCCAATTGTTTTCTCCTCATCCAACCAAGTAAAGCCAAAGCTCTATATTGTTTCAACCTGATAAGAAATAATATCATTTTACGCCGTTTATCCAATCCTTTATAAGAAGCCTCGTTCATAGCCATCCGTACTAAAGGTTCGCTCATGAAAGATTCAAAATCTTTTATTTTTTCCGCATGGGTTTGAGTGTTATATGGATTGAAATATCCAGTTATAGCTGTTGTACAAATAATATAAAGCATACGACTAAGGACACTTGCGTGGAGATCAAATACATTTCGACTATGCCTCACATATTCATCAATCCACTCCATACAGTGAACAATAAGCCGATTATTCGCCACACTTGCCATGTGTGAAATTGACTGGTCGTTATAGACATAATGTAATAGGGGCTCTTTAAGATAGTAAGCTTTTTTAAGATGTTCGAATAACTGAATATTGAATACAAACCCTTCGGCCCCCTGTTTCAACTCATCCACATGTCGAATACCATTCTTCTGCAAAAAATCCAAACGAATCAGTTTCATAAAGGCCATTGCTATCTCACCGTTAAAATCAAGCACACGAGCTTGCAAACCCATGCAGTCATTATCCATAAAGAGACGTGAGCCTTCGCCATCATTAAATGAATGTACGACAATTTGAGAATTTGGGTAGTTTACAAATTGATCAAACATCACCAGTTCCACATCCTGTTCCACCAATCTTCCATAAGCCTTTTCACAACAATTAAATTCCAAATAATCATCTCCGTCAAGAAACATTATCGTTTCTCCCGTAGCCACATCCTGCCCACTATTACGAGCCGCCGCCAATCCTCCATTCTTCTTATGAATTACTTTAATACGATTATCCTTTACCGCATACTCATCACATATCATTCCACAATTATCAGGACTGCCGTCATCCACCAAGATTATCTCAATTTCCCGCATACTTTGAGCAATGCAACTTTCAATACATTGCCGCAAAAATTGTTCCGGTACTTTATATACCGGAACAATGATACTTACTTTAGAATCTACCACCTTACTCAAACAATTTAAATATATACAACCTCACTCCGTATCATTTTCCATGAATTGAATCCGTCCCCTTCTTCTTTGCACCGGATACTACCATAGACTTCCGGATTTGCTGACGGACATTGCTCACGCTGCTTCCCTTGGTAAAATGAACAAATACCAGCAGCGCCTCTATGAAATGGGACTTGACAGCAATGTCACCATTCATGATGGTGTGCTCCATCATGTCGCCCACCACCAAGTTGGCCAACTCGGCGGCATCCTTGCAGGCACCGACACGGATAATGAAGGCATTCAGCGAAGCATCATCCGCATAATAAATGCGAAGCTCGCCCTCGGCCAGCTTCAAGCTCTCAGTCCCCTTTTCAGAAGACTCCATATCATCCGGCACCGTCACTCTTTTTCTTACACTTACAATTCCATACTCATTCATCACAGCCACGCCGGAACCATCTACATAAAAGTTCTGGACCATCTCCGTTAGGTTGGGCATAATCTGGCTGCTACCGCCCGTGATATTAAATACACAGGCTTTTTCTTCTCTCTTTTTTTCCATAATTTCTGAATAAAACAATTCTTTTCCACCAGATAACAGCTCATTTCTGAACGCTATTGGAGGCATGACGCGCAAAGCGTAACTTCGCCGTCAAGTTTTTTTATATACCTATTAAAAAATCGAACAAAGTATGAGACAAAGCATCGTCACTTTTTTCAACGCTCCCATCACCAACAAAGTGCCGGACAGCGTCTGTAGTCTTCAGGCTCTTCATGACTACATTGTAAACAATGCCCCACTGGCAGGGAAAACCGAGCGCGTGCGCACCGCATTGACCGATCCGAAACAGTTCCGCCAACTGAAACAGCAGATTCTGCCGTACGTCACTCCGGCAGGAGTCTTTACTTACTGCCGCGAACAGAGTCTGTTGGTCCCCAGCGGAGACTTCGTGATTGACCTGGACCATCTGGCATCCGCCGACGAAGCCCGGGAAATGCGCAACCGGCTGTTCGACGATGACTTCCTCCTGCCCGACCTGGCTTTCGTATCGCCCAGCGGAACGGGGGTAAAACTGTTCGTTCCCTACCGCCTGCACACCGACAGAACCGTGAAAGAGTCCTTCCGTATGGCCATGCACAACGCATGGGAGTATCTGCACTGCAAATACGAACTGCAAATAGACAAGTCGAACGCCGACCTGTGCCGCGCATGCTTCATCTGCCACGATGAAGAAGCGAAACTGAGAGGAAAATAATTTTTAGTGGTTAATGATTAGTAGTTTATGGTCTTCAGAACTCCACGCGCAGCCCACTAACCACTAATCACTAACCATTAACCACTAAAAGAAATGAACAATCCGATTCAAAGTCTGGAACAACTCGTTGACGCTATCGAGCGTGCGGGAGCGAACATCGCCCCCTCGTATCAAGAATACATGCCCCTGGCCTTTGCCATAGCCAATGACTGCGGTGAAGCCGGAAGACCGTTGTTCCACCGCATCTGCCGCCTGTCCGGAAAGTACCGTCACGATGATGCCGAAAAAATGTACACCAACGCCGTCGGAAACGGCCACGGCAAGAACACCCTCGGCACCGTGTGGCATCTGGCCGAAATGGCGGGAGTGGATGTGAAGAAACTTTCTTTCACCCCTTCTCCCCCTTCACACGTACACGATACTTATAATGCGCCGGAAAATGCGGCCGTACAACCCGGGAATACTGCCGGTAGCGGAACTCCGGAAACCTTGTCCGAAGAAGAACAGGAAGAGAAAACACTGCCCCCTCCCTTCCCCGAATACCGGTGGCCCCGCTTCCTGCAACAAGCCGTGGACTGCGGCGAGTCCAAAGCCCAACGGGACATCCTGCTGCTGGGCGTCATCACCGTACTGGGCGCCACGCTCAACAAGCTGGTCTGTTTCAACTATGGGCACAAGGACCATTATCCCTGTCTGCAAACTTTCATCCTCGCCCTCCCGGCATCGGGCAAGGGAGCATTGGCATGGGCTCGCCAACTGGCCGAACCTATCCATCAGGAAATGCTCTCCTCCTATCTGCAAAAAATGAAAGACTATCATGTGGAAAAGACCAAATGGGACTATATGGGCAAGCAACGGGCCCAACATACCGAACCCGAACTGCCGCGAATGAAACTCTTCTTCATTGCCGGTGACAACTCCGGCACCGGCATACAGGAAAACCTGATGGATAACAACGGCGCAGGTATGATTTGCGAAAGCGAGGCCGACACGGTGAGCACCGCCATCGGCACCGACTACGGTCATTGGACTCATACCCTCCGAAAAGCTTTCGACCACGACCGGCTGGCCTACAACCGCCGCACTAATCACGAGTACCGCGAATGCGGAATGCTACAGCTCAGCCTGCTGCTCAGCGGCACCCCTGCGCAGCTCTGCCCCCTCATCCCCTCACCCGAGAACGGGCTTTTCTCACGCCAACTGTTCTACTACATGCCGCCCATACAGGAATGGGTAAGCCAGTTCGACACGACCGGAACAGACTACGGACAGCAGTTCCACCAATGGGGCGAACAGTGGAAAACAGTACTGGATGCCGTAAAAGCCGAAACCGGCGGATTCCGCCTGCAACTTTCCGCCGCGCAACAGGAAGAGTTTAACTGCCGCATGGCACAAATTTTCAGCCATGCCGGTGCCGCACACGGCAGCCACATGCGGAGCACGGTGGCACGTATCGCCATCAACGTATGCCGCATCATGAGCGTGGTGGCATGGCTGCGATCGCTGGAAACAGTTATCGGAACCGCGGAATCAGCCCCCTCGGAGCTTGCCCGTTCCATGAACGAAAAGCTGCGGGCCTGCCCCGGGCTGTCTCCCTGCGCCCATACCCCCCGCGAGAATATAACGGACGGCATGACTCCTTCCTTCCTGCTCACCATCAGTCCCGATGATTTCGAAGCCGTGATGAATCTGGTAGAACCGCTCTACCGCCATTCCTGCCATGTACTGATGTACCTTCCCGACACCGGGGTAACCAGGCATAAAGCCTCACCCCAGGAAGTCTTCCTGTCCTCCCTCCCCATGAAATTCACCCGCAAGGAAGCGATGGAAGTGGCACGACGGAACGATATCAGCGAAAGCACTTTCGACACCCTACTGAAACGCATGGGCGAAAAAGGCACGATAGAAATCACCGGCAGAGGCCAGTACCGTTTCACTTCACGCGTACGTGTGAAGGGAGAAAAGCAATGAAAGAAAGTTTTTATTCTCCATTTTTAATTTTAAATTCTTCATCAAACATGATCAAGACTTATACCAAAAGCAGCCTCGCACCGGAATATTTTCCGGAGCACACCCACCGTCCTCGGACTGCCGTCCAGCATCTGATGCGCTGGATTAACATGAATCCCGAACTTTGCATCCGTCTCTATGCCCTGGACCCGGGCTTCCGTTGCCGCCGTGTGCTCACCTTCAGGCAGGTACTTCTCATCAAAGAATACCTGGGAGAGCCGTAAAGCTTCAGAAGTCTTCAAAGGTACTCAGCACCCATGCGGCATGTCATATGTTTGCAACGTCAACGACAAGGGAGCCGACACGTTACTAATCTCCGGCCACACACGATACTAACATGCGGGCCCATACGTTACTAACCTTCAGCCCCACACGTTACCCTCGTGCAAGCCGCAAGAAAAGTAAAGTGTCCTCCTTCCTCAACGGTGACGAAGTCATTTTTTAATTCTTAATTTTTAATTTATGATTAATTACAGTACCTGTATGCGTGGTAACCCCACCGACAAAGACGCTGCAAAAAAAGCGTATGCTAACGCCCAGTATTCACAAGTGATGACACTGGACAAGTTTTGTAACCACATCGCCTCGCACGGCTGCGTGTACTCGCGTGCCGACATCCAGGCCATTATCACCCTGGCCGTAGACTGCCTGCGCGAGCAGCTGCTGAACGGACAGCAAGTCCAACTGGGCGATTTGGGCGTATTCTCGAACAGTATCCGAAGCAACGGCGCTGAGACATTGGCCGATTTTTCCGTGGACAACATCACCGAAGTGAACGTGCTCTGGTCTGCGGGAGAACGCTTCAGCAACCTGCGCCAAGATGCCGAGTTCCAGCTGGTTCCCACCCGAAAAGCAGCAGCCGAAGTGGTGAAAGCCTTGAAAGCCGGAAAAACGACCGTAGACCTTACGGGCAATTCTTCTGCCGCTGATGCCGCCAGTGTAGCCGCTG
>OGUO01000809.1_pt1 | contig 22864 bp, 13 predicted proteins | sample 1553641 | NCBI WGS metagenome assembly OGUO01 (sample SAMEA2579980, study PRJEB22360) | human gut metagenome | biome: human gut; feature: human-associated habitat; material: faeces | place: Denmark | collected 2008/2010 | reverse complement strand
CGGCGAATAGCGGTCTCGGCGGACGAAAATTTCCGGCGGTTCGGGCAGCGGAAGGCGTCCGCAGCCGCGCCGGAAAACCATTCTCTGGAACAGACATTATCCGCATGGTGCGGAATCCCATGAATAAAGGCACCGTAGTCATGAACAAGAAGCATTACGATTTTAACACCGGAAAAACGCTCCCTACACCGCCGGGCGGGCAGTACGTCTATGCGGGGAAAATTCCTGCTATCGTCTCTGAAGAGCTCTGGATAGCGGCAAATCGGGCGGCTGACGAGCGTCTCTGCCGCAAAAAGGTGGGCAAATCTGTTCAGACTTGACTGGGTAATCCTGTCCATCCTGATCCTCTGCCTCGTTGCGGCAGGATTGTACGGCATCTTGGGCTGGCTGGAAAAAAACTACACAAAACGCCGAAATTCGGGAAAGTAGGTGATTTGACTTGCAAAGGGAGGTTGGATGCTTGTATAATAATGCATGATAATTTAAAAAACTTACAGGAAAAGAGGAATGAAAATGGCACAGTTATGGGGCGGACGGTTCACAAAAGAGACCGATAAGTTAGTGTATAATTTTAATGCATCCATCAGCTTTGATCAGAAATTCTATAAACAGGACATCAAAGGCAGCATGGCACATGTAAAGATGCTGGCAAAACAGGGCATCCTGACAGAAGAGGAGAGAGACCAGATTCTTGCAGGACTGGAGGGGATTCTTGCCGATGTAGAGAGCGGAAAACTGGAAATCACCAGCGAATATGAGGATATCCACAGCTTCGTGGAGGCAAACCTGATTGACCGCATCGGAGATGCCGGAAAGAAGCTGCACACCGGAAGAAGCCGCAATGACCAGGTAGCCCTCGATATGAAACTTTATGTCCGCGATGAGATCACCGAGATTGATGCACTCGTCAAAGAGGTGCTGGTAACACTCGAAAAAATCATGGAAGAGAACATTCACACCTATATGCCGGGATTCACCCATCTGCAGAAAGCACAGCCGATCACACTGGCACATCACATGGGCGCATATTTTGAAATGTTCCGCCGCGACAGAGGCCGCCTTGCAGACATCTACAAGAGAATGAATTACTGTCCGCTCGGTTCCGGTGCGCTGGCTGGAACGACGTATCCGTTGGACCGCGCTTACACCGCAGAGCTGCTCGGCTTTGACGGCCCGACCTTAAACAGCATGGATTCCGTATCCGACCGTGACTATGTCATTGAGCTCCTCAGTGCTCTTTCTACGATTATGATGCATCTTTCCCGCTTCTCCGAGGAGATCATCATCTGGAATACCAATGAGTATCAGTTTGTGGACATCGACGACGCATACAGCACCGGAAGCAGTATCATGCCGCAGAAAAAGAATCCGGATATCGCAGAGCTTGTTCGAGGAAAAACAGGCCGCGTTTACGCAGCTCTGATGTCAATGCTCACCACTATGAAGGGAATCCCGCTGGCGTACAACAAAGATATGCAGGAGGATAAAGAGCTGACCTTCGATGCCATCGACACCGTAAAAGGCTGCCTGGCTCTGTTCAATGGCATGCTTTCTACCATGCGCTTCAAAAAAGACCGCATGGAGAACAGTGCAAAGAACGGTTTCACGAATGCAACGGACGCAGCTGATTACCTTGTTGGAAAAGGCGTTCCGTTCCGCGATGCACATGGCATTGTCGGCCGTCTCGTTCTGTACTGCATTGACAAAGGAATCTCCCTTGATGATATGAAACTCGAAGAGTACAAAGCGATCAGCCCGGTCTTCGAGGATGATATTTATGATGCCATCAGCATGAAGAACTGCGTAGAACGACGCAACACGATCGGTGCGCCGGGAGCAGATGCGATGCTGGCTGTCATCGAGCAGAATAAAAAATATTTACAGGAAAATTGAAAAAACAGTTGCAATTTTGAAAAAATTGGTATAGTATGACATGAGACGCACAAATGTACGCCACAGAAGAACAAGGAGATGAAACCAATGGAGCAGAAATTGAGAGTAGGAATTTTAGGAGCAACCGGTATGGTAGGTCAGAGATTTATTTCTCTGCTGGAGAACCATCCGTGGTTTGAAGTTGTGACCCTGGCAGCAAGTCCGAGAAGTGCCGGAAAAACATACGAGGAAGCAGTCGGCGGACGCTGGAAAATGGATACTCCAATGCCGGAAGCAGTGAAAAAGCTCGTTGTGATGAATGTAAATGATGTAGAGCATGTGGCATCTACCGTAGATTTTGTATTTTCCGCTGTTGATATGTCGAAAGATGAGATCAAAGCGATTGAAGAAGCATATGCAAAGACCGAGACACCGGTTGTTTCCAACAACAGCGCACACCGCTGGACACCGGATGTTCCGATGGTAGTTCCGGAAATCAACCCGGAGCACTTCGATGTTATCGAGTTTCAGAAAAAACGTCTGGGAACCAAGAGAGGCTTTATCGCTGTAAAACCGAACTGCTCAATCCAGAGCTATGCACCGGTATTAACGGCATGGAAAGAGTTCGAGCCATATGAAGTGGTTGCAACCACATACCAGGCAATTTCCGGAGCAGGAAAAACCTTCAAAGACTGGCCGGAGATGGAAGGAAACATCATCCCGTTCATCGGCGGAGAAGAAGAGAAGAGCGAGCAGGAGCCGCTTCGTATCTGGGGTAAAATTGAAAACGGCGTGATCGTAAAAGCAACTGAGCCGAAGATCACCTGTCAGTGTATCCGTGTTCCGGTATTAAACGGACACACCGCAGCTGTTTTCGTAAAATTCCGCAAGAAACCGACGAAAGAGCAGCTGATCGAAAAACTGGAGAACTTCAAAGGCCTTCCGCAGGAGCTGAATCTGCCAAGCGCACCGAAACAGTTCATCCGTTACATGACAGAAGATAACCGTCCGCAGGTAACACTGGATGTCAACTACGAGAACGGCATGGGAATCAACGTAGGCCGTTTAAGAGAGGATTCCATCTACGACTGGAAATTCGTAGGTCTGTCCCACAACACGGTCCGCGGCGCAGCAGGCGGAGCAGTACTTTGTGCAGAGACACTGGTTGCAAAGAAGTTTATCGCTGCAAAATAATGCTTAGAATGATATAAAAAACGCCTCTGAAACGTTTTGGGTTCAGAGGCGTTTTTTGTGCATGGATCAAAAGAATATAGCATGTGTTTGAAACATCGTTCCTGCAATCTGCACGCCCAACTTTGCAGGATATCGAAAGCAGCAAAAAAGAAGCGCCATACGGGAAAATTCCCGCGGCGCTTCTTTTTTGCTCAAATAATTTTATTTACGCAAAGTTTGGCTAATCTTAGAATTTGCCAGCTTTTGCTGCCTCTTCAACAGCTACAGCAACAGCAACAGTCATACCAACCATCGGGTTGTTTCCTGCGCCGATCAGACCCATCATCTCTACGTGAGCCGGTACAGAAGAAGAACCTGCAAACTGAGCGTCAGAATGCATACGTCCCATTGTATCGGTCATACCGTAGGAAGCAGGACCTGCTGCCATGTTGTCCGGGTGAAGAGTACGTCCTGTACCACCGCCGGAAGCAACGGAGAAGTATTTTTTACCAGCTTCGATACGCTCTTTTTTGTAGGTACCTGCAACTGGATGCTGGAAACGAGTCGGGTTGGTGGAGTTTCCGGTGATGGAAACGTCAACGTTCTCTTTCCACATGATAGCAACGCCTTCACGAACGTCGTTAGCGCCGTAGCAGTTAACTTTCGCACGCGGTCCATCGGAGTATGCTTTTCTGAATACTTCTTTCAGTTCTCCGGTGTAGTAGTCATACTCAGTCTCTACATAAGTAAAGCCGTTGATACGAGCGATGATCTGAGCAGCGTCTTTTCCAAGACCGTTCAGGATAACACGCAGAGGTTTCTGACGTACTTTGTTTGCTTTTTCAGCGATACCGATAGCACCCTCAGCAGCTGCGAAGGACTCATGTCCAGCCAGGAATGCGAAGCACTCGGTGTCCTCTTCCAGAAGCATTTTACCAAGGTTACCATGGCCAAGACCAACTTTACGCTGATCTGCTACAGAACCCGGGATACAGAAGGACTGAAGTCCCTCACCGATTGCTGCAGCAGCTTCAGAAGCTTTGCGGCATCCTTTTTTGATTGCGATTGCTGCGCCTACAGTGTAAGCCCATTTTGCATTCTCGAAGCAGATTGGCTGAATGCCTTCGATCATTTTGTATACATCAAGGCCAGCAGCTTTTGTAACTTCTGCAGCTTCTTCGATGGAGTTGATTCCGTACTCAGCAAGCTTAGCCAGAATCTGTTTCTCTCTTCTTTCATATGATTCAAATAAAGCCATTTTCCTATCCTCCTAAATTATCTGATTACTCTTTTCTCGGGTCAACGATCTTAACAGCATCAGCAACACGTCCGTACTGTCCGCTTGCTTTTTCGAAAGCTGTGTTTGCATCATCGCCGGCTTTGATGAAGTCCATCATCTTTCCGAAGTTGATGAATTTGTAACCGATAATCTCATCATCTGCATCCAGAGCGATACCTGTTACATAACCGTCGGTCATCTCCAGATAACGAGGTCCTTTTGCAAGAGTTCCGTACATGGTACCAACCTGGGAACGAAGTCCTTTACCAAGGTCTTCCAGGCCTGCGCCTACAACCAGTCCGTCCTCGGAGAATGCACTCTGGCTTCTTCCGTAAACGATCTGCAGGAAGAGCTCTCTCATAGCAGTATTGATAGCATCACACACAAGGTCAGTATTCAGTGCCTCAAGGATGGTAAGTCCTGGCAGAATCTCAGATGCCATAGCTGCAGAATGAGTCATTCCTGAACATCCGATGGTCTCAACGAGAGCTTCCTGGATAACGCCCTCTTTTACGTTCAGAGTCAGCTTGCAGGTACCCTGCTGCGGTGCGCACCAGCCAATACCGTGAGTGAATCCGGAAATGTCTTTGATTTCTTTTGCTTTTACCCATTTTGCTTCCTCCGGAATCGGAGCTGCACCGTGATGCACGCCCTGGGCAACCGGACACATCATTTCTACTTCGTGTGAATAAGTCATTGTTAAACTCCTTTCAAATATGTACTTATTTGAGCTTTTGTCTTTCGAACGGACTGTTTCCAGCCTGTTCACAGACCTATGGTTATTGTCTCACAAAATTGGTCATTCGTCCAGCATATTTTGATAAAAAATTGCAAAGACCACCGGAAAACGATAAAATTTCCGGCGGTCTTTTAAATCAATCGGTTTGGTTTTCTCTCGATAAAAGAGAATTTTTTTAATTATCAGATTTTTTTGACAATTTCTTTCGCATTCTTAAAAATATGACCTGACGGGATCACACCGCGAACACAGGAGAGTGGATAAATGTTGGAATTTCTTCCGACAACCGTTCCCGGGTTCAATACGCTGTTACAGCCGACCTCAACTTCATCGCCGAGCATCGCACCGAATTTTTTCAGTCCGGTTTCGATCTGTTCATCTGCGCCTTTGACAACAACGAGCTTCTTATCGGATTTTACATTGGAAGTAATGGAACCGGCACCCATATGGGCTTTGTATCCAAGAACAGAGTCGCCGACATAGTTGTAATGCGGAACCTGTACTTTATTAAAGAGAATGACATTTTTCAGTTCGGTGGAGTTTCCAACGACAGCGCCTTCGCCGACGATGGCGTTTCCGCGGATAAAGGCACACTGACGGATCTCAGCGCCTTTTCCAATGATGCATGGGCCGTTAATGGAAGCGGTCGGTGCGATCACGGCATCTTTTGCGATCCAGACATTTTCGCCGCGTTTTTCGTATTCTGCCGGATCGAGTGTTTCGCCGAGTTCAAGAATAAAATCTTTAATGAGCGGAAGCACTTCCCATGGATACGTTTTGCCTTCAAAGATTTTTGCGGCAATGGTCTGGGTTAAATCATAAAGTTCAGAAATGGTTGCATCTTTCATGCGTGATTCATCCTTTCTTGTTTTAGTTCCTGTTTATCTTACCACATTTCAGGAGTTCTGTGCGCCCTTTTTTCTGGCGGTGGAATAGGACTTTGCAGAGGAGTCTTCTGCAGCGGTACGTTTCCCGGTACGGGAGCGCGTGGAAGAGGCTTTTCTGTAATACGGCGCGGACGCATCAAAGCTGCTCTTTAGCTGGAACTGATTCCGCATCTGCTTCACATTTACCGTGTGGCGTGTAACAAAGTTTTCCAGTTTTCCCATATACTCCTCGGAGGTAATGGAGCCTTCCGCTACATAGGTAAGTCCCTTTTCCCAGCTTGCCGTCAGCTCCGGATTCAGAAGCGGGCGGATCGACTGGTGTACGACGTCGTAGATCATTTCGCCAAGCTGTGTCGGGGTGATAACCTGCGTCTTTTTGTTCAGAGCAAGATATTTGATAAAGACAAGCTTTTTCAGAATCTCAGCACGCGTCGCACTCGTTCCGATGCCGCTTCCCTTAATCTGCTCGCGCAGCTCCTCGTCTTCAATGAGCTGTCCGGCATTTTCCATTGCAAGGATCATCGAACCGGAGGTGTAGCGTTTTGGCGGAGAGGTTTCTCCTTCCTTGATAGAAAGGCCGAGAAGATTCAGCTCGCTGCCTTTCTGCAGCTGGGACAGCGCTGCAAGAAAAGAGGGATCGCAAGTCGTCTCGTCCTCCTTTCTGCCCTCGTCGTCCTCCTCTTTCTTACGGAAGAAAGAATACTGCATGGCTTTTAAATAGCCCTCCTGCACGAGAACACGGAAGTTGGAGAAAAACTGCTCGCCGCCGATTTCGGTGACAAGAGCAACTTTCTGATAGACCGCCGGCGGATAGAAGATACCGAGAAAACGGCGGACAATCGTCTCATAAACTTTTGCGGAGAGTTCCGAGAGGTTCCGCAGATTGTTAAGGCCCTGTCCGGTCGGAATGATCGCATAGTGATCGGTAATCTGTTTATCGTTTGTATAGCGGGTGGAACCAATCTTTTTCCAGCTTTCACCCTGCAAAATTTCATTTGCAAGGCCGCTGCAGATGCCGTACTGCTGCAGGCCGCGCAGGTTTTTGCTGATTTCCCTGGCAACGGCAGAAGAAAGCACACGGGCATCGGTTCGCGGATAGGTAACCAGCTTTTTCTCGTAAAGCTCCTGAACAACTTTCAGCGTTTCATCCGGACTGATTTTGAAAAAGCGGGCACAGTCATTTTGCAGCTCTGCAAGGTTGTAAAGCAGTGGCGCATTTTTATTTTCCTTTTTTCGCTCCATTTTCAGGACATGCGGGATCAGAGGATTCTGCATGCTTAATTCCTCGATCAGTTTCTGTGCGTCCTCTTTTTTCTGGAAGCCGTTCTCCTTATAGAGAAGCGGAGAGTTGAAGTAGCGGCTGCCTTTTACGGCGCGCCATTCCCCCTCAAAATTGCGTCCATTTAAGGAAAGACCGGCGATGACACGGTAGAATGGTGTTTTCACAAAGCTGCGGATTTCGCGCTCCCGGCGTACGACCATGCCGAGCACACATGTCATAACACGGCCGACGGAAATAGACTGATATTTAGTGCCGAGATACGATGCGACAGCGCTTCCGTATTTGAGCGAGAGAAGACGGGAAAAATTAATGCCCATCAGGTAATCTTCTTTGGCGCGGAGATAAGCGGATGCCGAAAGATTGTCGTATTCACTTTCGTCCTTCGCTTCGCGGATACCGCGCAGGATTTCTTCTTCTGTCTGCGAGTCGATCCAGACCCGCTTCTGTTTCTTGTCTTTGATACCGGCCATCTGCGCGACGAGACGATAGATGTATTCTCCCTCCCGCCCGGAGTCGGTACAGACATAAATGGTTTCAATATCCTCCCGGTGGAGCAGGTTACTCACAATGGTGAACTGCTTTTTTACTTCCGGGATAACTTCATATTTGAAGTTTTCAGGCAAAAAAGGCAGGGTCTCGAGACTCCACCTTTTTAACGCAGGATCATATTTTTCCGGATAACTCATCGTAACCAGGTGACCGACGCACCAGGTTACGACGGACTGATCCGACTCTAAGTATCCATCCCTGCGCTGCATATTCTGTTTTAACGCTTTTGCGAACTCCTGAGCAACGCTCGGTTTTTCCGCAATGTATAAAGATTTTGTCATTTATCTGCACTCATCATTCGAAGCGGCCAGGCAAGGAGCACACCGCCTCCTATTGCGTTTCCTATAGTTACAATGACCATACTTTTCAATGCGGCAGTCAGAGAAATGCCGCCTGGGACCAGAAGTGCAGCGGTAACAAAGGTGGCCATATTGGCAACGCAGTGTTCAAAACCGGCAACAACGAATCCGGCGATGCAAAGTATAATCATGAAAAATTTGGCAACTTCATTTTTGCATTTCATGCCGCAGGCAACGGCGAGGCAGACGAAGAAGTTGCAGAGAATGGCACGGAAAAACATTTCTCCGGCAGGAATGGAAAGTTTATTTCCAATAAATCCTGCGTAATAATCGGCAGTACCGGAAGCACCTGCCAGTACGAAAATTACGGAGAGAATCAGGCATCCGACAAAGTTTCCGATGTAGCTTACCAGCCATACTTTTCCAACCTGTGCCCAGGAGACTTTTTTGTCATAGGCCCCAAATGCCATAACAAGATTGTTTCCGGTGAAAAGCTCTGCACCGATAAAAACGATCAGCAGAACCGCAATGGCAAACACAATACCGCCAAGCAGTTTTCCCCAGGCAGGATCTGTACTCTGGAACGTATTGCCTACCACGTTGGAGAAAATCATGGCAACCACGATAAAGAAACCGGCCATGACTGCACGGAGAAAGTATTTCCCCGGGTGTTCTTTCAGCAGCTTTGCTTTGTTTACGGCTGCCTCTGAAAATTTTTGTACGTCATCATAAGGCATAGAATAACTCCTTTCTTATGTCCAGTAGGATGGACATATCCCCTCTCTTTTTGTCCGGGGGATGGTCTTTTTTTTCCGGAGCAGCTTGCAAATGCTTCGGATTTCGCGCTTTCAACTTTGGCTATTATAGCATTTCCCGGAAAGATTCGCAATGAAGGAGGAAGAAAAAAGTATATTTCCACAGAAATGTCAGAAAATAAGGGGTGAAACGACAGATTGTATGATGAACTCAGAGGGATTGAAACAAGGATTGAAAGCTTTTTTTATGTTCTGTTTTACAAAGATCTCGGACACAGTGAAATTGTAAACCATGATGATCCGGCGTTTGTGAAACTGGTTTATCATCTGCACTGATGTTCATTCTTAGCAAAAACCTCATCTGCTGTTTTCATACAAAAGATAAAACGGCAGGTGAGTTTTTTGTAATGGGACTCTGGAAAGGATAAACTAAAGCCGTATAGTATCCATTACACCGGATTTTTTCCGGTATTCTAAAGGAGTCATATGATACTGTTTTTTGAATAAACTCTGAAAATGAGGCTGGCTGGAAAAGCAGAGATAACTGCTGATTTCAGCCAGACTTTTTGTACTGTAGGTTAAAAGCATTTTAGCTTCTTCTAATTTACATCTTGTAATGAAAGCACCTATGGTAAAGCCGAACTCAGTTTTGAATTTTTTCATCGTGTAGGAAGTACTTTTCTGAATGGAATCCGCGACATCATTCACAGAGATGGATTCATTTGTATGTGTACGGATAAAATTCATACAGGTATAAACTTCTCTTGAGATTCCAGCAGGGATTTTGGTTTCACCTGCCTGCTGACAAAAATCCAGAATCATGGAGTATTGCAGTGCCTGGATTTTTTCCAGTGACTGCAGTGCCTCGCATTCCTGAATATAAAGATCCAGAAGCTGATATGTTTTTTCAATATCTACTCCTCCCGGAATGGCACCAAGAACAGCGGTTTTGATTGCTGTCACGATAAAAAGATTTTTGGCATGGCGAATCGGGGTTTTTGCAAGTCTGCCTTCTTCTAATTGTAATGTATTATTCTTCAAAAAATTCTGCAAAGCATTTACATTTCCGTTTTGAACAAACTGAAAAAGTTCGCATTCAAACTGGTAAGTGTTATGCATCTTTTTATTTTCCATATTTTCTGTAATGGATTTCAAATGCTGCTGGCTCTGCCGCAATTGCTGGGGTGCACGCTGTCCCAATAATTTCAACACACTGATTTCCTTGTGGTTCACACATTGATGCAGGAAAACAAGATGCTGACAAAATTGGATATGTGATAACCGGGGAATGGAGGCGAGAGCCTCAGCGATTACTTCCTTGTACTTCAGGGGCGTGGCAGAGTCATGCATATAACTGCGGACGAGCTCATCTGTCACAGGAACGGAAAAAACCGGGCCTAAGATGATATATTCACCAGTAGCCTCAATTTGGACAGAGCCATATACAATGTCGGGAGATGCAAAACGAAATTCGGGATTATAATCGGATGGATAAAGCGGATAAGGGCTCTCTGTTGAGATGTGGAGCTGTTCTGATAAAGCAGAGTAAATAGCTCCTGCTTCAGTAATTAGATTCGTAGGAATTCCTGTAACGGCATAGTAATTTTTACAAAAAGTAACATAATTCATATGATATTCTCCTGGTATCTGTGGGATGCAGTGGATCAAATTTTCGTTTGAAAGTTTCTGCAAAGCAATTCACGATTCCTTCACTTCCAAATTTAAAGTATAAAATGGAAAAAGAAAAATAACAATACGAAAACATATAATTTTGTATGTTTTTATGTAATATCTTTCCTTTCATTTTTGATAAAGTGCGATTAGAAAAAAGGAAAGGCGGATCATACGTATGAGACAACCGATTAAAATTAATAAAACGAATCCAAATAAAGGTGTTCTCGATTATTCTTATCTTCTGGATGCACCAGCTGGAAAACATGGATTTGTAACGACAAGGAATGGCCATTTTTATTTTGAAGATGGTGTAAGGGCAAAATTTCTTGGGTTTAATGTGGCTGCAAGATCAAATACCCCGGATCATGAAACCGCAGAGAAACTGGCGGAACGTTTTGCGAGCCTGGGCGTGAATGTGATTCGGCTCCATGCAGCAGATGCCCCAGTCAGCGAAGAACCACGCAGCTGGTCCAGCTGTAAAGAAGCTCCACTTTTAGATTATGAAAAAGGAAACGGGAGAGAATTTCATCCGGAAGGTCTGGATCGATTTGACTATTTTGTCGCAAAATTGAAAGAGCGGGGTATTTACTTTCATATTGATCTTATCGTTGCAAGAGATTTTGTAGAAGGAGATGGACTGGACTACCCAGGAAATGCGGGAAGCTGCATCAAACGTTTTCCCATGTACAATAAACGGATGATAGAGCTGCAAAAAGAATATGCCAGAAAGATTCTCTGTCATGTGAATCCTTATACAGGTCTTGCGCTGATTGACGATCCGGCAGTTATCACGGTTCAGATCAATAATGAAGATTCTGCTATTAAAGGAACGATGGACACGGATCAGCGGGAAGAGATGCAGCCATATCGGGATGAGGTACAAAATCGTTTTAACAGCTTCCTCTTGATGAAATATGGAACAAGAGAGCGTCTGAAAGAAGCATGGACATTTGAAGGAAAATGTGCGCTTGGCGAGGAAGAAGATCCTGAGAAAGGAACTGTGCAGGGAACCGCAGGTAATTTCTATCAGCCGGAATGCGACCCTTTGGGAAAATGGGAAGAAAATGAAAGTCCGGCCCGCTATGCTGATTTTATGGAATTTGGCATTACGATGAATCGTAATTTTTATCAGGATATGAAAGATTATCTTCATTCCCTTGGAGTAAAAGTTCCGATCGTGACAAGCAATCTGGTTGCCGGTGCAGCGGATGTATATGGCCATACCGACGGGGATTTTATGGAAAATAACAGCTATTTTAATCACCCGCTGCTTCCGATCCAGGAGGCAAATACCTATCTGGTTGCAGGGCCGGCCGAATATGTGTCAACGAACCCGCTGACCATGCAGACAGGAGTTGGTTCTATGGCAACAACACTTTTAAATCTTGCTTCCGTTGCCATTGTAAAAGGAAAACCTTTCATGCTCAGTGAGTGGAACGAATATGGGGAACATCCTTTCCATTCGACAGCATATGTGCACACGGTTGCCTATGCATGCTTGAACGACTGGGACGGACTGATTTTATACAATTATCATACGTCGGAAAAGGCGGACGATCAGCCGGACGATGAAATCTGGAGTGTTTTTGATGTATATAATGATCCGGCGGTTATCTGTCAGTGGGGATTTATGGCATCTGTATTTCTCAAAGGGCTGGTATCGGCGGCTAAAAACCGTGTAGATGTCGTATATACACAGAACGATTTGAAAACACTGCCGAAAATGCACGCAATGCCAACTACTTTTTTACCTTACATCACATGTATGCGAAATGTATTCCTGGACGGAGGGGATACCTATCAGGGAGACGCGGCTGTTGCAGTGAACGCAGGATTTTTGAATGGGGCAGATCTCTCGGAGGCAGAACACGGTGTGTATTATGCATGGTCACCGTATCGTGACGCATGGCGGAAATATAAAGACCACAACAGGCTGAAACAGGCAGCGAAGAATGCAGAAGAGATACGAGAAGGCGTGTATCTGGGAGCACAGGCACTTGTCTTTGATGAAATTCAGAAAATCGCAGGCACAGGAGATTATCGTGAATTTGCTGCAATTCTTGACCGGGCAATGAAAGAATGGAAGATACTTTCGGAGGAATGTGGTCTGGTAGATGGAAAACTGATTTCTGATACAAAAGAGCTGGTGTTTGATCCGGCACATGCCCGGTTCGCAATTCATACACCGTATTGCGGATATTTCAGTGGAAGCCCAGCAGAAAGTCTGCGGCTGTCTGAAAAAATTGAGATCCAGTCAGAAAATGAGCGGATTACGCTGGCACTTCTTCCAGTGGGAAAGGAAAAACTGGAGCAGGCAGAGGAATTTGTGATCACTGCGATGGGAACAACGGGAATGGACAAGACAACGTATCAGGAAGGTGCACAGATGATGGGCTTTCCGTTTACTGCAGTACACTTTCAGGGAAAATTATATGCCGAAACGCTGGAAGGAAGAATCTACGTAAAAGCTAAGGAGGCCGTTCTTACAGCATTAGATCCGACGGGAAATGAAATTGGAAGAATAGAAGGAAAAGAGACAGAAAAAGGAGTATGTTTTCTTCTGTCAGGCAATCTTCCAAGTGTTCAATATAATTTAAAAATAAAAAAAGAATGCCCAAATATATAATATTAAATTGCTATATGTAATAAAAGAAACAAAATACTTGATAGAATACAAGTATAAAACAGCGGCTGTAAAAAACGATGGGAGAAAAAGATATGGGAAAAAAGAAACAAAAAGTCCTCTATGATGCAGACGGGGCAAGAAGAGTTATGAGAAAAAGAGATTATATGGCTGATATGGGAGGTCAGTTAGCATTAGGCGTGATGGCCAATCTGGTTGGCCAGCTTACTTACTTTTATACAGATAAAGTCGGCATGGCGGTAGGCGGAGTCGGAATTGCGATGATGATCGCTAAGATTATAGATGCACTGACGGACGTTCTGGTGGGAAATATGATTGACCACTCCAAAGGTGGGAATAAGAAATATTACTCCTGGATGCTGAAAATGGCGATTCCTGCAGCAGTCATCATCATTATGATGTTTACGGTCCCGATTCAGGCAGGACAGACAGCGGCATTGATTTATGTACTGGTTACCAATCTTCTTTTAACAGCAGTTATTTATACTATGATTGCCACACCGTTTTCAGCGGTTATGATTGTGCGTACCCACAGCCAGAGTGAGCGAAGCAATATGGGGCTGTTCCGTGCAGTCGGAAACTACGGTGCCGGAACAATCATTGCTATTATCACAATTCCGGTAACCAATATGCTGGGTGGTACACAGAGTGCATGGATCAAATATGGTGTTGCGCTTGCACTTGGCGTTTTATTACTTTTCCTGATCTGCTACAACAATGGAAGAAAAGCAAAATTTGCTTCGGATTATGAAAGCGAATCGGAAAACGCATCAGAAACAGCACCGGCAGAAACAGAAGAAGAGGAAGCAGTTCCATTTAAAGATGCTATAAAAATGTTATTGCAGAATAAATACTGGGTGATCGTCCTTCTGTTCAATTTGATTACCAATATTACCGCTGCAGTGGCAGCAGCCTCGGGTACATACTATGCAAAATGGATTTTTGGCAACGATAATCTTGTTGCAGTCATAGGAGCGGCAGGTATGCTGGCAACGGTAATCGGATTTGTGGTTTCCAAGCCGATCATTTCGAAGCTGGGTGTTACAAAAACAATTCAACTTGGGTTAATGGGAGCTGCCATTCCATCCCTGATCCGCTGCTTTATTCCGGAAAACTTTATGGTTTATGCAGCAACCAGCCTTGTGGCGAGCTTTATCCAGATTCCACTGATGTGTCTGTACGGCGTATTAACAGCAATGACGGTAGATTATAACGAATGGAAATATGGAAAGAAATTAGTTGCAATGTCGGGCGGAGCCATAGGATTTGGAAGTAAAGTGGGAAGCGGCCTTGGATCTGTTATCTTATCCGCATTTCTTGCCATTGGCGGATATCAGGCATCGCTGGAAAGTGCAACTGCTTCCATGCGATATTCGATTTATGGATTTTCCAACTATCTTCCGCTGGTTGTAAACCTGGCTATGTTCCTGATTTTTACCAGATTTGATCTGGAAGAAAAATTACCAAAGATGCGGGAAGAAGTACTTGCGAGAAAAGAGAAAAAATAAACGGAGAAACTACAAGGTCGGTACAGGAAAGACTGTACCGACTTTGCAGTTGTCATTCAATTTACAGAAACTGCCAGTGGCAGGCTCTGTAGGTTAAAAATAAGGAGAATTGAAAATGAGCGATACATTATGCAATGAAAAAAAGAAACCTTATACATTTTCAGAAGATGGAAATTCCTGCATTATAACAGAAACCAGAACACCAAGATACTGGTATAATTATCTGTGGAATGAAAATCATTACTGTGTGCAGATTTCCCAGACAGGACATGGGCGCAGCTATTACCTCAGTGAAAAAGCAGATATGTGTATGATGAATCAGGACGATGCAAGATATATCTATCTAAGAGACGAGAAAAGCAAAGAATGCTGGAATATCGGCGAAGGTCCATTAAATACGGAAGTAGAAAATTATCAGTGCGTACACAGCATTGGATCTTCCAGAATCCAGTCTTCTTATCAGAATATTGCAAGTTCCTGGCGGCTGTTTGTACCGGAAGAAGGATACCAGGAAGTGTGGACTTTGAAAATAAAAAATACAGGGGAAAGACAGCGCCATCTCAGCATATTTTCAGCAGTCAGCTTTTATCTGGAGGGCTTTTCTTATCCGCGATATTATGAAATGTATCGTTGTATGGAAACAGATTATGATGAAAAGTTAAAGGGTGTATATTGCAGATCCACACATCCTTTCGCACCGCACAAAAGATACAACGCATTTCTGGCAGCATCAGAGCCGGCATACGCATATGATGGAAATCTGGAAGCATTTTGTGGGACAACCAGTACCATAACAAGGCTGGATGCATCAGCAAGCGCGCTCTTCCAGAGACCGGACATTGTCGTAAAGGGAAAAGACTGTACAAATTCCAAAGCGGCCCTTTTTATTCTGGGCGGTGTGCTGCAGCATAAAATTGTGCTACAACCAGGAGAAGAAAAAGAATTACAGTTTGTATTTGGAATCAGTGAATCACTTGAAGAGGCAAGGGCGGTATCGGAAAAGTTTTCCAATTCTGCAGTTGTGGAAAAGGAACTTGAAAAAGCAGAAACGCATTATCTGGAAAAATATCGTTCGTTGACCGTGGAAACGCCGGATGAAAAAATCAATCACATGATGAATAACTGGGTGAAAAAACAGGTGGATTTTTGCATTGTCGGGAAAAAAGGAGTCCGCGATAATCTTCAGATTGCAGTTGGCCTGTTAAACTATCGGCAAGAAACAGCAAAAAAAGAGATTCTGGAATGTCTTCGCCATCAGTTTCGGGATGGTCATGGAGTTCTTACGTGGTATCCTTATGATGATACCCGGTATTCCGATCAGCCGTTCTGGATCATATGGGCTGTCTGCCAGCTGATAAAAGAAACGGGAGACTTTTCTATCCTGGATCTGGAGATTGAATGGCAGGATGGAGGGAAGGCGGCTGTTCTGGATCATGTGAAAGCGGCTGTGAATCGATTGCTGCAGGATAAAGGAAAGCATGGACTGGTACGGATTTATTTTGCGGACTGGAATGATGCGCTCAATGTTACAACGGATGAATATGCGGAATCCGTAATGCTTTCCCATCAGTTCTGCCTGGCACTGAAGGAATTAGAAGCATTACTGAAGAAAAAAGGCGATCAGGTATATGCCGGAAAAATAGCAGAGGAATATCGTATCTTACGAAACAGCATTAATGCATATGCATGGGATGGAGCGTGGTACATGCGGGCGTTAAGTGATGTGGAGAATATTGGTTCCAAAAACAGCGAAGGAAGCAAAATTTATCTGAACGCGCAGACATGGGCTGTTTTAGGAGATGTTGCAGATGCAGAGAAATTACCAAAGATATTAAAAGCAGTGGATTCCATGGAGCATGATTTTGGATTTCCGTTAAATCTTCCGCCGTATCAGAAGTATTCGCCAAATGTAGGGAGAATGTCCGGCATGCTGCCAGGATTGTTTGAAAATGGTGGTGTATACTGTCATGCTACAGGGTTTAAAATTCTGATGGACTGCAAGGTGGGGAGAGGAAGCAAAGCATTCGAAACACTGAAAAAAATTATGCCGGACAGTGATAAAAATCCATCCATGCAATCCGGAGCAGAACCATATGTTTTTACAAACTGTTATTCTACCAATCCCGGATATTATGGAAAATCCTACCAGTCCTGGACAACGGGAACTTCTGCGTGGTGCATGATGGGATTGTACGAAGGAATCCTCGGAATCAAGCGGGATTACGATGGACTGCGGATCGATCCGTGTCTGCCGAAAGAATGGGAAAAGGCAGAAGTGACCAGACATTTTCGAGGTGCTGATTATCATGTAATCATCGAAAATCCAGATCATCTGGAAAAAGGAGTGCTTGAAATTAAGACAGATGGAGCAGTTTGCGATATGTCCGACAAAGCAGATGGGTTTGTGCTGCCTGATTTCAAGGATGGAAAAATGCATGAAGTCCATGTTATATTGCGTAAATAGACAAAAGAGGCTTGTTTATGAAGACATCAGCAGAAAGAAAGGAAAAGAGATGAAAAAAAGTATTTTTCAGGAACTTGTGGAAGAATCAATTGTTCTTTTGAAAAATGAAGAGCAGATCTTGCCATTAAAAGAAAAAAAGGTGGCTTTTTTGGGACGGGCACAGATAGAAACCATTTTTTCGGGAAACGGTTCGGGAGCATCCAAATCCCTTGCAAACAAGAATCTCTTATGTGAATGTGAAAAAAGAGGAATCTGTGCAGAAGCAGGGTTAAAACAATTTTACACCAGCCATCAAAAAAACGAATCGGAAAAGTTTGTGATTGACGGTATTGATATCACAAATGTAGAAAATATGAACTGTGGTTTTATGTATGAGATCTTTGGAAAATATCAGCCGATGTGGACAGAGTATCACATTCCGGAGCAGCTGATGCAGAAAGCCAGGGAGTTTACCGATACCGCTGTTTTTGTGCTGGGAAGGAATGCCGGTGGGGAAGAATGTGACAGGCACATCAAAGGTGATTATGAACTTACCGAATCCGAAAAAGAACTGCTGGAACAGGTGTGCTGTGTTTTTCCACATGTGATCGTTGTACTGAATATTAATGGAATGATCGATATGCAGTGGGTGAACGCCTATTCCGCAATTAAGGCCGTGGTGTTTCTGGGAATTCCGGGCGAAGAAGGCTGCGGAGCATTAGCTGATATTCTGACGGGGACTGTGAATCCATCTGGCAAATTAAGTTTTTCCATGGCAGAGTCTTTCAAAGACTACCCGACAGCAGAAAATTTCACCTGGAATAAAGAACAGGAAGATGAAATTTTAACTTACGAAAATTATGGACTGGATGCAAAGGCAAATGGAAGTACAGGATATACGAAAAGCCCGGTAACGGTGTATCAGGAAGACATTTATCTGGGGTATCGCTATTTTGATACCTTTCGGAAACAGGTATTGTACCCCTTTGGATATGGAATGTCTTACACATCGTTTACGATTCTTCCGAAAGAGATGAAACAGGAAAAAGAAGAGGTGGAATTTATTACGGAGGTAACAAATTCCGGAAATTATGCAGGAAAAGAAACGATACAGCTTTATTTGTCCTGCTCTGGTACAGAGTCGGAAAAACCGGAAAAAGAATTAAAAGGCTTTGCAAAAACGAGACTTCTTGCTCCGGGGGAGAAACAGAATATTTCGATCCGAATATCCATGCAGGATCTGGCAGGATATGTTGAGACATCTGCATCATATATCCTGGAAAAGGGAAAATATCAGTTTTTTATCGGAAATTCATCCCGTGAGACAATTTTTGCAGGAGAAATCCAGATAAGAGAAGATTACGTAATTAAAAAATGTGTGAATCGTCTTTGCGTGCAAAACTGCAATGTAGAGCATTTGCAGGTACTATCTGCAAGAGAAGGACGAAAAAAGGTCCGAATGCATGAAAAGAAAAAAGAAGAGACCGATGGTTTAAAAGAGCAGGAAAGATATGATCTTTTACGGGATGAAATGGAACAAGTAAAAAATTTCAGTATCGAACAGCTGGCTGCATTGTGTGTGGGGTATGGACCTGGAATTCCATTTGCAGCGTTCAGCAAACAGGAACAGCCAGAAACTATATTGGATGGTCAGGGAAATCCACTTACCAAAAACGATCATCCAGTCGGAGCAAAAGGATATGTCTCCCCGGCTATGCCAGAAAAAGGTATTCATTCCATTTTTTATAAAGATGGACCGGCAGGTGTGGGAACGGGGGCCTGGCCAACGGCTATGCTGATTTCCTGCGCATTCAATAAAGAACTGTGGGAAGCGTTTGGAAATGCGGTTGGCGCAGAGTGCGAAAAGAAAGCGGTTGACGTATGGCTGGCACCAGCAGTCAATCTGCACCGGAATCCGCTTTGCGGGCGAAATTTTGAATATTTTTCGGAGGATCCTTATCTGACCGGAATCTGTGCGGTCCAGATTACAAAGGGCGTTCAGGAAAATCATCCTGTCCGCGTCTGCCCCAAACATTTTGCCGTGAATGAACAGGAAACGTATCGAAGAGGAAGTGCGAAGAAGCGGTACGATGCGGTAGATTCCATCCTTACGGAACGTGCATTGCGGGAACTTTATCTGAAACCTTTTGAAATGTTGGTTCGAGATGCCGGAGTATCTTTTATTATGACATCGTTTAATAAAATTAATGGGGTTCTTGCAGCTGGAAATCGAGATTTGTGTACGCATATTTTACGGGAAGAATGGAACTTTGATGGTGTTGTCGTTACTGACTGGGGCGATATGGATATTGTCGCAGATGGCGGCGATGCTGTGGCAGCGGGAAATGATATCGTGATGCCGGGTGGACCGCCGGTGATCCGGCAGATTTTGCAGGCCTATCAGGAGAGACGGATTACCAGAAAAGATCTGGAAAGGAGTGTTGCAAGATTGTTACATGTTCTGAAGTTATTTGAGAAAGGGGAGCGTATTTAAATGAAATCATATAGGGATCATACACTGGGTGCAAAAGAAAGAGCCTCTCTTCTGCTCAAAGAAATGAGCCTTGACGAAAAGATGGCACAGATTAACTGTGTTTTTCCTTTTGATCAGGATGCCTATAACTTTGAAAAAATTCAGCAGGAGACAAAATACGGAATGGGAGAAGTAAGCACGCTGGAAATGCGCAGGATGGAGACACTTGATGAAGTGGCTGCATGGCAGAGAAAAGTGCAGAAGATTGTGATGGAAAACAGTGCCCATCGAATACCGGCAATCTTTCATATGGAAGGATTGTGCGGGGCCTTCATTCAGGATTCCACCAGTTTTCCGTCTGGGATTGGCAGGGGAGCAAGCTTTGATCCCAAGCTGGAAGAACAGATTGCAGAAATTGTGAGCAGACAGGAAACGGCCTGTGGCATTACCCATATACTGGCACCGGTTCTGGATGTGGCAAGAGATCCGCGTATGGGCCGTTTTGGAGAAAGTTATGGAGAAGATGCTTCCCTTGTAAGTGCGATGGGGGCAGCGTATACGAAAGGAATACAAAAGAATACAGTTGCTTCAAGAAAAGCAGAAAGTGTGGCAAAACATTTTGTGGCTTTTCATAATTCGCAGGGTGGAATTCATGGAACACACAGCGAAACGCCGACGCGACTTTTAGAAGAAGTGTTTGCAAAACCTTTCCAGGCAGCAATCACAGAGTCAGATCTGAAAGGTATTATGCCTTGTTATTGCTCTGTGAATGGAGAAGATGTATCTGCTTCTCATAACATGCTTACGAAACTGCTTCGGGAAAAAATGGGATTTGACGGCATGTGCATCAGCGATTACGGTGCAGTGGGAAATGCGCATAGTGTACATCATATTGGAGAAACATTTGAAGAAGCCGGTGCGATGTGTCTTCATGCGGGAATGGATATCGAGATGCCGTCCTGTACTGGCTATAATGAGAAATTAAAAGAGATGTTTTCAAGTGGAAAACTGGATATCCATATTTTGGATACAGCGGTTTTGCGGGTTCTGGAGGGAAAATTCAGAATGGGCTTATTTGAAAATCCCTATGCGCTGGAAGGAAAAGAGCTTCATGCTCTTGTAATGCAGGAAGCAGACAGGAACACTTCCCTGCGGTCGGCCAGAGAATCCATGGTACTGCTGAAAAATGACGGCGTATTGCCGATTGCGGAAAAAGGGAAAAAAATCGCGGTGATCGGACCGCATGCCGGGTATGCCAGAAAAATGTTTGGTGGATACACACATATGTGCATGATGGAGTCTACCTATGCGATTGCCAATTCTATTGCAGGTGTAAGCGGAGTTGTACAGGCAGATGCAGATGAGATTATTACGGTTCCGGGAACCAATATTCAGTCTGATGAGACAGAGCAGTTTGATCAGATCCTGAAAAGACAGAAACCGCAATGCAGAAATCTGTATGAAGAATTACAAATCCGCTTTCCGGAAAGTGAGATTTTATATGCATATGGCTATCCGATTGCAGGAAACGACGAAAGTCATTTTGAAGAAGCGCTGCAGGCAGCAAAGCAGGCAGACATTGTGATACTGACGCTTGGCGGTAAGCACGGAACGTGTTCCATGGCATCAATGGGAGAAGGAATTGACAGTACTGATATTAACCTTCCAAAATGTCAGGATGCATTTATTCGCAAGGCTGCACAGCTTGGAAAACCATTGGTTGGCGTTCACTTTGATGGAAGACCGATTTCCAGTGATGCTGCAGAGGAATATTTAGATGCTATTCTGGAAGCATGGAGTCCATCGGAAACAGGAGCAGAAGCAGTAGTTGATATTTTAACCGGAATATATAATCCGGGAGGAAAACTTCCGGTTACCGTTGCTTATGGAGTGGGACAGCTTCCGGTTTATTACAATCATCCATATGGTTCCTCCTGGGATCAGAGCGGCAGTATCGGTTTTGCCAATTATGTGAATATGCCGCACAGACCGAGATATTATTTTGGATACGGACTGTCGTATACAACATTTACATATTCGGATTTACATATCTCGATGGGAAATGAAAAGGCAGCAGATACGGTTCAGATCTCCTGCGCTGTTGAGAACACGGGAAGCTGTGAAGGAGATGAGGTTGTCCAGCTTTATTTACGAGATGAATATGCCAGCCTGACAAGACCAGTAAAAGAACTGGCAGGTTTTAAGCGCATTCACCTGCGAAAGGGCGAAAAGAAAACGGTATGCTTTGAGGTGAAAACGGATCAAATGGCTTTTCTGGACATTGATATGCACTGGAAAGTGGAAAAAGGACGATATGCAGTAGAGGTCGGAAGTTCTTCAGAAGATATTCGTTTAAGAGGAAGCTACTGTGTGAAAGAAAATAAATGGGTTGCGGGAAGAAATAGAGCGTTTTGGGCAAGTGCCGCAGCGAAATAAAAAGAACAGAACCGGATGCCATTTTATACAAAGCGGCATTCGGTTCTGTTCTTGCGGTATTCCCGTGGGGAGCAGTTCATTTTTTCACGGAAACATTTTCCGAAATAGGACTGCTGGCTGAAGCCGGTCTGCAGGACGATCTGTCTGATGGGAAGTGTGGTTTCTGTTATCTCCGTGATTTGTTTTCTATGTTTTGGCAATATCTTAATAATTTCTGCAGATATTTTCATATTATTTTTTCGGTATAATAAGTATACTTGTTGTAAAAAGGATTGTAAAGGTAGTCCAAATGGACAATAATAGTTTATCACATACAACGTGGAATTGTAAGTATCACATAGTTTTTGCACCGAAATATAGAAGGAAGATCTCTTTCCTTTCATTAGTACATTAAATATTTTACGAAAATAATCGAATTACAACCCAGACATATGTCTTACTACATATCTGATTTTCATATAATATGATAGACAGGAGATAGAGATATGAAGCAGATTAAAGACAAAGTTAAATGTGAAAGAGCAATTGAAAAGTTAGAGTGAGAGAAAGAGTTTGATACACAGAATCTGGAATTTCAGATATATCAGTACGAAAAAGGGGAATTGCTGTGTCAATCGTGCAATTCAGATGACAGGTTGAAGATTGTTATAGAAGGGACGGTAAATATTTATCATATACGGGACGATCGTTCTAAATATTTTATTGCTATGAATGAAGGAATTTATCTTCTGGGGGATATGGAATTTATGAATCCGGCACCATGTATTTATTTTGTAGAAGCAGTGAGCCCGGTAACTGTAGCGGTATTATCTCTGAAAAAATATCGCAATGTACTAAAACAGGATGTTAAA
>OGUO01000802.1_pt1 | contig 22952 bp, 26 predicted proteins | sample 1553641 | NCBI WGS metagenome assembly OGUO01 (sample SAMEA2579980, study PRJEB22360) | human gut metagenome | biome: human gut; feature: human-associated habitat; material: faeces | place: Denmark | collected 2008/2010 | reverse complement strand
CTCTATTTTCATTTATTTAATATTAATGATTTTAGTTATATTACTTTCAATGGTAAGTATTTCTTACATGTGCTCATGTCAAAATTATATAGAACTTACAGATAATAAGATTTCTATTTTGGATGCTAAGAAAGTATCACATTTAAAATTAAGCTATTTAGTTTTAAAAAGAGATTTGACAACTATTATGGAGAATTATAATTGGGAAGATTTAGAATATGTAGAAATTAAATTAGTGATTCAATATGGTGGAATAGGAATGGGAACAAGTAAAACGATGTATTATTATTTACCGAACTATATATTTCATTTTAAAAATTCTTCAAGCAAAAGTTTTTTAGAATGGAATAATCCTAAAGCTGCTTATCAAATATTAAGAAATAAGAATATTGATATTCAAGCAAGTGATGAAGTAATTGACTTCTTTGAACAAAATGAATTAAAGTTGTATGATTTTTTTGAAAATATTTATCATAAAAATGGGAAGAATAGGTAAGAGGATTAGATGTGAATTTAATCCTTTTTCTTTGTTAATAAATTAACTTTATTTTTTTATAATTGCATGTTGTAAATTGTTTCTAAAAGAGTACAATGTAGTGGAATTTAGGGAGAAAGATTATGAAAAAGATAAAAAAAAGAGATTTAATTAGTTTTGGATGTGTCTTTTGTTCTTCGCTGATTATGGCTGCTACAACTAAAACATTTGTAAGACCAGCACACTTATTGTCAGGTGGGTTTATGGGTATTGCCTTACTTGTAGATATGATTGCTGATTTATTTGGAAAATCAATTCCAACAGCATTCACTTTAGTTGTTTTAAATGTACCTGTTGCGCTTATTTGTGCCAAGAAAATATCAAAACGATTTGTATTCTTTTCGTTATTACAAGTCTTTTTAACATCATTTTTATTACAAATTATTCCAAATTATCCATTATTTGATGAACAAGTTTTAAATGTTGTATTTGGTGGATATATTTGGGGAATGAGTATTGTACTTGCTTTAAAAGCGGGTGCTTCTTCAGGTGGTACAGATTTTATTGCTTTGTATTTTGCTAATAAAAATGGACGAGAAATCTGGATGCAAGTTTTTGCCTTTAATGCTATGATTTTATGTGTTTTTGGAGTTATTTTTGGATTTGATAAAGCAGGGTATTCTATTTTGTTCCAATTTATCTCAACAAAAACAATTTCTACTTTCCATACACGATATAAACGTGTTATGTTACACATCTATACTGTAAAAAAAGACGAAGTGGTGGATACTTATTTAGAAAAATTTCATCATGGGATCACTGCTTTAGATGGTTATGGAGGATATTCACATCATCCTGTAAGCTATTTAACAGCAATTGTTTCAAGTTATGAAGTCGGAGATGTTTTAGAAGCTTTAAAGGAAACTGATCCAAAGATTATTGTTTCTGTAACTAAAGTTGAAAACTTTATAGGACGTTTTTATAATAAACCATTGGATTAACGAGTATGCACTCGTTAATTTTTTTATGTCTTTTGATGCAAAATAGAATAGAATCCACCTTCAATACTGTAAGCATCATAACCTTGTTGACATAAATCATCTGCTAGTTTTTTTGATTTAGCTCCGCTATAACAGATAAGAATAAGTGGTTCTTTTTTAGAAAAATGATACTGATTGAGATTGAACTTTTCATAGGGAATATTTGTGAATTTTGTTAGATGAATTTTCTTATACTCATAGGGATCTCTTAAATCGACAAATTGATAATCATTCTCTAACATAGATGGGATTTTTTGGATAGGGATTACATTCGTATTTTTCATATTTTTCACCTCATAATATAATATGAAATTAATTGAAAACAATGATTATAGATGATATAATTCAGCCATGGAGGAATTATAAAAATGGATAAGAAAACAATTAGAGATATTGAAGTCGCTGGAAAAACTGTTTTAGTTCGTGTTGACTTCAACGTACCAAGAAGTAAAGAAACATGAGAAATCACTAATGATAATCGTATTGTTGCTGCATTACCAACAATCAAATATTTATTAGAACAATCTCCAAAAGCTATCGTTTTATTCTCTCACTTAGGTAAAGTGAAAACTGAAGAAGACAAAGCTAAAAACAATTTAGCTGTTGTTGCTCCTAGATTAGCTGAATTATTAGGTAGAGATGTAAAATTCGTAGATTGCACTCGTGGTGCTGAATTAGAAGAAGCTGTTAAAAACGCTGAAAATGGACAAGTTATCTTAGTTCAAAACACTCGTTATGAAGCTGGAGAAAGTAAAAATGATCCTGAATTAGGAAAATACTGGGCTTCATTAGGTGATGTATTTGTTGAAGATGCATTCGGTTCAGTTCATAGAGCTCATGCTTCTACAGCTGGAATCCCTGCTCATTTACCATCAGCAGCTGGTTTCTTAGTAGAAAAAGAAATCAACTACATTGGAAAAGCTGTAAGTAATCCAGAAAGACCAATGGTTGCTATCTTAGGTGGGGCTAAAGTTTCTGATAAAATCTTAGTTATCGAAAACTTATTAAAAATTGCTGACAAAGTTATCGTTGGTGGAGGTATGTGCTATACTTTCGCTAAAGCTCAAGGTCATTCAATCGGTAACTCTTTAGTTGAAGATGATAGAATTGACGTAGCTAAAGATATCTTAGCTAAAGCTGGAGATAAATTAATCTTACCAGTTGATTCTGTAATCAATACTGCATTTGCTGCAGAAGGTGATATTAAAGTTTGTGGTGAAGATGTACCTGATGGATACATGGGATTAGACATCGGACCTAAATCTGTAGAAAACATCAAAGCTGCTTTAGCTGGTGCTAAAACAGTTGTATGGAATGGACCTATGGGTGTATTCGAAATGGAACCATTCGCTAAAGGAACAATCGCTGTATGTGAAGCTTTAGCTGGTTTAGAAGGTGCTAACACTATCATTGGTGGTGGAGATAGCGCTGCTGCAGTAATGCAACTTGGATATGCTGATAAAGTTTCTCACATCTCAACTGGTGGTGGAGCTTCATTAGAATATATGGAAGGTAAAGTTCTTCCAGGTATCGCTGCAATTGATGATAAATAATAAGGAAGGTATTTGTAATCATGAGAAAACCAATTATCGTAGGAAACTGGAAAATGAATAAAACCATGGCGGAAACCAAGGATATGATTTCCGCTCTTAAACCCCTTGTCGAAAACGCCGATTGCGACGTCGTGCTTTGCGTTCCGTTCACGGATCTGCAAACCGCAAAAAAAGCGGCTAAGGGTTCAAACATAAAGATCGGCGCGGAAAACGTGCACTGGGCTGAAAAGGGCGCGTTTACGGGCGAAGTGTCCGCGGATATGCTCAAAGAACTCAAAGTCGATTACGTTATAATCGGTCACAGCGAAAGAAGACAGTATTTCGGCGAAACCGACGAAACCGTGAACAAGAGAGTTCAGGCTGCGCTCAACGCAAAGATTAAACCTATCGTCTGCGTGGGCGAAACCGAAGCGGAAAGAGAAGGCGGTCTTACCGAGAAAGTTCTCGAAAGACAGATCGTCGAAGGTCTTAAAGGCTTCAAGTCCAAGGATTTCGATAAAATCGTCATCGCCTACGAACCCGTCTGGGCTATCGGAACGGGCAAAACCGCAACGGCTACCGACGCTAATAACACGATCGGTTATATCAGACATATCCTTGCTAAGAAGTTCCACAGATCGATTGCCGAAAAGACGAGAATTCAATACGGCGGCTCGATGAACGTTAAAAACTGCAAAGAACTTATGGCTCAGGAGGAAATCGACGGCGGTCTTATCGGCGGCGCTTCCTTAAAGGCCGACGACTTTGCGTTTATCGTAAATTACAACAAATAAAACGGAATCGGGCGGGAAAAATTTTCCGCCCGTTTTTAAAGCGGAAACCGAAAGGAGATAATATTATGAAAATGAAAACAAGACCCGTTTGTCTTTTCATTATGGACGGTTACGGGCTTAATCCCGATAAAAAGGGCAACGCAATCGAAATAGCGAACGAGGGCGTTATAAAAAATCTTATGGCAAAATATCCTTCGGCGACTCTCGGCGCAAGCGGTCTTTGCGTAGGTCTCCCCGACGGGCAGATGGGCAACAGCGAAGTCGGACATCTCAATATGGGCGCCGGCAGAATCGTATATCAGGATCTTACCAGAATAACCAAATCCATTCAGGACGGCGATTTCTTTGAAAACGAAGAACTCATCAAAGCCATGGACGGCGCAAAGAACGGCGGCAAAAAACTTCATCTTTTCGGCTTGTTGTCGTCCGGCGGCGTTCACAGCCATATAACTCATCTTTTCGCTTTGCTCGAAATGGCTAAAAGAAGGGGACTTACCGAAGTTTACGTCCACGCTTTTATGGACGGCAGGGACGTTCCCCCCACGAGCGGAATCGATTTCGTTAAAGAACTCGAAGCGGAAATCAAAAAGGTCGGCGCAGGCAAAATCGCCACGGTAAGCGGCAGATATTACGCTATGGACAGAGATAATCGTTGGGAAAGAGTAGTCAAGGCTTACGAAGCGTTGACGCTCGGCAACGGCGTTAAAGCGAACAGCGCGGAAGAAGCCGTCGAAAACAGTTATAAAAACGAAGTGACGGATGAGTTTATCGTTCCCGCCAACATATATGAAAACGGCAAACCCGTCGGGCTTGTCGAAAAAGGCGATTCGGTTATATTCTTTAACTTCCGTCCGGACAGAGCGAGAGAAATCACGAGGGCGTTTACGGAAGAGGAGTTCGGCGGTTTTGAAAGAAAGACCGGGTATCTCGGACTTAATTACGTCGGATTCACCAAGTACGACGAAACTTTCCATCACGTTGCGATAGCGTTCAAAAAGCAGGAACTTCACAACACGCTCGGCAAATACCTTTCCGATAAGGGCTATACGCAACTTCGTATCGCCGAAACCGAAAAGTACGCTCACGTAACGTTCTTCTTCAACGGCGGCGTCGAGGTGCCCGAAAAGAATGAGTACAGAGATCTTATTCCTTCGCCGAAGGTTGCCACGTATGATCTTCAGCCGGAAATGAGCGCGTATCTCGTAACCGATAAAGTGCTTGAAGAAATCGCTTCCGATAAGTTTGACGTAATCATTCTCAACTATGCAAACTGCGATATGGTCGGACATACCGGCGTTCTGGACGCGGCTGTAAAGGCTGTTAAAACCGTCGAGGATTGCATAGGGAAGATAACCGACGCCGTACTCAAGAAGGGCGGCAGTTGCATCGTGACCGCCGACCACGGAAACGCGGACAAGATGATCGACACCGACGGCGAACCTTTCACTGCTCACACTACGAACCGCGTTCCCGTAATTCTGGTAAGCGAACAGTACAAGAGCGTCAGACTCAGAGAGGGCGGCGTGCTTGCCGATCTTGCGCCCACGCTTCTCGAAATGATGGGCGAAACTATCCCTGCGGAGATGACCGGTAAGTCGTTGATTGTTAAATAAAAGCCTCGTTAATCGACTTATAGACGGGCTTTTGTGGTTTATTTCGGCGGATTGCGATGTTGTATCTCAGTTCGCCGAGATTTTTACCGGTAAATTTTCAAGCGTAATTGTATTTCCTGTTTTGCCGAACGACGCATGGCGGATTACAAGTAAAGTATCTAAAATTATTTTTTTCAAAATTAAGCGGCAATTTTGTTGACCGAATCGAAAAAATGTGGTAATATATACAAGCATTGATTATAAATGCTTTGTCTGCAACCGATGTCGCGCAGGCGGCAAGCAGAGCAGATGAGCGTTTTGTTTAATATTTATTGCAATTCGGAATGGAGAAGTACCCAAGAGGCCGAAGGGGCTCCCCTGCTAAGGGAGTAGTATGGCTTTAAACCGTAGCGAGGGTTCAAATCCCTCCTTCTCCGCCAAGAACTTTCTAATTTGAACCCCCGTCAAAGGGTTTGGATTAGAAAGTTTTTTTGTTTTCCGACATAAAAATAGCCGCATTTTATTGCGGTTATGTGTGAATTTTGGTTATGCGTCAGAAAGCCGCATAGCCTTTTTTTATTAAAATCAAATATATAATTCAACTATCATAAGCTGTTGTATCACCTTTGTATAACTCACGCAAACACTTATAGAGCTTTCTCCCGAGTAAAACAAAAGACCCTGACAGCGGTCGTCAGGATCTTTTCTCAATGTGTAGTTGTAATAAATTTCTATTTTGTCGTTGTAAAGAATTACTTTGTTTACCAGCGCATTTATCATTTGTTGCGGTTCTTTTTGCAATGCCGATCGAATATGGGCAATAATTTCCGCTCGAGATAATCCTATTCGTTGCTTACATTCTTCGGCTGTAATTTTAGCGGATATATCGGCAAGCTCTTGTTCGAGTTTTTCGAGTTTTATTTTGGTAGACATTGTGGTAATTCCTTTACCAATGGCATCGAGGAAATTTTCTATCTGTTTCTCAAGTTCCGCCTTTTGCTTTTTCAAAATTGCCTGCATAGATTTATCGTTCAAACGCTCATCTTGGCTTTCCATCAATTTATCTGCGATTTCTTCTATAACATTGTCGTGATTTAGGGCTTTCAAAGTAACGTCAACAACGAAATCTTCTAGTACATATTTTCTGGCTTGCGTTTTTTGACAACCGTTGTGTTCTCTTCTGCCTGTACACATGTAATACCGATTGACGGTTCAGTTTTTGCCTGTACCGCTTTGAGCAGTCATCGGTTTTCCGCAATACCCGCAAAATAATTTATGTTGCAACAAGTAAACTACTTTTTTACTTACCAATCCGTAATGAGTAAAAGCCTGTCGCTGTTTTACCAACGCTTCTATATCTTCGGGGACGATTCTCGGATAAATATCATTGAATTCTTCACCGTCGTAATGGTATTTGCCGTAATACTTTTCACTTTGCAACATATTGTGAACCGAATGTAAACATAAAGGCTTTCCCCGATTTCTTGCGCCCATGTCGTTTATTTCTTTCCATATGGTTTCTACCGGGCGCCCTTTGGCATATTCTTCAAATACGTATCTTACAAATTTTGCTTTTTCTTCATCAATAAGTACTTTTTTGCCTGTTTTTTCATCTCCGACGGTGTAATAACCGAATAATATAAAACCTCCTGTGAAATTTCCTTTCTTTCTCGTTTCGTTTAGCCCGCGTTTTACCTTTTGCGAAAGTTCGGCCGAATAATATTCAGCCATGCCTTCGAGTAAAGACTCAAGTATAATGCCTTCCGGCGAATCGGGGATGTTTTCCATTGCGGATAACAGTTTGATGCCATTATCTTTCAAAGTCTTGCGATGCATTGCCATTTCATACTTATTACGAGAAAATCGGTCAAGTTTGTAAACCAGAACGAAATCCCAAGCACGTTTTGAACTATCTTTAAGCATTTTTTGAAAGCTGCGACGGTTGTCGTTAGTTCCCGTCATGGCGCGGTCTATATACTCGTCAAGTATAAGTATATTATTTCTTTTTGCGTAGTCGTAGCATACATGCAGTTGACCTTCGATGGATTGTTCGGTTTGCCTGTCTGATGAATATCTGGCATAAATTACACAAGTTTTCATAGTTTTACCTCCGTGAAATGTGATATAAAGTTGATTTTTGTCATAGAATTGACCTCCTAAATAAATTTGTTCCAATCATACACGATAAAAAAATAAAATGTAACATACTTTTCCCATACATTACAAAGAATTTTGGAATATGACTATGGTAAATAGGAATGTTACCGAGTATTTCTTTACCTTTTTCAATACTCATTGCTTTAAGCCTCCTTTGTCGAAACTCTTTCGACGAGGGGAGAACATCGGGAAATCCTGCCGTCTGTCAAGGAAAAAGAAAAAATTGTTGTATGTGAATTTTATGCTTCTCGATTTTACACGACAAATTTTTCCCTTGACAGCAAAAGATTTTCCGATAAGATAACTCCCCCGAAAGAGCGAAGCGATATAAATAACCGAAAAGTACCGCTAAAGTATGGGGAATACATACAAAATGGCAAAAACTTCACGGTGTTATCCGTTTTTGGCGGGTAAAGTCTGTTACATTTCTTCACGAAAAGTTGTATAGTCGAAGAAAAAACAGGGAGGTGATGCCTAATGAAAGAAGTAATTATGGATTTCAATCCGTTGGGGCTTAAAGTATTTATCAATGAAGAGCCGAGTCTTGATTTAATACCGAAAGACACTCTGAATTTGATAATTACCGAATTGGATAAGCAAATCCAAGAGGACGCGCGCTCTTTTCAGAGTTCGAATAACAGCGAATAAAAAATTTACTAAATTTTTCCGCAATCCGCTTGACTTTATTTTTTCAGCGAGTATAATTGAATTATCTAAATGAAAAAGGACTTTCAAATAGGTCAAGGAGCCGCCTATGCGTAGCAAGAATGAAGAAATACTGAAAAGAATAGTCGAAATCATAAACGACAGTTATTATCAGGGGGAAGCCTCTCCCTCTATGAAGGATATTGCCGATTCTTTGGACATAAGCCTTCCTACGGCAAGCAGATATATCAATGAACTTATAAGCCGTGGTGAATTAGAGAAGGATAGCAGATACGGTGAACTCCGTACTCCTAAGATAATCAGGGACAGCAATACAATAAAATGTCCCGTAGTCGGTGAAATCGCTTGCGGAACGCCGCTTCTTGCGGAAGAAAACATAGAGTTTTATGTAAATCTTTCCAAGGAACTGTTCGGTAACGGCAAATACTTTATTCTTCGGGCAAACGGTAGCAGCATGATAAACGCCGGCATAGATAACGGCGACCTTGTAGTTGTTCGTCAGCAAGAAACGGCAGAACAAGGACAAATCGTGGTTGCTCTTATAGACAATGAAGCAACTCTTAAACGCTATTATCTGGACAGACGGCGTAAAAAAATTCGCTTACATCCCGAAAACGACAATATGGAAGATATGTACTATTCTTCCGTCGCGATTCAGGGCGTAGCGGTCAAGGTCATCAAAGATCTTAAATAGGTTAATAGTCGGACAAGCCCGCCCCGGTTGTTCGGTTGTTATATATAAGGTGCGAAAGATAGCATACCGAGGTACGGGATTTCCCACCCCTGCCAATGCGGTTTGCTAAATACAAGTCTTACCGCGCTATGGGAAAAGGAGGTTTGTTTTTATGGAAACCGCAAAAGTAGTAGAAACCGTTCCTTTGCGTATGCAATGTTCGGAATGCAAGCGTTTTTACAACGCTATCAGCAAACCAAACGGCGAAATCGACGGAAAGTGTCCTTACTGTCACGCTAAATATCACGAGCATAGCAACGATACTACGCGACTAATCAAGATAATCCGTAAAAGAAAAGTCGCAAACTAAATTATAAACACAATTAAATATCGTCTAACATGGCAAATTGAGGTCGGACTGAAACAGAGTCAGTGGTAAATCCGAGGTCCCTGCCGGTTAGGTAAGATTCGCTAGGAGAATAGTGTCCCCACCCGAATGTGAGCCTTTGAAAAAGCTCGCACACCGTGTATGGGGGCACTTTTATTTTGTCCTCAGACGGTTCAAATCTACATATAAGGAGTTATTTTTACATGAAAACATTCAGCATGATCCGCGAGGACCTTAAAAATATCCGCTACTATTACTCTCGCCAAAAGGAAATGACTAATTCCGCGAGAATAGTCGGAGAAAGCACGATTCTAAAGACCATCGAAGCATATAACGCCGCAATTTGTCAGGCGTCGCCTAAACTTTACGAACTTTATGTTTGTATGTACGTAGAAAACAAAACGCAGGAAGCCGCAGCCGAAGAATTCGGCTACGCAAGAGAACATATCACAAGACTCAATAAGCAATTATTGCGTTTTTTGCAGAACCATTTAACAGCATAAGGAGGTATTAAACAATGGTTGACGATTTCAACACCGAATTTATCCCGGATTTCATTTTATACGCAGATAACGTGTACCGCACAAAGGAATTTATCGTAAAACAGCAACTGTCTATTATCAGAAAAGACGGCTACGAAGTTCCCGTGCTTTTAAGCACCGATACATTCTATAAAAGAACGAAGTACAGAGATTATCAGTACGACATTATGTACGATGACCGTGAAATTCCGGAAGGCAAAAGGTTGCCGAGTACGAGCTACACCAGAAAGTACATTTACTAAACTCACCTATTCTTCCTCTTTGTACCATGTCACATTGAGGTTACAAAACATCACTTCAAGGTTACATTGTGGCTTCTTTAAGGTCACAAATTGGTACATTTCCGTCACGCCGATGTTCTGGTATTTCGGGAAAACAGGGGTTAAAATAGACGTGTAATCAAAAAGCGACGGCATAAGCCCGACGGTTCGTTGCGGACTGAATTCAGACAAGGTGGCCACCTTCCGTAAACAAGTCGCACGAAACGAAGTGTTTCATTCTCACCGAGCTTGAGATTACAAAAACTACAACTTAATAGTGGGCGGCACGAAGTAAAACTTCTGTACGGCGTAAGTCCCCGAACGATGAGCTATCCGACGATACGGGCAAATCTAATAAAACTACAAGGAGTTAAAAAACATAAAAATGGCAAACAGAGAAAGACGTTGGTCCGTTCCCAAGAATAGAGCGGCAAGTTACGCAAGCGAGCGTAAAGAAAAAGTACACCAGCACGGTCCTAAGGAAGGCAAAGAACTTACCGACTACGAAACGGGACTTCGTTCCGGTTATCTTCAGGCGCAGTCCGATCATGCAGGACTTTACAAGTACAAAAAGGCTTTATCGGAAGGAAAATCCAAAGCCGAAGCAAAGAAAATCTCCCGTACTATCGGGAAAAAGAAATAATTTTCAGGAGGAATTAAAAAATGAATAACGTTTTTGTAGAAAGAGAAACCTTTGAAACTAACGGCAAATCTTACTTTACCTACTTCGTACGCGGCAATGTTCGCGGCAAGGACGTAAAAGCGTGCGTCGTTCCGCCCGATCTCGGCGGTTATGCCGTACTCGATATCGTGTTTAACGGAGAAAAATCCGCCGAACTTGTGTCCACTCCCTTCGAAATGAAGGACGATCACAACAAAATTATTTCCGGTTGCACCTATTCGGTACGTTCTACCGACGAAAACGGCGAAGTCTACGAATGTAAGATTAAGCCTTTCCGTAACTCGGACAAGACTATTCTCAATATGCTTTTGAGATAATCTGAAGTTAAAGGCGGCTTGCCTTCGGGATTCCGCAGGTGTAGCCGCTTTTTCTATGCTTTTCAGGAGGAATTTATATGACTAAAACAAACAAAATCGTGACTGCGGTAGTTGTTTTACTCGTAATTGTCTTATGCGGAGGACTTTTGACCGTCCTTTTCGTACATAAAGACAAAACCGACGTAAAACCTGCCGAAATTCAGTATAACGCTACTTTCGGAGAAAAGTTCGAGGAAGAACATCCGCTAAGTACGCTTTCACGCATGGATAATATGTCCGTTGCACCGTATGCCTATAAGGATACGCAACTGTTTTCCGGCAAACGTATTACCAAAATCGCCGCGCCGGTAGGTACGGTTACGGCTGTTGACGACAATCAATACTTTACGCTGTGGGTAATTAAGTCCGACGTCGTAAAAGCCGGCGGTAAAATTGCGGACGGCACAGAAAAAACGTATAAGGTACATATTCCGCGCGAAGAAATTACTTCTACAACCGTAAACAAGTGGATTACGATAGACCTTTCCGACCAATTTATTTACGTCGGAGCAGACGAAACGCTTGCCTTTATGAAAGCGGACGATCCTGTTATTTGTAAATATGCAGACGGCGGAGAATTATCGTTTATTTACGACCTTACGAAGTCCGGGCGCGAACAAACAACTCAAAGTATTTACTATTCGATCTGGACAGACGACGTTGTAAATCTTAAAGGTAAAAACATCTCTATTCTCGGCGACAGTATTTCCACTTTCGGTGGTATCAGCAACGACGGAACAAACGCAAATACGAATATCAAGGACAATGATGTGTTCTATCCGAAATACGAAATAGACAAAGCCGAAAAAACTTGGTGGAAACAAGCGGTTGACAGCACGGGCATGAACTTACTCGTAAACAATTCGTGGTCCGGTTCAAAGGTTACCAACGGTAACGGAGCGGCTTACGATAAACGCGCGACTGAACTTCACGACAATACCGGCAACAACAAAGGAACTAATCCAGATATTATTGCCGTGTATATGGGTGTAAACGACTTCGATAACAACGTCGAACTCGGTTCGTTCAAAGAACTTTCCGAAGTTTACACCAAAGAAAACGGATATATTACGCCGGAAAATTTTTCACAGGCATACGCAATAATGCTACATAAGATAACGCAAAAGTATGGTAAAGCCGACGTGTATGTGTTTACGCTTCCGTATAACGGCACGAATAAAGATACCGCGACTATGGATAAGTACAACGATACTATTCGTAGTATTGCAAAGTATTTCAAGTGCCGCGTAGTAGACATTGCCGCAATCGACGGATATGAATACGAGAAGTACACGAGTGACGGTTTACACCCTAACGAGCAAGGTATGGATTTAATTACAGACCTGTTCGTAAGAACGCTTAAAAGCGTATATAAAAAATAATTTCAGGAGGACAATAAATGACTAATACAAAGAAACAAAAAGTATTGAAAATTACGGCAATTTTGCTTGCCGTGTTTACCATTCTCACCGCAGGAATCATAGGTATTTGCTATTCGGTAAAGAATAATGCGCCTACCGATTCTACTGCTGAACTACAGGGCGAACCCGACTTCGAATACTCGGAACCTAAGGTTTACAATATGCCAAAAGCCATGGCGTTTACGGCAAAAACACTCGCCGCCGCGCAAGCAAACGGACAGACGGTTGACGTAAAGATACAGGCATCCGTTACGCCGTGGGACGCGGCAAACCAACAGGTGGATTATTCTATCGCTTGGGGAGCTGCCCCCACTCACGGCAAGGAAGCCGTAACCGATTACGTTACGGTAACGCAAGACTCCGACGGTTCGCTTACCGCCACGATTTCCTGTAAAAAGGCTTTCGGCGGAGATAAAATCATTGTTACCGTTACCACTCGCGACGGCGGTTTTACGGCAAATTGTACGGTTTCGTTCGTAGGCGTTGCAAGCACGATAAGTATCACTAACAGCTCTCTGAACCCGATTAGTGATACAAACAGAGGCAATTACTATCAACTCGGAACGAACAAGACTTACAACTTTACCGTAAATCTCGGAAACATCTTTAACACAATCGGCAGTAAAAATCTTACTGTCACGCTCGGCGGCGTAGGAGAACTTTACTTCGGCGACGAATTCGTTGACGGAAGCAGCGGTATGGGAAGTTTCTCCAATATGGCGAAAAGGAAAATGTCGAATATAGTAAACAAGTTTATTACGTCCGCTACCATCTCGGGAACGACTCTTACCGTGAAAACCGGCACCGTTGTCGTTGAAAACTATTATGACGAAATGGTAAACGATACCGAATATTTTACCGGAACGACATATAAAGGCAGATATGTTTTCGAGGACGAATACGGATTAACCGGTGGTAAAGATTTCGAAACCAACAGTAAGGCAAACATAGCCGCTCTTCCTTCGTGTTACTTTACGATTACCGTAAAAGACACCGTAAGCGGATTGTCCGAAACGGTAAAAGTCTGGCTGGTTACTTCGGTTAAAAGCGTAAGCCTTAACAAGTCCACGGTCAACATTTGACCAATGATACAGGCGAAAGGAGGTAAATTATGAGTGCAAAAAAAGCAACAAAAACAACACTCGGAGTTACTGTTTACGTTCTGATCGTCCTTGCAATTATTGCCGTAGTCGGACTTATATTTCAGCTTACAAACGGTTTTACCGATAAAGTGAAAACCTTTTACGTAACGGTGGATAAAACCATCGTTACGGACGCTTCCGGCGGACACGTTATTACCGAAACGCGACCGCTAAACGGCGTTGTACGTAATCTTTCGACTGACAGCAAGAACAAAGGATATTCGCTTAAAGTGGTGCCGAACAAACTTGACGGAAAGGATTTCGCCTTTGCCGTGGACGGTAAAACGCATACTTTTCAGACAGAAGAAAACTTCACCGCAGGGTTTGATATAACGAGCGACGGAGATAAGTTTTCGATAAAGCCTAAAGGCAACGGCGTTACGGATATTTTAGAGCAAATCTATGGCGATACCGTCACTTCTTGCGACGATAAGTCTTACAAAGATATGTTTACGCTACTTGTTATTTCTAAGGACGGCAAGTCGGTTATAAAGCTCAACTTCTCCGTTTCCGGCAGAGTTACGGGCGTGTATTTCGACAAGGAGGTGATCTGGTTTTGACGACGAAAAAGAGATTAGCGGTAATGCTTCTCGCTTTCGTTTTAGAAATAAGTGCCGTCATAACGGCGGCACAAGTTCCCGTCATCGCCAAAGCGGAAAGCACGGTTACATATACAAACGTTCTGGAAGATTTACAGCGCGACAGTTCCTTTTCTAAGGAAAACTATCCCGAAAAAGCGACCGATTACTCCTTACAGATAATCCAGCTTGCAGAAAGCAGCGACAAAGAACTTTTTGTTTACGTTTACCAACCGAGCGGACAACTGAAAGGTTTGGTTGCTTCGTCCATCAATATTTCTACAACAATAAACGACGCTATTTCTTACCACAATTACAAACTGGAACTGTTAAATGCCGACGGAGTATTTTTCAAGTATAAGGTTTCGGATTTTATAGTTAAAGACGATGCAGTAAGATATTACGCTATTACGTCTGTTTACCGAAAATGGGATAAAACAATCGATCCCGCAACGGGTAACGACAACACCGTGACAGAAGTGAATTACAACGTTTCTAAGCAATACGCTTTCGGCACAATCAACGGCAAGCCTTACGTAAATTGTGTGGATATAGACACAATCGTCGTAACGGACAAGTTTGTGGGGTTCGTCAGATATGAAAACGGATTTACGCTTTACAATTCCGCATGCGATAGCCATTTCGTGGCTTTCAATACGGACAAGCCCATAGACAAACTTCTCGAAGCGGACGTTTACTATACTACGCAATCGTATAATTGGAATTGGACTGCGTTTGTAGGCGAAAAGGAAACTTTCGGCACAAAACAGGATAACTATTCTTATCTCAAATACACGGACAAGGTAGAACATACCGGGGAAGGCTGGTTCGCAGGAACTTACAAATGGGACAGAATTCAGACCGTTGACGACTTTATAAGCGGAGAAAATCGCGAAAACATATTTCATGGTGCGGTGCTCGACGTTAAAGTTTCTACAAAACTTACCGACTCTGCATTGAACGAACTAAAAGGAAAGAAGTGGGTTCTTCGCTTTACTGAAACCGCCTATTCCTTTACTCCAGATTACACGGGGACGGGTTCGCAGTATTCGTCATCTACCGTTGTAGGCGACGTAACTATTCTGCGTTTGAAGTTCGAAACGGACGGAATAACTTACAACTTGGGTACAATCGACAACAAACAAACGGGCGGCAAAGATCCGTCCAACAAAACGGACATAGACGTAAGCCTGAACGATACGGGCAAAAAGTTGGCGGCGCTGATAATGCTGATTTTAGCGATTATATTGCTTGCTCCCGTCCTTCCGTATATCTTAAAGGCGGTCGTTTGGATTGTAATGCTACCCATAAACGGAATAGCGGCGCTTATAAAAGCAATAAAACGCAAACGACAGTAACAAACGCGCCGGCAGAGAGATCTGTCGGCGTTACTTTTTTTAGGAGGATAAAACTAAATGAAAATATTAAAAAGACTACTCGCCGTAGTACTGCTTATACTTATGATTTTGCTCATAAGTTACGCAGTGTTTACGGCAAAACAATTGGCGATTTCGGAGGCGGTTTATGAAGCGATACAGAAGATTTAATATCATCGTTACGGTGGTAATTTTTGTAGGTTTTACATTGCTCGGAATATTTGTGTTTCAACTATCCTATTACCGATGTTTCGAGGCGTTAATCGACTTATACGGCAGTTTTAAGTATTATTTTATGAACTTATTCGGGATAGAAACAAGCGGCTTTCCGAGCGTAATTCTGCCGTCAAAAGTGCTTGACAACACGACGAATTTACCGTCCGATTTCGGCGGATTTACACAGCGAAAGAAAGACTATTTCTATTGGTTTTTCAACGGAAAAAACTTCAAGTTATGGGGTGCTGTCACGGCGGAAAAACTTGTTGATTTTATGAAGATTATAACTATACTCTTGCCGTGTTTTATTTTGGTAATTGTGGTTATAAAGAGCATTTACGGTGCGGTAAATAATAACTACAACGCGGACACGAAACCGCTCAAAGCGTATAAGTGGCTGACAAAAAGAACGGTATTGCCGCTAAAAAATTGGATACTCGATTACATAGATTTTGTAAGACAAAACCTTTGGATTTGGATAACATGGCTTATTATCTGGATATTCCATCTCAATTTGGCGACGATAGTGGTAGAGTTTTTTGCCTATTACTTCTTCTTCGCCATTTCCTTTCAGCTAGGTACGATTTATCCACAGTTTGTAAAACTCGCGGTAGATTTACAGGTGTTGTTTACACACGTTCCGTTGTGGGTTTTGCTCATAATTGGTATAGTTTTACTCGACCGTTGGCGCCGAAAGATTGCCAAAAACAGATTAAGACACTTCGAAGCACGTAATTGCGGATTCATAAACGAACTGCCTATCGTGTCTATGAGTTGCGGAAGTATGGGCAAGAAAAAGACAACGCTCATTACGGATATGGCGTTAAGTCAGGAAGTTATGTTCAGGCAAAAGGCTCTCGAAATCTTGCAGAACGCAGATATGAAGTTTCCGTACTTTCCGTGGATTTGCTTTGAAAAACAGATACAAACTGCTATGGAATACGGACAGATTTACAACCTTGCTTCGGTCAAAATCTTCGTGCATAAAAAGCGCGACCGTTATCTCAAAAACGCAGATAATACCGAGCAAATTTACGGCTATGACATCGCCCGTTACGGCGGCGAGTTTTGCGACGCATTGAGCGTAAAAACGTTGTTTGACGTACTTGAAACTTATGCTTTGTCGTACTTTGTTTACGTCATCGAAAGCAGCCTGATTGTATCGAATTTTTCAATACGTACCGATAATTTCGTTATTTCCGAAGGCAATTTTCCTATGTGGGTGACGGACTTTTTCCCGGAAAATCTGACAGACGGCAGACACTCTCACATTTTGGATTTCGACGTGCTTCGCTTGGGTAAAAAGGTGCTTGAAAACAATCCCAAAGCAGGCAGTTTTGAGTTCGGCGTCGTGGCAATTACGGAAGTCGGAAAGGAACGCGGAAATAATCTCGAGCTCAAAGAAGTCAAGAAAAAGAACGACGAAACAAACCAGAAAAACGATTTGTTCAATTCGTGGCTGAAAATGTGCAGACACTCGGCAACGATAGACAACTTTCCGTTTATAAAGGTGTTTACGGACGAACAGCGACCGGAATCCTGGGGAGCGGACGCCAGAGATTTATGCGACATCATCCACATCGTTTCTTCCGGAGATCAAAGGCTTGCTTTGCCGCTTTATACGATAGAAGAAATGGTGACTGAATGGCTCGTTAATCGCGTTATAGCCCTATATTACGATTTTCGTTACCGTCGCGGCGACAACACTTTGCTGGTGTATTTACTCAAATCTTTGGCGGCAAAACTATGGCAACGTAACCTAAGAATTTACAACAAATACGGGTATTCCGTTCTGCAAATCGAGAAAGAACGAGGCACTATGGACGGCAAACCCGACAAAAGGAAATATTACCTTATGAACAGAAAAATTTACGCGAAAAGATTTTCGACAGACTGTTTCTCGGACTATTTCAACGAGATGGCGAGAAACGCAAAGACAGGAATAAATGATTACATAGAATACGCAACGGAGAAAGCCTCCGTTTCCGAACTCAAAGAGCAGCACAGTTATTTCATAAACGCGCTGTATAAAAGCAACGAGAAGGATACTGCTATGAACTGAGAACTCTCGTGCCACTTTATACGGCAAAGGAGGAATTATGCCTTATGGCGAAACCAAAGTATATTTTGACGGAAGTCACTACATTGCAATACCGCACATAACCAGACCTGTACGATCGAAACGCTACCATGTGGAAGAAGAAATAGACGTTGTCGATAACGTGCAAGAAGAAATATTAAAACCCGAAAAGTGTAACGTTGAAATGACTTTAGATGGGCGTGAGAGTGCTATTGATGTCAATCTGGGGGACAGTATGAACAAATCGGAAACTTCGTTCACGCCTGAAATTTCAAAGTCTAAAAAGACAAGAAAGGTAACGCGGAAAGAACTGTTTGAAGAGTTTTACAAACAGGCGCAATCTATGAAAAAGAAAGCGAGAAAAGCATTTATAATCGATAGTATGCGGCCGTATTTCGACGATGAGCAGCATTTGAGCGATTATATTGAGCAAAACTTGCAGCGAAAACAACGCAATCTTATTTGCAGACGAATCAGAATGTGTCGCAAGGCAAATTTGAAAACATTCAACTTTTTTTGCACATTTACTTACGATGGAGAAAGACACACGGAACAGTCTTTTCAAAAAGGGTTGAAAACAGCACTTCGTAATCTTTGTTACCGAAAAGGGTGGAAGTATATGGGCGTTTGGGAGCGTTCCCCGGACAAAAAGCGACTTCATTTCCACGGGTTGTTTTATATCCCGGAAGGGACGATTCCCGGCAGCTTGATAGAATCTAACGATTACAGTTTTGCTGCGCATAAAAGGCAAATAACCATTCAGAGCGTTTACTTTATCGAGAAGTTCGGCAGAAATGATTTTGTACAAATAGATACGGTCGGAGACAAGATGAAACTACTCGGATACATTATAAAATATCTTGAAAAATCCGGCGAGAGAATAGTGTATAGTAAGGGACTGCCACAGTTTTTCATTTCAGATATTATGGACGACGATGTTGTGTGTCCTATAGGTATGGAAGATCAAAAACTTTTGCTTTTTGATGACTTTTTGTGTTGGGACGAAGGTTGCTTAATGGGGCAGGTGTCGCCAGACGTAATAGCGCAAATGCGCACGGCAAACTAAAACGTGACGTAAATCAAAATGTATGAAACCTGCGCACGGCGGTAAAAGGCGAAGATCGACAAGCGGTTTAGCGGCGACTTCGACTTCCGCCGCGCGTTTTTATTTGGTGGATTACGTTTGTTTAGTTGGTGGCGTGTGCTTGTCTCGGCGGAGCGAAGCGACGCCGACTTGTTCAAGACAAGCACACGCCAAAATCTCATAAGGGGTTATTTACCCATACTTTGAGTGGAATAAAAAATAAAGTAAATTTTCAATTGTGCCTGGAAATTGTCAAGATTATGTGTTATAATATACAAAAACGTAGGAGTATTTTGAAACCGTATAAGCGTATATGAAAAAACATGTACTGAGGTAGTATAACGGAAAAAGTTTGATTTTATGGATAATGCCGAAAAAATAAGAATTGTTAACGAAAGAATGAAAGGGAATAACGTTGGTGTTCCCAAGTCTTTATTTAAATATCGTCCTTTTGACAAGTATGCTTTTGATATGCTTGAAAATAATTATTTATTTTTATGTCAAGCTGCGAAATTGGATGACAAAAGTGAGTGTAGTGTCTCTTTTGACATAAAAGATTATTATGATATTGCAACGGATCAGCTGACGCGTAGATGTGTTAATCAGATAATGGAGTTAGTTCATCCATATACCAAAGAAGAGAATTTTGTTCAAATGAAAAATATTGTAGATAACGCCTTATTGTCAAATGGTCAGGTGAAAAGGAATTGCTTGATCGATGCATCGTTTAATTTACAAGATCTCGTTCCCGGCATAGATATAGCACCGTTAATAAATCAACTGGCAAATATTCCGGAGAGAATAGACAATCCAGAAATTAGGACGCAAATAGAAAAATTGTTTTCCATGGCACTACTTGCACGTGAAAAAATTGGCGTATGCTCTTTAACTACAGAGAATAATAACGATCAAATGTGGAATGATTATGCAAGTCAATCAGTTGGGTATTGTGTTGAATATGACATGGTAGATTATGAATTCAACAAGTTGCTATTCCCAGTAGTATACATAGATCAGCGGGAGAATAATGTTTTAATCAACATTATCGGTGATTTTATAGGACAAATGATTCAAGGCATGAGTAATGGACAGATTGATGCAGATATATCGAAATATTTGAGGATGTTCATAACAAAAGATACGACATGGCAACATCAAAAAGAATGGCGGTTAATTGGCGATGCTGACGAAAAGATAAGGGCGCCTCGAATTAAGACAATTTATATAGGGAAAAATGCGCAATTGGCGGATCGGGAAAGAATGAAGGTGGTTTGTAATAAAAAGGAAATACTAGTGTACCAATGCTAAAAGGATAATTGAAAATTTATGAAGATGATTTAAGAACTTAGAACATCAAACAGGTGAAACGCAAAATAAATAATTAGTTGTATTATAAAAATCAAAAAAGGTATCGTTCGATATTGTTTTTTCTTTTTTTATATGCTATAATAGAAACGAAAATACATTTGAGGTGTATGCATGATAAGTTACAAAAAATTGTGGAAGCTTTTAATAGATAGGGATATCAAAAAGAAAGAGCTTGCGCAACGTGCCGGGTTAAGTTCGTATGTGTTTAAAAAACTAAATCACGGAGAAAACGTGAATGCTGAAACACTCGCAAAAATATGCAAAGCGCTAAATTGCGGGTTTGACGATATTATGGAAATCACCGAGAATTGAGGGCTGAATATAATGACCGATAAAGAATTGAAAAAGTTAAAAGACGATCTTTGGCATTCTGCCGATATTCTTCGAGCAGGTGCGCATTTGGCTGCAAATAAATACGGACAACCTATACTTGGGCTTATTTTCCTGCGTTATGCGGATATTTTGTATAAGCAACATAAAGTAGAAATCGAAGCTGAGTATAACAAACGCAAAGGTACTCGCACGGAAAAATCGATGAAAGAAGTTTCCGTTGAAATTTGCGGCTTTTATCTTCCCCCGGAAGCGTATTATGATTACATAAACGACGCGCCCGACGACGCAAATAAAGCGACGCTCGTAAAAAAAGCGATGGAAGCAATAGAGGCAAACAACGAAAAAATGGACGGCGTCTTGCCAAAAGAAGTTTACGGCGCGCTCGTTCCCGAAGAAGAACCGGACTTGCTTTCCAAAATCGTTCGAGTTTTCAAAGACATTCCCGAAAATATAAGCGTAGACCTTTTCGGCGAAATTTATGAATTCTTCCTCGGTAGTTTTGCTTTGCAGGAAGGCAAAGACGGCGGAACATTCTATACTCCCGCAACCGTTGTTCGCTATATGGTAGAAGTGTTACAGCCGACATCGGGCGATAAAATGTTTCTTGATCCTGCTTGCGGCTCTGGCGGTATGTTTGTTCAGGCAGCACGTTATATGCACCGTCATAACGCAAGTACGGCGGATATGATGAAATTTCGTTGTTACGGCGTGGAAAAAGAGCCTGACACCGTAAAGCTCGCAAAAATGAATTTATTACTCAACAACGTGCGCGGAGATATAACAGAGGCAAACTCTTTTTATTCCGATCCGTACAATGCTGTCGGAAGATTCGATTACGTTATGGCAAATCCGCCATTCAACGTGGACGAGGTTGTGTATGAACGTGTAAAGGACGACGCGCGTTTCAATACATACGGAATCCCTAAAAACAAAACGAAAGCAGGCAAAAAAGATAGCGATAAAAAAGAAACCGTGCCTAACGCCAACTATCTGTGGATTTCTTACTTTGCATCGGCATTAAACGAACACGGCAAAGCGGCGCTTGTTATGGCAAACTCCGCGTCCGATGCAGGCAACAGCGAGTATGAAATAAGAAAGAAAATGATAGAAGAAGGCATAATTTCTCAAATGGTAACGTTGCCTAGCAATATGTTTTCTTCCGTCACGCTCCCTGCAACGTTGTGGTTTTTCGACAAAGCAAAAACACATAGCGAAAAGAAAAACGAAATTCTCTTTATCGATGCAAGAAACGTATTTACGCAGGTTGACAGAGCGCACCGAAAATTCAGTGACGAGCAAATCAAAAACTTGGGCATAATTTCGCGTTTGTATGAGGGCGACACCGCAGCCTTTACAAATTTGATTGAAGAATATAAAACCGCGCTTGCAAATGCCCCCGAAACGTCGGACGATAAGGAAGTAAAAACAAAATCGTATTATCAGTCGCAAATCGATTGGCTGAACGAAAGATTCCCCGACGGCAAATATAATGACGTAATCGGGCTTTGTAAAGTGGCGAAACTCGAAGGCGAAGACGGCATAATCGATCAGGATTATTCGCTTAATGCCGGTCGTTACGTTGGCGTTGTCATCGAAGACGATGGCATGACGGCGGAAGAATTTAAGGCGGAAATGTTGTCACTAAATGAAGAATTGTTGAAGTTGAATGACGAAGCGCACTCGCTTGAACAAATGATTGCCGAAAATATAAAGGAACTTTTCAAATGAGTCGCAAGAATAACGAAGTCAACATTATAGGTCCGCTTATCATTGTCGGTTTGATACTGTTTTGTGCTTTTCAAAATAGTTTTTTGGGTGGCTTAAAAACCCTTGGCGAAATTGTTAATATTTTTGGAACGGTTTTTGTTTGGTTGATAAAGCTTATATTTTCAATACCGCAATTAGCGGAAGAAATAATGAAGCGCATAATTACAACTTTGTTGATTTTGGCTTTATCTGCTTGGTGGTGCATTGACGACGTTAGAGAAAAACAAATAGTAAAAATTATTTCTAAAATAATTGTAGCTATTTTGTTTGCTGTTTTATCTTGGATAGGGATGTTTTAATTATGGAATGTGTGAAATTAGGCGATTATTGCGACATAACTTCGAGCAAACGAGTATTTGCAAATCAATACGTCGAAAAGGGTGTCCCTTTTTATCGTTCTCGAGAAATTATCGAAAAAAAAGAAATGGCT
>OGUO01000795.1_pt1 | contig 23004 bp, 18 predicted proteins | sample 1553641 | NCBI WGS metagenome assembly OGUO01 (sample SAMEA2579980, study PRJEB22360) | human gut metagenome | biome: human gut; feature: human-associated habitat; material: faeces | place: Denmark | collected 2008/2010 | reverse complement strand
TGAGACTGGCGAAACGGCTGGAACTGCCGAATCCGCAGCAGTTGCGGACTTTGCCCCCGTCATGAACTTTGAGGCAGGCGAAAAAGACGTTCTTCTGTCACAGGAATCCTATCTGCCCTTGACTCTATCTGACGCCAAGGTCTTCGTACCTTGTGCCGATATCGAGGAACCCTGTACAGTCGCATACCGCAGCGAAGACTCCACGGCGCAGGCAGGGGCGTACCGCTTAGCACTTGTCAAGGGCGATGCGAACAACTCTATTGGAGAGTTCCAGAACGGCGCAGAGACATTTCTCGCGGGCGCACGCAACGTGTCGGATGATGTGTACCTGACAGTCGCAGTAGCATTGGATGAGGAACACCGTTCCGAACAGGTAGATGCTATCAAAAAACTTCTCTCTGACACTGTCATCTCCGATGCAACCCCGAAAGCCACTCTCTTTTGTGAAACAGTAGCTGATGATGTTTCTCTGGAAATCAGTGACAGCTATATGCAGCTGCAAAAGGGGACAGATACTGTGTTGGTATCGGCGTTCCAGCAAAGCATCGATACCTCGCTTCTATCCAAGTCTATCGAACTGCCAAACGGTCTGACCCTGAAATACAGCGATGTGAAAGATTCTCAGACAGGGTACATTCCCTTTATCGCAACTGTTGAGGGGCACAAATACAAGTTCCTCGCTACGAGTTCGGATATTCTTCTGAACATGTTTGAGGAATAAGGGTTCTGTATGTCATAGCGGCGAAAAAACAGATGGTAAGCACTTGCACGGATGTGCGAACGGCATAAAATGAAAATTGTACGATAGATACCATTCTACTTTAAGCGTTTTACGCTCGTACAATTCACATACTGGCTTTACTAAGCAGACTCATCTTCGGATGGGCCTGCTTTTATATTTGCCGGAACTACTTAAGAAAGGAGTATTCATGACCAAAAAGCACCTATTATTTGCGCTCATCGTCTGTATGAGCACTGTCTGGCGGCTTCTTGAACTGCTGGAATACGGAGAGATAGAAGTACGACAGGTTGACACATACATGTATTTTTACATGCTGGCGACCTGCTTCGTATCTTTCCTCGTCGGCAAAGAGAGTGCGACTGCCAAAAAAGCGAAAGAGCAGAAACCGCTGCAAGGGTCTGTGTCTGAGCAGCAAAACCAAACCACGAAAAAATAACGCTAAAAGGAGAAAAATCATGTTTAGTTTTATCAATTTTGCTACCGTTATCGTCTTCCTTGTCACGATGTTTGATGACAGCACCCAGCTGGTGACCGTCCCTCGGTCTTCGCCCGACCCAATCGCCGAGCTCTGCCGCGCGCTTGTAGTCCTCAAGCGTGAGCGCTACCACATCCGCGAGGTCTTTAAGCTTTCCAGCGATGGCCATACCGAGAAGGTCTACTGGTATGGTCGTAGTCAGTACATCGAAGCGCTGAACGCTCCTCATCACATCAATGAGAATGTCAGTTGCTATACGGACTACGCGTCCGGCATGCGCCAGAGAACACCTTGTAAGCTTGACTACGACACACACCGCGTTTTTGACATCGTTGCTCCTTGCAATGATGAAGAAGATGATGTAGTCGTAAAACGCAGCATCTTGCTTCCTCCGGAGAACGATGGCACGGTGCGTGAAGTTCGTATCTTCGACCTCGATGAACGGGATGAGTACGGTGAACTGCCTGACCCCAAGACCATTGAGGGGCTGTATCGCGGGTACAAGGACCGAGACATGTACTGGACATGCGCTGACGAGAAGGTGATTGAGCCTGCTGACGCGGTGCATTATGTCAGGCAGCGTGCTCTGGCACAGTACCTTACCGATAGCGGTCACGCCGGTCTTCTGATGGAAGACGACTTCGAGCCCTTGGAAGAGCCGCTCAAGCGCACCACGGATTGGCTGGCAAGCAAGGATGAGTCCCGCTTTGAGGAACTGTATACTGCCTACGCTGCTGGTCTTTATGCCGCACAGACGGAGCAGCTTCAGAACAAGAATAACAACACTCAGGAGGTGTGACCTATGTTGATTAAGAATATCAAGTGGGATACAGATGGTGATATGGAGGCTCTTGCCTCTTTACCGACCGAGGTCTACACGCCCCCATTTTTACATCAGGAACAGTATGACGATATCGAAGAATTCCTCGACGATGTCTCGGACTGGCTCTCGGACGAATATGGATGGTGCCATTTCGGATTCGAGACGGAAACCGATGATGGAGGAATTATCAAATGCAACACGCTGCCCGAATGAGGCAGAAAGGAGAAACTATCATGAAAGCAGAAATCAAATTTGCCATAACGAAAAACGGTCCCAAGGCATTTATGTCCACCTTCAACGATGACTGGACGCCTGCAAACAACACGAGGCTGCGCGTGTACAAGAAGGACAAGCGCAGCGTTACGCCCGCCAATACATACCCGGAAGGCAAGGGATATGCTCTTGCCATCAATCCGTGGGTGCTGCAGGATTTCCTCGAAGTCAACGGCATTGAAGCCATGCAGCCTATGACTATCGCCAAAGGTCTTGCCCCTGAACTGCGGGATATCCGCTACGCGAACGATGATGAAATCGTGTGGTATGAGTTCTCGACTTGCAATACCACGAAGCGCTGCACAAATCTGTCTCGTGCCAAAAACTTCGTACGGGATTGGGTCAATTACGATTGCCCGACTCTGTACCGCTACACCACGAACCAGAAGAATGTCATTATCAATGGATTCGGCATTACGCTGCCGGTATTCAGCAACGCGCTTGTCGATACCTACGATTGCAAGTTCCAGCTGGATGATACCCTGACTGACAAGGAAATCAACGCGCTTCTCAAACATCTCAACCCGAAAGGTGCAGTAGCGGAACACCTGAACTTCGCCAAGAAAGCAAACGAGATGGGGCAGGATGCGCTCTGGAAGCTCCGTGAAGAGGTGAAGGATACCTGCAAGGCTATCAACGACCTTTTGCACGAACCTGCGACCCGCGATGCCATTCTGAAAGCCCAGACGGAGCATCAGCGTGACGCGATGCCCATGATGGATTGCGGCTGGCTCAACTGGTTTCCTCTGGAAGGCACTGAGTTCGCCGAGAAGTTCAACACTGTGCGCAGCACGGGCAACGGTCCCTACTTTCTGGACATCGACATGCCTATTATTGACCAGAGCGTCAATGTGCAAAGCTATGGCGGTGATGTAGTGCGTGACCTCGTCTCGAAGCGGTTGGGCATTGATATTTACTATGTCCGGCATCTGGACTGAGGTACAGTAATGCCGGTAGAATATAGATTGACCAGAACCGGGACTCTGCCTGTTGGTATCCATGGACGCAGAATCATCTGTTGTCTGTGTCCCGACACCAATACATGGGATAAAGGTCTCGAAGATTTCGCCATGCTCTTTCCGGACGCTAAGACGAGATACCTCGAACAGGCACAGGGAAAACCGCCGCGCTTAGGACAAGTCATTTTCTGCAAGGGAGAGGACGAGGATACTCTGATTGCGGATATGGTTTGCCGGAAAGACAAGCCGGATGCGTATGACAGTGATGTGCATTTCGGATACCTGTACAGCTGCTTTCTGCAAGTAGTCCTGAAAGGATTGCAGGCAGATGCTTCGGTGGTAGTATCTGTACCCGGCGTAAATTTCAGAGAATGGCAATGGCGGAAACTGATTCCGGTCTTAAAGCACTCTATTGAGATGACGAGTATTCGGGATGATTCCACGGGCAACATCAAAGACAAGGTCGTAACGGCTATTGTCTGTTCGCCCTATGATTTGATTCCGTATGATAAGGAACTCAATGAAACTGCTGCGAAGCGTAAAGCAACGCGAACCAAAAAGCGAAAAGACCTCGGAGAGGATTCCGAAAAAAGCAATTCCAAACTCGAGCAAATCGAGATTCCTGACATTCCGGACGAAGACCCGGATGACGAAGGCGACGATTGATGTCGGCCCCTGCAGCAATGCGGGGGCTTTTTTGTTGTCAAAATGCCGATAGAGCACCCCTTGCCGCCAGACCTGCTTCGCGCACGAAAAACAACCATAACGCGACACAATTTAACAAATAAGCAACATTTATTTGTTCCGTTTCTCTTGAAATCAACAGCAAATCATGGTATAATGTGTTTACTAGCTCAAGATAGCACATTGTCCAATTTCTTGAGCCACTGTGTATGGCTATAAAACCACATCCTTCTTTTGATACTTGAAAAGTCGTGGTTTTGCTCTCCGTCACGGTAATGTAAGCGCATCCCAATACGGCTATATGTCCGCTTCCTTCTTTAGACACCATGCCAGCCGCCTGCAGCTTGTCTGTTCGACTGGCATATATGAAATTTAGCGGTCGTGCTTTCCGTATCAATCGTGTGTCTTAGCCCCGTGTCGAGATTCTTCTCGATGCGGGATTTTTGTTTTGTCAGGAGGTTTGTATGCTGACTGTTAAAGATTTCAACCGCATTACTTTTCTGCACCATCGCGGTATCGTCCCGCCCGCACCTGCAAAGGAAGGGGAGACGGCGGTAGAAAAGCGCATTGTATGCACCGCGAATATGAAGTTGCTGGAGTATGGCTATGTGATGGCATACGACCTCTTTGAGGCATGCTGCAAGGCTACGCATACTGCGTTCCTCGAAGTCTGGTCCGAGTTGTACGGGTTTATCACGGAAGACAGCAAAGCAATTTCAAAGACCTCGCCCATCTGGCCGGATTTCCCGAACGATGCGATGAACGCAAGCCTTGTGGAGTTGTATATCGTCAACTACCTGAACTATCTGAGCGGTGGGACCTGGACCCCGGACTCTGACCCGTCACGGTTCTGCAAGGGTCTTGATAAAGACCACCTTCCCGCAGCTAAGCAGATTCCGGCTTGCACCGAGGATGAAATCTACCGGTATCTTGTTCAGAGCGTAACGGGCAACGCACCTCTTTCTCCCGATGAGCAGAATACCGTAAAGATGCTTCTCTCTGACAGTGGCGATGAGTTTCTGGATAAAGTAATGTCCTTGGTGAAGGATAAGGATATTCCATGTAAGGAGAACCTTGCACTGTATGTATCCTATATCATCCATCGTCCCGACTGGAAATCCCAGAAATGCTTCTTGGATTTCAAGAGTGCTACCGATGTGCTGCGTCTTACCGCTGCCATGAGCGGGCAGGATGTAAGCCTTGCCAAGGCACCGCGTTTCCGCAGCTTTACAAGAAGTGAGCGCCGTGAACTTCTGGGTCTGCTTGAACATGTCGAGAAGGATGAAGGGTTTGCACTCCGTCCTGAACAGTTCAAGCGTCTGGGCGAGAAGCTGCATCCGGGTGAGTACGCAAAGTATTTCCCTGAGAGCAAGGCCATCTTCGATAAGGTGCGCAACGGTATTAAAATCGAGACCTATAACTCGAAGCTGCAGGAACTGATGAAGCCCCCTGTCAATGCGGAACTGCTGACGGCGCATCTTATGCTTCGTCCCGGTATGTTTGCCCGGTATTTGGACTTCGCTCTGCGCAGTTGCAAGGACACTACCGCGATGGAGGATGTCTTGTTCCGGTTCATCTCGGTCTGTAAGAGTGTAGAACCCCGCGTTCTGGTCCAGCTTATCAACCATTTCCGGAATCGTAATAATCCCGTCCAGCTTGCCACCGGCAAAGCGAACGGTGCTGCCAGCAAGGTTCTTGACAGGGAAGTTGAGCCTATCCCTGAGGATATCTGCAACCGCGTTGCCCGCGATATCTTCAATCAGCTGTGGCAGGTCCTTCGTGCGGAGGATACCGAGCCGAAGTGCGTATTCCTTGACCCGGCTTGCCACTGCAACGACATTGTGTTCCCTGATAATCCACGGCAAATCTCCTCCACGCCGCGTACCGCCGCGTGCGGGTCCAGAACCCGCCTCCCGGAGGGCAATGTGCTTCGTGCGTTCCTCTACTGGAAGGCGAGTTTCGAGGCTGAGGCATGGGACGGCGTAGACCTGGACCTCTCGGTCGCGTTTTATGGCGATGAGAAGGTCAACTTCGTCTTTTACGGAAACCCGAAGGTTGAGCCGCTCGGTGCTATCCATTCCGGAGACCGCAGGAGCAGCGGCAAAAACGGTGCTGTTGAGTATGTAGATTTCGATATCAATAAATGCCTGCAAAACGGTATCCGCTATGCCGCGATGGTCGTCAACTCCTATACCGGCGAGAAGTTCTCCGAGATGGATACAGCCTTCTGCGGCGTAATGGTTCGTGATGGTCTGACCGGCGAACAGTTCGAGCCCGCCACCGTGAAGGACAGGTTTGCTCTGACCACCGAATCCGGTCAGCTGGTCATGGCCGTTGTGGATTTGCAGAAACGCGAACTCATCATGGTCGATAGGACGGTTGCCGGGTCGCTTGCGTACAGTAATGTCATCACCGACTACCAGCCCACGAAGGATGTCTGCCAGTATGCCATGCAGCTGAAAAGCCTCTCCATCAAGGAAATGGTCGGGATGCGGTATGCGAAGTTCCTGAAAGACAGCGAGTGGGACAAAGCGGATGTCATCATCTCTGACGCGCCGGAAAAGTTCAAAACTCTTGCATCCGACAAACCTGTTCCTCGTATCGTGAGCCCTTATGATGTCCCCGGCATTTATGATGTTGTGTTCGGGACTACCAAGACAAGCTGAGCCAAAGATAATTCTTCCAAGAATAATTCCGCAAAGAATTATTCTTTAGTGCTTTAACGCTTTGCAATTCCTGCCATACAAACCACTGCCTGATTTCGGGTTATCCGAGAAAGGGCGGTGGTTTTTGCGTGCAGGGACACTCTGGAAGCATACACATTCATGGCAGATTTGCGTTTTTGCGAAGATTTTTCCAAAAAAATTGGGGTTTGTGTTAGATTTTTGAAAAAAAGATGATGTTTTTTGCTTGCACGAATGTGCGAACCGCATAGAATAAAGTCAGTGGTCCGATACCGCCGGTATCGGATGCTTTTAAGGGCAGGACCATGGTTGTACAAAATACAATTTTGGTCTCACTAATTTCGACCAGACTTCCTTGACGGCGGCTGTATGCAGGAACAATCTCCTGATGGGATGAATGGAATAACACAAACACATTTTTTGAAAGGAGCTTTTCCAATGAAAAGTTATAAGCGCGTTGCCTCTGCCGTTCTGGGCATGGCAATGGCCGCCAGCTGCATGGCGCCTATCACTGCATTCGCTGCAGAGGATTTTCAGCAGCCCACTGACAACACTGTGATTGCCAATCATCCCAACGATGAGACAATGCTGCACTCCACCCCCGTCTACCGCATCGGCTCGAAGTCCTTCTACAAGGTGAACGATGACGGTTCCGTCACCTACGCCGACCAGGACACTGCTGGCTTCAAGGCCATCCCTGCCGCCTACATCATGGGCAGTTCCTACAACACCGTTGGCGAGTACGGCATCTACACCACCACCAAGAGCGACGGCAGCAAGCTGGAGCACTTCGTCAAGATTTCCGACTGCCAGGAAGCAAACGGCAAGGTAAACTGGAACCACGGTACTGCTGATGAGGCCAAGGTCAGCGACGACACCAAAGCAAACGGTGTTGACACTGCCAGCAACGAAGACCCCACCATGAGCACCCAGTTCTACATCTACCTGGACAACAATTCCGAGATTCCGGAAGAGACTCCTCCGACGGAGGAAGAGCACCCGGGCGTCGCTACCGATGACGGCCGCGTTGAGTACGACATCACCGTCGCTACTGTCAACCATGTCAATGTCAAGGCTACCGTTCCTCTGTATGTCTGCATGTACGGTTTCCGCAGCACCGGCAATGTTGTCACTCCGACCAAGGACGCTTACCAGCTGCGCAACTACTCCACCATCGACAAGAACAGCCGCACCTACATCGCTGACATTGCCAAGGTGACCCACTACAGCCGCATCTACGATACCGACCACTCCAACGACGAGCTGTTCGCTATCGCTTATGATGCCACCACCAAGTCCTACACCTACTGGTACAGCGACCCCGCCACCCAGGCTGGCTGGACTGAGCCTGCCAACTACCATCAGATGGGTGCTGACGAGCACATCAACGCTTCCGGCGAGTGCTATGTCATCTTCATCGATGGCAAGTGGGACTTCAAGGCTGCTGGCACTCTGGACGGCGACGCCCTGCGTGAGACCGTTAAGGGCATTGACGGCAACCACCAGCTGAAAGAGGACTTTGTCATCTCCGATGGCGCTACCAGCTGCAACTTCGGCAAGAAGTTCGATGTCGGCCCCTCCATGACCGACAACTCCAAGCGCGAGGGTCTGGCTCTGAAGGTTTCTGAGCTGCAGGCTGAGCCCGCCACCTGGCGCGTCGTTCCCATGAGCACCTCCGCTCTCAAGCGCGGCGAGATTGCCATGAGCATTGCTCCTGACTCCGCTATGTACAACGCTTCTGCCATCGACCTGGCTAAGTGCTCTGCTCCTCTGGACATCACCGAGAACGGCTGGTTCCTGGCCGCTCCGACCGTCACCAAGACCGGCGCTGCCGCTGACGCTGTCACTCATGACGCCGCCAAGGCTCTGCCCCTCATCGTCAACGCCAAGATTGCAGGCTCCAATGTCAACGACGCTGGCTGCACTCCTGTTGTTCGCGTCACCTACAGCATCATCCCGATGTTCGAGACCGGCGACACCCAGACTGCTACCGCTGGCGGTGTCGGCAGCAACCGCTGATTTGAAAATTTCGGCATAAATCAAACTCGTTAGCGAGTTGCCCGTCGAGTGACCTGCCGCTCGGCGGCTTTGGTTTTAGCTAATAGCATCACACTTGGAAAGGAATAATATTATGGCGAACAATATCGTATCCACCGACAAGAAGACCTCGAAGAAGAATGACAAGCTTTTGCACCGTACCATCACGGTTTGTGTGGTTCTGCTGCTTGTGCTGTGCGCAGGCCTGTTCATCTGGAAGAAGAGCGGAAAGATTTCGGACAACCGTCTGGAAGATTCCGTTGCCGCACAGCTGGGCCAGCTCGATGGCAAGAGCGAGGCTGAGATTCAGGAAGAACTGAATCGGGTGGTAGAAGATGGCACCATGGCTATTTCCATCAATGTAAATCCCGTATTCAAGACCGGAGATTCTGAGGGTACGCTCGAAATCGAGAATGTCCCCAACAACAAGTACGCTCAGGTCGTAAGCATCACGCTCGATGACGGCGGTGCTGAGATTTACAATAGTGGTCTTATCCAGCCCAACTACCACATTCAGACCGATAAGCTGTCCCAGCCGCTCGAAGCAGGCACCTATGACTGCACTGCGACTTTCACGGCTTATGACACTTCTGATAGCGAGAATCCGATTGAGGTTGGTACTGCTGCCGCCAAGATTACTATTTCCGTTCTGAGTTAAAGTATGCCGATGCCCCGGTGCAGACCCATCCGTTTGTGCTGGGGCATTTTTTGAAAAACACAGGAGGCAATTCCATGAAGCGTTTTGCAAAAGCATGCGCGGCGGTATCGATGGCATTGATGATGTCTACCGCTGTGGGTTTTGCTGCCGAAACGGAACACCCGAACATGGACCACGGTACTACCAATAAGGCTGCGGTGTCGGATGAAGTAGATACTGCTCTGAACATCACGCCGAAAATGGGCACGAAGTTCACCGTGTACCTTGCTCCGGATATTCCGGAAACCATCCCCATTGTCCATGAAATCCCCAAGATGGGTGATGTGGGCATCGACCAGAAGACGCTGCTGGAAGCATTGCTGGTCGCGGGTGGCTGCTACCTTGTGAGCGATGGTGTTGCCACCGCCTGCAAGGGTAAGCGCAAAGACGATAAGGCTGCAACTCCCGCTTAAAATGCAAGGTCCCGATGCCGTTATGGCACCGGGCTTTTTTGTTTGTGGGGCAAAACCAAGAAATCATACAGGAGCTCTCAGAAAATCAGGCGCGAGCGTTGCCGAAATGTGCGAATCGCATACAATAAAATCATGAGTCATCGCAAGACCGCAGGATTATGCGGCAACAGAGAAATATAGTATCAGGAATCGAATAAGAGGTCTATCAGCATGGCAAATGTCAAGACTGTCGCAAGAAAAACCCTCGGCTGGGTATCCCGCCTTATCAGTATAGCTGCACTCATCGCAGTGCTTATATTGAGCGGGATGCTGCTTAGAAGTATAGCACAAACCAAAAAGACCCAGGAGCTCACTTCATCCTTGCAGGCTATCAGAACGACTGCACAGGAAACCAATGAGACTGACTGGTCCAATGGAATGCTTGCGGTCAACCCTGATTATAAGGGATGGCTTACTGTATATGGCACGACCGCTACTGGGCCGGTAGTGCAGGGAGAAACAAACGACACCTACCTCCGTACCGATATCTACGGAGAGCATAGTATCCCCGGCACCCTTTTCCTCGATGAAGTATGTGATACGCGGCAGCACGGTAACCTTATCATCTATGGGCATAAGATGAACGATGGGACAATGTTCGGCTCTCTGGATAAGTTCAAGGACCCGGAATTCTTCGATGAAAACGGGACTGTTTGCTGGGAAGGCGAGTATGGGAAAGAATACTATCAGATATTCGCGCTCATGGTCGTGCCGGGATATGTTGATGACCCGAACTTTGTAGATATTCAGGCATGGGCGAACACACTCTCAGCCTCTAAGACTGAGGATATGCTCGAAACCATCCAAGATAAAGCCTCGATTTACAAGGAACTGCAATTCGACTGCGACAATGACAAATTCTTGTTCCTTGTCACCTGTGACTACAACATCAATAACGGTCGTATGGTATTGGCAGCAAAACGGCTAAAGAAAATCGACGAAAATGTGCGTTCGTAAAGAATGTGCATTGACATTTTTGCGATGCAAAATATAATAGAGAAAGAAACACCTATCCTTTTTCTGACACAAATTGTTGCGGATTTGTTAAAATCGAGCCATCATGGTTGTATTCAATACACCTCCGTGATAAAATGCAAGTGTACAGAAGGATAGGACGCCAAGAGTCCACGGTATCGTCGATGACGAAATCCAAAACCGCGTAGGGCTAGCGGAACCTATCATTATTGAGTAGCCTCAGCGCTAGATGCCGAGAAGGAGTGTTTTTGTCAACAACCCCGCCCAAACCGGTTCGCCGGTTATGGACGGGGCTTGCGGGGCAACCCGTAAGCCCGGTTGATTAGCCTCGGTGAACAGCAACTTCGGTTGTTGCGAACTCCGTTATGCATTTGATGAGCAATCATCTTCATAATATAGGCACCCCGATTATGCTCCACAAGTGTCGGGCTCTGCGGGCAGTGTATGTGTCAATGACGCAAGCCGTTGATATGTATTACGTTAAAAATCTCTAAGGGTAGGAGACGTGCGGCTGCCACGCCGAAAGGCTAAAACAGTGCATAACATTGGCGAAGTGGACCACAGGGCGCAAGCCCTGACTTATAGTTTCATTACTATTTTACGAAAGGAGTATCTTGCATGAGCACTTGCGTTTGTGTTCTCACCAACAATGGTGAACGCTTAATGCCCACCTTCCGTCTTGGCAAGGTACGCCATCTTCTGAAGGACGGAAAAGCAAAAATTGTTAAGCATCATCCTTTTACTATTCAACTGCTGTATGACAGCAAAACGAACACGCAACCCATCGAAACCTGCGAGGATGTAGGTTACAACTATATCGGCATCAGCGTGAAAAGCGAATCTCACGAATATGTATCTGCTCAGTATGATACGCTGCAAGATGAGAAGGAACATCACAATGACTGCCGTAAGTATCGCCGTACACGCAGAAACAGGCTGCGCTACCGCAAATCGCGCTTCGATAACAGAAAGCGCGATAAAGGTTGGCTTGCACCTTCTCTGGAGCATAAGAAGCAGCTGAATATCAGCCTTGTCGAACGGTATGTATCTGTGATTCCAATTACTCATGTAACGGTTGAGGTTGGTTCTTTTGATACAATGCTGCTGCAATCTATCCAGAAAGGCGAAGCAAAACCGGAAGGTGCAGACTATCAAGAAGGTCCGCGCTACAATTTGGCCACGCTGCGTGAGGCAGTATTCTATCGTGACAATTACACCTGCCAGGTTTGTGGGCGCAAAATTGCAGACGGTGCCATCTTACACATGCACCACATGTTTTACTGGAAAGGCAGACACGGCTACAAGCTTGATGAGCTGGTTACAGCGTGTGAAAAGTGCCACACGCCAGCAAATCATCAAAAAGGTGGCAAGCTCTTCGGTTTTGGCGAAGATAAAGAATTTGCCGACCTTTCAGGCGCAGCGTTTATGAACGCCGTTCGCTGGCAGATAGTAAATGCACTGCACACCACATACAGCAAAGAATTTGTGACCATTACTTATGGCGCTATGACAAAGGAGAACCGCATCGCGCTTCAGCTTGAGAAAAGTCACAACAACGATGCGTATGCAATGGGAGATTTTCACCCGGTACATCGTTGTGGGTTTAGACATTACCAAAAACGACGCAGAAACAATCGTGTACTGGAAAAATTCTACGATGCTACTTATATTGACACTCGCACCGGTAACAAGGCAAAGGGCAAGGAACTTTTTAACGGCAGAATAAGTCGCAACCACAAAAAGGATTCCGAAAATTTGCACAAATACCGCAGCAAAAAGGTGTCGAAGGGTCGTCGCTCTATAAGAAGGCAGCGCTATGCAATTCAGCCATACGACACTGTGCGTCTCGAAGGTAAAACGTACATTACAAGCGGGTGCCATAACAAAGGCACAAGACTTTTGATTCCCGCCAACGGGAAAAGTAAGTCAGTAGCAATTTCCAAAATTCAAGTTGTTTGCCATGCGGGAGCATGGATACAAATTATCTAAATACTGAAAGGAGGTAAGCAGGAAACGCTGTATCTTAGTCTTTTCTAAGAAACGCATTCCTCCCCACCTAAGCCTTACGGCTATAGATGGGGTATCCTGCTCCATAATTATGAAAAAGAATATCGTATTGGCAGTTATTGCGACTGCGGCTATGGCGCTCAGCCTGGTAGGATGCGGCGTTAAGGTCACGAACATCTCGGTTCCGGATGCTGCGACCCTCGAAAAGGGTGAGAGCATTACGCTGCCGGTGAATTTCGGGACGGAGGATGCGCCCGCAGAGACGCCTGTCATCGCAACTGGTGAGTCTGCTACGGCAGAAACTGCTGCGCAGGATGAAAAGATTGCCAAGGCGGCTGAGAAGCTGACGCTCGCGTGGACTTCCTCCGATGAGAGCGTCGCTACGGTCGATGAGACCGGCACCGTTACGGCAGTCGCAGCCGGTGAGGCTGAAATTACCGCCACGGTCAAGGATACCGAGATGCAGGATGTCTGCGCTATCACCGTCAAGGTGTCTGCGAAAGAGTTAAAGGTTCCCGACACTCTGGATGTCAAACTCAACGATACGGACGAAGCCGCAATCGAAGCGAAATGCGAGCCGAAAGATGCGTCCAACATTTCGTTTGATTTTGCTTCCAGCGATGAGGAAGTCGCCACCGTCGATAAGGACGGCAAGGTGAAGGTCCTCAAAGCAGGCGAGTGCGACATCACCACGACCCTCATGCAGGATGGTGAAAAGGTCACCGAGAAGACGACTCATGTGAAAGCATTCTATGAGGTTGAAAGCATCACGCTCGATTCCAACGAAGGCAAGCTGACGGTCGGTAACTCTCACACCATTAAGGCAACTGTTGCCCCCGAAGAGGTCGCTGCCGAGACTCCTATTGAGTGGTCGTCCAGCAACGAGAAGGTTGCTACCGTTGACTCCAATGGGAAGGTAACTGCCGTTTCCTCCGGAAATGCAACCATCACGGCGACTGCTGGTGAGGAGAGTGCCAACTACGAAGTGACTGTCGAACAGCCGAAGAAGGCTGCAACCAGCAACAAGACCTATACCAAGAGCAGTTCCAGCAACAGTTCTGCTGTGACGCCTTCCAACCCGGCACCTGTTGCACCGATTACGCCGTCTGCTCCCGCTACGCCGTCCGCTCCCGTTACGCCGGTACAGCCCAGTAATCCGGAGCCTGCTGCTCCGGCTCCTGCGCAGCCTGACCCGGCACCGGCACAGCCTAGTAACCCTGAACCGGCGCAGCCGAGCAATCCCGAGCCTGCACAGCCGTCTCAGCCGAGCGGTGGAGACTCCAACACCGACTGGTGGGGCACAGTGATTCCCGGTGAGGCTGATAAGAGTTGCCCTCCGGAAGATGTTGGCATTCTTTGCTGATGGCTTTTTGAAAAATAGTAAATTATAAACAACCGGCGACTCGTAGAAGAAAACACTCTTCTACGAGTTTGCTTTTTGAAAAGCAGTGTCTATTATAATAAGGTAGGAGTTAGCAAATGAAAAAGAGATTTGCACTGGCAGTTATCGTGACTGCGACTATGGCGCTCAGCCTGCTAGGATGCGGCGTTAAGGTCACGAACATCTCGGTTCCGGATGTGTACTGACGAAGAGCATGCAGCAAATCTCTGCTAAAGCAATGGGCGAATATCGGACAGCCCATCAACTTGAGGGTTTGCCAAAAATTTGCAACAACAAGAAAAGAGGACAGCGCAGGCAGTAACGACCTGTACTGTCCTCTTTTAATTATGTGCGAAACATGTATAATAACCGTCAAAGGCAGGCGACAGAGAGCATTTGCTGAGAAGCTGCTTCCAATTGGAGACCGCCTCTTTTGCTTTTGTGCGATATGATTATAATGATAACTATAGGCAGGTGATAATTATGATGCTGCATCATTACATTTGGGGTGATATCGACATTGACATCGTCGAGGAGGTAGCACCACATTTTCTGATAGCAAAACACTATGGCAACTTAGCTCTTTTTTGCAGACTCACAAAACATCAGAGCCATTACTTTCGCAATTCCGACAAGCGCTTTTACGCCGCAGGTTTTGACGATGAAGGCAAAAGTATGAACCCATCAGACGAGTACATTCCGTTTGTGCCAGACATATTGTACGACGATGATGGCATTGGTTATTTATGCTTGATGCAGCCCTCATGGCTTCACACGATAGACGACATTAGACATAAAATTGGTGGCATAATTGCAACAGACAAAAAGATTCGTGAACACGACGAATACTATGTCGGCTCATTAAAGAATGATATTATCAGTTATGAGTTGGTTCAGCGCGTAGAGTGAAGGCGGTGATGATATTGAAGCCAATAAAACTTAAAGACCTTTTAGAACAAGCAAAGAACCCGAAAGTACAGCAGATTGAAATTGTGGAGGACTATGTGCTCTCGGTGAAAACTGTGTTTGAAGGCGTTGTGAAAGATGTACCTGAAGAGATGTTAAGCAAATACTACATTAGCGACTGGTATCCCGAAGAGGGAACGCCTGTTCTTGTTGTTCTTGTATGGGTTAATCCGCACGAGGAATTCAATAAGTATGCGGAGAACTCAAACAGTGATTCTCATAGGATTACAATACACTATTTAATGGCCAATGGTTGCTGTACAAATCCTTATATTGATTTTGCAATTGTGAACATCAAAACAGGAGAAGTGCTTTTAGACCGTGTTAGCGATAAAACATATACGGTGGACGACAACAAGGATTACAACCTGTTTTTACCGTATGAATGGAAAACCGTAAGAGCATGGGAAGCGAGAGACGGCAAGATGATATTTTACATTCTGCCGCAAAAAAAGAAGAAGGTGAATCCATGAAGCTGACAGTGAAATCGTTTCTTGCACTTGCTGAAGACAAAGAGCAAACAGTTCACATCGCCCGTTTTAAATCAGATTCTGCTGATGGTTACTTCGACGAAGAGGTCTTTTGTGGTAAACTGAAGGATGTTTTGGAATGCTATGCAGATGAGAAAGTAACGGAATGGATAGCCTCCGACAACTCGGAAATCGTACTATACATCAACTAAATTAGTCGATTTTTTCTACAATCAAAAATTTGGAGTCTTTGAGAGAAACGACATGGTGACCGTTGCGCATAAAATCTACACCTTCTCCGAGAAAGGAAATGTGGAGATTTGCCGCAAAATTTCCAAGTAGGTCTTTGGCTTCTTGCGGCAAATGGCTCCAGACAAAGTTTGAAACATTTATCGTCAGCAAGGGCTCACTTGTAGCAACATTCTGAAGGTCACAGTGATAGAACGGCTCTTTGTTATAGTGGCTTTCGACGATGTCTAAAACGCATTTGACGCGGCCGTAATAGACCGCAACTTCTGGTAGGTGGGCTTCACTGCTTTTTGGAATCATCTCAATTAGGCGCTGGGCGATTTTGCGACGCTGCAGCTTCTGTGCCAAAGGTCCTTCATCATCCGGCTGATGAGCAGCACCGTTTCCACCTGTGTGGTCAGCACAAGCGATTTGACGTTCAATGGTTTTTGCCAGAGCGCGGCGAAGCTGAGAACGGATGGTCTTTTCGTTCGCAGGGTTCTGAGCGTCAGTGGTGGTAGGCACATATTCGGGACGGATAAAATCGCAGCCATCCCTGTGAGCAGACCTTGGAGCTGCGCGAAAAAACTGGAAGTCTGTTCCTTGCACAACAATGAGCCGGGCTTGCTTGCATTCGGGGCAGAGAAGATGCCCTTCATACCGCTGTGTGTAGGTATAGGGGTTCTTTTTGGATTCTTCACGAATGTCGGCAATGGCAATCAGACGGCGTTCGGATTCGTAGTAAGCGTATTCGTATTTTGACATAGTGGTCACAACTCCTTAGATAAATGGTGGTAATGAAAATGAAATTGAAAGCAATAATGGCTTGCGGAAGAGATGTGTACTTTGACTATCAGCTAATCGATGACCGTACAGGAAAAATTCTTGTAGACCGTGTGTGCGATAAAACTAATAGCAAAAGTGGTGACGAAGAGTGGATTCACCATTGTAAATATGAGTCTTACAAGGACTGGAAAGTCCGCGAATGGAGACTTGTAGACCGGAAAATGCAGCTTTATATCTCACGATGAGTGTGAAAGTCGATACTCTGACAGTATCCATACTTGTACCATCACAAAATTATACCATAAATTTGTATATTCCTTCTTGTGCATACCTGCCAAAATCCAGTCAGAATATTTGTATAAAGTGCCTTTTACCGTTACGTAACTGGCACTTTTTCTTTGCGATAAAAAAATAAGTTTTGCCTAGTTGCGAAAATGTGCGAACTGCATAGAATGGAAATGTACGGAAGCAAAAGTAATCGTGCAGGGACGATTTTTGCGTAGAACCTCGCCAAAGTTTTACGCTGATTCGCTCACTGTACAGAAAGGACACACGCATTATGCACAAAATCGCACAAAAAGTGACCTCTGTTGCATTGGCGGCCAGTATGCTGCTTTCTATGTTCGCGGTTAATACCGTAGCGTTCGCGGACGAATTCAAAGATAACACTACTGTGTCCGACGAAGTAACTGAGGCCCCGGTTTCGGATGATGAAGTGGATGCGGTTGAATCCGTTGACAAGACCGACACTTCAAATTCCGAATCCGAAGATACGCCGGTCGAAAGCCCTGAGCCCTCTCAGACTGTGACTGATGTGGTGGATTTGACGCATGATTCCACGGCCGATACGGTCAAGGATGATACGGCAAATTCGGAAGATGTCGTCTATACGGAGCCCGATACCTCCGAGGATGTCATTGCCACACCGGAAACAGCTGAGCCGTTCATCGGCATTCAGGCTGTAACACCTGATTACGGTGATAAGATTTCGGCAGAGGTGGGGGATACAGTTACTCTGGATGCCCTGCTGAACCGTGATGATGTCTCTGTAACCTACCAGTGGCAGAAGAAGCAAGCTTTTGCTGCTGACGAATCCTATGCCATCTATCCGTATGAAGAGGACGAGCCTACTTGGTACGATTTCGTCTGGGAAGACTCCACTGAGGCAAAGACACTCGCGGATTCACCTGACTTTGTTTGGCAGGGTTGCGAGATGTACTATGCTATTGTGGATGCTCTCGATGAAATTGGTGCTGATTCCAGCGATGTCCGAGTTGCTTGGCATACGCCCAACTTCGTTCTGGATGGATACACCATCACCGCTGCCAATGCCGAAGACGGCTCCGTTGAAGTCTATGCTTCTAACGGAGAGAGCACCTACACCGCACATCTCAACGATGACGGCAAGTGGGAGTTTTCAGACGAAAGCACTGCCGCTTTGACTACTGATTGGCAGAATATCGAGGGTGCTACCGAGCCCACTTACACCTTTGAAGTTACGGAGGATGACCTCACTGCAAGCTATCGCTGCCTGATTACTGTCACCGACGAGGCTTACAAGGAAGCCAACTTCAAGGCTTTGGAGGAACTTGGTAACGAACTGACCGATGAGGATAAGGCGGGCGATATCATCCTGTCCACTGTCCAGTTCAAGGTTGTTTCCACTGACACTGCCACTGCGGAGACTGCGGATGGGGATAATGCCCCCGCCACCTTTGCTATGCTGGCACGCTCCTTTGCTCCCCGCGCTGGCGGGAATGGTCCTGCGCTGTCCTCTGATAACCAGTGGATTACGGGTCTTAACGGCAACTACGAGTACATCACCAAGAACATGTACGACCAGGTTACCGAGTGGTTCAATGCCGGTAAGTTTGACAAGGCCACCGCAGACCGTTACTGGACTCAGATTGGCGGTGCTTGGAGTGGTTCAAAGGTCGGAACCGCTAATGTTCTGGACGATAACGGCTTTCCCACTGGTGCAACTCGTCAGTACATGGAGTTCCCGCTGACGGATGGCAATATGCTCGAAGTCAACTCCGAATGGTATGGTCAGACCGTCTATTTCCGTCCTCATAACAGCAATAACGCTTGGACCGTCACCGGTACTGCTGTTGAAGTTCCTGCGTATACTGCTGTTATCCGCGATGCCGATAAAAACAACTACGGCACGGGTGCTTCTGGTACAAAGTACAAAGACGCTGTTGTCTTCTTGAACCCTTGGGTTTCAGACGCAGGTCGTATGTATGCAAAGTTCCTGTCGCATCCCTCTGTATCCAGCAACGGTTGGCTTAGGGGACCTAACGGTGAAACTTTGAGCCAGCATATCACCGTATTGTCAGTACAGGTTGAGCAGTTTAACGCCAACCCTGAGATGTACATGATTGACGCCGAGGGCAACTACGGCATCGACTCTATCGGCTGGGGTGTTTGCGTACAGCAGGAGCCAGACCTTTCCGGCAAAGCCTACTACGCCATCAAGGGTTTCCTGAGCCAGGGCTACGGCATGTGTGTCGGTCACGATACCATGTACGCCTATGCCGGTTCTTGGTATGATGCCCACATTGCTGGTTATACCGACCCCGGTTCTCGTGATTACTACGAGGGTGGTCGTTTCGGTCCCGATAAGAATGATGGGTCTACCCGCTACTATGTCCTGAACTCTGTTCCTAACATTGACAACGGTCACTGGAACATGAACGCTCTGATGGGCGCTAACGGCGGCAACATCGATTCCGGCACTGTCCTGCCGACCGATGCTATCTCCATGATTCTGTCTACTGGTGGTAGCCACAGCTCCTACGGTAAAGCTGGCATCATGTACGGCAGCGACCAGCTGAGTGTTCGTCTGAAGCCTTATTCCAACTCTCAGGCACAGTCCACAGTCAAGTATCGTGACCCCACGAACTTCCCGTACGATATCCCGTCTAATTTCGGTGCATCTCGTACTCACTCCAACTCTCAGGTTGCGTTCGGTCCTATCTGGGTCGATTACGCAGGCGGTAATGTCACCGGTGCAGAGTTCGGTTATAACCCGTACCCCACCACCAAGACGATTACCGACCCTGCAACGGGTCGTTCTTGGTACGGCACCAGCAACTTCTACCTCTCCGGCACCGGCAACTTCCTGATGAACCAGATTGGTCACTTGCCCGAGAACTCCGCTACGCAGGGTGAATCTGCTCTGTTTGCCAACACTGTCATGTACATCTCTCAGCGCAAGCAGTGCGAGATTTGTGCAGCAAACCAGAACAGTCAGGAAGACAGCCACTTCGTTATCCGCGTAAGTTCTGTCAACTACATGCAGGTTCTGTCTGCTCTGCAGGCTGGCGGTTCTTTCTGGTATCCTCTGAACGGCTGCTATCAGGTTGTTGACGACCTGACTCTGCCGGAAGGCTGGGAGCCTATTAAGAACTTCTCCGGTCACTGGAACTCCGATGCTTACCATGTGAACCTTGCCAGCAACGGCAAGCCGCTGTTCGATAACACCGGCAACACTTACGGCATGTTCACTACAGGCAGCAACAACGGCTGGAACCTCGGCAGCGATAAGACCGTCGGCGCTCTGCCCGTTCTGAAACTCGACAACCAGCCCAATGTCCGTATCACCGGTGTTGCCCGTGTTGTCGGCGATTTGAATGCTCTGTTCCCGGATGACGGTGTTTCTGATTACACTGGCTACCGCGTTATCGTCCATGCGACCGATGGCACTGACTACGACTGCGTTGTCAATGGTGATAGCAAGTATGTTATCTCCAATGTACCCTGTACCGGCATGCAGCGTGCTGAGGTCATCGACCCCAGTGGTCATAGCGTGGTCGAGTACGGTATGATTGTCGTGGATGTTCCGAATCATTTCTGGAATGACTGCGAGACCCATCCTCTGGAACTCCTCAAACCCACCGCAGACCCGATTGACGACTACAAGGACTGGGAAGGTCCTGTCAACAAGACTGTCGGCAGCAAGCTGTTCTACGACCAGACGGTTCCCGACTCCAATGTGAAGTGGTACTATCGTGCCATCACCGAGAGCGGCAAGATGAGCCAGTGGTTCGAGATTGGCGGTCCCGGCACTTCCTTCACCACCTATGACGGTGTCGTCAAGGGCAAAATCAACAAGACCACCTATACCGCAGCTGCTACCAACGCTGATATCCCGTACACCGAGAGCACCGTGACCTACACGACCCTCGACTACTGCAACGAGAAGATTCAGTTCAAGTGCGAGTTTACAGTCGCTGGTAAGCAGTATACGAGCCTCGATAAGGCTGAGGATGGCAAGAACGGTTATTGTGAGTCTGCACTTCGTCCTATGTACATTGAGCAGGCTTTCGATAAGCGTATTCCTGTCGGCGAGACCACGACCTTCGACTTTGACCTCAACTACTGGAAGGGTGTCAACGAGGGTGTTACTTATACGGTCCAGTACCGCGATGAGAACAACACCTGGGTCGAGGTCGGCAGCGACCCCGCTTTGTTCCCGGCTGGCTCCTTCAATGTCACGACTAAGGTCTCTGACATCGATGCAACCAAGATTGGTACTCGTACCTTCTGGCCCGCTGCCTTCTGGAATCCCCTGAACGATTTGCGCGAGTCCGGTATCTCTACCATGCGTAAGCATTCTACCGTCACGCTGACGCTGACGAATGCGACCATGGACTGGGATGGCTTGGATTTCCGCTGTGTGTTCAGCTACAAGGCTCCCGCGCACGAAATCACCGCTGACTCTACGATTTCCAACTATGAGCCGAACGGTCGTACCGGTCACTTGGTCGTGTATGCTCCGCCTATTGAACTGACGCCTCTGAAAGCACAGTCTCTGTTGCTGAACTCTTTCGATTCCAAGAACGGCAACATGGCGTGGACTACCGCAGCCAGCAACCCGAACAACGGTCGCCGTACCACCGATGTGCCTCTGGACGCGATTGCGCCTGATGTGCTGCACAAGGACGGTACTACGACTTATGGTGCTGCCAACGATAACAAGGCGGTCTACACCACCAAGATTACCTTCTTCGGCAACAAGGATTCTGCACCCACCATTCGCTGGAAGTTTAGTAATGTCGCTGGCGGCGGTCGTCTGGACCGTTTCATGAATGTCACGGACGGCGACGGCACGATTCAGCTGAATTACAGTCAGGTTGGTAAGAAAATCGGCAATGTCAATGCACTGAGCAACAATGTCGATGATATGGAACGCTCGTTCATGAGCGGCAATGGTCTTGCTTTCAACAAGTTCTCCGCTTACATCAAACTGGAAGCTATGTATCCCACGGATGCAGCAAACCTCAACAACAAGACCTACAATGAGTGGAACGCTATCGTGTCTCTGTACATCGATAACGCCACAAACCCGATGGACTTCGGCGATACGCACTACTACTTCCTGTGTGAAGCAGAAGAGCGGTATATGAAGAACTGGGACGCCAACAATATGCAGCCGTATACCTGCGGCCGCACCGTTGCGTACAACTTCAACCGTGTCGTCGATTCTGCTGACCCGAACGACCACATCTACAAGGATTTCAGCCAGTCCTCTTACGGTGCTGAACTGGTCCTCGACTACACCATCTCTATCAAGGCGAATGTTCCCAATAAGGCTACTGCAAAGCACAACACCATTACCACGGAAAACGGCAGCTACAAGAACATCAACGACCTCAAGAGCATTTCCGCTATCAACGATGCGCTGAATAATGGCGGTGCAGTCTACAACTACAAAAACCTCGCAATCATCGCTCCTAACGGTATCCGGTACATGGAGACCTACTTCACGGCAGGCTCTCCTGTCAACAGCCGCACAACCGTTGACAGCCGCGACACCGTGGTCATCGACTCCTCTGTGCGCGACAGCGCCGGTCATAACTGGTACGATTTGTTCCAGCAGGTGACAGCGAGCGACGATGACTACATCGGTAAGATTGGCACCCACGGTTTTGCATACCGCACCAAGGACGGCAATGTCCTCGACAAAGCCACTTGGGAATGGTGGTGGCGCAATGCAGTCTACTATGTCTGCTATGATGCTCCCACCGACAATGCGGATATGGACCAGGTCTATTTCTACATCGATGAGCAGGGCTCCGGTCCTAAGGTCGATGATAAGCTGGAAGGCGCAAACAGCTACTCTAACCCCTACAGCGAATACACCTTCACCTATGCTGGCACCTATGAAGTTATGCTTTACGGTGCAGGCGGCGGTTCCATGAACAGCAACACCTCTTCCGGCGGTCGTGTCCGCCTTGTCCTTCAGGCTGAGCAGGGCGCTAAACTTTACTTTGTCAAGGGCGGTTCCGGTACGGTCGATAACCGTTACTGGGAGAATGGCGGCGGCAGTGCCTGCGGCGGGGGTAAGGGGCTGCGCATAA
>OGUO01000787.1_pt1 | contig 23154 bp, 15 predicted proteins | sample 1553641 | NCBI WGS metagenome assembly OGUO01 (sample SAMEA2579980, study PRJEB22360) | human gut metagenome | biome: human gut; feature: human-associated habitat; material: faeces | place: Denmark | collected 2008/2010 | reverse complement strand
AGCTTGTCGGAGCTTACGTGTGCAGGAAAAACACTGACTGTTAAGTTATCGCAAGAGGACACATTAAAACTGCAGCAATCGGAGTTCAAACCAGCGGAAGTGCAGATACGTGTGCGAATGAAGAGCGGAGATGCGCTGGCATCTGATATCATGAGATTGCATGTAGGGCGGATTCTGAAGGAAGGTGTGATTTAATGAGACTAGAGGTTTCGTGTGTTGAATAAAAATCTGGATGTCGATTTTTCTGCAAAGGATAAAAAACTAAACGCAGAATTTCAATGTTTTCAGCGTATCACTGAGCAGGGGGATGTTGATTACTACGATGGTTCCTACACGGTCACACCAAAAGTGGAAGAACAGAGTCTTCCAACGAGTAAAAAATATCTTGCAGAAGATGTGAGAATAAAAGAAATCCCGATCTTCGAGGTGAGCAACCTCGAAGGCGGACAAACAGTGTTTATTGGAAAGGAGATATAACAATGGGAATTAATAAAGCTGTGTATGGTGGAAAGACACTGATTGATTTAACAGGAGATACAGTGACAGCGGACAAGCTGTTGGAAGGTCTGGATCGCGTGGACTACCTGCCCAACATCAAGCAGCAGCAGGTCAACTGGATCGGAAAGTCGACGGGCGCTTATGTCAACTTCCCGCTGAAGGGAACGGAAGAGAAACTGCGCATTTACACCACCCGTCCCGACACGCTGTTCGGCGTGACCTTCATGGTCATTGCGCCCGAGCATCCCGTGATCGAGAAGTACCGCGACCGCATCGCAAACATTGCGGCGCTTGACGCTTACCGGGAGGACTGCGCGAAAAAGACCGAATTCGAGCGGACGCAACTGGTCAAGGACAAGACGGGCGTGCGCGTCGAGGGGCTGACGGCGGTCAATCCCGTGTCGGGCAAGGAGATTCCGATCTACATCTCGGATTATGTGATGATGGGATACGGAACAGGCGCGATCATGGCAGTTCCCGCACACGACGAGCGCGACTGGGCGTTCGCAAAGAAGTTCGGCATCGATATCGTCGAGGTCATTCGCGGCGGGGATGTGACCAAAGCCGCCTATGCGGGCGATGGCGAGATGGTCAACTCGGATTTCCTCAACGGCAAGGATGTAAAAGAGGCGATCGGTCTCATGTTCGACGAAATCGAGCGGCGCGGATTGGGCCGCAAGCGCATCAACTACCGCCTGCGCGACGCCATCTTCTCACGCCAACGTTATTGGGGCGAACCGTTCCCGGTATATTACAAAGACGGTATGCCTTATATGATTGACTCGTCCAAATTACCGCTGGAACTTCCCGAAGTGGCCAAGTTCCTGCCGACCGAAACAGGCGAGCCTCCATTGGGACATGCCACCCAATGGGCTTGGGATGTGGAAAAAGGCGAAGTGGTGGAAAACACTTTGATTGACAACGTCCATGTATTCCCGCTGGAACTGAACACCATGCCGGGCTTTGCCGGTTCATCCGCCTATTACCTGCGTTATATGGACCCGCATAACGACCAAGCGTTGGTATCGGAAAAGGCAGACCATTACTGGCAGAATGTAGACCTCTATGTAGGTGGTACGGAACATGCTACGGGTCACTTGATTTACTCCCGCTTCTGGAACAAGTTCCTGCACGATATGGGTGTAAGCATCAAGGAAGAACCGTTCCAAAAGTTGGTGAACCAAGGAATGATTCAGGGACGGAGCAACTTTGTCTATCGCATCAAAGACACCAACACCTTTGTGTCACTGAACCTGAAAGACCAGTACGAAACTACTCCGCTGCACGTGGATGTGAACATTGTATCCAATGATATCTTGGATGTAGAAGCTTTCAAGACATGGCGCCCCGAATACAACAATGCCGAATTCATCCTCGAGGATGGAAAATACATCTGTGGCTGGGCAGTAGAGAAGATGAGTAAATCCATGTACAATGTGGTCAATCCGGACATGATTGTCGAAAGATACGGCGCCGACACGCTGCGCATGTACGAAATGTTCCTCGGCCCGGTAGAACAGTCCAAACCTTGGGATACTAACGGTATTGACGGTGTACACCGCTTCCTGAAAAAACTCTGGAATCTCTTCTATAGCCGTACAGATGAATTCCTGCCGGTAGAAGGCGAACCGAGCAAAGAAGAATTGAAAGCCATTCATAAACTGATTAAGAAAGTAACCGGAGACATCGAAACCTTCTCTTACAACACGTCTATCAGTGCTTTCATGATATGCGTGAACGAACTGACTTCATTGAAATGCCGCAATAAAGAGGTATTGGGCAATCTCATCATCCTACTGGCCCCCTTCGCCCCTCACTTCGCCGAAGAACTTTGGGAAGCACTGGGCAACACCACCAGCGTATGCGATGCACAATGGCCTGTATTCAATGAAGACTACCTGAAAGAAGATAGCGTGAAGTACACCATCTCTTTCAACGGTAAAGCACGTTTCACCCTGGAATTCCCTGCTGATGCCGACAATGATACCATTCAGGCAACCGTTATGGCAGACGAGCAGGCACAGAAATGGATTGAAGGTAAGACTCCGAAGAAGGTAATTATCGTTCCGAAGAAGATTGTAAATATCGTACTATAATCATCTATGGATAAAATTCTAAAAATCAGACTTGGTAGAGATGTAAAGGACTATTTGTCCATTACTTTCGGACTGATATGTTATGCATTGGGATGGGCAGCATTTTTGCTGCCCTATCAAATAACTACAGGTGGAGTAACCGGTATTTCGGCCATCATCTATTATGTGACAGGTGTGGAAATTCAAGTTTCCTACTTCATAATCAATGCACTTTTTTTAGGATTCGCATTGAAGATACTCGGCCCCAAGTTTAGTTTGAAAACTGTTTATGCCATCTTCATGCTGACATTTCTGCTTTGGTTTTTTCAGGCAATATTAAAAGGACCGGATGGTAACTTACCCCAATTATTAGGCCCCGGACAAGAGTTCATGGCTTGTGTAGTGGGTGCAGGATTGTTAGGTTTCGGCATTGGCATTGTATTCTGCAACAACGGAAGTACCGGAGGGACAGATATCATAGCCTGGATTATCAATAAATATAAGGATGTGACCTTGGGCCGAATGATGATGTACTGTGATATCGTCATTATTTCTTCCTGCTATTTCATCTTTCACGATTGGAAGCGAGTATTATTCGGATTTTGTGTCTTGTTCATCATGAGTATCGTGATTGATTATGTAATCAACAGTACACGTCAGTCTGTTCAATTCCTCATCTTTTCGCGTAAGCATGATGAAATAGCCGAAGGCATCACCAAGCAAATCGACCGCGGAGTAACATTGCTGGACGGCACCGGTTGGTACAGCAAGCAAAACATAAAGGTCGTTGTGGTATTGGCAAAAAAAAGCCAGTCACTGGATATATTCCGTTTGGTGAAAGATATTGACCCCAATGCATTCATCTCACAAAGCAATGTAGTGGGAGTGTATGGCGAAGGGTTCGATAAATTGAAAATAAAATAAATTCTATCCCTTATTTCACCGCCCCTGCATCTGAAAGCGGGACGGTGGTCCAAGGGTAGGATTACCCATCTTGCCCCTGTCCTTATCAATCACCACCTTGTGAAGAATCTCGTAAATCAAACCGCCTACATCTATCCCTAAATTAAACTTATTGAACTTATAACAGGGAACTACTACCGGAACCGTTTCCCAACCTCCACGCAAAGGATTGTAATAGCGCTGCACTCCCATTTCCACACTGAACCGCTCGCTCATATCCACCGTCATGCTGGCACCATAGCTGTGCGATTCCATACCATACGTCTGACCTCTATAATAAGAACCGAATACTTTAAAGGCAACACGGTCTGAAGCCCGATACATCACTGCGCCCGAAGTGCCGAAAGACTGTCCAACAGCGAAAGGCATATTCATTTTCATGGCATTGATACCCACCTGTACGCTCCATCGGGGATTGAATCTGTACATGTATCCCAACGAAGCTTTATTCATCAGTCCGATACCAGGCAAAGTGGTCTGCTCTCCCGAACCATAAAACACACCATTTTCAAATCCTTTTATTATCCCGCCGGTGTTGTAATCTCCCCTGAACATCGGTGAAGGGTTTGTATAATAAGGAAGAACAAGCGGCTTCTTTAAAGAAAGACGAAGTAAAGAATCGGTTGGGGCAGGTTGGGGCAGAGGAAAACTCAAAGTCTTTTCATCCGGTGCAGCAAAGTCTTCATGCAAAAAAGAAACAGACAAAGAGTTCCCTTCCTGCATTTCGGACGATGTCCGCACACTGTCACGAACCGTGCGTTTCACATCCTCTTGAGCAGCCATGTCTGATGAAATGCCCCAAAGCAACAAATATATTCCCATGCGGATTATATTGTTAAATAAATCCGATTTCCACTTCATAAGCCCTTCAGTTTTAAATATGCCACAATTGCAAATTTAGTGAAATCTATTGCTTGGCAATCATTTCGGACTATTATTTTCCTAAAATAATCTACATAAGACCGCATTTTCATGACGAGAGTCAGCCCCGTCACCCTGGACGACCTGACCAGCGGGTTCAATATCGGATGGAATATCAGTACCAGTCCGTTTTTCAACGGAATGCTGGGATTTTCAGAAGAGGATGTACGTGCCATGCTCCGCTATTATCAGGAAGCGGGAAAGCTGCAGGGAGATGTGGAGGAGATGATTCAGGAGATGAAGCCATGGTATGACAATTATTGCTTTGCCAAGGAATCTTTGAAACGTGAACCGAAAATGTTCAATTGCGATATGGTGCTTTACTACCTTCGTAACCGCATCCAGTTGGGGAAATCTCCCAAGCAAATGATTGACCCCAATACCAAGACGGACTACAGCAAGATGAAGAAACTGATTCAGCTGGACCGTCTGGACGGAAACCGAAAAGGGGTGCTCCGGAAGATTACCGAGGAGGGGAAGATACTGACAAACCTGTTCCCCTCGTTCTCTGCCGACGAACTCACCAAGCCTGAGATTTTCCCAAGTTTGCTCTTCTATTACGGCATGCTGACTATCATAGGAACCCGAGGCAACCTGATTGTTTTGGGGATTCCCAACAATAATGTCCGCAAGCAGTATTATGAATACCTGTTGGAGGATTATCAAAAGCATGAACATATTAATCTGGTAGATGTAGAAATCCTTTTTAATGACATGGCCTTTGATGGGGACTGGCGTCCGGCCCTGGATTTTATAGCCCGCGCCTATAAGGACAATTCCTCGGTACGCAGCAGCATAGAGGGCGAAAGGAACATTCAAGGTTTCTTCACAGCCTACCTGAGCATCAATGCCTACTACCTGACCATGCCCGAGGTGGAGCTGAACCACGGTTTCTGCGACATGTTCCTCATGCCGGACCTGCAGCGCTATCCTGAAGTGGAGCACAGCTACATCCTGGAATTAAAATACCTTCCGAAAGAGAAATTCGAGGCACAGGCCGAGGAACAATGGGATGCCGCCGTACAGCAGATTCACGGTTATGCCGAAGGAGAGAAGGTGCGGCAGCTTTGCAGGGAAACCCGCCTACATTGTATTGTGATGCAGTTCTGCGGATGGGAGCTGGCAAGGATGGAAGAGGGATAAATATTTATACCTTTAATGGCCGGTTGCTTCCGGTAGCTTATTTGAAAAACTCTACCGGATCAGGTCTGGCCATCATGAAGATATATGCAGTGAGTTTTATTATCACTTCTATTATAATCCGTATTTTTTCATTTTGTTGAACAAAGTCTTCCGGCTGATATTCAGAGCCTCAGCCGTAAGTGTACGGTTTCCGGCAAACTTTCTTAATGTCTCTTGTATCAACTCCTTTTCTACCTGGGCATTCACTTCACGGATATCATTATTATCACCTAAAGATAAAGGAATATCGTTTTGCTCATACCCTTTGACACGCACAGGAAGCTGCTGCACATCAATCGTTCCCTCCAGACTAAGAATCATGGCACTCTGAATGGCATTTTCCAAATCACGGATATTTCCCGGCCAGTCATAAATACAAAGTTTATCCATCGCTGCCGAAGTAATACTTTTCACTGACAGATTTAATGCCTCATTGTGTTTGCGGATAAAAAAATCAGTCAACAAGGGAATATCTTCTTTACGTTCCCTCAGAGGTGGAAGTTCTAATGTAAATACATTCAGCCGATACAATAAATCCAGACGGAAATTACCTTGTTTCACTTCTTCTTCCAAATTACGATTGGTAGCGGCTACAATACGTACATTAACCGGAATCTGTTTTGTCCCTCCGATACGAGTCACTTTCCTCTCTTCCAGCACACGAAGAAGTTTCACCTGCGCATCCATCGGTAATTCACCAATCTCATCTAGAAAAAGTGTTCCTTCTTCTGCTTGTTCAAAGATACCCGGCTGGGCTTCTTTAGCATCGGTAAAAGCTCCTTTTTCGTGTCCGAACAATTCATTCTCTATCAAAGAAAGAGGAATAGCGCCACAGTTGATTGCTATAAAAGGCTTTTCACTCCGTTTGCTGCGTACATGCACCGCACGGGCAATCAATTCTTTTCCGGTTCCGCTTTCTCCATGAATAAACACGGTAGCTTCAGTCCTTGCCACGCGGTTCATTTGTTCCATTACCATTCGGAGTCCGCCTTCGCTACCGATAATCGGACGTTCTCCTTCTCCTAAACGCTTCTTTAATTGATGAAGCTCTCCTTTCAGATGACTGTGTTCCATGGCACGTTTCACTTTCAACAGCAAATCATCATTATCAAAAGGCTTTTCTATAAAATCATACGCTCCTTTTTTTACAGCATCCACCGCCAACGAAATAGTGCCGAAAGCTGTTACCAACATCATAACCTGATTAGGACGCATGAGCCGTATTTTATCCAAGGCCTCCGTTCCGTCCATTATCGGCATTTGCTGGTCCAGAAGAATTACATCAGGATTAAACAAAGTAGCTTCGGCAACAGCCTCTTTACCGTTCTCTACCGACTTGACTTCATATCCTTCCTGCGATAATAAGAGAGTCATTATCTTCCGTATACGCGGTTCATCATCCGCTATCAATATCTTTCCTTTCATATATGTTGGGGGAGTTTAATCGTAAAACAAGTTCCTTTTCCAAGAGTACTACGGACTTCCAGCTCTCCCTTATGACGGTTGATAATACCGAAACAGATAGCAAGCCCCAGTCCTGTTCCTTCTTCTTTGGTAGTGAAGAAAGGATTGAACACATTCTCAATGTCTTCCTCATCAATTCCTTTTCCCGTATCCTCAAATGAAATCAACAGATAACGGCTGCGGACATCAATCAGGGTACCTTCTTCCATACTTATATATAAAGTGCGGGGATGAGACTCATCATTCTCCTTCATTGCTTCCACCGCATTCAGAATAATATTCAGACAGACCTGTTTCAGTTGCTCCGCATCTCCCATAATGGTAGTCTGTTCGGTGAAATATTCAAATTCCACTTCTATCCGTTGCTTTTTCAACGTGTTGTTAACAAGTAACAAAGTCTGGTTAATAAGCTGTTCCAGATTGACTTCCATCGAATTTAACTCAGACGGACGGGCAAAAGAAAGCAAACCTTGCACAATCTTGTTAATACGTTCCGTTTCATTCAATAACTCATGCATCATCTGCCCCTTTTCACTCTCAACATCAAAATCATTACTCAAATATTGAATAGTGCTGCGGATAGAAGTAAGCGGATTTTTTATTTCGTGTGCTGCGCCGGCTGCCAGTTCTCCCAAAACAGCCAAACGGTCTGTGCGGTACATCCGTTTCAAACGATCCCGTTGAATTTCATAAAGTGAGGCATGTTCAATGGCAAAAGCAGCCTGTCCCAATAATAAAGAAAGTAATTCCAGCTCTTTCTTATCAAATTCTTTTCCATTCACCTTTTTCCCCATTACCAGAATACCACTAATTCGGTTCATCACATTCAATGGATAGACTAATTCCGCATTCAGCCGAGCCAGCAATTTCCGTTCCTCTTCAGAAAAATAGGAGAGGAGAGAAGAACTTTCCGAAACAACCAATGGACGTTCATTCACAGCCAACCAATTCACCAATTTTCCTCTCCCCATAAAATAGGATACATTCTTGTCTTCCAATCCCTGCATTTTATATTTCTCCGTATTCTCATCAGGAAGAAAAAGAAAAATACCCTGCACAGGAGTTATTTGATTAACCTTCGACAAAAAATTACTGATTAATAACTGTTTATCAGCAATCAACATGAGCGAACGGTTGAACTCCGACAAAAGTTGTTTTAGTTCAACAGAATGAGTAGTAGGAAAAATATGAAACATAATAGGTTCTATTTATACTCACAAAGATATTGTTTTAAAATAAAAAATGATATAAATGAGTAACTATTTACTCACAATTGGGTAATCATTTTCTCAAACTCAATCTACCCTCCATTAGCTTTCCATAGTAACCATTTGATTATCAGCATATTTTCTGTTTTGGCATGGAAATTGTATTTTATATAGCAAATAGAAAAGAAAGAAAGGATTATCGGGTAATCTGTTACCCACCCAACATGAATAACCAACAATATCAATAAAATATGAAAACGATAAAATTACTTCTAGCTCTGCTGCTGACAGGAATAACCACCACGCAAGCACAAACCATTATCGGGAAATTAATAGACGAAAACCATGTGCCGTTGGAATATGCCAACATTATCTTGTTAAGCCCGACTGATTCCAGCTTTGTACAGGGAACTATCACTAATACTGACGGAGATTTCATATTAGACAAGGTGAATGGAAAAGCTTATATTCTAAAAGCTTCCTCCGTAGGGTATAAAACAATCTATAAGAACTGTCAATCGGGAAATATCGGTACCTTAACTCTGAAATCCGATGCAATCCTGTTGCAAGAAGCTGTAGTTACCGCCCGTCGTCCTACCTATAAAATGAAAGGAAACGCACTGGTCACCCATGTTTCCAATTCTCTGCTCAGTACCGCCGGAACAGCGAATGACGTACTGGCCCACATCCCCTTCGTGCAAGGTGACAATGGCCAATTCACCGTCTTTGGAAAAGGTACTCCGTTGATTTATCTAAACGGACGTCAACTCCGTGACCTCAGCGAACTGGAACGTTTGAGTTCTAAAGATGTACAAAGTGTAGAAGTTATCACCAACCCGGGAGCCGAATATGATGTCACTGTAAAGTCCGTCATTAAAATTAAAACAGTGAAACCCAAAGGCGAAGGCTTCAGTACGAACATCCATGCCGGTATCATCCAAGACCACAACTTCAACCACTTTGAACAACTGAACATGAATTACCGTCACGGAGGACTGGATTTGTTTGCCAACATCTACTACTCACACATGGGTAATTATCAGGAACAAAAAGACAAACATTATATAGAGGTAGACACCCTTTGGCAGCATCGCTCGGAAATGGACATGAATGCCAAGAGCCACTATATCAACACAGAAGGCGGATTCAACTATATGATAAACAGTGATCATTCCTTGGGAGCAAGATATACTTTCAACCGTTCGCCTAAAAGCAAGCTGAAAATGACTTCCGATTATGAAATCATAGCCGACGGCTCATTCTATGATAAACAACATTATGATTACGACTGGAATAACAATGATTTTTCTCACCGCATCAATGCTTATTATCTAGGCAGCCTGGGAAAACTGGGCATCGACTTCAATGCCGATTACTACAGCGGAGAAACACGCCAATATCAGAATGTACTGGAAAGCAGTGAAGAATATGAAGACCGCCACGTCACCGCCAGTAACCTGAATGACAACCGTCTGTATGCCGCCAAGCTTGTCCTTACACACCCCATCGGCAAAGGAGAAGTGAAAGCCGGAGCTGAATACAGTCATACACGTCGGCTGAACCGCTATGAGAACCCGCAGAATTACCTGCCCGAGACAGACAACGAAATTAAAGAAGACAAGCTGGCGGGCTTCGCCGAATTTGCCATTGCCCTGGGCAAATTGCAAGCGTCAGCAGGATTCCGCTTTGAACATGTCACTTCCGAATATCTGGACAAAGGGAAACGGATAGAGGAACAAAGCCGGGACTATGACAACTTGTTTCCCAATGTTTCTTTTGCCCTGCCTGTAGGAAAAACCCAACTCTCATTCAGTTATACAGCCAAAACACGTCGTCCGTCTTATAACGAATTAAGCAGTAATCTGCAATACGATGACCGCTTTACCTACGAAGGGGGTAATCCTAATTTAAAACCCGAAACCATCCACGACCTTACATTCATGGGCAATTACCAGTGGATACAGCTTTTTGTCAGCTATCAGCAACGCCGTGATGCCATAGAATTTGTGGCCGAATCCTATGACAAGAACCCTGCCATCACCCTATTTACCCGTAAGAATTTCGACAAGATAGAAGCATTGAACACAGGATTGGTGCTTTCTCCCCAATTCGGTATGTGGGAACCTTCCCTCAGCCTGCAAATGCAGCAGCAGTTTTTCAAGAACATGACCATGGGAAGCTTGAAACATTTCAACCGTCCTATTTTCAACGGCCGATTGGATAACTATTTCCGATTCAGCAAAACATGCACAGGAAACCTGACCCTGTTCTATAGAAGTAAAGGCAATAGAAGCATCATGCTGATGAAACCCAACCAAGGAGTAAACATCAGTTTGAATAAAACCTTTATGAACGACCGTATGAACGTAAACCTGCATGTAAACGATATCTTCGCTTCGCAACGCAGTTCTTACATCATCTATGGCGACTGTATGCAATTCGACAAATGGAATTACAGCGATACACGGAATGTACGGCTCACGGTGAGCTACAAATTTAATTCCACCCGCAGTAAATACCGTGGAACGGGAGCAGCCAACGAGGAATTGAATCGTCTGTAAAAACACTCTTGCTACAACTATAAAAGAAAGCACAACAAGCATTCTAAGGCAAGTTACTACAACGAAACGATAACAAAAAAAGAGAAAAAGTAGGAGAACAAGCAATTCCTCCTTATCTTTGAGTCTTTCAAAATAGACACAATATGTTACAAGCCATTGATTTAACCAAAAGATATGAGGACGGAAGTCTGGCACTCGATGCATTGAACCTCCATATAGAAGAAGGAGAAATCTTCTTCCTGCTGGGAGCAAACGGTGCCGGAAAAACAACTACACTCAACCTGTTTCTCAACTTTATCCGTCCCACCTCGGGCCAAGCCTTGATAGACGGAAGAGACAGTGTAAAGCAATCATTAGAAGCGAAACGGCTTCTCTCCTATATTTCCGAAAACGTAATGCTTTATGAAGATTTATCGGCACGGGAAAATTTGGAATTCTTTGCCCGCCTCAACAGAAAGAATCCCCCAAAGGAAACCTATTACAACTTGATGAGAACCGTAGGTCTGAAAGAAACAGACTTTGAAAAGCATGTGAAATACTTCTCAAAAGGAATGCGGCAAAAAGTAGGACTGGCTTGTGTGCTTCAAAAAGATACACCAAATATCCTGATGGATGAACCCACTACCGGACTCGACCCTAAAAGCGCCGCCGAACTGATGGACACATTGCTCCAACTGAAACAAAAAGGAAAATCCATTCTGCTATGCACACACGACCTGTTCCGTGCCCGCATGATAGCCGACCGTATCGGCATCATGAAAGAAGGACGTATGGTAATGTTGCGCCGCCGTGAAGAATTCATGAACGAGGATATTGAACGTATTTATCTGGATTATATGCAGGAGGTTCCGCAATGAACATGATTTGCTCCATCGCTCTGAAAGATTTCAAGCAGCATCTACGTTCGTCGCGTTTCTTTCTGACTCTGCTGCTCTGCCTGCTTTTCCTACCTTTTACCCTACTGACAGGAACAGACGACTATTGTGCCCGCCAAACAGTTTGCGAGCAAAGACAAGCCATGGCCGACAGTGCCTTAAATAACACTTATGTATGGTCGCAAGTACGTCCGCTTGTCATCAAACAAACCGAACCCCTTAGCATCTTTTGCCAGGGAGTAACTTCCAATATGGGAACCTATAATCAGATCTTACTAAACACTTATCCATTGCTTCCCTATGCCTACAGTGATAAAGACTGCTCCATAATAGGGTATAAACAAACAGAAGTGCAAGGAGATACAGGAAACAATGAGAATATTTTTCTAAACACCTTCCCGTGCACTGACTTCACCGGCATGATAGGACTTGTATTCTCCCTGCTGGCACTCATTTTTTCTTACGATGCTTTCTCACATGAAAAAGAAACAGGCATGTTACGGATGATATTCAGCCATCCTGTAAACCGGTTGACTTTTCTTTTTGGAAAAATAGGAGGAATATGCCTTGTTTTGGTTCCGCCGGTCATAATATGTTATACGATAAGTGCCGCTTATCTGATTTATGCCGGAATCCCTTTATCGGAAGCCGTTTGGAGCGGAATTGTACTACTTTCAATGCTGACATTAAGCTTTATCTTTGTATGCATACTTATAGGAATACTTATCTCTTTGCTCGCCTCTACTTCCGAACAAGCATTAACCGTCAGTTTCCTGCTCTGGATTGGTATGGTATTTATTCTTCCACCGGTATCGGGTTATTTGGCGGAAACTATTGCCCCCATTCCTTTGTACCGGAATATAGAAGCAAAAATGAAGTTGCTGGATGACGAACGCTATTACGAATTAAAAGAAATAAGAGAAAAATTTGAAAAAGAAGAAAAAGTGAAGACCATGATGGCCCTTTTCAACAACATGGGTGAAGACGGTTTTATGGACAAATGGGGACTCACTATGTCATTTGCCCGTGCCATACGCCGCACCCATGCAGAAAGCGAACTGACAAGACTAGTCTATTCCGACCGGAAATGGATATTACAAAAAGGCTATCTGAACAAACTGAAACGACAAATCCGCCTACGTTACTGGTTTTCCTGCTTTTCCCCCTTACAGGTTTTTCAAGAAACGGCACAACATATATGCCGTACCTCACCCGAAAACTATTTGTCCTACATGCATGAAGTGCGAAGTTACAGACAAGAAGTATGGAATTATTTCATAGACCATCAACTGTTCAATTCTTATTCCTATTTTACCACACAACATGAAGAAGACTTTATGACTGAACAAAAAATGGATGAAGTTTCCCGAAAATATGAAACATTGAGTGAAGAAGAGAAAACAAGTATCCTTCAAAAGATAGAGAACCGCCCTAAACTGGACACACGCGAATTACCACGATTCGCACAACAACCGGCAAGCATACAAGAACAGGTAAAAAACGGTGTGGGCACCTTCTTGTTTTTCACTGTGACAAGTTTAATATTCATTTATATAACAATAAAAATGGCTGTCCGTTATGATATCCGATAAATTGATGATACTGAACATCTTGCTAAAGCAAGAATGGAAAAAGAACCGGCGAAGCCTGCGATTCCGCTTATCCTGGCTGTTGATGCTATGCGTATTTATCTGTGGAACCATCGCCTTTGTCCACCAATGGCACAATACAGAAACCGAATATGAAGAATATCGGAAAGAAAATGATGATGAATATCATGGATGGACAGTCACCGCCTATGCCATTATCACACAAGAATATTTATTACAGCCAAGACTGTCCTCACTGATAGATCCTTGTTCTGAACAACAGTTACCTTCTATCTTCACTTATAACGCATTTGGGATACATAATTTCCGCACCGCATTTTCTGTAAAGAATCCATTGATGCAACACAATGTTTCTTTCAGTTGGTCATTTGTTGTCACCACGCTACTCACTTTCATCACTTTATTATTTTCTTTCAATGCGTTTTCGGGAGAGAAAGAGACTCATACCCTGGGATTTCTGCTCACCTATCCCGTTCCACGATTTCTGCTATTGCTATCAAAATATATATGTATAGTAATGCAGAGCGGCATTATATTGCTATCGGGCATCGGGACAGGAATATTGATTCTGCTCCTGTCAGGTATTGAAATGAACATACAGTTCATGATTCTATGCGGTGGATTTTTCCTGTCTTCCTTATTATTACTTTCGTTGTTCGCCGCTTTCGGATTATTTGCTTCCACCATCAGCAATCATCCTCGAAACAGTTTATTACTCTGTGTTATTTTTTGGCTGTTGTGTGTTATTGTCATACCCAGCAGCCAATTGTCTATGGCACGTTATCTATTCCCTCTTTCCACTACAATGGAGGAAGTGCAACAAGATTATCAACAGCAGCAACGTCAGATTATAGACCATGCTCCGGCTTCCGCGCTGGGAAACCGGGAAGATGAGCCATTCTATCCGCCACACGAAATGCGTGCCGATATAATGCGACGTATGTTGAAGGTCAAACTGGATAAGCTCAATGAATATTATCAAGCGGGACAGCAACAATATGAGCGAACGAATCAATTATCCATGTGTTCGCCCGTCATCGTTTTCAACCGGCTGAATGAATATTGGCTGGACAGCGGCTATGTCCGCTTCCGCAAAAACCAAAAAGCTTTAAATGATTTTTGCACTCATTTCATGGAATGGTTCAAAGAAGAAGATGCCAAAGACCCCCAAAGCCCGCATTGGTTTAATCCCCAGGAACGCTACAGCAGTACCCAACGCACACTGACAGAAACGGACTATCCTGTTTATAAAGAACCCGAAGTAAACATAACAAACAGGTTGTTATCTGCCTTGCCAGCTATCTTTATTTTATCAGGAATTACTTTATTCTGGTTCATTCTCAGTATCTTTTCCACCCATAAATACGATGTAAGATGAAGCGGAAATCTACCAGTTTCTGAGGCGACTGCAAGGTACAGGTCAGTCCGCTGAAAAAGGATTTTCCGATATATTTCTTCATATTGCTACTCACTAAGAGGGAATTATCATTATCTTTGTCTTATCATAACCCTTTAAAAGGAGGAGGAATCATGGAACAGAAAGACAAATACATCCGATTCGACTGGGCAATCAAACGCCTTCTGCGCAACAAGGCCAACTTCGGCGTACTCGAAGGGCTTCTTACCGTACTATTAAACGAACCAATCCATATTGTCGAGATACTGGAAAGCGAGGGTAACCAGCAACGAGAAAACGAAAAGTTCAACCGTGTGGACATCAAGGCCAAAAACAGCCAAGACGAAATCATCATCGTAGAAGTACAAAACACAAGGGAAATCTATTACCTGGAACGTATACTCTTCGGTGTGGCGAAAGCCATCACGGAACATATCGAACTGGGCAATCTCTATTCCGAAGTAAAGAAAATCTATTCCATCAGCATCCTCTATTTTGATCTCGGCAAAGGGAACGACTATCTTTACCACGGTCAAAATACTTTTGTGGGTGTCCATACAGGAGATTTTCTGGAAGTCACCACCAAAGAGAAAGATGCCATCGTACACAAACTCCCTTCCGAAATTTTCCCCGAATACTTCTTAATCCGGGTGAACGAATTCAACAAGGTGGCGGTTACCCCGCTCGAAGAATGGATAGAGTATTTCAAATCGGGTATTATCCGCCCCGACACCAAAGCACCCGGACTGGAAGAAGCGCGCCGGAAACTTGTCTATTATAATATGGACAAAGCAGAACAACTGGCATACGACGAACATGTAAATGCCTTGATGATTCAAAATGATGTACTAAGCACGGCAGCAATGGAAGGAAGAGAGGAAGGAAGGCAAGAAGGAAGGCAAGAAGAGAAAATAGAAAATGCCAGAACAATGAAATCCCTAAATATTTCTGCCGACATCATCCATCAGGTGACAGGCTTGCCGCTAGAAGAGATAGACAGACTGTAATAGAACCCAATAGAAAGATATTGATTCTAATGCGTTTATATCCCGAAATTACGTAGTGGGAGTTTATGGCAATTAGATACAAAAAAATAAATATTGTCGCACAGAACGCTAAAAGAGGGGCACTGTCCATCATTTTGTGTAAATAGAAAAAGCGGTGTAAAACCTTGATAGCATTATCAAGGTTTTACACCACCTCTTTTTTTATACTCATCTAATACCTTATTTTATTAATATCCGGGGTTCTGTGTGATATTCGGATTCTTATCAAGAACATCTGTTTGAGATATAGGTAAATAACGATTCTTTGGAGCGAATTTTCGTGTTTCAATCAGAGCTGTTCCGGTAATTTCCGCACGTTTGTACTTATCCGGCTCATTGTAGTTCACAGTACCTGTTATACGACGCAACTCACCATTTAAAACCGTTTCCGCCAACATCTTTCCATTACCGTCTTTCCAGCGCAGAATATCCGCCCTACGCAACCCCTCACCGGCAAATTCCACACAACGTTCGCGATGAATAAGCTCACGCAAAGCGTCTTTAGTAGCATATTTTCCTCTATCTACTTTCACCATACCTACCCGCTGGCGAATCTGGTCAATATAGTCGTACACCTGAGCCGACGGACCATTCAATTCATTTTCAGCTTCTGCCCAACTTAGCAACACTTCCGCATAGCGGAAAATGATAACACAAGCAGCCGTATTCCAAATATTTGCGTACTGATCGTACGGATCAAGATATTTAGCCCAGGTTAAAGCTGATTTTGAAGCATTATCTGTATAGGTAGGATAATTCAAGTTCTTCTTACCTTCAATCATTTCATCCAGCGTATTCAATATCTCCCCTCTCCATTCCTGCCCCGGGAAAAGAACAGTCATATCCATACGTGGATCGCGGTTGGCAAAAGGATGCTTCGGGTCATAATAATCTCCGGCCTCTTCTTTTGTCAAACCATTATCCATTTCGTACATATCCACCAAATTCTGAGTAGGAACAATGGAAGACCATCCTGCATCCTTATTGTTATACATCTGTCCGATGACACCGAATCCGAAAATATTTTCAATGCGCTGGTCTGCCAAAATAATTTCTTTCGAATCTACTCCCGAAAGTCTGAATAAATTTTCATAATCGGGATCCAACTCATACTGATTCAAAGAGATGATGGCCTGAGCCGCATCTTTTGCCTTCTGCCAGTCTCCATAATAAAGTGCTTCGCGCATCTTCATAGCCAACACCGCACCTTTGGCGATACGCCCCCGTGTAGCCGGAGTTGTATTGATGGAAACAAGGGCATCATCCAAGTCCTTTGCAATCTGCTCTCGCACTTCTGCTTCCGTGTTACGCGGAACCTGTGCTTCTTCTGCCGTGGTATAAGATCCGATAATGGGCACACCGCCATACCACCAGTTCATCAGGAAGTATTTATAAGCACGGATCGCTTTGGCTTCCGCTATCAGTTGTTCTTTCTTTCCTGAAGTGGTAAATTCCACATTGTCAATGTTATCCAATACAGTATTACAACGTCGGATGATAGCAAAATCATAGAAAGAATTACCCGTATTTCCACTTGCCAGAGACCCGTCTCCCCAAGCACGCCATCCCTCCCACGGGAAGTTATTGTAACCGATATCAGATCCGCAATCCAAGTAAAGGATGGAGCTAGGATTCAATAATCCATTGTAGCAGCCCACTACAAAACTTTCGGCATCTGTTTCTGTTTTCCATGTGGTTGCAGGAGACAGAGCATCTTTCGGAGCCGTATCCAAAAAGTCTGCGCATGAAGCAGAAAACACTGCTACACCTGCCAGTAAATATGTTGATAAACGTTTCATATTATTCTGTATTAATTTAATGATTATAAAAGGTTTAGAATGTAATGTTCACGCCAAATGAATGAGTCTTATTCAAAGGATAACTGGACAAACGTTCACTCACCGTTTCCGGATCTACATTAATCGGCATATTATCAAATGTCAACAAGTTTTCAGCCGAATAATATATACGTACATTCTGTACGCCCCATTTTTCCAACCAGGTTTTCGGAAAAGTGTATCCTAACTGTATGGTTTTCATGCGGAGATAGCTTGTGTCTATAATCCAAAAATCGGAAAGTACATTGGAGGCTTCACTCGGAGATTTGCGGGATTCTGCAATACGTGGCATACTTGCATTTTTATTTTCGGGTGTCCAGCTATCCAACCAAGCGGTTGACGGGTGGCCGGCACTACCGGAAAATTCACCAAACGCTTCTTTGGTAAATGCATATCCAACACCCGCTGCTCCGGTAAAGTTCATTGATAAATCTATATTTTTATAACCTACGTTCAGATTAAAACCAAAGGTGAATTTGGGATCTTTGGTTCTGTACAATTCACGGTCATCGGCTGAAATCTTACCGTCACCGTTTGCATCGACATAACGCAAGTCACCCCCTTTAAAGTCTTGTCCAAAAGGATATCCATCCATTTTCGAGTATTTTTCCTGCCATGCGGAAGCTTCCTCGTCCGACTGGAAAAATCCGTCCGTGCGGTATACAAACCATGAATTGATAGGGGAGCCTACCTCACGCATAAAGCTGCCATCGGCCATACGGTTCACTCCGCCCAAGTTCTCAATGACATTCTTATTATAAGAGAAATTTCCGGATGCACCGAATGTCCAGTCATTCCATTTGTCATTGTATGCCAATTGAATTTCAACACCACTATTTTTCATCGCGCCTACATTGTCTTTATAGGCGCCCAATGCAAATTCTTTAGGCACTGCCACATCCATAATAATGTCTGTCGTTTTTCTGTTATAGTAGTCCACGGATCCGGTGAACTTATTGAACAAAGTAAAGTCAACACCTACCCCCCAGGTAGTTGCTTTTTCCCATGAGAGAGAAGCCATCTTGTATGAGCCTTGATAGTAACCGGTAACCAATGAACCACCGAATGGGTAGTTTGCACCTAGGTTATAAGTATTCATCCAAGGATAAAAATCCCCTCCTGTCGGGCTTCCGTCGCCCAAAGCATCTTGATTACCCAATTGTCCCCAAGAAGCACGGATTTTCATATTCGACAGCCAACTATTTCGTACCTCTTCCATGAACGACTCTTCACTGATGCGCCATGCACCCGAGAAGGAAGGAAAATATCCCCAACGATTACCCGGAGCGAAACGGGAAGAAGCATCAGAGCGGAAATTGGCTTCAAACAAATATTTACCTTTATAGTCATAATTTAAACGCCCAAAATAAGATAACATATTCAGTTCGCGTGTAAATCCGCTATTGGTTTGGGTAGCAGCGGCACCGGCATTCATATCGGTTAACTCGTTATTTGGAAAATTCTCACGATACATACTATTGTAACGCACATCATACGCTTCCGCATGATATCCCAACATTACTTTGACGCTGTGATTACCAAATTGTTTGTCGAAATTCAGCAATGCATCAAAGTTATAACGATCCCAGTTTCTGAATGACTCTGATAAACTGTTAGGGCGTGCGGCCTGCACCGGATCTTCCTTTATTTTCTTTACGAAAGCTTTATAGTGCTGATCGTCATTAACATAAGCTCCTGATACAGTCGCTGTCAGAAAATCGAATATTTTATAATCTACGGCAAGCATACCGGTGAAATTTTGATTGTATTTATCTACCGTAGATCCAGAGTCCAACCATGCAATAGGATTACCATCATTGGTCGAACCATACGTCCCATCCTCGTTTTTAATAGGAATCATCGGACTTAAGATATTGAGCTGACGAATAATCTGGTCTGAGGATCCTCCGCCGTAATTGGAATTGGGATCTTTGTAATCATTCTTAATATATGCCAAGTTCATACGAACGTGCCATTGCTTGCTGATATTTATATCCAAATTCATACGACCGTTGAACTGACTGCGTTCCGAGTTAGGCAGAATACCTGTTTGACCCAAGTAACCTACTGAAGCCATGTATTTTGCATTGTCTGTACCACCGTTTATGCTGACATTATGCTTGTGTAAAACACCTGTCTTGAACGCGGCATCATTCCAGTTGGTGTTAGGGTGACCATAAGGATCCGAACCGTCTTCGAACAAGCGGATATCTTCGTCCGAATAACGATGCGGCTGATTATTATCATCATCAATACGGTTGTACAATCTGGCATAATCAGCTGAACTCACACGGTCTATGGTCGCCGTAGCATTTTGAATACCCACATATCCATTGTATGAAATGCGAGGAGCACCGACCTTACCGCGTTTGGTAGTAATCAGAATCACACCATTAGATGCTTTAGAACCATAGATAGCAGCCGAAGATGCATCCTTCAAAACAGAGATACTTTCAATATCGTTAGGATCCAAGTCATTCATAGAGCCACTTTCCACGCCATCAATCAATATATAAGGAGAGGCATTGTTCAAAGTTCCAACACCTCGGATTCTGATGTTGCTTCCATCTTCACCCGGACGCCCCTGGCCGGCTGTAACCGTTACACCAGGCATTAACCCCTGCAAACCACTTGATACATTGGAAATGGGTCGGTTTGTCAATTCCTCACTATTGACTTGAGCAACGGAACCGGAAAGGTTGGCTTTCTTCTGCACACCATAACCTACCACTACCACTTCGCTCAAGACTTCAGTATCTTCTTTTAAGATAACATTGAGCGGACCTCCGTTCCATTTTACTTCCTGTTTTTGGTAACCTACATAAGAAACAACGATAATCTCTCCTTTTTTTACGCCTGCAAGGCTAAAGTTACCGTCAAAATCGGTAATTGTACCGTTAGTTGTACCTTTTACTACTACAGAAGCGCCAATGATAGATTCCCCCATAGCATCTTTCACAATACCTTTGCATGTCTCATTTTGTTGTACGATAGCAGAGGAATTGACTTCCAAAGCCGTAACAGCAGAAATGGTTCCTGTAGAAAAAGCTCCTAAGAACAACAGCATGCCAACTGATTTGAATCGTTTTAACATAATATTGGTTTTTAAAATTTATTAAAAATACAGATTTATCAAGTTCTGGTAGAACTGTATAAAAATTCAAATCATTGAGTATTAACTTTTTATCAAATAATTAAATTCAATAATATATTTCTATATTTCAATATGAGCGAAGTTTCGGTTCATTGTTTCTACTCAATCTCTACTTAATCTCTACTTATATTTCTATTGCAGGCTGTTAGACTTTTACAGAACATAATAAATTAAAATAATCATTGGAATGGCTTTTTATTATTCCTAACAACCCATGCTACCTCTTTTCTACTACTATGCTTGAAATGGTATTAAGTATAAAACAAAATTCAAATAATCCTATAGAGAAGAACTAAGCAAAAATTTTATTATGTATTTCCCGTAAAATAGGTTTTCAACATTATATAAACCATAATATTAAAAAAAGAATAAGAACCAAATTGTTTTTTCTGTAAAAGCTTCGAATTAATCTAGAATTATTATATATTTGCAATGTTGATCTAAATCAAAAATGAAAATACAGTTCTACCAGAACTTACCCCCTTTTTAATTATATATTCTATTAAAATTATCACAAAAAAATTGTTACCGGATTCCCTGCAAAAGTATGAGGAATATACAGGTGTCAGCGTTTCATCAACATTGATATGTACGTGTATATCTTCGCGTACATACGTGTAGTCCAGATGATTCCTTTGTAGAAAAGACAAAACGATATTTCATACTTCCGCAAGTGACAGTAGCGTATGGATGTAATTAATCAATAGAAAGTTGGACGCGAAAATGCCCTCATGCCCTCACTTTTGCTCTAACTTATTTATAATGAACTGCTTATTAGTGGTGGTAGCATTTTTATTAGTGAGGGCATTGCCCTCACTAATGGATGCTTAAAAATAAATTATTCCAACTTTACCACAGGATATAAAATAGTCTATATGCGCATATTTTCCCTGTCTCTTAGTTGTTTTCTCCCTTTCTTTTCTTACTTTTTATATGTTCATTTTTACTTAGCCACCTAGGTGGTTAAGTCTAACCACGATGGTGATTAAAGTTAACCACCTAGGTGAATAGACTTAACCACGTCTGTGACTAACGGATATTGAACTTTCAATCATCAAAGAAGAACAGTATGAAACAAGCTACGGTGACCGCTATTTACGCCACTTATACAAGGAAAGAAAGCCTGCGGCTATAATCACTTTATCAGTAATCATGGCCTTTTCATTTAGATATGATGTTGATATTGATATTGAGTTCATTGTTCTTTTCATTTGTATTTATTCGCTCAGGAATTACTTTAGTTTGGTGCATTCTCAGTATCTTTGCCACCAATAAATACACTGTAAGATGAAACGAAAATTAGTATTTGCTACAAACAATGCTCATAAACTGGAGGAAATATCCTCTATTTTAGGAGAAAAAGTTGAATTATTGAGCTTAAAAGATATCCACTGCACCGTTGATATTCCTGAAACAGCCGATACCTTGGAGGGCAACGCGATGCTAAAAGCAGCGTATATTTATGAGAACTACGGTTTGGACTGCTTTGCCGATGACACCGGACTGGAGGTAGAGGCGCTGAATGGCGCACCAGGTATCTATTCCGCCCGCTATGCCGGAGGTGAAGGACATAATGCGGAAGCCAACATGCAGAAGTTATTGCAGAACATGCAAGGTGTACAAAATAGAAAAGCACAATTCCGCACAGCCATCTGCCTGATTCTGGATGGAAAGAAGCATTTGTTCGAAGGAATCGTAAAAGGAGAGATTATCAAAGAGAAACGTGGCGGAACAGGCTTCGGATATGACCCTATATTCGTACCCGATGGATATACCCAGACGTTTGCCGAACTGGGAAATGAGACGAAGAATAAAATCAGTCACCGCGCGCTGGCGGTAGAAAAGCTTTGCCGGTTTCTGAAAGCATGAAAAAAAGGTCAAAACTAAGGTGGACAAACTGAAAAGTTACAGATGATAGCTGATCAATAGACGTGAAGGTGTGTCGTTTTGACACACCTTCACGTCTAATTATTCATGTATATTAATAATGTCACTCCCATTCCGATGATACATCCTATCATGAATCCTTTCCAGAAGAAGTCCCCTTTACTTTTAGGAACAACAAAAAAGTCTTTTACCAACCACATCTTCCGATCTTTTATGAAAGTTACAATCCCAGCTTTTCCGAGATTTCCAACATCTTCTTAATTGGCTTTACCGCTTCTTTTGCAATTGTTTCATCCACCGTCACTTCCGGCCATTCATACTTCAGTGTATTATACAGCTTCTCTATCGTATTCAATCGCATGAAATTACATTCATTGCAAGCACAGGTACTGTCTTCGGGAGGAGCAGGAATAAAGTTCTTCTCAGGACATTTTTTACGCATTTCGTGCAGAATACCACTTTCCGTAGCCACAATA
>OGUO01000771.1_pt1 | contig 23340 bp, 49 predicted proteins | sample 1553641 | NCBI WGS metagenome assembly OGUO01 (sample SAMEA2579980, study PRJEB22360) | human gut metagenome | biome: human gut; feature: human-associated habitat; material: faeces | place: Denmark | collected 2008/2010 | reverse complement strand
GAGCGATTAAGCCCGAGCAATAAATAAAAAAAGACCCCGACAATAAAAGCCGGGGAAATCAGGTAAAAAGCAATATATAAGCCGCGCGGTGCGGTACTTGCCGCCAATCCGTCAGCCGCTTATATGTTGCAAATATAATATAACACATTTAAAACAAAAAGGCAAGAAAAAAAGAGCGTAACCCCTAAAAAATCAACACACACGGGGAAACGCTCCCGGAGCTAAAAGAATGTTAAAACCCTTTAGCATTTGTATTTTAACATTCTTTGAACTCAAAGTCAATAAGAAAAGGAGATAAAAAGGATGTTAAAGACAATTGAACAGGTAGAAGAAAGGTTAAACAATAGGAAGTGCCGCAGCGCTTGGGACAAAGGCGTTAACGCTTATGCGCTCGAACTGCTCGACAATTTGGCCGCCGCTCTTGCGTGGCAGCAGTTAGAACAAATCCCGGAAGATTGGAAAACCTGCAAGGCTGATATACTCAACGGTGCGGACGATTGGAATGCGTTCTCTTGGGGTGGTTCTTCCTTGATATATGATTACGATATCGCCGAAAGACTTTGTACGCCATCCGAACTAAAAAGAACAAAGAACGGCGAAAGGAAGCCCAACGCCCGGGAGGATTGGCTCGACGCGCAAGCAAGGGCGTTATATCAAGCTTGGCGCCGCTTATACTCAACAATATATTTTGATTAAACGCTTTTAAGGGGCTGAGCGCATCAACCCCATTCCACTAACAGCCGGGTGGGCTTAAAACGCAGACAAGATATAAAAAAAGAAAGGAAGTTATAAAAAATGTATGATGAAAAATGCAAATACATCGAGGAATTAAGCGACCAAATAGAACTTAAAAAAACGCCTCAAGAGATTGAGGAAGCGCGCAAAATTCATAAATTGACAAACGCGCAATTGCACTTTGAATTATATAGCAATCTTCAAAGCGCATATAATGCAGTTGCCGAGATGATAAACCGAATATATCACGGCAAGGGCGAAATTGATACATACACACTCATCCGTTTGTACGATATCAAAGAGGACATTTGGAATATAATAGACAACGAAAAATAAAAAGCCGAACGGGCTATAAACGCAGAAAGGAAAAATAAAAATGAAAACAAATCATTATTATTATAACGAAAATACAAATGGCGTTTAAATTATGCTTTTGTGCAAGGCTTAGACACCAAAGAATTAAAAAGAATATACGAACTCGGACCGGCTGAATATCAGAACGAAATCGATGAGCGAGAAACTATAGAAATTAGGTAAACGCAGAGTGACCGCCCTTTATGGGCGGGTAATGCGGCTTAGAGCGGTCACAAGTCCGCCGCAAAAAAAGGAAGTGAAAAAATGGAAGACAACTTATATCATTTCGCCCCGGTGGAGTGTTTCGCGGCTGATGAGCCTTGCGACGAGGCGGAAGTTGAGCAGCTCGCGAACACCGCCGCGCAGGCGGTAGCCTTCGCAGGCTTGCAAGCAACAGAAGCAATATACACCACCGCGCCGCAGCTCGTGCGCGTGCATTTTGACCTTGATTTTGCATCTGCTTATAGAGTGTCAACGCTTTTAAGCAGAATTGAAAAAAGTTTAAATGCTTACTTGAACCGCAACGGCTGCCGCTGTTATCTTGACAACGGCCTAACTATCGAGATACCGAGAGCGCAGCGGCAAACGGTGCGCATGCGGCAATTCTTGACAACGAAATATGAACCCCTGCGTTTGCCCGCCGTCCTCGGCATTGACAGCAACGGCAACCAACTTGTTATTGACCTTGCCGACGCTCCGCATTTGCTCATTGCAGGGCAAACCGGCAGCGGCAAAAGCGTTTGTTTAAATGATATTTTAGTATCAATTTTACAATTTGAGCAACCCGCGGATGTTAAATTTCTGCTTATTGACCCAAAGCAAGTAGAATTGTCAAAATATGCATGTATCCCGCACCTCGCGGGGCCGATTGCAACAACACCACAAGAAGCATTAAATGCGCTGCACTGGGCAGTTGACGAGATGGAACGCCGCTATACAATATTAAGGCAACGAGGAGCGGCAGGACTTGACCTTGTGCCGGGTCTCTTTCCTCGCCTTGTTATTGCTATTGATGAGCTTGCCGACCTTATCCAAGCGAGCAAAAAAGAGGTTGAAACGCTTATTTCAAGGCTTGCGGCCAAAGGTAGGGCGGCGGGTATTCACTTGATTGTTGCCACGCAATACCCAAGCGCAAAAATCATAACCGGCGCAATAAAAGCAAACATCCCAACGCGCATAGCATTCAAGACTTCTTCAAACTCTGATAGCCGCGTTATACTTGATATGGTAGGAGCTGAAAAGCTCACCGGCAAGGGTGATGGCTTGTTCTTTGCACCTGCTTCAAGCGTTCCGCAACGCTTCCAAGCTTGTTACTTGTCACCCGAAGAAATCAACACGGCTTGCCATTATGCATGGCTTAATTCGCCGCAGGGAAGGAGGGGAACAAATGGAGGAGAAAAAAAACACACCGCAGGCGCGGTATGCAAGAAAATATTTAAAAAAATATTCGCTTGAATTCAACACGCGCACCGATGCGGATATCATAGAATTTTTTGATTCTGTGCCGAACAAAAGGCAGCTTCTTTTAACTTTGCTGCGTGAAGAAATGGAAAGAGTAGAAAATTCCCGCTAACATTAGTTAGCGGGTTATTTTTTTACCCTTTTTTCTTTCGTTTTTTCGACCCTCTGTAATCGCCTGTGAGCCGTTTTTATTTTTATGTATAAACTTATATTCCTTTATTTCAAAAGCTTGTTGTGCGTTGCCCTGTGGCTTGCCGTGTGCTTTTCTGCCGTTAGTCTGTGGTGCGGTGTGCTCTCATCGGTGCTCACAATATCGCCGTTGTTTCGGTGCCACCGGGCGTGCACCCGTGCTTTACTTTTTTTCCGCCCTCATTCAAAAGCCCGAAAATGTAAGTACGCGATTTTTACGATTTTTTCAAAATTGTAAGTACGCGATTTTTCGCTTTTTTTGAAAAACGCTTGTTGTTGTTGGCAAGGTGTGATATCATAATAACAAAGCACGCAAAAACCGCTGATTGGAGACTGAGATAATGGATATAATTCATATAGATGCTGCCTCTTATGACAAGCTTATGAATTGGCAAGAAGAAAACCGCGAACTTGTCAAGGCGATTGCACCATACAACAAGTATTATTTTCGGCGGGCGGAAGTTGTTTTTACCGATTCTAATATTGTCGGTTATTTCGATTTCAAGCGCGATTTGTTGCGGCTTCGCATTAAGCGAAATAAAAAGCAAATCGCTAATTGTCATATTGTGCCAACGCCTGATGACTTTGATAATGATTATGGAATATATTTTGATTTGATGGTTAACGATGAAAGCCTGCCATATGATGACGCTTGCAAGGTTATTCAGGTTGTTGCCAATACTTACATTGCTTACAACGCGTTGCTTATATACGGCAACCTTGTTGACGGCTCATCCATAACCCCGAGAGCAAGAACAGAGGGCGGCGACAAGCATTACTTTTTAAAAGAATATGACAACAAGATTTACGCCGTTTCCTCGCACGCTCATCGTTCCCCCGAGGGCATTTTCAGCGTTCGCGGTCACTTTCGCAAATACAAAAGCGGTAAGGTGATATGGATTGACGAATATTTAAAAGGAACAGACGAAGATTAAAAAAGGCAAGGATTGCTCCCTGCCTTTTTTATTTTACTTTTCACTTTTAACAAAGTCCGCAAATCGCTTGTATTTGGCTATTTCACGGCAGGCACGCCGCCAAGTGCGGTAAACGCTCGACTTATCAACGCCGAGCTTGTCTGCCGCTTCTTTGAGCGTTTCACCGTTGCTTATAGCCTTGTACACGGCGGCTTGCTTGCTCGTCAATAGGTTGTCGGCTATGTACTCATTCGTTCGGTTGTACTTCAATTTCCGTCACTCCTGCATCAGCTTCAAGCAGCTTTGTTATTTCATCGTTTGATTTGGCTTTTTCAAGCAAGGTCTGCGCGGGTTTTATGGCGTGCTCTATTTCGTCTTTGAAGCCGTAGTTGTTCTTCAGGTTGAATATTGCAATAGCCGGATTTACATTGCCGTTGAGCGACCATTCGGTAAGGAGCGCGAGCAGTACTCCTTCTAGCCTTGCCATAGATTGTTTGCGGCGTTCGGATATACCCATTTCGCCCCGTTGCCAAGCATCATATATCGGCTTGCCTATGCCGCAAGCGGCGCAGAAGCCCTCTCTCGTTGGGCGTAGTTCCTTTTCTTCGCAAAACTCGAAATATTCCACAATGCGCTTTTCAAAGGCTTCATCGTCTTTGTCGCTTGCCGATATGATACTCCATCCGAGTAAGTCCTTGTACTTGCCGACTGTTTCCGCCATATATTGACGGCGCAGGCTCTGCGAATATGACGGCATTAACGCACCACCTCTTTAAGCTGATTTATAACTTTTTTGACTTCTACTAATATCTCGGCGGTAGTCCATTGCTTGCCGCCTTTGCGTGGCAAGTCGGCGTAATAGTCATTGCCGTGGGCGTAATCCCAACCTATCCAGCGGCCTTGTTCCGTTCGCATATCTGAATCAATAATTAAGCCGTCCGAATCGTATGTTATATCGCCGTGGCAGTCTACATCTGCATTATTCACGCTTTCGTTTTCGTGTAATTTTACATAGGCACACGGATGTGTGAAGTATGAGATTATGCGGTATTCATATCCGTTGTAAGTACCGCCCGCCAACACTTCACTCGCGCCAAACTCCTGTGGGATTTTATATTCCATTTCTTTTGCTTCTTCCATTTTTTTACCTCACTTTTCTGCGCCTTGTAGGGCATTGATATTTACGATGTTTTTCTTTTGCTTTTTCGTGCTCGCGCAGGCAATGCCACGAGCACAACAGCCTTTGATTGTTGGAATATTCGCCTGCTTTGTATGCCCAATTCGTACGGTCATTGCACATAAAGGTGTTGCCGCATACCGGGCATTTGAAAATATTTTGATATACTTCTCCGTTCTTCACAATCATATCGTTACCTGCCTGTGCTGCCGAAACCGCCGTTACCGCGTTCTGTTTCCTCGAATTTCTGGACTAAGCAAATGTTCGGAATGCTTATCTGCATAACAACAAGCTGAGTGATTTTGTCGCCGCGCTTAATGGCATAATCCACATTGGAGTGATTGTATAGCTTAACAACGATACTGCCTGTATAGCCAACATCAATTACGCCCTCGCTCGTTATGCTATATTTTACATTCAGTCCGCTTTTAGACTTTAAAAAGCCTGCTGTGTTTGGCGACAACTCAATATGTACGCCCGTGTCAATGCTGATGCTGCCCTTTGCAGGCACAACCGTATCAATCGGCGATAACAAGTCAAGTCCTGCATCTGTTGCGTGTCCTCTTGTAGGCATTAAAGCCTTTTCGTCTAACATAATGTTCATTTTTTCAACTCCTATTTAATGCTTCAAGACAATTTGCAATGCAAATTCCGTCTTTTATAAACTGTCCCTTACTATTCGGTCTTTTGTACTGTCCTGATAACCGACAATAATAAACAAATTTATTTTGCACATCCCGATCTCTCATTAGGCATTGACAATTTGTACAGTAGAAACCACTCGGAACATTGATTTCTTTTCTATATAGAATTTTCATTTTTCCAACTCCTTTAGTTTTGATTCTGCTTCTGCTTCTGATTTAGTACGAAAAACTTTTTTCCCAATATCCGAGCCGTCATTCTTAAAACGATACGCACAAATGCCGTGCTTTTTATCGTCACACAGAGCCATACATAAATTATCTTCTTTAGCACAATGACATCTTATGTCGGGTTCATCTAAAATCATTTTTTGCGGTATGTTTCCTCTATTTAAAACATAAATTTTATCCCCAACCTTACAAGGCAATTCAATAATGCGTGATTTGTCTTTAAAGTCTTTGCAAAAAGTTAAAGCCTTGCTGTCACACCATTCATAGCTGCACATATCATAGTGGTAACAATCTTTACAAGTCATACATTTTTTGCCCCCTCGCTCATCTTCTCAATAGTTTCAATAATTTTATCTCTTGCGGCTTTTTTTGCTCTGTAAATTTCCCTGCAATTATCAGCAAAATACATCAATTCGTATGCCTTGTCATCCTCGGCTTGTTGCTCGTATATAGCAGCAATTAAAACAGTTTCGTCAATCATTGTGTCACCTCGTCCATTCTCGCACCACAGGTAGGACAATAATTGTATTTATCGCTATCAACATCACGAAGAATTACCGCCCTACAACACGAGCAAATATCAATTCGTTTAGCATTAGAATTAAGACTAATATTATTCCAATGAGCGTGTTTTCTATCAATCAAATCATCCATTATTCTCCCTCCAATCTATCGCCTGTCCGCAGTTGGGACAATAATTATCTGTATACTGCGAAACTGTTGCTAAACACTTAGGACATTGATATTTATACTTATATCCATACATTGAAACATCTATAATTTTTCTTTCAATAGGCTTTTCAGGTATTCTCTTTTCAAGTACCTTATGGTTTACTTCTCTGCACTCAATAAGCATTTCTTTTGATATTGACTTTCCCTTATAAACAAAAGAAAAATCGTCCACAAGTGCATTTGCTTCTTGTATTGTCATTCCTTATTCTCCTTTACCAATTCAAACACCCACGCAGGTAAAAAATGTTATAATCTTTTAATGCTGGTTTTGGCTTTGTCTACACACATATCAACATAATATATTCCGATGCAATCCGCTTCTTTGAAAGCTCTTAATAACTTCGGAAATTGAACGGCAAACCAATCAATCATTGTTTCATCGTGTCCCCATTCATCATGCTTCCAATTCTCATGAAGTCCAGACTCAAAAAGAAATGCATGAATGATTTCATGGCGTTTAATTTTTCGCATATATACACTGTAATCTTCAAGCTCGTCTAACGAATCCTTTTTCTTTACAACAATTTTCTTTGATGTTTTATCGCAATAACCATCGTAATTTTTTAAATAATTATCTTCATCCGCAGTCTTTTCGCTAATTGTATATTTAGTCCCTAAAACATCAATTTTCATAATTCGTCAACACACCTTTCATAACAATACTTTGTTAATTCCTCTATCAATTCGTCCGTTGCCTTCATAGGCAACTTGATTATTCGCGATTTGTCATATCTGAATCGGCAGTTTTTCCATTTGCTATAAATTCGTTTTTTGGTGGGTAATGCACCATACATTTTGCACACATAAAAATGCGGACAATCTTTACAATTCATATAAATACACTCCTTAATTATCTTGTACCCAAGCAAAAAATGGATTTGCTTTTCGCATAGCCTGATATTCATTTCCTGTCATAGTCTGTCTCCTTGTATAAAGTCATAAAGTCATCAAGGCTTAGGGTAACAAGCCACTTGCAATTGTTTTTTCTGTGCATTACAACAGGAATCTCTCCCAGTCTTGCATCTGCTCTTGACTGAGCCATAGCATCCTCAAGATTGAGGCGTTCAACCCTCTTGCACTCAATGTGAACTCCCGGCAAGCCGACTACATCGGCATCACCGTTGGAACCACAATATTGCTGCCCTCGCCTTGTTTCAAATCCGTGTGAGCGGAGAGCCTTTGCGAGTTCTCGCTCTCCAGCTGCTCCTTTTTGTCTGCTATTCATCAGCAAGTCTCCTCAACGCTCATATTTTTAATTTTTTCATAGTTTGTCATTCTTTCACCTCTGTATTGCAATCTTTGATAAATTTCTCATATTCCTCTGTTGTCATTTCTGTATCTTTGCCGTAACGAACACGATTTAATGCAACATCAAAATCGTAACAATAATTTGCAAGTACAATTTTCGCTTCTTCTTTGGCTTTTTTTACACACATATCAATATAATCTTGCTCCGTCATATTCCAATCTGTAGGTGCATCAACTACTGTTGAAATTCTGCAATATAAGCCGTTAGGTTGCTTTGCTATTAGTCCTGCCATTATTCTTTTAACTCCTCCAATATGTATTTGCCGTTCTTTGTCTTGGGTTGTTTCATTGCTAATCTCCTTTAGTTTTGATTCTGCTTCCTCTTTTGTAAAAAACACTACTTTGCCCAACATTAAGTCAATTCGAGTTTTGTATGTGAGTCTTCCAATAGGTGAAGAAATATACTCAATTTCAATCCACTCTTGCGGATTTGTGAAATAGTTATATTCAACTCTTGTTACTGTTGCTTCGCATATTTCATTTGAACTTCTATGTAAAAACCACACTTTTTCCCCAACATTGAGTGTCGGTTCAATAATGCGTGATTTGTCTTTGAAATATTTGCAAGTCACATGATTATCAATACACGGAACTACTTGACAATCATGTCCTTTTGCAAGTTCTTCTGTTAATGCATCAGAATAGCATTTCTCATAATGGTAACAATCTTTACAAGTCATACATTTACTGCCCCCTCGCTCATATTTTCAATAGTTTCAATAATTTTATCTCTTGCGGCTTTTTTTGCCCTGTAAATTTCCCTGCAATCATCAGCAAAATACAGCAATTCGTATGCCTTATCATCCTCGGCTTGTTGCTCGTATATAGCACTAATTAAAACAGTTTCGTTAATCATTGTGTCGCCTCATCCATTTTGCAACCACAATTAGGACAATAATTAAAACAATTGCTGTACAACACATCTGAAGATAGATAACCACACTTTGAGCACTTTCGTATCAACGGTTTAACATACTCCCAATGTGCGTGTTGCTCTGTGTTGTTATTGATGAAAAACTCTTTTAGATAACCGCTAATAACATCAAGGCTACTTGAAGAGAATCCTATATGAATTTTGCCGTCAGTTTCATCAAGATAATGAATTGAGTAATAATTTTCATCGCCCATTTTTTCACTTACAAGTTTTTTGAATTTATGCGTAGTCACCGTTCGATTAAGAGGCCCTGCTACATTCGATTCTATTTTATTTGTCATTCTTCTACCTCGATATATTCAAGCGCAGTTCTTCTACCTTTTTGCTCTCCATCAGCGAAAAGACAACATTCATCAATTGTTATGATTTTAACATTTTCAATGATTTGTTCGTTTTCGCCCATTACTTTATATTTCAGTTTCATTTTGATTTTTCCTTTCTATATTTTAGTTGTAAAGCCGTTTTGCAAAAGCCATTGTTTAGCTTCTGCTTTTTGTTTTTTTGTACTCGCTTCGATGTGGTATATACATTTGTAAACCGTTGCCCAAAAGACTTTATCTTTTTTGGCGTATGGCAACCCGTACTTTGCATAAAATGCAAGTATTTTCTCTTTGTCTAAACTCAACAAAGCCTCGTCTCGGTCTTTTGTGAATTGTTCGATGTTATAAATGCTTTTCATTTTTCCGCCTTTCTTGCACAATTTCCTCTTGTTCATTAGTCAAATGTTTGTCGTTTTTTATTTTCACACCCTGCTTTCGCTTGTGCTTCTTCTCTGTCAAAGAAAATCTCATCAAGGGAAAAATCTATACCGTCAAAATCGTATATCGTTATTTCTTTGCCGTCATACTCAAAACAAGAAACTTGCCGCTCGTCAACAAAGTAACTGGTATATTTTCCTTTTTCAAATCTTTGTGCAACAATATAAAAAATACTTTCTACTTCACACGGAAGCGTTATCGTTCTTTTATTTATCTGCTGTTTAAGTGCTAAAATTGCCATATCCTCAGCTTCTTGAATTCTATCATCAAGCCCAAACTGATGTTTTCGTTTTATGAAGTAATTCAATGCTTCTACATTAGTCATTATTCTACCTCCTCAAACCATTTTTTGAAATCATTTAGGCAGTCAGGACACAAATCAACAAAACGGTTATTACAATAGAGTTCCCATGCTATTCTGTGTGCATTTATGTTTCCTATTTTCGTAAGTTTAGGCTTTTCATGCTCATAAAATTTTCCGCATCTATCACATTTTTTCGCAATCATTTTTTATTATTCCTTTCTTTATTTGTGCCCGATGTCTGCCTGCCAATGTCAAGTAACGGTGGCAAGTGGCCTACTACAACCCTTGCCATAAAATCGTATTCCGATTACACCCTATGCCGTGTTGGTATCGGCAGAGCAGCACATCGCTTTTATGCGTTTATTTTTTTGATTGTTTTGTCAACCTCTTTGACGAATTTATCAGCCATTTCGTTGCGTTCCTCAATGGTGAAGTCGCCGCCTTTTTGGTTTTCGTCATAGTCAATATATGACAAGGTGATTATTTTGTAATCTTCCTCGTCTACATTCCACCCTTTTGGGTGAATAGTCACGCACACGCAATTGGTGTGTGGTGAGAGTGTAACGAACACTTCTTTGCAGATGTTCGTATTAAGATTGACTTTCATTGCTTCACAACACAGTTTGTTAATTGCTTGTGTTATCTTGTCTTTGTATGTCGGACAATTCATTTTTTAGCTCTCCTTTGCTTCTTTTTTTGGGCATAGCATAACTGCAAAAATCATATGAGTATGGATAAAACTCCGCCGCATAATTTGTGTCTTTATTTCCACAATAACAAACGCCTTGATGGTTTTTTGGGTTTTCGTCACCAAAGTACTCGCAATCCATGCACCGTACCGTTTCGTTGGCAACGGGTTGAATCTCACAGTCGCTCAATGCCACTCTCTTAACTTTTGTTTCGTCCAAGCCGCAATGAATGACTAACAGAACCACACTAATTTGATTGTGTGCGACTTCCTCGGAATTGACATATATAGGTACATCACAATAGGTGTTGCTTTCAATTAAGGCGACGATTTTGTAAATGTGCATACTCTGTGAATAGCCGGTTTTTATTTTGCAATATCTACCGAACAATTCACCGTTGACAATAAATTCGCTCATTTTTTAACTCTCCTTTATTCGTATTCCGTGAATATAAAGCATTAGTTTTCGTTTAATGATGTACTCAGGCGTTTTAAAGCCTTTTGTGTCCTCAACGATTGTTGCCCCACATTGCTCATAGGTGAAGTCTGCTTTATAAGTGCAGGCTCTCTCGGCAACTTTGCCGTCAATCCTCTGTGTCGGAATAAGCGTATATGTTACTTGCCTCTGCAAGTTCTTAATAACGCCCGCCCTTTCAAGGATTTTCAATTCGGCGTATCGTTGAGCTTCTTTCTTGCTGTCAAACATAATGCCGTCATATTCGGTTTTCTTTGCTTTGTATTTTTGCATATCTAATACCGTGGTTTTAAGATGTCATCTTTTAGGCTGGTATTTTCACGAGCTCTTTTTTTGATTGCTTCGAGGTCATAAGTCGGCGGTCTTGTTATCTCTCCCGATTTTCCCTTTCGGGTTATTTGTGACCTGCTCCATTTACGGCACATCGCTTTCCAATTCTTCATTGGCGCTCTTGCAACCGTCCAACCGTTACCCTCATAATAATCGTAAAAGTCTTGTGCATTTGTTTTCAAAGAATTTTCCGAGATATACCGCTTGATTTCGTCAAGCGAGGGAGCACTTATAAACATATCCGTAGTTTCTTTAATAGTCTCTCTCTTATGTATATTCTCTTCATTCTCTTCATTCTTTTCATTCTTGTTATATAAAGAGTTTGTTGTTTGTTTGTTATTTGTTTGTTGTTTGTTTGTTATTTGTTTGTTATTTGTTTGTTGCTCCGTGTCTATCAAGTCTTGATATTTCGCATAACCAAGCACTATTATGAGGGTATTTTTGTTTGTTGCTTTTTTGGAAATTTCGCCAGTTTTTTCTAATTTTTTTAGAGCCGAACGGACTTGTTGTGTTGTAAGCCCGTTTCGCGCTGCTATATCGGCAACAGAGGTCACAAAAGAGCCTTTTTCAATTTCGTGTCCGTGCCAAGCTGTGGCTTGATGATTAGCGTTTAAAATCAAATCAATAAATACACTCTTAACAGTCGGTTCATCGTACCATTCCCAATTGATAAACTTGCGGTGAAGCTTAACCCAACCCTGTTCTGCCACTTTTTACCACCTCTACGCTTCCGTAAGATAGTAACGGCTGTAAATAACGGGTTCTCCGTACCTATTTAAAGCTTTTTCTTGCTTAGAGGTGATGTTATACCCCTTGTGCTTTAAATCCCAAATACGCCCCGACAGGCGCGTACAGCCGTATTGTTCAAATGCTTCAAGGCTTGTTATACCTCCGTAAGTCCTCATATGTTCCAATATCTTGTTGCATTGAGAATTAGTGCTACTCACGCTGATACCTCCTTACCGCCTAAAATGGCAAATCGTCATCGTCAACGGGTTCAAAGTCCAGATTTATATTATCGGGTGTTTTGTAGCCCTCATTCTTTTTGTAAACCTCGTTTTCCGATTCGGCTTTTGAACCGCAGAAATGTACGCGATTAACAACGACCTGAAATGATGAACGCTTTTCGCCGTTTTGGTCTGTGTATTGGCTTTGGTCTATTGAGCCTTCAACGGCAATCATAGAGCCTTTGTGGAAATAGCGTGAAATAAATTCCGCTGTTTGTCTCCACGCCGTAAAGCGTATAAAGTTTGCTTTTTTACCGTCTTTGCCGAACGGGTCATCAACGGCGATTGTGCCGGAGCAAACCGATAAACCACTTTGCGTTGATTTCAATTCAGGGTCAGCCGTAAGCCTACCCATAAGTACAACTACATTCATTTTTTTAATCTCCTATAAATAATTTTTTCCGAATATCTCTATAAACTGTTGTGTGCTCCAACCGTAATATTGCATAGCCGCTCGCTGCCCTATTCGGCGCAACTGTTGCATGGCCTCTATGTTGTGATGTACGCCGTTAGGCGGTTCGTTGTGGCAACTGTGGTGCAGGCGGACTTTAAGGCCGTATTTTTCGCTTTTTTTACGATATGCGCCGCCAAATATGTGGTGACACTCAAAAGCCCCATATCCGCCGCAGAGGAAGCACCTTTTATCGTTCTCGTCTTGCAATATGGATTTCATTTCCAACCTCCGATAAGCATTGCAAGCTCCGCAGGGGTCATTGTTTCAATTCCTTGTTCTTTGCAATCTTGAACAACTAAATCAATAAGCCTATGCATCTGTGCTGTGTCATATGTACTGCTTCCGGAATAAAGAATTACATTTGTGCAGCCTTCCGTTTTGCTTTCAAAAGGTTCTGCTATCCAGCCCAAGCCGTTACTGTTCCAACCTTGCATTAACGCCTCTAAGTCTTTGTCGCGAACACAAACAATGGTATTGTTGTCGCCGATTTCACGAACATAAGAGCGATATATTTCGCCTACGGGAATTTCCGTTTTAGCGGCGAGCTTGTGAGCCAACACCCAAAAATAAGCGTTAGCGTCAAGCGTGCGCCGCTTCTTGAATTTACAAAGCCTGCAAGTCAATTCTTGATTTTGCAATTCTTCGGTTTCGGTTATGTTCTGTGAGCTTTCAAGCGTTATCATCATTTTGCCCGTCAGCATATTGCGGGCAATATCCTTGATTTGGCATTGAAATTCCATTACATCGCCGCCAATCCGTTATAACAAGCCTCGTAATCAACATCGCTTAATTCCGCAAGTGATGTTACCTTGTATTTATGGCAAAGCTTCTCAATCGCAACGCCCTTGCTTTCCGCAAGCTGAGTTAAACGCTCAACATCTTTTTTTAATTGCCCTTTAGGTGCGGATTGTGCCCTTGCATATCCAAATTTAAAGCAATCTTTTTTTGTCTTTTCATCGTATATGCAAAGCTGAGTTATTACGCCGTTTTCGTAGGCGATATGCTTAACAATGAAGTGGTCGTTACAAGTGGGTTTGCCGTTATGGTCTGTGGTTATGTTGCAATCGTCGCTTTTAACCCATATGAATGGTGAAGAATAGAGCGCTAATCCAATCGACCATGAGAAGCACGCACGCTTAAAGGAGTCGCTGCTCTCCGATTTCTCTTTTTCATAATTGCCCTCGGTGCCACAATCATCTTTCCATATCCATTCATCACCGCACTTAATGCCAACGGAACAAAAAAGGTTGCCTTTGCACTCATAATGCTTGCGCTGCCAATTTTGCTTTCCGACTGTCTCGTTTAATATTTTCATATCGCACCGCGCGTCTTTATACAGAAGCAACGATACGCCGTTCGGCTTAGCCATAGCGACACGCACTTGTATTTCGTCCGCCCTTAATTCGCGGAATGTTAAATCTTTATTCTCGCTCATCTTTTTCCTTTCTTGCTTTATTCACAAACAAAGCTATTTCCATATTAGGAATGCCTGTTGTGTTATCATCGCCGTATTTGGCGATATATTCATCAATGTATTTATCCATATATCTGTTCCCGGAACTCGTCATTCAAGCAGTCAATGCAATAATCGTCGCCGTCAACACGGTAATAATAATCGTCACATTCACCACCGCATATGTCGCATATGACGGTTTTATCGCATTCTCTGCTCGTTCTGCAATTGTCGCAGTCCCATGGAGAACAGCCTCGTGCATTACAACGCTTCAAAAGTCGCTCCCCCCATTCAAGTATTCAAGCATTTTTTCCTCTTCGTCCTTTTCTTTGCGCTTGTATCGCTCATTAAATTCTTTTGTTGCGAACATATCAACGCTTGCCACCATGGCATAGCAGTAAATCATCGGATTTCCGTTTGCATCAAGTTTTGTTGTTGAACATATATGCGCATCGCAGGCGATTTCCTGCCCAACATTGAAGTGCTCCTTTATAAACTCACCGACCGCGTAATATGCTTTGCAACAGATGAAGTCTGCTTTTTTTCGTTGTTCGGGTACTTTCGACCAACGGCGCGGCACGGCAACCGAAAACCTTACGCAGCCTATCTGCGGGTTTTCGTATTCAACATCGGTTGCAAGCCGACCGACAAAGCTAAATGAGTTCATTTTATCCCTTTCATTGCGTATTCGTAGAACGCAGGCGCGAACACAAGCTTTGACTTGCCTAATTCGCAAGCGGGGAAATCATCCCGCTTAAATAAATTCTGCACGGTTAGCTCGCTCCACCCTGTCAATTCCATAACATCTTTAATTGTTAAGAAGCGAAAGAGCGTTTTTATCCTTTCGCCACTCTCCTCAATTTTTTGAAATGTGTTTAAAAGTTCAGCTGCCATTTTCAATTCCTCGGCTGCATTTGTTTCAATCCTCATTTTCTTTTTCCTTTCCGTTCACAACAAGCAAAAGCTCGCGGTTTTGGCGGGATAATTCCGCAGAATATGATTTGTAAAACTCCGCTTCGCTTTCCATGTTATGTATATCGCTTATATATTGACTTATGATTTTGCAAGAACTTTGGCAAGCGTAATCTTCCTGCTTTTCCTTTGCTTTGTGCTTTTCGTCTGCGAGCGCAAGCGAAATTAAAAACACACCCGCAAAAATCGCGCCGATTACCACGCCTGCGCAAAATGCCGAAATCTCAATTTTTGCCATTCGTCATAATCTCCTTTAGAATCAAATCGTTATATACTTCGTTCATCGCTTGCATATCGGCGGTTGCTTGTTCCCTCATTTGTTCCTTTTCTGCTTTTCGTAGAAAATTACAAATAAGCTTGCTTATAAGCGTAGCCGGTACGGCTAAAAACGCGATTAAACCGATAAAAAATAGCCCTGTCAACATTATTTATCTCCTCATCTGTCCGAGCAATAAAGCCCACATACTGAATATTGTTACGCAAATTATTGTTGTAACTGATATTGCTGTGTTCATTCTTACACCTCCGTAAATTCGCCGTTTTCAAGTTTGTAAAATACATTTTCTTTTATTTTCTTTCCGTCTACATATTCTGTCTTAACGCATACGGGGATATATCTGTTTTTATTTTCGTCATATTTCCACTCAGCGAGCGTTATCCAACAACCTTTTACAGACTTCACCATATCGTTTACACCGGCGCAACATATAACCGAATCTTAGCCGCTGTTTGCAATCCTGCCATATGAGCCGCTGTTTGCAATCGTGCTATCTGAGCCGCTGTTTGCAATCGTGCCACCTAAGCCGCTGTTTGAGTTTTTACATTCTTTTATAGTCTTTTCAACGGGCGTTTTCTCGAATTGAAAATCAATGTTTGCTTTGACGAATGCGGGTAAATCAAGCTTTGCGCCTATCTTTAATTTTTTTGTGCAATATTTCTTGTTATCATCGGTGAGCACTTCGTCTAACGCTTCAACCTCTGCATATTCGGCAAGTTCGCCGTTGTCATCGATGAGTGGGTAATAATCGAGTACATCGAGCGGATTCTCGCAAAAGTGCATACCACACTTGCAAACTTCCGCATTTTCTTCTTCAAATATGGTGTTTTCGGCATATTGTTTGCCTTTGCACACTAAGCCTTTTTTAAATGCTTTATATCCTTTCATTTTTTCAATTTCCTTTCTTAAAAAAATATTGCTTCAATAAGTGGCTTTATCATTTGCGACACATCATATCCGCATAAAAAGCCCAACAAGATTATGATTAAATCGTCCTTCTCCATAATCTCAGTCCTTTAATTCGGGATTATCATGAATGTTACCGATTACTTCAACCTCGTAACCCATGTTATGCCAAGTTTCATAAGCAAAACCAACCGGCAGAAAGTCAAATATATTGCTTTGTACAGCAACGCAAAATTCGTGATATACCAAAAAAACTGTTGTTGTGTAATCAAAGTTTAAGTTGTAATCATAATCGAGACCTTTGATTCTTAATACATCGCCCTCGAATATCTTTTTGCCGTTCTTATCGGTTAAGCCTGTGTATTCGCCTATCGTTTCGGGGAGAACGGTTATTTTTGTGCAATCTGTGCAGAGTTGCCAGTCACCCTCATAGTCTTTAATCGGTACACCGTAAACCCAACCGCCCGAGTTAAAGCGTGTATCGCCTTTTCCCCTATATAAAATTTCTCTCATATGTTATTTTCCTTTCTGTAGCGGTAACTTATCAAGTTACTAATTGAGCAAAAAAAATAGGTCTTGGGTCGTCAAGATGCAATAACGGAATCATTATATCAATTTCGGAAGAGCCAAAATCACCAGTCTTTACACGCTTGGAGAAAGTCCGTTCCGACATACCGAGTTCGCCAGCCATTTTTTTAAAAGTATAGCCGTTTTTTACCAATTCAGCTTTAAATAACGGTCTGTTAAGCATTGTATCACCTCCTGTCACTTGATAAGTTACCTGTATCATAGCACATTGTGAGACACTTGTCAAGCTACTTTTTTCGTGTTTCACGAAAAATATTTCTTGACAGGTTACCTGCGTAATTGTATAATAAATTAAAAAAAGAGGTGCAAAAAAATGAATATTGGTCAAAGAATAAAAAATATGCGATTGAAAAATAATCTCACACAAGATGAATTAGCCTTACGCATTAACACAACAAAACAAACCATTCATAAGTATGAGAACGGAATCATTACGAATATTCCGTCAAGCAAAATAGAAGCAATCGCAAATGTGCTAAATACAACGCCAGATTATCTAATGGGGTGGACAGAAGAAACATCGCATAAATCATCTGATTATGACAATGATATCAATTCGGAAATTCTCGCACTGTTAGAGGCAATGCCAGAGCAGAAAAGAGAAAACGCAATTGAATATTTAAAATTTTTATCAAATCAAAACGATAAATAACCCTTAAATGAATACTTGAATTAACAAGCACCATCGTGGAGAACAAAAAAACAGCCGACCTGTCGGAATAGGTCAGCTGCTGCGTATGGGCTATTTAATTTAGCCTATATTAACATTTTGCATTTATAAAGTCAACAGTTAATTCAAGGAGATTTTAAGTATGGGCAAAAAAAGAGGAAACGGCGAGGGCAGTATTTATTATTCTGCCTCTCGCAAAACTTATGTAGGGCAAGTCATTCTTTGCGGCAAACGCAGAAGCGTTTACGGCAAAACAAAGAAAGAGGTTGCCTCAAAGCTGAAAGAGCTTGAAACGGAAGCGCAGGGCGGTTATTTGGTCGAGAAAACCGATTACACCGTTGCCGAGCTTATCCGTGAGCTGATAGAGGATGATTACGCAATGGGAGTTACAGGCAACAACTCTTATCTGCGGAAACTCGAAACGCTCAAACGAATTGAAACAAAGAGCATAGGCAAAACGAAAATCGAAAAAGCCACGGAAAAGGGCATAAAAGATTTTTTAATTGCCGAAAGTCGCATTTGCTCAACTTCCACCCTGCGCAAAACATATGCGTTATTAAAGCGTTGCTTCAAAGAAGCTGAAAAAAGGAAATACATTGTAAATTCACCCTTAACGATGAATTGTCCGAAATCGAGGCTACCAACGGTTAAAGTGCGTGCTCTCACATTACAAGAGCAAAAAAGGCTGTTAAACTATCTGCACAACAATAAAACAAAGTACGGCGCACAAATGGAAATAATGATGCTAACAGGTATGCGGATGGGCGAAATAAACGCCCTGAAGCTTTCGGATATTGACCTTGACGGCAAGCGGCTTTTTGTTAATCGAACGGTCACAGTTGACGAAAACAATCGCCCTGTGTTGGGAGAAACCACAAAAACATATGCAGGTATACGGGAAATATGCTTAACTCCTGCCGTTCTCACGATTGTAAAAAAAAGCATATTGGAACAAGCTCCAAACCCTCAAAACCTATTGTTCTGTGACAAAGAACAAAGACCTTTTTCAACTTCACAAGTCAACAGTGCATTTATGCGGATTGTTCAAACACGAACGATTATTGATACGAATGTTCCGGGGAAAGTGTCTTTACACTCATTGCGGCACACATACGCAACACGATGTATTGAGAGCGGAATGCCTCCCGAAGTGCTTCAAAAAATATTAGGTCACACCGATGTTTCAATCACGATTAACACCTATTGTGATGTTTTTGATGACTTTAAGCAACAGCATATTGATACAGCAACCGCATACTTTGAGCGTGTAGGCATTATGTAAAATTTTTACAATTGCATTCAAATTGCATTCAATCACACTTCTAAGGTGCAAAAAACCGCATAGTTATGCGAAATTTAAAGTTTTGTATCCTGTCACCTCGACCATATCGAGTGTTCATAAGGAATTTAACTTTATGAACACTTTTTTGTTTATCCTTTTTGGTTGTGCACTTAACATAACCGAAATTTTGTTTACCGGCGGCTTTTCCCCTGAGATAAGCGCACACACGAAAACTCCGAAAAATGAAATTATAGATTAAGATAACAACATTCATATCACATTAACCGAATATACGCACAAAAAACACCGCCGCGGAGTGCCGCGGCGGTATTTTATCATCATTTATTCTGTTTTCAATTTAAGCCGTTAGTATTCCTCATTTAAAAGGTTATCAATCAAAAACAAGCAAGAGCGTATCAGGCCGATTTGTATTCAAGGCGGAGCTTATCTGCCACCATGGCTATAAATTCCGAATTCGTTGGCTTACCGCGACTGCTTTGCACGGTGCAGCCGAAATATTCCGAAAGAAATTTTTGATTGCCGCGCTGCCAAGCCGTTTCGATCGCATGGCGAATTGCCCTTTCAACGCGTGACGGTGTGCTGGAATACATTTTTGCAACAGCCGGATAAAGCAGCTTTGTAACAGCGCCTATCATTTGCGGATCTTCGGCGCACATTGCAATGGCGGTGCGCAAATAGCGATAGCCTTTAATATGCGCGGGCACACCGATTTTGCACAGCGTTTCGGAAATAACAAGCTCTGCACTTTGAGAATTGACCGCAGGCTGAACCCTTGACTTTTTCCACATCAAAAGGCGCATTATTCTTTTTGCAACGGAATTTGGATCCGCAGGGCACACAAGGCAATAATCCGCACCCGCACTCATTGCCTGCTGCTGCAATTTATAATCATCCGAATTAAGCAAAATAAGGGCAATCGGTTTTTCTTCAAACTGCGAAATATGCTCAAGCACATCGCTGCCGTCTGCACCCTGCATAAAGAGCTCCGCCACCACGGCATCGTAATATGCGCCGGAGAGCGCGGAAATTATCGAATTACCGTTTTTTTCGCAAAGAGTTACCAAGCAACCCGAATTTTGCAATGCGCGTGCGCAATCCTGAGCAAACAAGCTTGTTTCGCCTATCAATATTTTTGATTTTCTTTCCATTTTTTCTCTCCTTAATGTGTTATTTTATCACATAATAGCATAAATTTAAGATAAGTGCAATACTTTCACAATTATTTTTACTTATTTTCTCATTTTTGGTAAATGTTAATAATTTTACGGCGGTTTTTTGTTGAAAAAAGCCAATTGGCAAAATTGTGTTTAAAACGGCAATCCTTTGTGATATAATGTTTTTAATATTATGGGATTCGAGGTGAGTTTGTGCCGCTTTTCAGCATAATCGTGCCTGTTTACAAGGCTGAAAAATATATAAGCGAATGCGTTGATTCTGTTTTGGCGCAAACCTTTGAAGATTTTGAATTGATCTTAGCAGACGACGGATCACCCGATCGTTGCCCCGAAATTTGCGATGAATATGCAAAAAAAGATTCTCGAATCAAGGTTATTCACAAAAATAACGGCGGTGCATCATCTGCAAGAAACAGCGGAATTGACGCTGCCTGCGGAGAATATATAATTTTCCTTGATTCAGACGATTATTGGGAAGGAAATTACACCCTGCAAAGGCTTGCGGAAAAATCAAAAGACGGATACGACATTATAATGTTCGGCTGCAAGCTTCTCAATATGAAAAACGGCGAAATGAGGCTTTCACGCAACGGCTACAACATCGCCCTGCTTGAAAACTCAAAAAGAGAAGAAGCACTGCAATACCTGCTGAAAAGCAAAGATATTCCCGGAGCCGCCTACATTTTTGCAACAAAAAGAAGTGTGCTTAACGGCAGCGAGCGCATCAGATTTGTGACGGGAATAAGCGGCGAAGATTACGATTTTGTGCTGAGCTGCTTTTTTGAAGCACAAAGCTATTCTGCGATTGACGATGTTTTTTACATTTACAGAAGAGGGCAAAGCGACTCCGTTACCTCTACCTCGGCGGAAATGATAATTAAAGGCAGTTTATATGCAATCAAAAAATGGCGTGCGAAGGCAGGCGAATTAAGCTGCAAGCCGCTTGCCGCAGATCTTTTAAACTATCTTGCATTTATTTACTGCACCGCGCTTTTATTGGCCGGCGGCCTTAAAGGCGAAAAGAAAAAGCAAGCGTTTGAGCAGTTAAGCAATGAGAGCGACATTCTTGCATACGGCTTTTGGAAAAAGGTTAAGCTTGTGCGCGCGGCGCGAAAAATCATCGGAGCGGAAGCGGCGGCAAAGCTTTTGAATATATATTGGAAATTTTTCGGAAAATAATGGAAAAGAAAAAACTTTTAGTTGTTATACAACATTTACGGCGTGGCGGCGTTGAGCTTGCGGCAATAAATTTTGCATCAAATTTAAACAAAGAAAAATACAGCATCACATACTATCTTGTGGATGTTCAAAATTATCACGACGAGGCTTTGGAAAAGGAATTGCTTGCAAGCGGCGCAAAAATCATTAAGGTTTCACACAGCGAGCATGGCTATATTAAAGGATATTTCCACGCAAAAAAGATTATTTCAGGCGGAAAATACGATATAGTTCATTCGCATGTGATGTTTTTCAGCGGCATAATAGCCGCTGCGGCAAAGCGCTGCGGAGTAAAAAAAATCGTTACTCATTCTCACGGCACAAAGTGGAATCATAAAGAAAACGCGATTTTTAAAGCTTACAAAGCCGTGATGCGCAAATTGATAAATAAAAACGCAACGCACATTCTTGCGTGCTCCGAATCGGCCGGCGAATACCTTTACGGCAAAAAGGAATATAAAAAAAGGGGCATTTTCGTGCCTAACGGCATAGATTGCTCGGCATATGCATATAACGAAGCAGTGCGCCGAGAGGTGCGAAATGAATTCGGCATAGGAAACGGCGAAATTTTAATCGGCCACATCGGCACGATTTACAAAATTAAAAACCAGGTTTTTTTAACGGAAATTTTTGCCGAGATGCTTAAAACAGCCCCTGATTCGCATTTGCTTTTGGCAGGCGAAAGAGCTGATGACGGGCCCGTTTTACAAAAAGCGAAAGAGCTTGGAATTGAAAACAAAATCATTTTTACGGGGCAACGCAGCGATGTTTCACGGCTTTTGCAGGGCTTTGACATTATGATTTTTCCCTCTCTTTACGAAGGGCTTCCCGTTTCGTTGATCGAAGCACAGGCGGCAAAGTTGCCGTGTTTGATTTCAACGGCAGTTACAAAAGAGGTTGCTTTCAACAAAAGCACGGCGTTTATGCCGCTTTCCGAGCCTGCCGCAAAATGGGGAGAAAAGGCCTTTGAGCTTATCAAGGCAAACAGAAACGAAACGGACATAACAACCCTTGTAAATAATTTTGATATTCACAAGGCAACCGAAATACTCAACAAGATTTATTTGGATTAAAATATGATAAGTGTTATTGTTCCCATTTACAAAGTTGAAAAGCATTTGAAAAAATGCATAGTCAGCATCACAGAGCAAACAAACCGCAACATTGAAATAATTTTAGTTAATGACGGATCTCCGGACGGCTGCCTCGAAATCTGCAATGAATTTGCAAAAAAAGATTCGAGAATTAAAGTTATAAACAAGGAGAACGGCGGCCTTGTGAGCGCACGCAAGGCAGGCCTTGCTGCGGCAAGCGGCGAATACATAGCTTTTGTGGACGGAGACGATTATTTAAAGCCCACGGCAATGGAAATTATTGAAGCCGCAATAAAAAAGCATTCGCCCGATATGGTGCTTTTTGAATTTTTGAGCATTTTACCGAGCGATGAAATCAAAAGCAGCCAGAATTTTTTTGCAGAATATGCCCGAAAAGCCGAGCTTTCCGAAAAGCTTTATCCCACGATGCTTTATGCGGGCGAATTTTACAAATTCGGCATAATGCCGAGCTGCTGGAGCAAGGTGTTTAAAAAGGAGATTTTGGAACGCGAGCTTTCCGAGGTAAATAACGATATTAAAATGGGCGAGGACGCCGCTTTCACCTATCCCTGCCTGCTTGATGCAAAAAGCGTTTGCATGATAGGCGAGCCGCTTTATTGCTACAACATACGGCCCGAAAGCATGTCTAACGCATACGACAAAAATTTGGAAAGCATAATTTTTTTGCCGTATTACCGCCTAAAAGAAAAAAGCCGCGAAGCAGGCGGAGCGCTTGATTCGCAGCTTGATTATTATTTGATTTATTTAACCAACTTTTTAATAAGAAACGAAGCGCGAGGCAAAAACCCCGCGCCTGCGATAAAACGCATTGCGGCTAACGAAGACATATGCGCCGCGGCACGCCGCATTAAAGCGGGCGTGCTTCCCGCGCACACAAAGCTGCTTGCCCGGGCATTGCAAAAGAAAAGCCCCGCGATGCTGACGCTTTATATGGAAGCTTTGAAAATTTTTATGTGATGCAACAAATAAGT